>Ga0209810_1003519_pt1 | contig 16313 bp, 18 predicted proteins | sample Coa_R1_7_FD_187159 | JGI IMG/M metagenome (GOLD analysis project Ga0209810, IMG submission 187159) | Surface soil microbial communities from Centralia Pennsylvania, which are recovering from an underground coalmine fire - Coalmine... | ecosystem: Environmental > Terrestrial > Soil > Unclassified...
CGTTGGGAAAAGCTTTGTCGGTGACATTCTCGAAGGTGGCGTCTCCCTTATTGCGGTAAAGCTCTAAATGATCCTTAGCCACCAAGAGAATGTCCAGCTTGCCATCACCATCATAATCCAGGAAGGCGCACCCAAAACCCGACATGTCCTTGATGGTCAGCTTCGAAGGCTCTCGGGGACCCCAGGAGAAATCGAGACCGGCCGCGCGGGCAACGTCGCGGAAGAGTGGCTGCGCGGAAGAAGAATCGGCGGGATCGGCGTTGGCGCGCGGAGGCATGGACGGGGATCTATTGCAGCCTGCTATTGCCATCACGAGGACGGCAAGAAGGCCCGGCAGAGATCGCGCGGCGCGCCCGGTCATCGGCCCGATCCTCCGGTGGAATTCGACCTCTGCGGATGCAGCAGAGCATTATTGGCTGCTACGAACACATTAGCCTCTTTGCTGGCGAGCTGCGGCTGCCCCGCCCCGGCGTAGGCGCGGGAGAGAAAACTATGCGCGATGATCTGGCTCGGGTCCTTTTTCAGCGCGGTCTTCAGATCGGCCACCGCGGCCTGATAGTGGCGCTGCAGCAGATTCCACTGTCCGCGCGCAAGGTAAGCGTCGGCGCTGGGCTTTGCGGCAAGCGCCTGATCGATCTGCCGGCCGGCGCGGGCCAGTCCGTCTGGGGAAGGGTCCATTTCCAGCGTGACGCGGGCGGATCCGACCAGCGCGTCCGGATCGGACGGACGCAGAGCCAGCGCTCTATCGAAAGCCTGTTTGGCGATGGGGAGCTTACCATCCGTAAGCGCATGAACACCGAGCATGTCTTGCGTGGTCAGATCGTTCGGGGTCAGCGCGGCAGCGCGCTGCAGGGCATCCAGGCCGCGAGCAGGCGCGCTGCGGCTGTCTTCGAGCAGCCCCAGCTCCCGCCAGGAGAGAGCGTCTTTCGGATCGAGCCGGGTCGCATGATCGAAGGCATCCAGCGCGGACGGGATGTCGTGCTGTTGCAGCAGCAGCAGGCCCGCGCCGCGCCAGATGTCGGCATTCTTGGGATCGAGTTGCAGCGAGGCGTGGAAGTAGCTCAGCGCCTGGACCGGCTGCTTCTGCTCGACGGCGAGCATTCCCAGCGCATTGAGGGGCCGTGGGTCGCTGGGAGAGAGATTGGCCGCCGTCTTGAGAGCGGCTTCGGCCTCATCGTCCCGATGCTGGGCGTGCAGGAGATTGCCCCAATCGAGCTGGGCGTCTTCCTCTTCCGGGTGCGCCCGGACGCGCTGCTCGATCTCGGAGGGAGTCATCGTCCGGCCGGTTCCATAGTCGTGCCAGAGCCGGACCGCCAGGGCGAGCGCCACGACCAGCACGGCGAGGGTAAGGATGCGGAGATTGGGTCGTTTCCGAACGGAAGCTTTCGAGGCCATCGATAGTCCTGACGCGTCACGCTTGCCGGCAACAGGATATTATTGTGTCTATTCGCTATCTATCCGACCGATCCCTGCTTTACCTCTCAACCAGGCCGGTGAGGGCTTTACTTCGAGAGCACCTGATGGATCGCGCCCAATAAGGAGCTTCGATCCTGCGTGTCCTGCCCAAGCTCCCAGATCATGACGCCGCCCAGACCGCCCTGTCGCGCGATCTGCACCTTATGCTGGATCGTCCGGATGCCGTTGAAATAGATCCCGCCCGCCTCATCCGTACTCGGGTGAGGATGGTACTGCTGCACGATGTCGGCGTAGGTCCTGTCCTGATGGGAGTCTTTGATGCTGCGGCCATAAAAGGGAAGACCCAGGATCAGCTTTTGCGGGGGCACACCGCGCCGCAGGAACGTATCGATGTCCGCCTGGGCCTGCGCAAACGTCGCATGACGGCCCTCATTGTCGTAAGACATCAACTGGACGCGATCCACGGCCCGAAAAGACGCCTGGTCGGGTTTCTGCCAGGTAGCCAGCGTGAGGGATACGAGCAGTTGATGCGGCTGGAACGCCTGCCGGACCTGCTCCAGCAGGCCGGCATACGCCGTCTCTTCCGCTGCATTGGCCGGATGCTCCCAATCGAAATCCGCCCCATCCAGCCCATTATCCAGGCAGAAGCGGGTCAACGCCTCCACGAAGCGTCCGCGCGCCTGCGCGTCCCGCGTCATCGGGGCAAAACCCTCCGAGCGTTCCCAGCCGCCCAGGGCAATGAGCAGCCGGACGCCGGATTGCTTCTTGATCTCCTGCAGCTTTTTCAGATCGCCGGGGACCGTCGCGCCCAGCTTTAAATCCCCGGATGGTTCCGGTTGAATGGAGAAGTAGATGATATCCGTCACGCTGCGGGCCGTCTTTGGATCGAAGGCCGCCACCCGATATTCAGGCAGATAGCCGATGACCTGAAATGGCGCCTCACCCTTCTCTATCGGAGGGGGATTGACTTCCTTGCTGGCATAGACCGACATCAAAGCAAGTACGAATAATAGGAGACATATTGTCATGCGTCGCTTCGTATCCTTCCATCCGATTATGAATTGTAAGGCCGCGCAGATACTTCCAGCGCGGCCATTGCCTGATTATTCGCAACCAGGCACCCGTTAATTCCAAGCCCAACTCTTTGGCGTTGCCGACACCGATATAAGTGAACCAAAAGTGGTTGGATTCGGCGCGCCGGATGCCAGCCAGAATTGCACTGCGGCTGGTGAGAGTGTGTTGCCCGAAAAGCCCGCGTAAAGCGATCCGTTATTACCGAGTGTATACGTTGCTACTCCAGAGGAGTTCACAGTGAGCGGCACATTATTCCCTCCTGAGGGAGTGTCCGAGGACGCCCTGACTATATTCCCGAGAGAATCTGTCGTGTACACGACAGGGTCGCCAAAGCCATCATCGGCAGTAACCTCCGTCGGCCAACCTGGTATCGTCATTCCGGCATATTCCACGTTATTGACGATCTCTGTTTGGACGCCAAAACCTCCACCGGAGCTGACGTTGATTATAAGTGTGGAAGGCGGCCTACCTCCTTGTGTCCATTTGAAGGTGTAGGTAATGGTTCCATAGACATACCAGGTCCTTGTTTGTCCTGGATTGAGTTGGCCTTGTCCGGAACCGTTATTGTTGTCCCAAGCGGTCATGGTTGTGCCATCGATCACATTGTAACCAGTAGTCGTGAACGTGGTACTCCACTGGGCATTCGCGCGCCAAGTTGGTAAGAAGACCCATGTTACTAGAAGCGCCGTAAGCAGGAAGGATCTTCTCAAGAGAAAGAAGCTTAAAAGCCGCACACACATTGTCTTACACTCCTTTTAAGTCAAGTCCTAGAGCATTCGCCCAGACTTCGAGTTATTACCGGGCCTGTACGTTCCTTGCAGAACGGCATACCCGGCATAACTCTAAAATTCCATGAAAGCCTCTTATCGCCGAGATTGAGGGCCAGTGACCACATGGGGTGTGCCTCCAGGCACAGGCGGAGACGCTACGACCCGCCCGGTTTGCCCGTCGCCTACGGTGCCGCCCGTCATTCCCTTAAACAGGAAAACGCCGGCCAGCAGCACCACGACGACAATGACGGCGACCACCACCGGCGTTGGGATTGATTTCTGCATCGGTGTTACCACCTCCGTTCTTTCACACTCACGCGATTTTCAGAAGGGCTGCCTAGGGCAGCCCTTCTGAAGAGAACGCTTCCTGCGATTACGGGCCGGTATCGCATGGATTAGAGGTAGTCAGTACAGGCCAGTAACCGAAATCCGTGGACGAGATGTTGAGCGCGTTCGGAGTGCTCGGATTGGCCGGAAGCACACCGGCATTATAGGTGTGCGTGCCTTTCGGCAGTTGAGGTGAGGCGCGATGCCACTTGGAGTGGCCGTCGCAGTAGAAGAAATTGTTGCCGCCGGTATGCCGGATCGAGTTGCCCCACCAGTCGATAGGCGCAGGCGGCTGTCCAAAATCATAGGCGTCGATGAAGTACAGTTGGTTGTGGACGCATACGGAAGGTCCGTCGTAGATGTAGTTGGCATCCGATCCGAGGCCGATGCTGGCCGGTTGATCGATGGAAGCCAGAGTCTGAGGCGCGTCGATGATCCACTCGTTCAGACCGTAGTCGACTTCCGGCACGATCTTGGTCAGGTTCCCGCTGTTACAGGTGAACAGCGCGTAGCTCGCCGTGTAGGTCGACCCATTGTAGCTCGGACACTTGAAGAGTTGGCCGTTCTTGACATACGGATAGATAAGCGTGGCCCAGTGCTGCTGTGGCTGAGGCAGCAAGCTTGGATTGCAGGCGGAAACCGTATCATCGCACCAATAACCGGTCTGAGCCATCGGGCAGCCTCCCGGCCACTGCTGCGAAAAGTAGGTCTCGTCATAGTCCTGCACGTACATCAGGCAGGCCAGCCCGATCTGTTTGGTGTTGGACAGACAAGAGATGGTGCGCGCCTTCTCACGAGCCTGTGCGAAGACAGGGAACAGGATAGCTGCGAGAATCGCGATGATCGCAATGACGACGAGTAGCTCGATGAGGGTAAACCCTGATCGTTTCTTCATTCCTTTCCTCCTGATTTGATGTGGTGAGACATGGTACCGAAACGGAAGCCATCTCAATGGGTTGGATTTGCCTGCTTCTGAGAGGAAGCACGCAGCCTGAGAGCGGCTTCGACGACGACTTGCATGGGCGGGCCTTCCGGCTCGACAATGCGTTTCTGCAAGATGTGCCAGCCCTGCCGGCACACTTCCGGCACCGGCAAGGCAAGCGAGGTCAGTGGAATGTCCAGATACGAGATGTAGGGCAGATCGTCACAGCCGGCCAGAGCCACCTGCTGAGGAATGGATATTCCACTTTCTCGAAGCGCCCGGTAGGCGCCTAGAGCGATCTCATCGTTCTGGCAGAACAACCCATCCGGCAAAGGGCGGCCTGCCATGATCCAGGTGCATAGTCCTTGATGGGCCACTTCCATCAGCGAGGACGGCCCGGCCGGCAAGGGAATATCCACCTGCTCCAGGCCGCGTTTCTGCGTGAACTCGCTGAAGATGGCATAACGCGATTCCTGATAGTTCAGGCTCGTCGGGTAGGCCATGTAGCCCAATCGACGACACCCCTGCAGCGCCAGATGGTTGAGCAGCTCTTCCAGCGCAGGCCGGAAGTCGAGCGTGACATAGTCCTTAAGCTTGGTCTGGCTGCTGAACAGGCCCACGATAGGCGGGATAATGCCTCGATGCCTGGCTAATGCCTCCCAGAGGCCATCCACATAGAACAGGTAGTCGAAAGCGAACACCCCGTCCAAATCCCACTGCAGAAGTTGCTGCCAGGTCGCCGTGATTCTCTCCGGCGGACAGGCGAACTCCATAAGCTCGTAGTCGCTCTCTTCGAGAGTGTGCCGTAGATGCCGGAGCACGCTCTGGAAGAAGTAGTCTTCGGCATCGGGCAGGAAGACGCCGATAAGCTGGGTGCTTTTGCCTTGCAGGGCCTGAGCGATGCGATTGGGGCGATACCCCATGCGCGTGGCCATCTCCAGAATGCGCTCCCGGGTCGCCCCGGAAACGAGCGTGCTCTGCTTGTCGTTGAGAACACGCGAGACGGTCGAATGCGAGATGCCCAGTTCTTGAGCGATCTTTTTGATAGTAACGCGCACGTCGGGACCCCATTCTGCACACGTATGCTGTTACACGTATGCTGCTTTGCACACGTATGCCGTAACAGGTTTGCGTCATCATAACATAGCTCGTTACAGACTGTCAAGAGGTTTTTGAAAAAAATTTACTAAATTTTTACTAGCATTTCCTGCGGCAGGAACGCTTGACAATTAGTGGCTTTTTATTCTGGCAACCAATGATTTTTCGATTCAGAACCGCTCATTTTCCGGCTTAGCCCGCCCGCCAGGGTGGATGGCCGCGTACCGGCCTGTCAGAAGGGTCGTTTACGGCCCGGCACTTTTTCAATGCCTTGGGGAGGAATCCAGAAGGCTCTTGCTGATATTCAAAGTAGAAGAAGGTATCTGACCCGCGAAGGCGGGTTCCCAAACTTTTCACCGGGTTGAAACCCGACCAAAAGGAGTTTTAACCCCGTGAAGAGGCGTTGAAACGCCGTGGAGAGGAGAAAACCTCTATGAGCGAAACTATCACTTCTCAAACATCTGCCACGACCCAGATCGACCATGCCGTCGTCGAGCGCACGGATTCGGACGGAGCTGCGCGCGATCGCTTCGTCCGGGTGGCGGCCCTGCGCGATCTGACCGCCGATACGGGCACGGTCGTGCGCGTGAACGGGCAGAATATCGCGCTCTTCCTGCACCAGGGCCGCGTCTATGCCGTCGATAACCGCTGCCCGCACATGGGTTTTCCCCTGCAGAAGGGGTCGGTCAAAGATGGCATCCTGACCTGCCACTGGCACCACGCCCGCTTCGATCTGGCCTGCGGCGGCACGTTCGATCTCTGGGCCGACGACGTGCGCAGCTATCCGGTCGAGGTACGCGGCGAGGGCGAAGCGGCTGAAGTCTGGCTCGATCCGGATCCTCCCGCTCGCGACCCGATCGCCCACTACCGCCAGCGCCTGCAGGACGGTCTCAAGTACAACCTGCGCCTGGTGATCGCCAAGGCGGTCATCGGATTGCTCCAGGCAGGCGCCGATCCGAAAGAGGCGCTCGAAGTGGGTACGGAGTTCGGGGTCCGCTACTCGAACAACGGATGGGGCGCCGGGCTGACCATCCTGACGGCCATGGCCAACATCCTGCCCTCCCTGCAGCCGGAGGACCGTGCCCTGGCGCTCTACCAGGGCCTGACGCACGTCGCCCGCGAGTGCGCCGGCCGGCCGCCGCGCTTCCCATTGGAGCCGCTGCCCGACGCAGAGACAAAGCCGGAGACGCTCAAGCGCTGGTTCCGAGAGTTCGTCGAGCGCCGCGATTCGGACGGCGCCGAGCGGTGTCTGCGGACCGCCATCGAGTCCGGCGCTGCGCCGGCGCAGGTCGCCGACATGCTCTTCGCCGCCTGCACCGATCATCTCTATCGAGACATCGGCCACCCGATGGACTTCATCAACAAGGCGTTCGAGATGCTGGATTTGATCGGCTGGGAGCACGCCGGCCCGGTGCTGACCAGCCTGGTAGGACGCATCGCCGGCTCGTCGCGCCAGGAGGAGTCCTCGTCCTGGCGGCAGCCGGTGGATCTGGCGGCGCTGCTCGCGGAGGTGTTCCCTACCCTGCTGGCCGCGCTGGAACAGGGAAAGACCAGAGCGGGGACCTGGCAGGGCCGCAAGCCGCTGGCCGAGATCCTGCTCGGCGAGGATCCGGCCGCCTCCGTGCGCGCGATGACGGAGGCGCTGCGCGCCGGGGCGACGCCGGAGGAGCTGGCCGGGACCGTCACTTATGCGGCGGCGCGGCGCATCGCCCAGTTCCATACCCGCAACGAATTCGGCGACTGGGACACAGTCCTGCACACCTTCACCTACGCCAACGCGATCCAGCAGGCCATGCGCCGCGCTCCATCGGTGGAGCTGCTGCGCGGCGTCTACGACGCGGCGATGTCGGTCTACCTCGATCGCTTCCTGAACACGCCCCCGGCGCCTCTTCCCACAGCCGAAAACGGCGCGTTGGCCCGCGTAGACGACCTGCCAGACCTGCTGGACCGGCAGCAGCAGGTCAACGAAGCGGGCGGGCTGGTGTCGGCCGCCCTGGCCGCCAACACTTCCGATGCCGATCTGCTCGCTATGCTAGGCCACGTTCTGCTGCGTGAGGATGCGGACTTCCATACGTTCCAGAGCGTGGAAGCGGCCTTCCGGCAGTACCAGACGCTGCGGGGGACGGAAGAAGGCCGCCATGTCCTCATCGCCGCCGCCCGCTACCTGGCCGCCCACTCTCCGACCTCCCGCTCCATGGGCCAGACCTACTCGATCGCCCTGCGCCTGCATCGTGGCGAAGCCCTCTACGAAGGCTAATAAACAAAAAAACCCCTCTCCCGCGTTGCGGGAGAGGGGGAAGTCGTGACTACGCCGGCAGCAATCGTAAGGCGCGATTGCCCGCCGTGTCATCGCCGGCTTTTTGCGGCTCCGATGTCCTGGCATGCGTGACCGCCGTCATGGCCGATTTGGCTGCCTTGCGCGTTCGGGCTTTGGCCGTGGCTTTGCCGTCGAGCATCCGGCGCAACAGCGTGCGACCGCGATGGATGCGCGAGCGAACGGTCCCGATGGAAGAGCCCATGATCGCGGCGATCTCCTCGTAAGACTTGCCCTGCACGTCACAGAGCAGCACGGCCACACGGAATACTTCCGGCAGCGCCAGCAGGGCGCTCTGCAATCGCTCGTCCAGCACCCGCTCCATCAGGTCGCGCTCCGGATTGGCGCTTTCGTCCGCGATCTGCAGCAGCAGGTTCTCCTCGCTCTCCTCATCGCCCATCGGCTGGTCCAACGAGAGCGGCTTCTGCTTGGGCCGGCGGCGCATCAGATCGATAAACAGGTTCGAGAGAATGCGGAAAAACCAGCTCTCGAACGGCAGTTGCCGGTTATAGGTTGCAAACGAGCGGTAGGCGCGCAGATAGGCCTCCTGGGTCAGATCCTCGGCATCGTCGCGATTGCCGGTCATTCGATAGGCCATGTTATAGGCCTGGCGCTGGGTCCGCTCAATCAATTTTTCGAACTCTTCGTGATCGGCCGGCTGCGCGGCCGATGCTGCTTGCCATAGCTTGGTGCTGGGTCCCATTGCCCCCTCCTTTGTGCCGCCCGCCTGTACACGCTCCTCGTGATACGCTTCACTCCTGTGCAGACGGTCTCTGTGCCCGCTTGTGACGGCCACGGCGGCGAAAGTGCCCTATGAAAGGTCCGGCTGCCCTGAATCGACAGCAAGACCGAGTGGTGTTGTTTCTTAGAATCCGATAACAATCCTCAGTGCGGAAAAGTTCGCTGAGAATTAGAACGGAATAGTCCGTTCTAATAATATAGACTGTTTCAAGTGGCGATTTGATCCTCTGCAGCACATTTATTTTGACGGGTTCAACGGTCGATGGTTTCACTTAACACTGAGAATTCTCTGCAGCGCCGTACATCCTTTGGTGAGCGGAGTGACATCCTTGTACGTCTTCGTCAAGAGCAGCAACCCTTCAAGCGTCGCTACCAACAGGGTAGCGCATTCCGCCGGGGCGAGATCGGCCCGAAAATCGCCACAGGCCACGCCTTCGGCCAGGCAGTCCCGCAAAGTATCTTCTATGCTGTGAAAAAGATGGCTCAACCGCACCCGGAAACGCTCGCTGCGCTCGTCATGTTCGGAGCTCGGCAAAGCGGCGGCGAAGTTACCGAAAGGACAGCCTGCGAACTTATGGAGCACGGACTGAACGTTGCATATCTCCTGAAACAGCCGCTCCAGGCGCTCCTTAGGCCGCAGCGCCGGATTCCCGAGCGTCTGCCGCAGCACGGTCTCGAACTCGGCGACCTGCCCCTCCAACACCTCGAAAGCCAACTGCTCTTTGGTCTTGAAGTGGTAATAGAAGTTGCTCTTGGCAACGCCGCTGCGCATCAGGATATCGTCTACGCTGGTGGCCTGGTAGCCGACATAGTAGAACATCTCGCTGGCGCACTGCAGGATCTTCTCTCTGCTGCCCGGTTGGCTCGCCATAAGAAGTGGCTTCCGTTCCGCCCGGCTCTTAGATAGTACCGGTTCGTTCTAATTTATTATAGTCTATAACCGTCCGGAATGCAAGGGATTTCTGGCTTTTTTCTTGAGAATGGGGAACTTTTTTACAGGGTCGAGCCGCCGGGCGACTGCCCGGCGGCGGAGAGATTCATCCAGGGTGTTTTTGCCTGCCGAAGCCGGTATAGATTGGCGCTATTCGTAATCGAGCGACGGCTTGGCCTGTTCCCAGAGATCGCGAGCGCCATGGTACCAGCCGCGCAGATAGGCGCGCCAGTCCGCGCCCCCAGGCTCATGACCGCCTTCCTCCTTATCCCGGAGGATCCAGCGCTTCAGGCGATCGCGCACATCGAGCGTGGGGAATTCGTCCTCGTCGATGTCGTCCAGTTCCCCCATGTCCTTGACCGTATCGTCGTCCCAGTCCTCTTCCATCTTGACCAGCTCATCGATGGTCGCCCGCTCGATGGCCCACTCCTCTCCATCCTGGCGTCCGCGCGGGTACCAGCGCCCCAGGCGCTGCACCATCCGCGTCACTTTTCCATCCGTCGCCGGTGCCGTCCCTTCCAGCATATCGAGCTCCTTCGCCAGAGCCACCGCGCAGACCTTGGAAACGTTCACCCGGTCTCGCAGTCGCTCCAGCCGTTCGTAAAGTGAGTCGGGTATTGTCAGATTCAAGCGCGCCATCCGACCTCCATATACGTATAATACGTATTATACGTGCTCATTCCCCGTTTGTCAAGGGGTAACACGGAAATTTCTGTGAAAAGCGGCATGTCAAAACGGAAGAGAACGGTCCGGTGAAGGGGCGCCTTCGCGGCGCAGACGGGCCAGGAACTGCTCGAAATTGTGCTGGGGATCGTAGCCGAGCGTGGTAACGGCTTTGGTGATGTCGTAGCGCGTGTGAACCAGGGGGACCTGCAGACCGTGCTCGGCCAGCAGCGCGGTCGATTCCGGCCAGTAGCGCTCCAGCACGGTCTCCGGCTTTGTTGCCAGCGCGGGCCAGTCGGAGTCGACGAACGGCTTGGCGCACTGGATGAGAAACGGCTCGCAGCGAAACTCCTCCGCCAGAACCGCCCCCAATGCCAGCTCGTTGGCCTGCGCCACATCCTCCCGGTCCAGCCAGTTGTTCAGCCGCCCCAGCCCCGCCTTGCGCCAGTCCGCTGGGATGAAGCAGCCGGTGCGCAGCAGGGCGATATGAAAATCGTGCTTGCGAGCGTAGAAGCGGCACATCTCCTCGCCCAGATATTTGGTCAGCGGCGACATATGGTTGGGAATGCAGGAGACCTCTTCGTTCAGTTCGCGCAGGCCTCGCGTACCGTCGCCGTGGACCAGATCGGTGGAGGAGAAGACCAGATATTTGATCCCGTGAAGCAGCATGGCGCGCAGGACGTTGTGCGTGCCGGTGACGTTGACGCTGTAGTAGTCCTCGTAGTTGCGGGAGATGGCGGCGCTGCCATGATAGGCGGCGGCGTGGATGACCGCCTCACAGCCCTGCATGGCGTGGGTGAGCGCCGCCGAGTCGCGAATATCCGCCTGGACGCTGATGCATCCTTCCGGAGCGTCCATCGGCTCCAGATCGAACAGGACCAGCTCATGCCTGGATGCGGCCAGGCGAGGAATAAGGGCCAGCGGAAAATTCCCCCGGGCGCCGGTTAGCAGTATCTTCAACGTCCCTGTCCTCCAGGCTTGTTCGATCTACTCGGCAGGTCTTTCTCCGGCCGCATCCAGTCGCCGTTTGGCTTCGGCATAGACATCGGACGGCAGCGGACCTTTCTCCGCGATGGCGATATTCTCGCGCAGGTGCTCCGGATTGAGCGTGCCGACGATGGTCGTGTCGATGTCCGGATGGCTCAGCAGAAAGCGCAGGAGGAACGCAGTGCGCGATTCGTTCGGAGCGCGCAGCTCATCCAGGCGGGCCGCCTCGAACTTCTGCCAGCGGTCCTGGCCGCCCAGTCCCTCGCCCGGCTCGCCGCGCGCCACCCCACCCCGATCGATGATGCCCGCGCCCGCCTGGGCCGCTTGCGTGATGACGTTCTCGTGCTGGCGCTCCAGCGCGGAATAGGGGATCTGAAACACGTCGAAAACGCCCCATTGAATATAGGTGGTGATGTGCGGCAGAGTGGACGAGCAGCCGATCCAGCGGACCTTACCCTGACGGCGCATCTCCTCCAGCGCGCTCACCAGATCGCCCTGCTCGACCTGCTCCACGCTTGGATTGTGCAGCTGCATGATGTCCACGTAGTCGGTCTTCATGCGCTCCAGGCTCTCATGCAGGCCGCGGAACAGGTTCTCCCGCGTCCAGACGTGAGGCGTCTCGTCGGTGTTCTCGTCCTTGCGCACGACGGTGCAGCCGCACTTGGTCGCGATATAAAACGAATCACGCCGCCGGCTGAGATACTTGCCGATGAACTCCTCGCTGCGCCCATAGTCGTTGGCCGTATCGATGAAGTTGATGCCTGCGTCGAGGACGGCGTTCAGGATCGTATCGGCCTGCTCCTCGGTGACCGGCCGTCCGCCCCAGATGCGCGAGCCGCGCACCTCCATCGCGCCATAGCCGAGCACGGTCACGTCGAGGCCCGTGCGTCCCAGTCGTCGCTTTTCCAGCGCCATTTCTGGTGTCTCCTTTCTCTTGCTCTCCCTGCTCTATTGGCTATGCCGGCAGGTTTCTCCTCTCAAAAGGGCGCTTGCTGCTTTCCTGCGCACTCCACCCTTCGAGCCGGCAGTTTACGATCGTGAATCCGGCTGGTTCTCTGCCTCAAAAGGGCGCTGATCGGTCCCTTCGGAAACCTGGCGCTGTTGGAAGCTGCGCGGCGGCGTGAACAGCGGTTTGGGAAAGACCCACATGTGGAACGTGTCCGTGGTGTCCACGAGGCGGCTTTCCGCCGGATAGACCTCCACGCCCTCCCACTCCGGATCGACCAGCTCGTTCTTGATGCGCTGATAGTCCCGCCAGTCCCGTAGGGGACTGCCGTCCCGGTTGCGGATGGACAGCCAGACCATCTCGACCCGGCCCTCTGCTTCAAAGATGCGCTTGACGACCAGGTAGCGACTGTTGGCATAGAGGGTGCCGGCCGGCGTATCCGGAGGCGTGGAGGAGACAAACCCTGCCTGCTGAAACGATGTCCAGGGCGGCCTCTTTTCAGCAGGGTTCTCCAGATCGTCTTCAGGGTCAGGCATGTTCCGTCTTGCCTCCATAGCCTCCGCACTAGGCGTTTCCCTTCGGCGCGTCTTTCCAGAAGGCGCCGGCCCGCTCGACAAACTGCCTGGCCTCCTCCTGATTGGCAAAGGCCGACAGAGGAACAGGGGAGATGCGTGGATGTTTGGGATCTCCGGTGACAAAAAGAAGGCAATGTTTGCCGACGAAGATATCGTGGACATACGGCCAGAAGATCGTCCAGGCGCTATAGCTCGTGCGGTTAGAAAACCCTTCCGTATTGATTTTCACGCAATGCGTGCCGACAAATCCCGGAACGTCGCATAATCGTTGCAAGTACCGACGGCGCTGTTTTTCCTGTGCTTTTGCTTGCGCCCACTGCCACAGGATAGCGGAAAAGACCAGGGCGACGAAGAACAGCCCCATCTGTTCTGTCAGGGAATAGACGCTCACAGAGACAATTCCCGGTATCATGATCGCGCTAAGATAATGCCGGTAATGGTAGGCTTTCTCCCGGCGCCTCCACCTGGGATCAGTGCTGCGATGGTATTCGCAGCAGTCGGTATAGTATCGCCGTACATCCTGCTCCGTCAGAGTAAAGGTCAATGTGGTACGTGTTTCCAGATCACTCATAAGATCCCCACTCCGCTTGTTTTCTTCGCTGGCTTGTTTGCCTCGCTACGAACCGCTAACCGGAAACCGGCAGATTCCGAAGCCAGGCGCGGACTTCCATCAAAATGACGCCCAGCCGGTTCTTGCCGGAGCCCCAATAGTAGTCGCCAGATGCATTTTCGACGATCTCCTCGTCGCCGGTAGACAGGAGGAGTTCACGAATAGCGGCATGCGTCTCGAACTTGCGCCGGACTGCCCGCCGCATGACCTCTTCCTTGATCTCCTCCCAATCCGCTCGGATAGGGATCGCGCGGCTCCAGCCCAGCCGCTTGGCCTCTTTGGGCGTGGAGGCCCGCCGTATGCGCTCGCGGTGCTGGAGGTCGTTAAACTTCTGCGCCTGGAAGTAGTGCTCTACGGTCGGCCAGTAGCCGTCTTCCATCGCGATTCCGTGGCGGGAGAAGTTGGAGAAGCAGCCGTATTCGTCCGTTGAGCCATAGAAATAGATCGCCAAAGGACAGGCTTCCTTCCCTCGTATTCACCGCACAGACCAGGACCAAAGAAAACGGAGCTTTCCCGGCGTCAGGAGAGCCAGCGTTACCGTTGCTTCTGGTAGTGCGGCGGCACGCTATCGACCAGCCAGACGCCGTTGGCGGACACGTAGAACACGAAGCCAGCGGCAGCCATTGCCTGCGCGTTTATCTCGAAGACCACCGGCTTGCCATATCGCGCGCCTACTTTGTGAGCGGTTTCCACATCGCGCGACAAGTGGACGTGATGCCGCTCCATTTTCTTGAGGCCCTGCGCCAGAATCGCGGGCACGTTGCGTTCTGCCGTGCCGTGGTAGAGTATGGGCGGCGGCGCAGCCGGCTCCAGTTGCAGGTCTACCTCGACGCTGTGTCCCTGGTTGGCGCGAATCCGCGTGCCGGTATCGTCGAAAGAGAAGCGCTGCTTATCGTTGCGCGCGACGACTTCTTCCAGTTCCGTGCGGGTAATGGGAAAGCGGTGCGCCCGGCATGCCGCCAGCAGGTCTTCCACGGCGACCCAGCCGCCCGCTTCCAGGCGCAGCCCGATCTGCTCCGGCTCATGCCGAAGGTGCTTGCTCAAATATTTGCTGATGTGTACCAGACGAGATTGTTCCATCGTAAATTAACCCTGGGTCGATTTGAGTGCTTCCACATAACGGCGGGTCACCCAGTCGATGGCCGTGATGGCGGTGCCGACCACCACGGCGAAGGCTCCTGCTTCCAGCGCCGCCCGCGCCTGCTCCGGAGAGTGAACGCGGCCCTCGCAGATCACCGGCACGGAAATTCGCGCCACTAACTGCCGCACCAGGTCCAGATCCGGATCGCCGGAGGCGCGCCGGGTGGCGGTATAGGGCGTGTAGCCACTGAGCGTGGTGGCGACCAGATCGGCGCCGGCATCCGCCGCCGCTAAGCCCTCTTCCAGCGTGGAGATGTCCGCCATAGCCAGAGCGCCCAGCTCCGTTTTGATGCGGCCTAGCAGCGTGCGCCAGTCTTCTCCGCCGGGGCGCGGGCGCGGCGTCGCGTCGAAGGCTAAAATAGCCGGGGGAGGCTCGCAAGCCGCGTACGCCTGGCGCGCTGCCTCGAAGGTCGGCGTGATGTATACGTCGCTGTCGGGAGAGACGACCTTATAGATCGCAATGACCGGCACGCGAACCGCAGCGCAGATGGCGGCCAGGTTCTGCGGCCCGTTGGCGCGAATGCCGGCGGCGCCGCCGCGCTCCGCCGCCGCAGCCAGGGCCGCGAGCACTTCGGGAGAGCCGAGTGGCATTCCGGCCTCGGCCTGGCAAGAGACGATCAGCCCGCCGCGCAGATTCTCCAGTACCGGGCCGGTCATCTATCTCCCCTTTCGCTTTTGCCCGTCCATACGATATAATAGGTCTGTCACTGCTGTTGAGAAAGGAATCCGTTCCATGCCGCATCTATCGCCTGCCGGACAGGCGCTGCCCGATCCGGATCGTTTTCTGCTTCGACCTACCCACTTTCTCGACCGGACTGTTCCGTTCGTGCTGCTGGTTTTCCTGCTATGCGGCCTGGCGCCGGCAGGCGCGCAGACGCCTCCCTCCGGAACGCAGACCGGGACACAGACGCCCACGCCCGCCGGACAGCAGACACCCGAAGTCTCGGCCAAACAAGCCCAGGAGATAAAAGACGAACTCGACGAGATCTCCATCCTCCGCTATCTGAACGTGCTCCAGCTCACTCCCATCCAGATGGACCAGTTGATCAACGCCGTCACCTTTGAAACGAGCGCGTATCAGACGAAGCTTAATACGTTGGGCGCCACGCCGTTTCTCAAGATGCTCGATGAGATCCACACCGTGCATCAGCAGGCTCTGAAAGGCGGCGATATTCCAAAGGAATTTATGGATCGGGTCAAAAAGATCGAGGACGACTTTATCGCCAAGCGGGAACAGCTCTACGCACAGTATATTAAAAACCTCACGGCAGCGTACCGTCGTATTTTGAAGCCGGAGCAGATCACGGCGGTCGTGTCGCTCCTGAGAGAGAACGCCGGCCAGGAGATAAAGGGTACCGACGATCAGTTTCTCAACGCTTTTTCGGTCCAGGTCCTGCTCGGCAACGCCCGCGCGATGCCGGTACTCAAGGAGATGCGGGCGGCCGCCAAGACCTCCGATGCGAGCGGCGAGGGAAGCAGCGCAGCGCACTAAGGCCACGTTAGGAGAGCAGAAGACGGCCCGCACAGCAAAACGCCGCATCTAAACGATGCGGCGTTTTGCCTGGAGTCCAGGTCGCGTACAGCAGGCCGAGGATCCGGCCCGCCGTTTTCAGCAGAGTTTCAGAAGCCGGCTGGCGGCAGCCGGGTGGTCTCTCCATCACCAGTCATTTCTTCCAGAGAATGGCAGCCACACTTAACTTCGGTCTGGCCGGCTCTCTCAGACGCGCCGTTTGCGGAGCAGCATTCCCAGCGGGGCCAACCCCGGCAGCAACAGCAGCAGGGAACTGGCCTCCGGGATC
>Ga0209810_1003523_pt1 | contig 16308 bp, 13 predicted proteins | sample Coa_R1_7_FD_187159 | JGI IMG/M metagenome (GOLD analysis project Ga0209810, IMG submission 187159) | Surface soil microbial communities from Centralia Pennsylvania, which are recovering from an underground coalmine fire - Coalmine... | ecosystem: Environmental > Terrestrial > Soil > Unclassified...
GAAGTCATCGACATGGCAGAAGAGTTCGAGTAAACTCATGGTGCGGGTTCTCCTGGGTAGGTAGTTGAGTGTCGGGTAACCTCAAGATACCTCAACCAGAAGACCCGCCCTTATCCCGAACTCACGTTAAATAAGGGAGACAGGGGCCGGGGATGCCGGCGCCTGCTCCTTAAATTCCCGTTTTGTTGTTATTGGGAGGGATTGGACGTGTGCGGCCGGCGGCCGAGCTCGTGCCAGTCCTTCTCCTCGATGTCGACTCCATAGTGCTCCGCGGCCTTCTTGATGTTGGCGAAGGCCTGGTCGCGCTCCTCATCCGTGACTCCTTCGACCTGATCGAAGCGAGCCAGCGCGTTGCGCACGTGCGACGCATCCGTCAACGGCTCTTTCCGCTGCTTGGGAAACGCGAAGACGCTGTCGGGCAGATCGCTGCGGGAAGTCAGCTCCCCATGCTCGGTATGCGGCTTCCAGGTGGTGGTCGCCATGGCTCTTCCTTCTCCTTTCCTGTCGGTCTGGGAACCAACGCTGGCAGGTCCCCTGCATGGGAAACGGGAGGAGTCTGCAAAGTGTTCCGTCTTTCTCGCCTTGCCGCCTGAGGCGGCGCTTCCCTGGCTTGCGAACGGCCCGGAAATCGGGAAACGTTGCCGCCCGCTCTCGCGTCCTACACCTGACAAATTCCGCAGACGAAGACGAGGAAGGGACCATGAACGCAGACATAGTCATGGATGTGGTGGCGCCGCCGGCCTGGACAGAGCCTGTGGCGAGCGACCTGCAGCATGTGGTCCGCAGCGCATTCGAGACGACCGGGACCGCCGGGCAGGCCGTGAAAGCGTTTTTACAGGGGGATTGGCTGGGGCATCCGCTCCATCCGGTCGTGACGGACCTCCCGGTGGGCGCGTGGACCGTGTCTACTGTCCTGGACGCGCTTGACGCCGCCTCGGGCAAGGATACTTATGCCAGGGGGGCGGATGCGGCGATCGGCATAGGGCTGATCGGCGCGCTCGGCTCGGCTCTCTCCGGAGTGGCGGACTGGCAGAGCGCCGATGACGGCAAAGTGAAGCGGGTGGGGCTGGTCCACGGCCTTCTCAATGTCACCGCGACCACGTTGTTCGGCGCGTCGTGGCTTCTGCGCAAGGGCAAGAATCGGGGCACGGCCCGGACCCTGGCCTTCCTCGGCTACGGGATCGCCTTCTTCTCCGCCTACCTGGGCGGCGAGATGGTCTACCGGATGGGCATGGGCGTCACCCGCGAAGCGGGTGGGCGTTAGGCGTTTGGAAACTGGCGCCTTCTCTGGCAGCTTGTTCAAGCAAGAGTCGTCGAGGAAACGGATTGCCCCAACGCCTAACGCCCAACGCCCAACGCCAAAAAGTGTTCCAGGCGAGCTTTGATGGCGGGCCATTCGGCTTCCAGAATGCTGAAGTAGACCGTATCGCGCCGGTACCCGTCCGGTAGAAGCCGATGATGCCGCAGCACGCCTTCCCGGACGGCGCCCAGCCTCTCGATGGCCTGCTGGGAGCGCAGATTGCGGCTATCCGTCTTCAATTGGATGCGGATCGCCTGCAGCGTCTCGAAGCCGTAGCTTAAGAGCAGATATTTGCACTCCGTGTTGATGCGGGTCCGCCATACGTCCGGAGACAGCCAGGTCCAGCCGATCTCCAGGGCGCGGTGCGCCGGCGTGATCTCCATAAAGCGGGTGCTGCCCACGATCCGTTCGGTCTCCTGATCGACGATCACAAAGGGAAACTCGCTTCCCTGCGCTCTCGCCTGCAGCGCCTCCCGGACAAGGCGCTCCATATCGGCGGGGTCCCGCATGGGCAGGGTCATGTAGGTCCAGATTTCCGGATTGCGGCTGGCCTCATAAAGCCCCTCGCTATGGGAGGCTGCCATTGGGACCAGCTTTGCCCGCTTGCCGGTGAGTGTCAGCGTTCCCTCTCGCAACCGATCCCACGCTGCTATGCGATCCCTGCTGCCGTCCGTCACGTCGGTCCCTCTCCTTGTTGCCAGGTGGTTCTATTATGCAGCAAAATGGGACAGGTATGCAGCAAAATGGGACAGGAGTACAGAGCCGCCCGCCATTTGCAGGAGGTGATCGGGCCGGCAGCGAACTTCCTTCCGGAGTATCCACCTGGGAAGGAGACGGCTATGACGACGATCGGCGTGGGGATTCTCGGAACGGGCTGGGTCGCGGGGGAGCATATCAAATCCTATGCCAAACATCCGCAGGCGCGGGTGGTGGCGCTCTGCAGCCGAACGCGGGCGGGCGCGGAGGCGAAGGCGCGCGAGACCGGTCTGGAGGACGTGCGCATCCACGATAGCTACGCGCAGATGCTGGCCGACCCGAACGTGCATGCCATCTCCCTCTGCACGCCGCCGCACCAGCATCCGGAGCAGACGATCCAGGCGGCGCGGGCGGGTAAGCACATCCTCATCGAGAAGGCGGTCGCCAATGACCCGCAATCGCTGGGCGCTATGCTTCGGGCCGTGCAGGAGGCGGGCGTCCGGACGGTGGTGAGCTTCGTGCTGCACTGGAACCCGCAGTTTCAGTTGATCCGGCGGATGCTGGCCGAGGACGCTATCGGCCCGATCTTCTACGCCGAGGTGGACTATTGGCACAACATAGGTCCTCAATATCTACAATATCGTTGGAACGTGAAGAAGGAGGTCGCGGGCAGCGTCTTCCTCTCGGCCGGCTGCCACGCCGTCGATGCCATCCGCTACTTCGTGCGGGATGAGATCGTCGAAGTAGCCGCTTATGCCAACAAGCGCAATCCGGCCTACGAGTACGACACCAACGTCGTGGGCATCGCCAGGTTTGCCGGCGGAGCTATCGGCAAAGTGTCGGCCTCTTTCGACGTGCAGTGTCCCTACGCCTTCAACATCGACCTTCTGGGCGAGAAGGGAGCCATCCGCGATAACCACATCTACGCCAAAGAGTTCTTCGCCGGACAGACCGATTGGATCACCGTCCCGACCATTCGCCCGGACAGCGGCGACGTGACCCACCACCCCTTCGACGGCGAGATCGGCCATTTCATCGACTGCATCCTCACCGGCCAGGAATCCCCCGTCAACCTCGCCGCCGCCGCCAAGACTCACGCCGTCTGCTACGCCCTGGATCGCAGCGCCGCCGAAGGCCGTCCGGTAAAGCTAGAAGAGATCTACGCCGAGATAACCTGAATCAAAAGCTTGCCGGCAAAAACTTAGGTGTCCATGCGTTCGGCGTGCTCCTCTTCCCCTGCATTGTGCTTGCCGTGACTCCAGGGGCGGAGAAATAGCGCCGCGATGGTTGCAGATAGGAGAGCCACAAGAATAAGAACCCAATTAACCCCGCGCCAAAAGAAAAAATTCTTATCCGGACCGCTGAAGGCCTCCTGAAGGATCATTTCCGCTAGATGCGTAAAATAGACGGAAATCAGTCCGACCTCGATCCATTCCACTTTGACTTGAATATCCTGCATGACCTCCAAATACCACGCCATTCTATCTTGAATTATCTTGGTCTGCTTCACATTTTGCATCACTTCTTTTTGGAGGATTTGGGTCGCGCTAACATGGTCCGCCGTGTTCTTGGCCACTTCGATCTGACGCTCGATATCATATTCGGCATCAAGATCCGCAATGGCCTGGCGCGCTGCCTGAAAGGTATCCGGTACGTCGAGGCCTGCCTGGGAGAGCCGGTAATACTGATGGATCGATTCGCGGGTGCTTATCTGCGTGAAGTAGCCATTGATCGCGAATCGGAGCAGGTGGTTTCTGAGATCGGCCAGCTGCTGCGGATCGTTCGCAAAGATGAGAGGCCCCGCCTCTCGAATGGTTCGCTGGAGGGTGAGCCTCTGGAGCAGAGCTACCAGGTACGCAATGCAATATTTGCTGAAGACGCGCAGTACGCGCGCTGAATTATAGGAGACATCCCCGGATTGGTCGGCAACAATATGCGCTGTGCCGAGTAACCCGACACTGGCCCAATGCTTGCGATTGAGAATAAGGTGCTTTCCGCCAAGCATATCTGGCGGAGCGCCCGCATGGGACGGCTCTTCCACCTGAGTCAGCGCAGAAAGAAACGGCGCTAAGGCGGTACGCGTATCGCTGTTCTCGAAATCCACGTCTTCGCCAAACCGGGCGACGGTATAGATCGCAAATTGATTCTGCACCGGCTCGAAACCAAAGGTAGGCTTTGCCGCAATCAGCGGACTTAAAAGACGGTCCCGAAGCGCGTTTAGCGTAAAACTCTCGCCGGGCACGCCCACACGGTCCTCTAGGGGTGCCTCGGCGGGGAGCGGTTGACCGTTATACTTCGGCGCGTGCGGCGTCTGCAGGTAGGCGACGACTTTGCGGCGGTCCTGCGAAAGCCGGTAGTTGAACTCCTTGGCTTGATCGAGAGTAAGGGGCGTTTGCGGGGTCAGGGCGATAGAAAGTACGCCGACACCATAGTGAGATAAGAAAAGCTCGATGCCGACCTTCTCTACCAGGCGCACGGGGATCTTTACATCCCTGGGCAACAGCACCTCTGTCTTGCTGAACCAGCGGTTCGCCACGGGGTCGGAGAGCTTCAAATAGGCGCAGCCCCTGTCACCCGGTTTGGGAAACAGGAACGCGACCACATGTTGCAGCATCTCCTCCTGATAGAACTCGTGCGGCTGCACGCACTGCGTATGGGTCTGCGGCTGAGAGCACGCCTCCAATTCATGTCGCCGAACGCATTGCCAGACAGGCATCGGCTCCTGCGGGGAGTTGTCCGCGTTTGGCTGGCGATGAACCATAAGGCAGGATAGTGCCTGGGCCGCCTCCTCTTCCGCCTGCCACTTAAAGTAGAAAGGATAGAGAAATCGCGTCTGCAGCTCCTTCAGTTGTGGGGTAATCGAATCAGCCATTGTCATGAGCTCACCTTTGGAGACGACGGGCGACGGGGCGATATCCGTCGGCGCGGGATCGGCAAAGGCCGCCGGCGCGGGAGGCGCCCTGCTTAGTCCAGAATAAGGGGACCGACTTTCTGCAGCGCATCGCCATAGACTCTTTTCGCAAGGATAAACGCCTGCTCGGCATTCATCTCCTCATAGGGATGTACCATGATTTTCATAGACACGGGGGGTTGCCAGCCCACCGCCTGATCATAATGGATCCCTTCCAGCAGGCGCGCTCCGTTTCGCTGGTAAAAGGCGATTCGCCTGAGAGCCCATTCACGCTCTTGCGTGACGTCCGGATCCTCGACCTCATAGGTCAGCGCCCGAAGAGATGGGTATTCCCTACGCGCGTGCTGCATAATGTATTGGTAGACCTGCCCCCCGATTCCTTGACTGCGCTCGTCTGTCCGAACCGCTAAATACCAGAGAATGGCCGCCTGGCACTCACGCATTAAATCATATCGCGCCATTGCAAGCAGCTTCTGCTGCGTATCTAAAGCCGCGAGAAAGTGCTGATCTGGATGGAGACCGTCCCCTTTGTCTCGTAGTATTTTATTATGCGCGCTGACTAACATCTGCTCGTTGAGCGGAAAAGCCGTCTGGTACAGATCGAGCCACGGATCATAAAGGCTGTCGCTCAGCGAGACGATCTCATGAAAGTGAAGCGCAAAGGTCACAGCGATATTCCTTTCGGCGGCAGGAGATCATGGAACTCGTTTCCATCCAATCGTCTATGAAAGAGGATCAGATCGGATCCTTCTTTCCAGTAATCCGGTATGGCTGGCGCCTCCGTAAAGCCGAGCCGGCGATAAAGCCGCCGCGCCGATTGCAGCTCCGGGGCTGTCTCGATACTCAAGCGCCTGCCCCCTTTGGCGGTGCAGAGCGCCATCGTGGCCCGGAGGAGGCGCTCGCCCATTCCCTGCCCCTGGAAGTCCGGATCGACGGCGAACCAGCCTAACCAGTAGTTTCCCTCCTGTTCCTCTTCCCAAAGCCGGCGATAGAGGCCGGTCAGGCCGATGCCCCGTTCGCGCGACGCTTCTCCCTGAACCAGGATATAGTAGGTGACCGGCAAAAGCGTGTGCTCCTGCCGTTCTAAGGGAATATCCGCACAGCCGCTGGCGAGATAGATCCGCAGCATGCGTCGCACGCACTCCCCCGTTTCGGCAGTGCCAAACGCCCGCGCCGCGATTTGCGACACGATCTCCGCATCGTGCCGGCCCAGCGCGCGCAGACGCAAGTCCCGCTCGGTATCGATCACCCAGGCCTTCATGCCATCAACCCTAGCGCCCGTTGATACTCTTCCAGGACAGGCAGCTTCTCCAGGGCTGTTGCCACCGACTGGGCTTTTTGTGCATATCTCTGATCGCCGGCACGCGGCGCTGGAGGAGACAGATACGCTTTGAGCGCCAGCTCTTGATCGATGTTGGTTATCCACTGCATCAGCATGAGAGGCGACGGATTCTGCTGCGGTCGCTTCAAGGATCGCCAGTAGGGGTCCCAGAAGCTATGCAGCGCGTGGGCATAGGCTGCCGCTTCGTTTTCATCCTGCTGCTTCAGCCGAGATACGATTCTATCTATAATCTCCGTATAGAGCGTTACGGTATAGTGATCGGGCATGTGCGGCTCGTATTGAAAGCTGTAGACCTCCCAGGCCGCCAACGCGTAGGCTTTCCACATCAGATCGAGCTGACGTCGTTTCCAGCAGATGTCAGCCAGGATACGATAGATCTGCGCAGCCGCTTCGTGATCCGGATTCTCGACCTTCTCCAGGGCCTCCCGGCAGGTCGCGAAGGCATCGTCCAGCGCGCCGTCATCCATCTGCATCTCCGCCAGCCCGAAGAGGGCGTAGCTCTCACTCCAGCTATAATCGGGCAGTTGCGCAAACGTCTCCGCCGCTTGCCGGTAGAGGCGCGTCGGCTCCTCCGTATCGTGGCTTATGGTACCTGAAAAGCGAAGGGCCTCCGCAAGGTAGAGCGCCGTGATTGCCTGGACGGCACGCCGGTCCGTATCGCCCGCAGGGCCGTCTTCATCACAGTGCAGCCAGTCACGAATAGCCTGGATCGCGTCTTTGACTTCTTCCCATCGGGAGTAGTATCGGCGCGATTTCCAATCCTGCCGCTTAGGATACGTGCTGTCGAACCGGTCTATCATCGTGAGAAACTGTCGGTCTTCCGGGCGGATACTCGATCGGCCCCATCGCTCTCGAATCTTCTCGCAGAAAGGGAAGGGAACATAGTCGCCCCACCACCAGAAAGCGGCAAAGTAGATGTTAGCGAAGAGCACGTGCGCGTGAAGGAAAGAACGGTCCGGAGCGAGCGCGCTATGCCGCAGCCACTCGGTAGTGATGAACTGCCAGTAAGGCTGCTCGAACCGATAATATTTCTGATAAGACGTCTGGTCGCGGCCCTGCTCGGTATAGGTAGCCAATAGACCGGCAAAATAGGAGGCCGCCGCTGCATGCAGAGAGGCTCTGCTGTAGCCGTCTCTGGCTTCGATATGACTGTACGCATACTGCTGGTCGATGGGCTGCAGCTCGTACGTGCGATCGCTTTCATTGTAGGTGGCAAAATTGTGCTGGATGAGATCGTCTAATTGTCCGGCAACATCACCATCCGGAGCGAACTGTTTGACGATATAAGCGATCGCCTCCAGCCCGACAGGAAGATCGTAAATGGCGAGCACATCCAAAACGCGGCGCGTCTCGGCAGGGAGCGACTTGTAATGCTCGCTCAACAGGGAATCGAATGTCTCCGGGCTTTGAAGGAACTGTTCGAGAGAAAGGTCGGCGCGCTCCATGAGCAGGCCGACGATCTTCTCGATGAGGTAGGGGTTTCCGCCGGTCTTCTGAACGATATCCTGAAGCGCCGGTACCGGCGCATGCTGCACCGTCCTGGATTTGGAGTTGTCGAGGCTGCGTAAGAACTCGATGGCAGCCTCCTCCGGCAAGCCGTCAAGCGGAATCTCCTGATAGGCGTGCGCGTAAGCGCGTAAGGCGCGGGGAGATAGCCGGCTCGTGGCTATGACGCGAAAATTCGGGTGAGACCCACTCAGGATCCAGGTCAGAAACGCCTGGAAATCCTTATCCTTGAAGCTGCCGTTCGCGTTGAGAACGCCCTCGAGGTTTTCAAATCGCAACAGATAGTTCGCATCTTTCAGCTTCGAAAGCGCGAACGTGAGCTTATCCGTCAGGGATCGCCCGCTATTCTCCCAGACCTCCGCGACACGGTCGGAGGCCGGCTTGCCCAGCAGCCCTCCGACCAGCGTGTAGAGCGTCTCCGCCCAATTTCGATGCGCGGCCGCGCAATCGATATAGAGTCCCTGATCGATCGCCGTCGCTTCCGACTTTTCGGAGAGCCACAATTTCTCCGCAGCAATATCATCGCAGGCCCTGGACAACAGGACCGTCTTGCCGATCCCTTCCCGTCCGGAGAGGAGGATGAGCCGCACGCTCCGGTCCGATAACCGCTTGCGCAGCGCCGCCAGCTCTTCGGTGCGGTCGAACAGCGTGGGCGCTTCCGGAGGCTGTTTGAATCCGACGAACAGCTTGGTCGACTCTGCCTCGGAAAGGAGGGGAATGCCGTTTGTATAGAGCGCCTGCAGATGGGGACCACGGTCGAAATTGCGAAAAAACCATTCGACGATCCGCAGCGCGCAGCGTAACGCGAACTCCGCGTCCTTCTCTTTAAGCTCCTTCTCCTGATCCTCGTCATCGTCGTGGCGTGCCCAGTTGGAGCGCAGACGGATCCAATGCAGATTGTCCGCGATCTCCGGGGGAATGATCTTCTCTCCCTTGAGCTCCTCGATCTTGTAGACAAGCAGCTTATGCTGCAGCTCGTAGTCCGCGGCCTGGGCGATCTGGCGTGTCAACCCAGACCGGCCCTCGATCATGCGGGACACCACCAGGATAGATACGGGCGGATCATGGAATTCGCGAAGGATCTGCAGTCCTTCCTTCAAGGCCGGTCTCACATTCACTTGCGGAGACAGAGCGTCTATTCGATTGTCGAGAGAAGGCTCGATTGCCGGCATGTACGCTTCCTGGGAAGGGAATTCACGGCGAACAGATCGGAACGCAGAATGCTCTCGCCGTTACTCGGCGGCCTCTGATGTAACGAGGGCTTCCGGCGGGCGCTTTCGGAAGCCGATGGCGTAGACCAGCCAGCCGGCCACCGTGATGCCGAGGCCGAGCAACTGGGCAGGGTGCGGGCAGATCGCGACGAGTACTATACAGAGCGCCACCGGAGGCACGCTCAACAGGATCGTGCCGGGAAGTCCGCCGGGCACGCGGTAAGGGCGCGCGGCGGCAGGCTCCCGCATGCGCAGGCGGATTAAGGCCCCAAATTCCAGCACGAGACTGAGCGCGTACAGGAACATATCGATCTTGAGCAGGGCCGCAAACGGGCTGGAATCATCGTTATTGCCCAGGCGCGCCCAGTAGATCAACAGCGCGCTGCCGAGGCTCGTGACCAGGATCGCGATCCAGGGGGTCCGGTAGCGGGGATGCAGACGTGTCAGCGCGGCAGGCAGGGTCGCGCGCTGCGCCATGGCAAAGGGCACGCGCGACGTGGTCAGCAGTCCCGCGCTGAAGAGGCCGACCGCCGAGAACAGGCCGCCGAGCATCATCCAGGAGCCGAGACTGTTTCCCCCGATCGCCCTGGCGACATCGGGGAAATAGCCGTCTTTCCATTGCGACCAGTCCTGGCTGGCGCAGACGCCAACGGCGATGGGCAGCACGTAGGCCACTACCGTGAGAACGACCGTGACGACCAGCGCTTTCGGATAGGTGCGCGCCGGAGCATGGACCTCTCCGGCGCAGCAGCCGGCGCTTTCCCAGCCGGCATAGTTCCAGAGCACGACCGTCAGCAGGCCGCTCCAGGCGATCGAGTGCGGCAGGGTCCAGACGGAAGGCTTCAGATGCGGCAATCCCAGCACGACCATGGCGGCAAACGGGGCGAGGACGAGCAGGGTGAAGGTGATGGAGCTGAAGCCGATGATCTGCGTGCCGCGTATGTTCAGCCAGGTGAACAGGGCGATGACGGCCAGGCAGACCAGCCAGTAGGCCGTCGAATTCATGTGGGGAAACCAGAATTTGAGATATTCGGCAAACAGGACAGGGTAGAGCGCATTGTCGGCGAAGCTGGCCATCCAGCTCCACCAGCCGACCTGAAAGCCTGCGAAACGCCCGAACGCCCGGTCTACCCAGACCACATAGCCGCCGTCGGCCGGGAGCATCGTGGAAAGCTCCGCCGTCATCAGCGCCATCGGCAGGCTCCACAACCAGGGCACGATGAGCAGCGCCAGAAGCGCCCATTTGGGGCCGGCATCGCCCACGGCGTCTTCCAGGCCATACGCTCCTCCGGCCACGCAAAAGAAAATAATACCGATGAGACCGAAAAAGCGCAGCGGGCGCGGACGCGTGGACACAGCAAGCGGTTCTTGTATTGCGGTAGCCATTTCTTTCGTTGCTCCTTTCTGCGAGCGAGCCGATTTCCATGTCGCCGCCTGGCGACGCGAGAGGAGGACTTCGCAAATTTTACAAACGTTTTATTGGATCCCTGGCAGTCCCCTTTCATCTTGCGAACATTTGATTATTTTTGATTATTCTGGTTTGGGAACGTCCAGAGCGGGATTGCGCGCAAAAAACCCACTGGGAACGAGCTGAAACCCGGCGCGATGGACCGGCATTACCGGCCACTCTTCGGGGCGCGGAGTATGCGTGATTCCCACCGTGTACCACAAGACGATATCGCGATCATTGAGAGGGCGGTTGGCATGAATCCATCGGTGTAACCCATCACCGCCCGGACTTTGATCGACATAAGCTCCCGCTGCGTATCTCTGCGCGGGGTCGTACTGCGTGACCCAGAGCGGCGCGCTGAGAAAGCCGGCTCTCCGGCGTACCTCGGAACCGGGAGCCGCATAAGGGATCGCATTTTCGCCGGGCACCAGAGTATATCCCACCGGCTGACCGAGCGCGTTATGGACCGACGGGTTGATGATCTTCCATCTCCGGCTGGAAGCCATATTCAACTGCCGGGATGCCTCTTGCTCCGTTCGCAGCAGCGTCTCGTGCATTCCGAAGCCGCGATAGGGATGCCTGGGATCGGGAGGAACCGGGGCGGTGTTCATCTCCAGGACGCTGTTCGCTTCGCCATCGATGTCCATATCGAGCCGGAAATTAAAGAAGTGCTGGTGATGCACGGCTAGGATATTGGGGGCGACCAGGTGACCGTAGGTCCCGCCATGCGCCGGCATGGTATCGGTGGTCTGTGCGACCCCCTTGGGCAGCATGATGCCGGTCAGATCGATCTCCTGCTCCAGCGTGCCGTCCTGATGAAAGATCCAGTTAAACCCGTAGTCATAGTTGCCGATGGTCGTCATGAACGTCAGAACCAGTTCGCGTGCTCGGCGGGACTGGAGAGCGTGTTTCCACAGCAGGCCGCCGTCTCGTTCATAAAGCCCGACGGCACGCGGCAGCGTATAGGATCTCCCACGGTCATCGGCCAGAACCGCATCGAAGAAGCGAGTGTTCGGTGGGCAGTCCGTGAGCGGCACGAGCGGCTCCGCCAACCTTCCCAGGCCGTACTCTCCCTCGTCAAAAGCGTTACGGAAGGACCAGGTCGGACTGGGATCGCCATAGGGCATCACCGTCTCCGAGACGGAAGCGCGGTAGAGGATGGAGCGCACTCGGCCTCCATCTTCATAACCGACGGTGTAGAGCACCAACCCTTCGCGCGCATTGACGGCAAAGCGGAAACGCCATCGCTGCCAGCGGACCTCATGCCCGTGGACCTCAAAGCTGGGTCCCTGCGGCTGAACGATCTGCAGGGGCGTGGGCGGCGTTCGCGGATGCTCGACGGAGATCGCACCGAAATCCTCCGGGGCCTTCGCGATGGGGACGACACCGGTATCGACGACCTTGACGACCTTCTTGGTATTCAGGTCCACATAGGCGAGAACGCCCTCGATGGGCCGCGCGTATTCGTTGCTCGATCCTTTTGTATAATAGGGAACGGCGCATATCCACCGATCTCCGTTCGCTTCTTGCGGGCTTACATAGCCAGGCGCCCAGCCATCCGCATAGACGTCGTCTAAGTCGGTGATTCCGCGGCGGCGCATGGCCGCTTGCCAGCGTGGATCCGCGCGCACCAACCCTCCGGCGATGCCATATTCTTCTATCAATAAACTGGGCTGTACGCCGGAAATCTTACGCCAGGAGAGAACTTGCCGCCCTTTCAGATCGACGACGGCCTCAAAGGTCGCATTGTGCGTGCTCTCGTAGACGATGGCAAAGGCTTGGCGGCGGATCGGGCTTTCGGGCGTGAAATGCAAAACCTCGTCTTTGGGCGGTTCCTGCAGGGTGATGCTGGCAAAGCGGCTATCCGCCCCGATCTTATGGCTCGCCTGCAGGATGCTGACCGTCGTCGAGATTTCCTGCGGTGTCAACGGATCGAGAGGATGAGCGTCCGATATTTCCTGAGCTGCGCAGGGCAAGCTGTACCCACAAACGAGCAGAAACGCGAGCCGTAATAGAGACCGGCTGGGGCTTGCGATCCGCCTACAGGTACTTCGTAAGTCGCGTTGGCCGGCGACCCGCATCTTTGCTCTCCTGGTAGAGACATCTTTAGAGCGTTATTTCCCTTTTGGAGCCAACCGCTCCTTCTTTTCAAGAGATATACTCAGAGAGGGAGCCATAACCGAGAAATGGATCTATCTCAAATGCAGAGAGAGATCGGGTGGCAGCGAAGAAGGCATTTTGAAGATGGATGCCGAAATAGGAGGCGATCAGTGCGCGGCTGCCTGGCAGACCGCGCAAAGGAGACCGCTTTCATGGCGCTAAGATGGCTTCCTAAGACGCTTTTCGCCACGCTCGCCGCCTGCGCGCTGGGCCTGCCCGCCCTGGCTGCTTCCGCGCAGCAGGCGCCGCCGAGCGATCCCCAGCCCCCCAATACCTCCCAGACAGCGCCCACAGACGATCAGCCGATCCCGCATACCACCACCGAGGAGCCGCTGGTCAACTCGATCGGCCTGTCGGATCCGGCCAGAACCGGCTGGCAGACCGATTTTATCGGTCCCTGGCGCGGCCATTTCGATATATCCTTCGGCGCCAAGTTCTGGCCCAACCGCTTCTACCTGCGCAACCTGATCTTCGGCGGCCTGGTGGACCTGGCGCCGGGCCTGCGGGCGCGCTTGCAGTTGCGGCGGCGCGAAGGCGAGAAGAAAGCCTTCCAGGTGGATACCGACGAGGCCTATCTGGAAGCTTTCGACCTGCATCGCGGCCCGGACTGGGAGGGCGGCGTCAGCCTGCGCGTCGGTCGCGTGCGCTACCTGCATTTTCCTTATCCCGATGCCATCGCCGAGTTCGATCAGGTGCCGGGCATCGTCGATCTGTACGGCGGCTACCATACGGATTATCGCGACTTCGTTCTGGAGGGCGAAGCGGCGACCATGGGCGGATGGGGCGCGCATTTTACCGGCCAGGCGCGTGCCTGGAGCGGCAGCTCTTTCCCCACCGATGTCATCGAGGCGTATGGTTTCTATCGCAGCACCTTCGGGCGCGGCTGGCATGTGGAAGGCCGCGCCGGCGATCTCGCCGTGCGCGCCGAGCCTCTGGGCCGTACCGGGCAGCCCGGCGCGGCCGTCTATCTGGGCAAGCAGTTGGGAGAGTTCAATGTCGGCGTGCTCTACGAGCACAAGCAGAAAGAGCACGAGTTCGCCGGCATCATGGTGCAGTTCCGGTCCAATCCGGTCACACGCGCTCTGGGCTACGTCTCCTTCGACTACTCGCGTGCTCCCGAAGGCTTTACGGTGCAGGTCCCCCTCTGGCACGCGGACATCCGCGAGAGCCACATCATCCGTCCCGGCGAGATCCTCGTTGGCGAGGTGCGCGCCGTTCGCGTCAAGACGCTCTGGCAGCAGGGCTTTATCCGCAACGAGTACGAGCATCGCCTTGAATCCTGGGGAGAGACATCGGATCCGCGCCTGCACTGTGTCGTAGACGAGGAGCCGTGGCACCTTCAGGCCGAGGCGCTGGTCAGCCCGCACTTAGTCCCCAACTCCAACTGGTTCCGCGACCGCATGGGGCCGGGCCAGTTCGTCCAGCGCGTCACGTACCGCTTCTACCGGCCCTACAAACAGCCCGGCGCCGGCGGGACATCCTCGACTTCCTCCGCTCCCAAAGCGGCGCTTCGGAGTGTGCAGGTTACGGAGAAGCGTACCGCTCCAACGAAAACGACCGGAACCTTTCATAGTGTTCAGGTCGATCCAAAGCCTGGTGTCCCGGCGAAACCATCCGGATCGATTCGCAGCGTGCAAGTAAACGAGCTGCAGAATGCGCCAACGAAAACCGCCGGCGCACTCCAGAGCATTCAGGTCGATGCGAAGCCTGGTCCTCCGACGAAAACGACCGGCGCGCTTCGGAGCGTGCAGGTAAATGGACGGCAGAGCGCCCCGGCGCAGCCGGCGAAAGCACGTCCCAATGCCGCGGATCTGTGGAATGCCTATCTCGACCGCGGCGTAAAATAGCTGCTGTGAAACTCGGTATTGTAGAAACAGAAGAACAAAGAGAGCTTGCCCGCGCGCTCTTGAAAGAGTATGCGGCCTCGGTCGAGCTCAGTGAATGCTGGCATAGCGCGATCGAAACAGAGATTGAGGCGCTGCCCGGTCCCTATAGCCTGCCGGACGGCTGCCTGCTGCTCGCCTATGCAGAGGATCAGCCGGCGGGCTGCATTGCTTATAAGCGGATCGGCGAGGAGGCTTGCCAGATGAAGCGGCTGTATGTGCGGCCTGCCTTTCGCGGCAAGGGGATCGGCAGGCAGTTGGTGATAGAGCTTATTGCGCGTGCCCGCCAGGCCGGTTATGCGAAGATGCGCCTGGACACGACGCCCTCGATGGAGACGGCTATTGCCCTCTACCACTCCCTGGGATTTCAGGACGTCCCGGCCTACCAGAGCGATACCGAAGGCTGCGCGCTCTTTATGGAATTGTCCCTCTAAGTCCATCCCGACCCGAACAAATTTTAGCTGGGGGTCGCGGCGCTGCTCTGCAGCAGGTACCCGATGATGAGCAGGCCGAGGAGGACGATCACCACCGCGAAGAGGAGCAGAAAGGTATCGGAAGAGCGATAGCACTGTTCGCGCAACTGCCGCTGCACGACGCGATACCGCAGCAGGGCGAGCACGACCGCTGCCAGACCGATGACGGTAAAAAGCAGCCCGATGTTCGCCGCGTGGATGATGCCGCGCGATGGGGGCGAGACGGTGCCCGGTGGAAACAGGTAGCGCAGCCGGGCGATGACGACCCCGAAGCCCATCGTGGCGATGCCGGTGCGGATCCAGGCCAGGAACGTGCGCTCGTTGGCGAGATGGTCGCGCACCCGCGCATCGTCTGAAGCCGAAGCGGAAGGGTTCGTCACCGTCGCGCCCTACGGTTCCAGGGAGATCGCGGCTATCTTGAGCGCCGGTTCGTTCGGCAACTGGATCGCGACGAGCTTGCGCGGCTCATGAATGGGGATCGCGTAGTGGTAGAGCGCGACCGCGCCGGGCTGCATGCCATTGCGCTCATGATGGCGGCGGCAGAGAAACGCGACCTCTTCGCCATGCGTAGGCGGCCGGTCCCATCGGCTGGCGGCGAACGTATACAAATCCTCCGACTGGCTGGTCGGCTCCTGGAAGATCAGCTTGAGCTGTGTCTGCACGTCCTGGCCCGTGGTGGCGGCCAGGAGATGCAGCACCCGGCACTGGCCGGCCGATTTGCCCAGCTCCAGCCGCTGCCCTTTGCAGACGACGAAGTTCTTCTGCCTGGACTCTTTCGGGCCGAACAGGAAGCTGATGCGCCGGGGCGAATCGGGGCCAGGAGTCGCCGGCAGCCACATCGTCGAGGGCACGATCGCCGTATCCGCGAACGGAGGCATCAGCTCGGCGGGGAACGTGCGGCCCTGCCCGTCGAAGTCGCCGCCGGTCAGATCGTCGTCGGCCGTGATGCCGTCCAGGTTATAGTCCTTGAAGAGGTCGGCCATGAGCAGATGGCCGCCAATCACCTGGACGCGGCGCACGATCTGATCGTAGACGCGCGTGCTGGCCGCCGTCGAGGCCCACATATCCCCGACCTTGACATCCCACACCAGCCAGTAGATGCCGTCGTCGGGCGGCGCCGTCACCCAGGCGAGCATATCGTCCACGCGGCCGCCCGGCGGCACGTCCTGTGGGATCGGCGTCGTCTCATCCTCCCATAGAAACTCGGTGCCATCCTCATAGTACCAGTGGTAGCCGACGCGCACCACGTTCTTCTTCCAGATTTGCGGCCCCACGTTCTGCAGGCTCAGACGCACGGGCAGACGGTGCTGGCCGGGCAGGTAGGCCGGCGTGCCGTCAGCGGTGAAGCGCACTCCGAAATCGAAATCCACCACGTC
>Ga0209810_1003525_pt1 | contig 16295 bp, 14 predicted proteins | sample Coa_R1_7_FD_187159 | JGI IMG/M metagenome (GOLD analysis project Ga0209810, IMG submission 187159) | Surface soil microbial communities from Centralia Pennsylvania, which are recovering from an underground coalmine fire - Coalmine... | ecosystem: Environmental > Terrestrial > Soil > Unclassified...
AACAATGCCTGGTCTCACACCAGTACACGGGGCGCATTCGTCTAGCGGTCCAGGACATCGCCCTCTCAAGGCGGAGATCACGGGTTCGAATCCCGTATGCGCTACCACTGTCTTTTCGTTGCACGTCCCAGGCTACTCTAGAGGTGGCCCGGGGCGTTTTGTTATTGTCAGCTTTTGTAGCTCCGTGTAGCAGCGGAACAAAATCTACTTCCCGGGCCTGTTGCGAACATCTGCGCTCGCCAGTCCATTATCATCAGGATCATCTCCGGCAACCGTGCCTGCGCTTCTCGCGGACGCCAATCACTGAGGCAGAGAGGACTTGTAGAGACGCCCCTTGCGGGCGTCTTTCTGACGGGCGTCTTCCGGGCTGGCATCTTTCATCAGCGCGATCAAGCGCCGCGACGCCTGATGAAGTCTCATGCCGCATCTTTTAAATCGCCCTGCACTGGCTGTGCCCGCTCTATGCACACAGGCACGGGATCTGCTATACTACACTCAACAGTTCAGCGGATGAGCCGCTTTGACTCCTGAATCGCAAGGAAGAAGGACGGCGCTATGTCAGAGAATACCTATGTGATGCCCCCGGAGAGCGCGGCGGAGATGGCGCGCCTCATCGATCAGGACAGGCTCGTGACCGAGGCCATGGGTGGCCTCTTTCCCCCGGATCTCGATCCCCAAGCGGTGCGTGCCGTGCTCGATGTAGCCTGCGGACCGGGTGGCTGGGTGCGCGAAGTCGCCTATCAGTATCCTGACATCCAGGTCACAGGCATCGACATCAGCCAGACCATGATCGATTATGCCAACGGCTTTGTGCGGGTGGAAGGGCTGGATAACGCTCAGTTCCAGGTCATGGATGCCACGCGGCCCCTGGCCTTCCCCGATGGCTCCTTTGATGTGGTCAACGCGCGCTTCATGGTCGGTTTTCTGCGCAGATCCGCCTGGCCCGGGGTGGTCAGAGAGCTGGCCCGCGTAACCAGGCCAGGAGGAAGGATCATCCTCACCGAGTGCGATCAGACCGGCGCGACCAACAGCGAAGCGTATCACACCTATACCGGGCTAGCCTACGAAGCCATGCGGCGCAGTGGCTTGTACGCCGCGCCGTTGAACCTGACGCCGCTCTTAGGCGCGTTTCTGCGAGAGGCGGGCTGCCAGCAAATCCACCTGCGCCCCCATGTGCTGGATTTCTCGGCGGGCACGACGGCCAACGTAGCGATGTTCGAGAACCTCAAAGTCGCCGGCAAGCTGGGCCAGCCGTTTCTGCTCAAGATGGGTATGGCGACGCAGGAAGACCTCGATGCGCTCTATGATCGCGTGCTGGCCGATATGCTCTCGGAGAGCTTTCGCGCTCTCTGGTATTTCCTCTCCGTCGATGGCCGGCTACCGTGACCGCGAAGGGGATGGCGAGGTCGCTCACCATTCCTCCCGTCCCTTCACCGTTCAGGGCCAGCGTCAGCGAGCCTGATACCTGGGTGGCCTGCGCCCGCAGGCCATCCAGGTTGCCAGGAGTCCGACGACCAGGGAAAGAGCGCCGGGACCGCTCCTATGCCGATCATCGTGAAGGTTAGTGATTCTCGAAAGAAGGTGTCCTATGGAAGAAAATTCCTCCGAGCAAAAACAGTCTCAGGTCACAGCATTGCCCACGCCTCCACTTTCCTCTACTCCTTCGCAGCCATCCTCCCAAAAGCCGTTTGCAAAACTTTGGGATCTGAAAGCGGAAGATATCTACACACTCATGCGTCCTCAGGCAAAAAAAGTAAAAGTATCCCTTCAGATGATTGTTGGTATTATTCTTGTGATATTGCTTTTGCTGAAAGCAATCAGCTATTTATCACAATTTTGGGGTGGGTTCTGGCTTCCTGTCTTCGCTCTCATTGGGCCGCTCGACCTTATCGGTTATGGTCTCCTTTTCTCAACAGGCATCGATCTCGCCTACATGCTTTTTACACCTGGTCCTGATGAAGCCGTCGAACCAATGATTACTGGTCTCGCTGCTGCTATTCTGCTATTCTTAGGTAATCCTAAACTGGTTTTCAACACTGATACTGGTATAGGACTGCTCCTGGCTATTACTGCACTTGGTATACTTTTTGCCTTTAAACACTACTTTTTAAAAACGCCAGGCGAGGGAGACTGATTTTTCAGCGGTTCCTCCAGACGAGGATAGTTTTCCTTGACCCCTTATAGCGGACGAGGAGCCGGGGCGGGAATTTCCCCTTCTCTCTTTGCCATATTGCGAACATTTTGCTATAGTAAAAATGTCACCTCGCAGGGATGTTCCCAATACTATCTCAACCATCCCCTGGGAGACAAAATAGAATTCAGGGAAGGCTGAAAGGAATGTTGATATGCATAAAAAAGTCGTGTTTGGAATAATTGGGCTTGCACTGCTGAGTGTGCTGCTGGCGGCCTGCACGATCAGGGATGAAGCCAGTTTGCCCACTGGTCCTTCGGTCAAGATGGGGCCTTCTGATTTTATACAGAAAACGGTCACGATCAAGAAAGGCCAGACTCTCTTGCTCGTCGATACAGCAGCGTCGCCGCATATAATCGTTAATGGCGAATGGGTTGGCTCGACACAGAAGCCGGCCAAAGAGGCTGGCGCACCTACAGTCAACCTCAACTTTGCGGGCAACGATTCAAAGGCGACGCCGCCATTCAATACCGCTGGAACTTTTCATATCTATTGCACCATTCATGGCGGTATGAATCTGACCATTACCGTTCAGTAGCAGCGCTGCTTGCCGGGCATGGTGTCTCCTCTATGTATGAAGGTGCCATGCCTTTTCTTTATCCCTCTTCAGGGAGTATCTGATGTCCAGTGCCTTCGCTCGCTCTGGTTGGATATTCGCGCGGCTTCGCCGCGCAATGAATGGATGAGGTGTTGTGGGAAATGCGCTTTGCGCATTTCCCACAACACCTCATCCAGAAGATGAGCGCCTCAGGCGCTCGCCGGTGAGGATATCGATAATCCGATAACACCCTGTGACTCCTGCCGGGCATAGTACTTTCATGGCAGAAAGCGGGCGAAACGCGGAACTGCTAGCGTTTACTATGCTATACTCTACAGCGAGCATGCTAAAAGTTAAAGAGGTCTCGGGGAATCATGAAGTCGCGCATACAAGAACTATGGAAAACGAAAATTTCTTCCTCCCTCTTGTTTAAATGCGGGACCGTTTTTCTCTTTCTCCTGTTGAACGCGCTCATCGTCGCCTGTAGCAGCGCGAACACTGGCGCGCCCGTCAGCGCGCCTGCCGTTACCCTGACCATCCAGGCGGGGAACGCGGCTAACGCTTCGCCCACGCCTCCTCTACCCGGCTTCTGGTGTGGCGCCTGGGCCACGCAATCCTCGCCCGCGGCCAACATGACGAGCAGCGTGGGAGTCTATGCGAAATTTACCCAGAATGTCAACGGCAATCCGCAGGGCGTTGGTGGCGCCACGGCTATCGCGACTGTTCAGTGGCCCGGCGGCAATACGCAGACTCTCACGGCCACAACTACCGCCGACGGGCTGGCCGTCTTCTCTGTCCCCGTTACCAACGAGAAGGCTGCGATTGGCCGCATCACCCTGGTTACGGTACAGTTCAACAAGGCTGGCGTCGGCTCCTGCACAGTAGATGCTGGCCGTGCTGCATTTTTCACCCTCGTGGTCGCTTCACCGACGGCATCGCCCGGGGCTGGTAATGGCAATGGCAATGGCAACGGCAGCGGCCATAAACGCAGGAAAAGGCCCTAGCTCAGCGCGTTCCCTCTATATCCACTCGCAGTGCCTCGTCCTGTGCAATACAAGAAAATAGTTGCGCTCATCAGGACCAGTGTTATAAACTACCACCAGGGGGTTCGCCCCTCAATCTGCTTAACTTTACACATTAGGAATGATCGCGTCTTCGCCCATATATCTACGTGGGTGCATACGCGACTAGCCACGATGGAGGGACCATTGATGACGATGAAGCGCGAAATCACCGTGACTGTGAATGGACAGCAGTACCATTCTGAAGTTGAGCCGCGCACGTTACTCGTCCACTATTTGCGAGATATGCTCGATCTCACCGGAACGCACATTGGATGTAACACCTCCCAGTGCGGAGCATGTGTCGTCATGCTCAATGGTGAGGCCGTGAAATCTTGCACAGTACTCGCGGTTCAGGCCGATGGTGGGGAAGTAACCACTATCGAGGGGCTGGCTCCCGAGGGCGGCCTGCATCCTATTCAGGAAGCTTTCTGGGAGAAACATGGCTTGCAGTGCGGCTTCTGCACACCGGGCATGATTATGGCCTCGTATCAACTGCTCAAGAGAAACCCCAATCCAAGCGAGGCCGAGATCCGCAAAGGTCTCGAAGGCAATATCTGCCGCTGCACCGGCTATCAGAACATTGTACGCGCGGTTCAGGACGCAGCCGAGCGCATGCGCACCGGCGCCGCCGCTCCAGTTGGCGCAGGAGAGTAATTAGCAGCCCACGCACATAGCAACGGTCCAACATTGATCATTGTTTCGTTTCTCAACGTGTGAGAAAGGACGTATTTCCATGGGCATTGCAGCTATGATTGGTTCGCCAATCAAGCGGCGAGAAGATCCCCGCTTGATTACAGGCCAGGCGACATATGTTGATGATATCAAGCTCCACGGCATGCTTCACATGGCCGTTCTGCGCAGCCCCTATGGTCATGCTCGCATCAAGGGCATCAATACCGAGCCGGCGCGCCAGCATCCGGGGGTCCGCGCTGTCTATACCGCAGCAGACCTCAAAGGGGTGGTCGGACCGGTCGCTATCGCGGTTCCCCTCGGACATATCGAGAAAGGTATGGGCGTTCACGGCCCCCTGGCCGAGGGCAAGGTGCGTTTTTATGGTGATCCCGTCGCTGTGGTCATCGCTGATGATCCCTATACCGCGCGCGACGCCGTTGATCTGATCGAGGTTGACTACGAGCCGCTGCCCGCTGTTGTCGATGTCGAGAAGGCCATGCAGCCCGGTGCGCCGCTTCTATATGAAGAGTTTGGGACCAACGTCGCTTTCAGCTTGAACCCTCCATCAGATGAAATGGACAGGATCTTCGAGCAGACGAAGGCCGATGGTGGGGTCGTTGTGAAAGCGCGCCTGGTGAACCAGCGCCTCGCGCCCGTCCCCATGGAGACGCGCGGCGTAGTAGCGGATTTCCGCAAGTCGGACCGAACGCTCACAGTATGGGCCGGTTCGCAGAACCCTCACCTGCTGCGCGATATCCTGTGCGGGCTGGTTGGCCTTCCTCAGCACCAGGTTCATGTTATCGTGCCCGAGGTCGGCGGGGGCTTCGGTTCCAAGATCGACGTTTACCCCGAAGAGATGATCGCTTCGTTTGCGACTATGAAATTGGGGCGTCCGATCAAGTGGATCGAAGATCGCAGCGAGAGCCTGGCTGTCGCGACGCATGGGCGCGACCAGATCGACTATATCGAGGTCGCGGCTACTAAAGAGGGCCGCGTGACGGGTCTGAAGGTACATGGCATCTCCGATCTTGGCGCATACTGCCAGCTTTTTACCGATGTCATCATGATCGCCTTCGGCTTTCCCGTGTCTTGCGGAGCCTACGATATCCCTGTCCATCTCAGTGGCGATATCGTCTTTACCAACAAGGCGCCTACAGACGCCTATCGCGGCGCCGGTCGCCCTGAGGCCACTTACGTTGCCGAGCGGGCGATGGACCTGGTAGCGCGCGAACTGGGCAAGGATCCGGCAGAGATACGCAAAATCAATTTCATCAAGCCGGAGCAGTTCCCCTATAAGTCTTCCGCGGGCGCGGTCTATGATTCGGGCAACTACCTCCCCGCGCTGGAAAAAGCCATGCAGATCATTGGCTATGAGCAGCTTCGTGCGGAACAGGCGCAGAAACGCGCGGAGGGGAAGCTGATGGGCATCGGTATCTCTTCCTACATCGAGATCTGCGGCTTTGGTCCCAAAGGAAGCGCACCCGTTGGCCTCTATGAGAGCGCTCGTGTACGTGTTGAGCAGACCGGTACAGTGATGGTCTACACCGGCTCTTCCCCACACGGCCAGGGAGGAGAGACAACGTTCTCCCAGATCGTTGCCGATGAGTTTGGCATTCCAATAGAAAACGTGATGGTTTTGCATGGCGATACCGACTCCACGCCAGAGGGACGCGGCACCTATGGCAGCCGGACCACGGCTGTTGGCGGATCCGCCGTCTACAACGCCACGCAGCGGCTCAAGGAGAAAATGAAACAGATCGCGGCGCATATGCTGGAGGCCAGCCCCGACGATGTGACGCTGGAGGATGGCAAGTTCTCGGTGAAAGGCGCGCCGCAGAAGGCCGTTTCCTTCGCCGATGTAGCGGCGGCGGCCAACCTCTCCAACACGCTGCCGCCCGGCATCGAGCCTGGCCTGGAAACGACGGTCTTCTTCGAGCCGGAAGCCTGTGTCTTCCCCTTCGGCACCCACATCTGTGCAGTCGAGATAGATAAAGATACCGGCGAAGCAAGGATTACGCGCTATGTGGCCGTAGACGACTGTGGACGCCAGATCAACCCCCTGCTGGTAGAGGGCCAGATTCACGGCGGGCTTGCCCAGGGTATCGGCCAGGCCATGTGTGAGGGTGTGGTTTATGGCGAGGATGGTCAATTGCTCACGGCAACGTTGATGGACTACGCTGTGCCTATCGCTAAAGAACTCCCTACCTATGAGCTTGACAGCACCGTGACGCCCACGCCCGTCAATCCCCTGGGCGTGAAGGGAGTCGGCGAGGCCGGCACCATCGGCTCTACCCCGGCGGTTGCCAATGCTGTCGCCGATGCGCTGGGTGTTGCTCACGTCGATATGCCGTTCACGGCGGAGAAGTTGTGGCAGATCATCCACCAGCAGCAATAGAAGGAGAAAAAGAGTATGTCTGTTCCCGCACCTTTCGATTATCATCCCGCTAAAACAGTGGATGAGGCTATCTCGCTCTTGCAACAGTATGGCGACGAGGCAAAGATACTGGCCGGCGGCCACAGCCTGATCCCGGCAATGAAACTGCGCCTCTCACAGCCGGAGCACCTTATCGATATCGGCAGGATCCCGGGGCTTTCCTATATTCGTGAAGAGAATGGCGCCATCGCCATTGGCGCGCTGACCACCTATACCCAGATCGAGACCTCCGATGTGCTGCGCCGCCATTTCGCGCTGCTGCCGGAGTGCGCGTCCGTGATCGCCGATCAGCAGGTGCGCAATCGCGGCACCCTTGTGGGGAGCATCGCGCACTCGGACCCGGCCTCCGATATGCCCGGCGTCGTGCTGGCGCTCAAGGGTGAGATCGTCGCGCAAGGCCCGAATGGCCGGCGCACGATCAATGCCGATGACTTCTTCGTAGGCACCTTCACAACCGCGTTGGAGCCGAATGAGGTGGTGATCGAGGTTCGCCTCCCCATTCCTCCGGCGCGCACGGGCAGCGCCTATGAGAAACTGGCGAACAAGGCTTCGCACTACGCAGTCGCGGGCTGCGCGGCGGTAGTCACGCTCGACGGCGATGGCACCTGCACTTCGGCCAGCGTGGCTATTACCGGGGCCGCGATGCAAACGATGCGCGCGAAGGGCGTGGAGGCCGCGCTTACCGGCAAGAAGCTCGACGCGGCGACGATTGCCGAGGCGGCCAGTCATGCGCCGGAGGGTCTGGAACTGGTATCGGATATTCACGGCTCGAAGGAGTACCGCAGCCGCATGACGGTGGTGATGGCGCAGCGGGCCATTACGCGCGCTGTCGAGCGCGTTTAACGCTCCCGTTGCCGTCATTGACAGCTTTGTACGCGAAGGGCGAACTGCACAGTTCGCCCTTCCTTACCTTTCCGCAGTGGGCGTTCGTGTGGCTTCGCCGCGCAAGGGAAGTTTGTTGATGTATGGGAAAATGCGCGAAGCGCATTTTCCCATACATCAACAAACTTCAAGCGAGCGCCGCAGGCGCGAGCAGCCAATCAGATATACTGTTAGAAAAGAGGATTACCATGCGCGATATTCGCATTGAGCGCTGGGCTTATACCCTCGTTCATTACTCGCTCGCTATCAAATCAGGCGATCTCGTGGTGATTCAGGCGACGCCACTGGCCGCACCACTCATCGAAGCCGTCTACCGCGAAATTCTGCACGCCGATGCATACCCCTTGCCGCTCATTGAGCTGGAAACGCTCGAAGAGATTCTCTTGCGCGAAGGAAACGACGCGCAACTGACGGCACAATCTCCTGTGATGAGCGCGCTGGCCGAGAAAGCTACCGCTCGCCTCACTATCAGGTCGCAGAGCAACACGCAGGCGCTCAGTGGCGTCGATCCGGTGCAATCGGGCAAGCGGCGCAAGGCGTTGCGCCGCCTGGCAGATATATTCCGCGCGCGCGAGCAGGCCGGTGAGTTCCGCTGGTGCCTGACGCTCTATCCCACCAGCGCCTACGCGCAAAATAGCAACATGTCCCTGCGAGAATTCGAGGAATTTGTCTTCGATGTCTGCTTCCTTAACGATCCCGATCCCATCGCGCGCTGGAAAGAACTCTCGCAGCAGCAGCAGCGACTCGTTGACTGGCTTGCCGGGCACAGGCAGGTGCATATTCTGGGCGAGGGCACCGATCTCACGCTCTCCATCGAGAATCGCGTCTTTATCAATAGCGATGGCAAGCGCAACTTCCCCAGCGGCGAGTTCTTCACCGGTCCCGTCGAGAACAGCGCCAACGGCGTAATCCAGTTCTCAATCCCCACGACCTACGATGGTCGCGCCGTCGAAGGAGTGCGCCTGGTCTTCCGCGAGGGCCGTGTGGTCGAGGCCACAGCGCAGCAGGGAGAAGATTACCTGCGCGCGATGCTAGAACTGGACGAAGGCGCACGCTACCTCGGCGAGTTCGCCTTTGGCAATAATATGCACATCACGCGCGGCACGAAGAATATCCTCTTTGACGAGAAGATAGGCGGTACGGTGCATCTCGCGCTCGGCGCCAGCTACCCGGAGACCGGCGGCGTGAACCAGTCGGCGCTGCACTGGGATATGATCTGCGATCTGCGCAAATCGGGCGAGGTCTGGATTGACGATACGCTCTTCCTCAAGAACGGCAAGCTGCTGGTGTGATCGGCCTCTCCGGTTATTTTTCAAAGTCGATGTCGAAGACCGGCCCATTGCCCGCGTTCTCAACATGCACTTTGAGGTGCTCTGGTGAGACCACCTGCACTTCAAAGCTCATGCGGTCATCTTTCACCAGAAGCTGGTTGTCTTGCCAATCTCCTTGCAGATCATGGGTTTCGCCAAAGGTACAGATCGTACCCATATGGAATTGCTGCTCGTAATCGTCGTACCCGATTTGCTCAACGTCAATAAATTCTTCGGCGCCTGGAACGCCGATCATGCGAATTTCGCATCGCAGCCCATAACCCGCCGCGACCAGTTCATTCTTCCAGTGTGCCCCGAGTGAAAATGCCTGGCCCTGCAATGTTATGGTGCCGCTGCCTTTCCATTCTCCGGCCAGCTTTTTTAAGTGAATGCGTTGTGAAACCATCCTGCTCGTTATCTCCTTTGTTTGAAGTGCCTGTCCCGCCCGGACGAGGGCGGGACGGATTACTTACACAGGCCGTCACTACGGATTTCTACTACCCTGCATTCAGATGAGCCGGAGGCTAGCCGCGCATGCCAGCCAGGTTGCGCTCCGCGACTTCCATTGTCTTCTGATACTCTCCTTTGGGGCTGAACTCGACGATTTCGCTGTCCTCTTCAAAGAGAGGAAGATGCCCCGGCGTCATGTGATACACATCGCCCGCACTGAGAATCTCGTCATGATCGGCGTATCTGATTCGAATGCGGCCCTTGAGGACGTAGCCCCAATGGGGACACTGGCAGCGATCATCGGGCAAACCTTTGAACAGGGGTGTGGTATCGAGTCCGGCGGGGAAGCGCTCAAGCGCCACGTTCATATCGCCCCACTCCACCTGCTGGCTGCGCACGCCGTCTCCGTCAAACGCGACCGGTAAATCTTGCTTCGATCCACGCATAAGCCTCTTTTTCCTTTCATCAACACTATTATGTCTTACTTTTGCGGTCTATCCCGCCTGTGCTATAGAGAGTGTAAGGGCTATGCATGGAAAAGACATCGGGGAAACTGTTCAATCCTGGGGCGCCTTCTCGCAAGGCGATAATGCTCCCGTTAGGGAAAAATACCTAATGGGGTGAGGGAAGTTAAGCGATCCCTGAGCGAATGGCGAACGCGGCAGCCGCAGCGCGGTTGTCCGTGCCCGTCTTGGCGAAGATGCGGGCAAGGTGGTTAGCAACCGTCTTCTCGCTCAGCACCAGTTCCTCGGCGATCTGGCGGTTACTCTTGCCCTCGGTGACGAGACGCAGCACTTCGACCTCTCGCAAACTCAGCCCGGCAGGTAATGATCGAGTGCTGTGGGACGAAGGCCGGTCCGACAACTGCTCCAGTTGCGCTTGCATGGCATGTACCTGACCGTGTAAGCCCATCCCCTGGTACAGAGTCAGCGCTTGCTCGAACAGACGACGTGCACGATCTACACGGCCCCGGCCTCCCTGAGCAAGAGCCAACCGGCCCTGTGCCACCCGTGTGAGCGCCAGTTCGGGGAGCAGCCCTTCGCGGCGCGCCATATTCTCTGCCCTGTTCAGCGCGGCCTCGGCATCCGCCCATGCTGCCTGGAAGGTGAAGAGTTCACCCAGAATACGGTCAACCAGCCCATCGAGGAATAAGCCCTGGAAAGGAAGCAGCCTGGCGCTATAGTATGTAATACGTTCCCGATCTTCGAGCAACAGCGCCGTCTGGGCCAGATAGACCGTGACGTTCCCGATGAGGATGGTGCCAGGCTCGTATGAGGAAAGCAGCGCCTCGGACTCCTGTAAGCAGGCCAGGGCCTCTTGTGTCTTGCCTGGCAGCGAGCGGATCCATCCCAGAGCAGGCAGATACCATAATAAGACAGCCGGCCCCATCGGGCGAAAGAGCGCCACTGCCTGCGCCAGATAGTCTTCGGCGGTCTCATAGTCATGCTGAAAGACAGCCAGGAGGCCACGTAATTGCAGAAGGAAAGCCCCCGGTTCGGGGCTGGTCAGGGACACGATAGCCCTCCCTGCCTGATCGAGCCACTGTTGAGCTTCTATGAAGTTACCCTGGCATGCCGTACATCCTGCCAGCCAGGGGTAAATGTGGCGCAACTGGTAGGGCTGCTGACAACGGTGTGCAAACTCCATCCGGCGCAGGAGGATCTCCTTCATCTGTCGAACCTGGCCGCGCCAGAAGTAGGCCAGTGTCAGGCAAGCGCAGCACTCTGCTGCCTCCGCCGGGTCATCGGCAGCGACGGCGAGTGCGAGCGCGCGTTCAAGCAGTGAAATGCCTTCGGACAGTTCATTGCGACGCACCAGCAAGTTTCCCACAACCCGGTTCGCCATTGCTTCGAGACGACCTTCCCCAAGCTGCCGGGCCAGGGAGAGGGCTTCCCGCCCGCAGGCCATGCCTTCTGCGTGCTTGCCGAGGCTCACTGCTACCAGGGTAGCCAGTTCCACCAGGGCCTGAACTCGCTCGGCGCAGCTATGTGCATGCAAGAGGGTAAGCGCCTGCTCAAAGGCAGCCTGCGCGGCGGTGTGATCTTCCAATCGCGCGCTAGCTCGGCCCTGCCCGTAGGCAGCCCGTGCAGCAGCAATTATATCCGGCGTATTGGCCCACCAGGTCCAGGCTTCCTTGAATGCCTGTACGGCCTCCCGTTCCTCCCCGGCCGTCAGTGCGGCTTCACCCAGGGCCTGCAACAGCGATCCCCGGCGCTGATCCTGCTCATCAAGCAGATCAAGGGCCATGTGGTAGTGATGCATAGCCTCGCGGGGAGCTGCGGCACGAACCGCCTGCGCGGCTGCGATCTGGGAGTAAGTAGCCCCGCGCGCCCGGTCCCCGCTGCGGGCAAAGTGGAAGGCGATCTGGGCGAGCTGGTGCGCATCCTCCTGGTCCAGACCTGCCTCCAGGACTCGCCCGATGAAGCCGTGTAAACGTCTGCGGCGCGCGGGTACGACTTCGTTGTAGAGGTATGCGCGCAGCAGGTCATGGCTGAATGTATATCTCCCGGCTGTGTCATGGAGCAAGATCCCTGCCTGCACCGGGGCATACAGCCGTTCCTCGGTCACTTCCTCGTCCTGGCCTGTGACTTCGGCCAGAACGCTGCCAGCAAAGGTGCGACCGAGGATCGCGGCGGAGTGTAAGGTCTCAAGCGACTCGGGAGGGAGATGGGCGAAGCGATGGCGAATGAGACTGCTGATACTGGCAGGAAGGTTTCCTGGTGGAGGAGGATCGATGGCCGCGCCCCCGGTTGTCACGAACACTGTCCCTGTTTCCTGCCACGCCCGCAGCAACTCTTTCAGGAAAAACGGATTGCCTTCGCTCTCTTTCCAGAGCCGCTGACTGAGCAGGTGATCGACAGGAGCGCCCGACAGGTGTGGGATCAGTTCAATTACATCTGCCTCAGACAATGGCTGAAGCGCGAGTGTCACCATCTGCCGGTGCCTGGCGAGTTCCAGGATGCTGCGTTCCAGCGCCGGATGATCGGTCAGTTCAGTGGAACGATAAGCGCCCAGGATACACAGTCGGGAGGCCGCTTGATGCTGAGCCAGGTAGCACAGCAGGTCGAGAGTGGCTGTATCGGCCCAATGTAGATCATCCAGAAGCAGGAGCAGCGGGCGGGAGAGGGCGATAGCGGCCAGGAACTGGCCCACCGCTTCGTAGAGTCTCAAACGTGCCTGTTCCGGCGGAAGCGGATAGCCGGGTATCAATTCGCCCAGTTGCCTCGGCAACTCTGGCAAAATTGTCGCCAGAATGGGCGCGATAGGATCGGTCTGGGCACGAAGTTGCTCAGGCGGAACAGTGAGGATATAGCTGCCGAGCGCTTCCAGAAAAGGCAGGTAGGGTGGCATGCCTTCGGCTTCGGAAGCGCCCCCTCGCAGAATAAGCCCACCGGCCTGCCCGGCACGCCTTGCCACTTCATTGAGCAGGCAAGTCTTGCCAATTCCCGGTTCGCCTGCTACCAGTACAACATGAAGATGACCGGCGCTGGCCCTCTCAAACTGGCTCCAGAGGATGTTAAGTTCACGCTGCCTCCCTACCAGCGCAGGTTCGGAGAAAGGTCTTCCCTCTATCATGACTCGTCCTCCCATACAGCCAGGAACTATCTTTGAAAGGATACCCAATCCTCGTAGCAAAAACAAGGGCTTGCTGTTACATGCCTTGCGATGGCGTCGCCTGCCGAACTTGCTAACTTTCCTTTGTATAGTTTAGAATAGTATGAATGTATGTGCCTACTATCTTCAATGTGCTGCAAAGCACTAGTTTTTTTCCTGGAGGCTTCCGTTGGAGCAGGAATCATTAACGACTATTGATGATGTACAGCGCGCGATGTTTGCGCAAAATTATATCGCTGATCGCAGTCTGGCGACGGTGGTGTTCCTGGCGCTCAAACGACGTAAGCCGCTGCTGCTGGAGGGTGAGCCGGGGGTAGGGAAAACCGAGGTGGCGAAGGTGCTGGCCGCTATCCTGAACACAAAACTGATCCGTCTGCAATGCTACGAGGGCATCGACGTGAGCACGGCGGTATACGAGTGGAACTACACGCGCCAGATGCTGCACATTCGTATGATGGAGGCAGGCGGCGCCAACCGTCAGGAGGAGCTGAAGGAGATCTTCGGCCCCGATTTTTTGATGCAGCGACCCTTGCTCCAGGCTATCGATCCTGCCAACGCAGCGCCTCCCGTACTGCTCATCGATGAACTGGATCGCAGCGATGAGGAATTCGAGGCGTACCTGCTCGAACTGCTCTCCGATTTCCAGATCACCATTCCTGAGATCGGGACGATCCAGGCAAAGGAGCCGCCGTTCGTCGTGATTACCTCCAATCGCACGCGCGAGATCCACGATGCGTTGCGGCGCCGCTGCCTCTACTACTGGATCGACTATCCCACACTGGAAAAAGAATACAATATCGTCGTGACGCGCATGCCCGACGTTCCAGAGCGCCTCGCCAGGCAGGTCTGCACGTTCGTTCGCGAACTGCGCAGCGCCGATCTCTATAAGGCGCCCGGCGTCGCGGAAACGCTGGACTGGATCAGCTCGCTGCTGGCCCTGCATCAGATGGAACTCGTCGAGGGTCCCGTGCGCGATACACTGGGCGCGCTGCTGAAATATCAAGACGACGTGCTGAAGGTGGGTGGCAGCGATCTGGGCAAGATGTTACAGAAAGCGCGAGGAGCTTCTTGATGATGGACGCACTCCCGCAGGAGAATGGCGATTACGTGGCATCTCTGAATATGCGACCTCTCGATATAGAGCGCGGGGAGCGTCTGCTGTATCGCCTGACCGAGTTTGGCCGTCTCCTCTGGGAATCTGGAATCAATGTCGGGCCGCGCCAGATGCTCGATCTTGCGGAAACGCTGAACTATGTCGATCTCACGAATAAAGAAGATTTCTATGAGACGATGAAGTGCAGCCTGCTCACACGGCACGAGTTGGAGCCGCTTTTTGACCAGTTGTTTCTCTACTACTGGTACCTGCGCGATAACCCGAATAAGAAGGACGATGTGAAGGGCGCGGCCAAACGCGTCGAGCGCCAGATGCGCCTCCCACCATCGGAGCGCAAGCGCCTCGCCGAACATATGAACGCAACGGAGCAGCGCAAAGACCTGCGTTCGGAGATGCGCCAGACGGACCGGCGCCGCCTCAAGGATGACCGTGATTACGATGATGAAGACGATCTGGGTGATCCGCAGGGGACGGCGTACAGCGCTATCGAGCGACTGCGCAAGAAAGATTTCGAGAACTTTACCTGGGACGAGGTGCAGGAGGCGAAGCGGTTGATGGCCGAAATGCGCTGGAATCTGGGCCTGCGCGCGACGCGTCGCAAGGCGCCATCCAGGAAGGGCGCCTATCCCGATATGCGCCGCATCGTGCGTCGCAATTTGAAGTACGGCGCGGAACTGATCGAGCTGACCTGGCGCGAGACCAAACGCAAGCCGCGCCCGCTGGTGATTATCTGCGATATCAGCGGCTCGATGAGCCTCTATTCGCGGCTGCTGCTGCACTTCATTCACACCATCTCGAACGGCCTGATGAACGTTGAAGCCTTCGTCTTCGGCACGCGGCTCACGCGCATTACGCGCCAGTTGAAAAAGCGCGATGTCGATGAGGCCGTGCGCGATGTGTCGAAGTCGGTGCAGGACTGGTCGGGGGGAACGCGCATCGGCGATGCGCTGCATATCTTCAATCAGAAATGGGCGCGGCGTGTGCTGGGCCGGGGCGCGGTTGTGCTGATTATCAGCGATGGCTGGGATCGCGGCGACTCAACATTGCTCCAGGCCGAGATGGATCGCTTGCAGCATAGCTGTCATCGCCTGATCTGGCTTAACCCGCTGCTCGGCTCGCCCGACTATCGCCCGCTGACGGTAGGCATGAAAACGGCTCTGCCGTATATCGATAACTTTTTGCCGGCCCATAACCTGGATAGTCTGATTAGCCTGGGCAATTTGCTCTCCTCCATCGATGACAGTCGCCCGGCGCGCGACGCTGTTTCGCGCAAGAAGGCCGTGGAGGCGTGGAGCAGGCCGGTGAGATAGGGGGGCAGGGGCAATCGTCCCTGTCGGAGCGCGAGGCGGGAAGTTTGGGAAACTTCCTGGGAGCGCACTCTTTCTTTTCTCCACTTTTCCTCAGGGGTGGGGAGCAAGATTAGTTTGTAACAGGAGGAAAAATATGCGCGATGTATTGCCTGATATAGAGAAGTGGCGCAGCCGTGGCGAACAGGTTGCTATTGCTACTGTTGTGAGCATGGCCGGCTCGGCGCCGCGCAGGCCGGGCGCGAAACTGGCGGTGAGCCAGAGCGGGGAGATCTCCGGCTCGGTCAGCGGTGGCTGCGTAGAGCCGGCGGTTGTCGAGGCCGCGATGGAAGTGATCAGGGATGGCAAGCCGCAGATGCTTGAGTTCGGCATCAGCGAAGAAGAGAATATCGAGAAGATCGGCCTTGCCTGCGGCGGCACCATCCACGTCTTTGTTGAACGCCTCGACTGGTGAGGCAAGGCAAGACAGGGGCAGGCAAGACAGGGGCAGGCAAGACGGGGACAGGCAAGGCGGGAACAGGCAAGGCAAGGCAAGACGGGAACAGGGGCAGGCAAGGCAAGACGGGGACAGGCAAGGCAAGGCAAGACGGGAACAGGGGCAGGCAAGGCAAGACGGGGACAGGCAAGGCAAGACAAGACAGGGGCAGGCAAGGCAAGACGGGGACAGGCAAGGCGGGGGCAAGCCCCGCCTCTACATCTCGTATCTTGCCGGGACAAT
>Ga0209810_1003541_pt1 | contig 16226 bp, 12 predicted proteins | sample Coa_R1_7_FD_187159 | JGI IMG/M metagenome (GOLD analysis project Ga0209810, IMG submission 187159) | Surface soil microbial communities from Centralia Pennsylvania, which are recovering from an underground coalmine fire - Coalmine... | ecosystem: Environmental > Terrestrial > Soil > Unclassified...
GGCGCGACAGCAGGTCGATTAGCCACCCCTGGCGCTCGGCGTAGAGCGCGCGCATGCGCTTCAGGTGCCGGGCGAAATGCCCTTCGACGATGAAGTCGGTCATGATTGTCTGGAGCAGCGCCGAACTCTGCCGATCGACGAGGTGGCGCGCCGCCGCGAAGGGTTCGGCCAGATCCTCGGGCAACACCGCATAGCCAAGCCGCAGCGACGGAAACAGCAACTTGCTGAAGGTGCCGAGATAGATGACGCGGCCGGCGCGGTCGAGGCCCTGCAGCGCCGGCAGGGTGCGGCCCTGCGGCTGGAACTCGCTCTCGTAATCGTCCTCGACGATCCACACCCCGACGCGCGCGGCCCACTCGAGCAGCGCGATGCGGCGGGGGAGGGGCATCGTCATGCCGAGCGGGTACTGCCGGGACGGCGTCGTGTAGACAAGGCGCGGCGCCGGGTTCCGGACGGCCTGCGCGGAGGCGAGGTCGAGGCCGTGCTCGTCCACCGGGACCGGCATCAGCCGCGCCTCCGCGGCGCGCAGGATGTCGTAGGCCGAGCGATAGCAGGGGTCTTCGACCCAGGCCGCATCGCCCGGGTCGAGGAGGAGGCGGGCCGCGAGGCTGAGGCCCTGCTGCGTCCCGTTGGTCAGCACGACCTGTTCCGGCCGGCACCGCGCCCCGCGCGCCGCCGCGAGATAATCGGCGACGGCGCGGCGCAGCGCCGGCTCGCCGCTTGCGTCGCCGTAGAACCAAGGCAGCCGCGAACGCCCCGACAGCGCCCGCGACGCAAGTCGCTTCCAGCTCGTCATGAAGCGGCCGTCGATCTCGGCGTAGCCGAGTTCGAACGGCCGCGGCGAGCCGCGCGGCGGGGGCGGCCGCAGCTCGCGCAGCAACGCCGCGTGCCGCGACAGCAGCCGCGGCGGCGCTGCGGCGGTCGCCTCGTTCGCGGGTTTCGGCGCGGCCGGCGGCAGCGGTGCGACAAAATAGCCGGAGCCGCGGCGCGGCACGATGAAGCCCTCCGTCGTCAGCTGCTCCAACACCGTCACGACGGTGCTGCGGGCGAGGCCCAGCTCCGCCGCCAGCACCCGTGACGACGGCAGCCGCACCCCGGAAGGGAGCCGTCCCTCGCTGATCGATTGCCGCAGGGCCTCGGCCAGCTGCCGCGACGGTGGCGTTGGCGAGGCGCGGTCGATGCTCATGGACCATAACCCAGGCCCGGCGGCGGCTGGCGGAGCGAAGGAAGAATCCGGCATCGTCGTTGTCTGATCTTACGTCCAATGGTTGAGCGGCTGTCCGGCCGGCAAGCAATTCTTAAGGATGATGCCGTTATCACTGCGGCAATTGCGAGGGGCCGCATGACGTTTTCCATCGCCGCACGATGCGCGCGCACGGCCATGCTCGGAGCGGCGGTCGCCAGCTCCAGCATTGCCGTGGGAAGCCGGTGCCTGTTTGCCCGCGCCGGCATCGGCGCCGCGCTGACGCAGCATCGCACGGATCCGACACTCGGGCGGATGGCGCTCGATATCCTGGCGCGCGGCAAGGGCGCGCAAGAGACAATCGACACGCTCGTCGTCGCCGCCGACCGCAACCGCGGCTGGCGTCAGCTCGCGGTGATCGATCTCACCGGCCGCACCGCGCACTATTCCGGCAGCAATATCGGCCCCGCTCACGCCGCCGCGGTACGGCCGGGCGCCATCGCGATCGGCAGCATGCTGCACAGCAAGCAGGTGCCGCAGGCGGAGGTCGATGCCTTCGCCGAGGACATCCGCCCGCATCTCGGCGAGCGCCTGTTGCGCGGCCTTGAAGGCGGGCTCGACGCCGGCGGCGACGCGGCGCCCATCCGCTCGGCGGCGCTGCTCGTCGTTTATCGCGACCTTTTTCCGCTCGTCGATCTGCGCGTCGATGACGACGACGCGCCGATCGCCGCGCTGCGCCGCCTGTGGCAGGCCTACGCGCCGCAGATCGACTACTTCGTCAAATGCGCGCTCGACCCGGACCGCGCCGACCTGCCGAGATAGGTGGACCCGCCGGCCGCCTCCCTCCGAGGAGCGGTATTCGATCCACCGGCATCGCTCTCCGCACAGATCGTCATGGCCGGGCTCGACCGGCTCGACCCGTCCATCTACGAAGCGCCCCCGAGATCGCCGGGTCAAGCCGGCGATGACGAGAGGAGAACGTTCGCACCCGATCGGATTCCGCTCTAACTGATGCCGAGCAGCTTCGATGCGGTGGCGCCGAGGATCGCGACGCGCTCCTCGTCGCTGAGGCCGGGGATCGACATGATGTGGTCCACCGGCGCCGTATTCCATGGGAACGGATAATCCGTCCCGAGAACGACGTGCTCGATGCCGACCTCGGCGATCAGATGGCGCATCGCCTCGCCGGTGAACATGATCGTGTCGAAATAAAGCTGGCCGCCGCTCAGGTATTCGGTCGGCTTCTTCTTCGGCAGCGGCCCCACGCGGTTCGGAAACGTCGTGCACACGGCGTCCGAGCGGTTGGCGTAGGAGGGCAGGAAGCCGCCGCCGTGTGCGGCGCAGATTTTGAGGCCCGGGAAGCGGTCGAGCGTCCCCTCGAAGATCAGGTGCGACAGCGCGATCGTCGTCTCCAACGGGTTGCCGATCGTGTTGGTCAGGAGGCCGTTGCCGGCGAGGCGGCCGCTCGGTTCCAGCTCACGGGTGCCGAGCGGGTGCATGAAGACGAGGACGCCGAGCTCCTCGCACTTCGCCCAGAACGGGTGGAACTTCGGATCGGCCAGCTCCTGTCCGGCGACGCTGCCGGCGACGCCGACGCCGCGGAAGCCGAGGTTCTTGACCGCGTGCTCGACCTGCTGCGCGGCGAGGTCCGGGTGCTGCAGCGCCGCCGTCGCGAAGGCGACGAAACGGTCGGGATGCGACGAGCAGAATTCGACGAGGGCCTCGTTCTGCACCTTGATCAGCTGCTCGGCGGCGTCGCGCTCGGCGCGGTACCAGAACGGGTTGATGCTCAGCGCTTCGACATCGACGCCGCTCGTATCCATCTGCGTGAGCCGGTCGTTGACGTTCGACCATAAGAGGCCGGGCGCCTCGAGCGGGTGGTTGATGATTTTCGCGGCGTCCGGAACGATGCAGTGGGCGTGGACATCGACCGTCTTGACCCGCTTGCCGTTGACCACGACCTGGCGCCGCCGTCCGTGCGCGTGCGGCTCCGGCGCCGCGCTCGTGACATTGCACCCGACGAAGGCGAGGCCGGTTCCCGCGCCGGCCGACATGTCTCCGCTGATCGGCATTTTATCCCCTCCAGGCGATTGCGTTGGTCGGCAGCTGCGCTGCCCGTACGCCGGTGCGCTCGCCGTGCGGCGCATCATAACGGCTCCCCGCCCAACGTCGATAGCGCCGCCGGCTCCTGCTATCTTCCCCTTCGGGACGAGGAGGGTGCGCCATGGCGACGAGTACGGCGAGGCAGGAGTCGGGCTTCAAGACCAACCCGGATTACAAGATATTGTTCGAGCCGTCGCCGCGGCGGGTCCGCGTCAAGTTCGGCGGCGAGACGATCGCCGACAGCACCGGCGCGCACCTCCTGTTCGAGACGCGGCACCTGCCGGTTTATTACTTTCCGCGCGGCGATGTGCGCATGGACCTGCTGACGCCGACCGGCCACCAAACGTTCTGCCCCTACAAGGGCACCGCCGCGTACTGGTCCGTCACGGCCGGCGGCAGGGTCGCGGAGAACGCGGTGTGGGGCTATCCCGAGCCGTTCGACGAGGTCGCGCAGATCAAGGATTTTGTCGCGTTCTACTGGAACCTGATGGATGCCTGGTTCGAGGAGAACGACGAGGTGTTCGTCCATCCGCGCGATCCCTACAAGCGGGTCGATGTCGTGAATTCGTCGCGCCGCGTGCAAATTATCCTGGGCGGCGAGGTCGTGGCCGATACGACCCGCGCCCGCTTCCTGTTCGAGACGCGGCTGCCGACGCGCTACTACATCCCGCCGGAGGATGTGCGGCGCGACCTGCTGGTCTCAAGCGAAAAGGTCACCGCCTGCCCCTACAAGGGCACCGCGCACTACTATTCGGTGAAGATCGGCGACCGGCTCTTCCCCGACATCGTCTGGCATTACCCGGAACCGATCGCAGAGTGCCCGAAGATCAAGGGCTACCTCTGCTTCTTCAACGAGCACGTCGACGACATCCTGCTCGACGGGCGTTCCGTGCCGCGGCCGGTGACGCCATGGTCGACGGACTGGAAGGAGAAGGCCGCCACGCTCCCCGACCGGCGCGGCCCGGTGCCGCGGCCTTAGAGCCGTCCAATAAGGCCGTTACTCTCTGCACAAGCCGTCATGGCCGGGCTTGACCCGGCCATCTGCGGGGCTCACGAGTCGCCGGGTCGAGCCCGGCGATGACGAGGAAGGGAATGCTCCGAAATGGTCGGGTTCCGGCAGCCTGAGCGTCTAGAGCAGATTCCGCTCGCATTGCACTCTCCCGTCACCCCCGCGAACGCGGGGGTCCAGGGGCGGCCGACGGAGCGTAGGCCTGGATTCCCGCTTTCGCGGGGCTGACGATTCAAACTGGCCGGAACCTGCTCTAACGCTCAGTTGAAGACGGCGGCGGTGCCGGGGGCGGGGGAATAGGCGAAGCTGCCCCTGGCGAGGATCGCCTCGCGGCCGCCGAAGGCGGCAATGCGTTCGGCCTGGTCCGACTTGGCGAGCGCGTCGGCGGCTTCGGGATCGACGACGGCGCGCAATTCCTTCTCGCAATCGGCGACGAAGCCCTGATAGCCGGCCTCCCGCGCGAGGTCGCGGGTCTCCTGCGGGTCGGCGTCGAGGTCGAACAATTGCGGCCGCATGCCGACGTAGTAGACGAACTTGAAGCGCCCCTTGCGGATCATGAAGGCGCCGGTCGCCGCCCCGGTCGCGTGGTACTCGCACAAGACGGTGCGCCGCGGCGCCGTCCGCGCCACCTCGTCGAGCGGCAGCCCCGGCAAGTTGCGGTCTTCCGGGTTCGGCGCGACCCCGGTCCATTTGAGGATCGTCTGGAAGCAATCGACGAGCGAGGCGGCCTCGCGGCACACGAGGCCGCGAGGCAGGTCGGGACCGGCGACAATCAGCGGCACGCCGGCCGCCTCCTCGTACATCGTCGATTTGCCCCACAGCCCGCGGGTGCCGAGGTTGTCGCCGTGATCGGCCGAGTAGATGACGCGGGTTTCCGCGGCCAAGCCGGTTGCGGCAAGAGTGTCGAGCAGGCGGCCGACATTGTAGTCGGTATAGCTGACGAGGCCGAAATAGGCAGCGATGGCGCGGCGCACATTGGCCTCGTCGACAAACCCCTTGTCGTAGATCTGGCATTCGCGGAAGGCGGCGATGTAGGGGTGGTCCGGGCCGCGCTCCGGGCCGCGCAGCGCCGGCAGCGGTACGGTCTCCTCCGGATAGAGGTCATACCATTCCGGGCGCGCGATGAGCGGGAAGTGCGGGCAGACCAGCGAGACGAACAACGTCCACGGCTTGTCCGCCCGGCGGCCGGCGTGCGCCTTGAGCCAATCGACGGCGGCATCGGTGATCTTCCCGTCGTAGTCCTGGTAGCTCGAATTGCCGCGCCCGGCGTCCTTCGCGAGCCGCAGGGTCGCCTTGCGCACCGGCAGCGGGTCGCGCAGCCAACCCAGCGGGTCGCCGATGCCGTCGTTGATGTGCAGCGGCATGATCTCCTGGGTGAAGCCGTTGTCGTCGGCCCCGCTGCGGAAATGCAACTTGCCGATCGACACGACCTCGTGCCCCGCCGCGCGCAGCCGGTGGTGCCACGACGGCACGCTGCCGTCATAGGCGATGCCGTTGTCCCAGAAGCGGATCCGGTGCGGATAGCGGCCCGTCGCGAGACTGGCGCGGGCCGGCACGCAGATCGGCGAGTTCGTGTAGGCGTCGGCGAAGCGCACCCCGTTGGCGGCCAGCCGGTCGAGGTTCGGCGTGCGGATCGTCGGGTGGCCGTAGCAGCCGAGCACGCGCCGGCTGTGCTCGTCCGACAGGATGAACAGGACGTTGGTGGGTTGCATCGATATCCTCACCCGGTTCGCTTCGCTCCCCTTCCCTCTCCCGCTATGCAGGAGAGGGAAGGGACCCGCGCCGAAGGCGGGGCGTGGGGCTAGGCGTTGCGGCGCGATTGCTGGCCGGCGGTCGTGCCGGCGATCTTGCCGAACACCGAGCCGGAGACGAGGCCGGTGCCGCCCGGATAGTTGAAGTAGAACAGCCCGCCGACGAGCTCGCCGGCGGCGTAAAGGCCGCTGATCGGCCGCTCGGCCGTGTCGAGGACGCGGCCGTCGGTGTCGATGCGCAGCCCGCCGAACGTGAAGGTGACGCCGCAGGTCGTGCAGTAGGCCTCGTAGGGCGGCTTCTCCAGCGGCATCGCCCAGTTGGTCTTGTCGATCTTGAGGCCGCGGGTGGTGCGGCCGTCCTTGACGGTGGGATTGTAGGGGATGCTGCGGTCCACCGCGGCATTGTAATCGGCGATCGTCTTGAGGAACGCGGCCTTGTTCACCGCGGCGCCGGTCTCCGCCATCTTGTCGGCGAGCTCCTCGAAGGTGTCGGCGGTGACCTTGGTCACGCGGCGAATGCGGTATTCATCGCGCTGCAGGTGCACGACCTGCTGGTCGAAAATCTGCCAAGCGAACTGGTGCGGCTGGTTCAGGATCTCGCGGCCGTACTTGGCGTAGGTATAGTTGCGGAAATCGGCGCCCTCGTCGCAGAAGCGCTCGCCGTTGGCGTTGACCATGACCGCGAACGGGTAGGAGTGTTTCTGGAAATTGTCGCCGACCGAGAGGTCGCCGAACTCGGGCGCGCCATAATCCCAGCCGACGGCGTGGCAGCCCGACCAGTTGCCGTAAGGCATCGCGCCGATGTCGAGCGCCATCTTGATGCCGCCGCCGGTGTTGAACTTGGTGCCGCGCACTTTCGCCAAATCCCAGCCGGGGCCGAGATAGCGGGTGCGCATCTCGGCGTTGGCCTCGAACCCGCCGCAGGCCAGCACGACCGCCTTGCAGCGGATTTCGGTGGTTTTGCCCTCGACGTTGGCGACGACGCCGTGAACCCCGTCGTCGTCGGCGATGAGCCGCTCGCCGCGCGCCGCGTAGGCGACGTCGATGCCGTTGCGCTCCAGCGCATTGAACAGGCCCTCGACGAGGCCGGGGCCGCCGCCCCACGCCTCCAGCGCGAGGCCGCCCCAGAACACGAACTTACCCTCGTGCTTGAAGGCCTGCCGGGAATACATCGGCGCGAAGCGGATGCCCTTGCCGCGCATCCACAGCATCGTCTCCTGGCTCTTCGTGATCAGCAGCTCGGCCATGTCCGGGTTGCTGCGGTAGTCGGTCAGCCGGCCGAGGTCGTCGTAGTATTTTTCCTGCGTGTAGGCGCCGAAATCCGATGTCGCCAGCTCCTGCTCGGAGAGGTCGCAGAGCTTCAGTAGGTCGTCGACCCCGTTGTAGACGAAGCGCAACGCGCCGGCGGTGTAGCGGCTGTTGCCGCCGCGCTCGTCGAACGGCGCCGCCTCCAGCACCAGCACCCGCGCGCCGTTCTCCTGCGCCGCCAGCGCCGCACACATCCCGGCGTTGCCCGCCCCCACCACGACGACGTCGTATTCCCCCGAAATCATCTCCGACCCTCCGCCGATTCGCTCGGCTGTCAGTAGCAAGCGGCAGGGGAGGGGGCAAGGGGCGGCGCGGGAGCCAACGATCCTCGGGCTGTCCGAGCCCCGTTGACGCGGCGGCCCGCACAGACCATTGCCTCGACCGGAGCTCTGCGTGGGTTCCCGATACGTTCTTGACGACGTACACCAGCCGCGCATAATGCTCAATTATATGCCTGCGCAACCGGAAGTTGGACCAGCCGATGCCAGATGGCATGAACAGGGCGATGGGCGCTGTGGCCGAAGCGGTCATGGCGTGCGAGGACAATCTCACGTTCATGCGGCGACTCGACAGCGGCTCGATGCAATTGATCGTGACCTCGCCGCCTTACAACATCGGCAAAAAATACGAGTTGCGCTCTCCGCTTGATACCTATGTCGCGTCCCAGGCCGCCGTTATCGCCGAATGCGTGCGCCTGTTGAACCCGCGCGGTTCGCTGTGCTGGCAGGTCGGGAACCACGTCCAGAACGGCGAGATCTTTCCCCTGGACATGGTGCTTTACCCGGTTTTCCAGAGGCACGGTCTTAGGCTTCGGAACAGGATCGTCTGGCACTTCGAGCACGGCCTGCATTGCACCAAGCGGCTGTCAGGGCGCTACGAAACAATCCTCTGGTTCACTAAAGGCGACGATTACATATTCAATCTAGATCCGATCCGTGTACCCCCCAAGTATCCGGGAAAGAAGTATTTCAAGGGTCCGAAGGCCGGGCAACTATCTTGCAATCCTCTTGGAAAAAATCCGGGTGATGTCTGGATCTTTCCAAATGTGAAGAACAACCACGTGGAGAAAACCGTTCACCCCTGCCAATTCCCTGTCGAACTGGTGGAGCGTTTGCTCCTGGCGCTGACGGTAGCAGACGGAAAAATTCTCGACCCCTACATGGGTGTTGGCTCTGCTGTTATAGCGGCGGTGAAGCATGGCCGGCTTGGCTACGGTTGCGATATTGTGCCTGAATACGTGGAGATTGCGTTCCGAAGATTGCGGGAGTTGCAAGCCGGAACCCTGAAAACGCGGCCCATGGCTCGCCCAGTTTATGATCCATCGCTCCCCTACGGCGGCCACCGGTGAGGATTGTTACGCACTATTCGCATTTGAATGGTCTGGAATTTCTCCTTGTCCATCAACCCGGGCTATGGAAAGAAATCCAGCAGGTTATCCGAGAGACCGATGCATCCCTATGCCGAACCAAAGAGTCGAAGGAGAGGAAGACAAAAGGGAAAATGTTATTTTCCCCGCGTGCGATGAACGAGGCTATGCGAACGGGGTTTGCACGGCACGAGTGGAAGGAACGTCGGATTCCATACTGGGTAACATCGGACGCGAAGCTTATTCGAAAAACACTGTTCATGGCCGCGTCGGAGCAGAAAGCAGAGATAGAAAGCGCCGGCCTTACGCCATACCGTTCTTATAACCAGACTGATTTCGTCAAAGAGCGGGTGGCCGTGGAGGTGCAGTTCGGGAAATACTCCTTCGTTGCCTATGACCTATTTGTAAAACATCTGGCATTTTATGTTGGAGATGTGATTGATGTAGGTATTGAAATCCTGCCAATGAAGGAGTTGCAGCAGGAGATGAATTCCGGCCCCTCTTATTACGAGGGCGAGCTCTACAACCTAATTCGTGAAGGCCGTGGTGTTCCTGCTGTGCCGCTGGTTCTCATCGGTGTGGCCCCCTGAGCCGAGAAGTGAGATTTGCTACGATAGCAGTCTCGTGAAACCGGTAGCTGTCGTTGGCCGGCCGCCACGTGGAACGCCTGGTCTTGGCGCTGACTGAGCCTGGCGGAAAGGTGCTGGATCCCTTGCATGGGAGGTCGGTTCGGCTATCGTCGCGGCCGCGAGGCGTGGCCGGATCGGCTACGGTCGCGACGTGGTCGCTGCGTATGTTGACATTGCCTCGCAGCGGCTGCGAGATCTGGGGGCCGGCACGTTCCGGACCCGGCCAATGGAGCGTCTCGTGTACGATCCTACCCTTCCCTCCGGCGGTCACCGGCCGCAATCGTCCCCTTAACCGGCCTTAGCTCATGGCGGCGGCGCCCCTCATCGATTTTTGCACCGAGCCGGGCCGGTATCGGCATTGGCGGCTGGCGTTCGACGGGGCGGTGGCGACGCTGACGATGGATGTCGATCCTGCCGGCGGGCTGTTCGAGGGCGCCGAGCTGAAGCTCAACTCCTACGACCTCAGCGTCGATATCGAGCTGGCGGACGCGGTGCAGCGGCTGCGTTTCGAGCATCCGGAGGTGCGCGTGGTGGTGATTCGCTCCGGCAAGGACAACGTGTTCTGCGCCGGCGCCAACATCCGCATGCTCGGCCAGGCCTCGCACGGGCACAAGGTCAATTTCTGCAAGTTCACCAACGAGACGCGGCTCGCGATCGAGGACGCCGGCGCCCATTCCGGCCAGCGCTACATCGCCGCCGTCAGCGGCGCCGCGGCGGGCGGCGGCTATGAGCTGGCCGCCGCCTGCGACTGGATCATGCTGATCGACGACCGGCGGTCGTCGATCTCCTTGCCGGAGGTGCCGCTGCTCGCGGTGTTGCCGGGCACCGGCGGCCTCACCCGCCTTACCGATAAGCGCAAGGTGCGCCGCGACCGCGCCGACCTGTTCTGCTCGACCGAGGAGGGGGTGCGCGGGCCGCGCGCTGTGGAATGGCGGCTGGTGGACGAAGTCGTGCCGCCGTCGGCGTGGGAGGAGCGGGTGCGCGAGCGCGCGCTGGCGCTCGCCGCGGCGTCCGACCGGCCGACGGATGTGCCTGGCGTAGCCTTGCCGATGCTGGAACGAAGCATCGACGGAGATGCGATCGTTTATCGTCACGTGCGAGTCGAACTCGACCGGCCGCGCCGGCGCGCGACGATCATAATCCGCGGGCCGGACCGCGCTTCCGATGCCCTCGGCATGCATTACCAGGCTGCGACCTTCTGGGCGCTAGCGATGGCCCGCGAGCTCGACGACGCGATCCTGCATCTGCGCTTCAACGAGCCGGAGCTGGGGCTGATCGTGTTCCGCTCCGAAGGCGATCCCGTTGCGGTGCTGGGGGTCGATGCACTGTTGCAAGACCACGCTCAGGACTGGTTCGTGCGCGAGGTGCGCCTGCTGCTGAAGCGCGTCTTCAAGCGCATCGACCTGACCTCGCGCAGCCTCGTGACCCTGGTCGAGCCGGGCAGCTGCTTTGCCGGCTTCCTCGCCGAACTGGTGTTCACCGCCGACCGCTCGCTGATGTTTTCGGGCGTGCGGGCGGGAGACAACCGGGCGCCGGCTGCGTTGTTCCTGTCGGCGCTCAATTTCGGCCCGCTGCCGATGGGCAACGGCCTATCGCGGCTGGCGACGCGTTTTCTCGGTGAGCCGGCGAGCCTGGATAGCGCCGCCAAGGCGATTGCCGAGCCGCTTCTCGCCGAAGATGCCGAGGCGCTGGGCCTGGTGACGGCGGCTCACGACGAGGTCGATTGGGACGAGGAGGTGCGCCTCCTGCTCGACGAGCGGGCCAGCTTCTCTCCCGATGCGCTGACGGCGATGGAGGCGAACTTGCGCTTCGCCGGGCCGGAGACGATGGAAACGAAGATTTTCGGGCGGCTGACCGCGTGGCAGAACTGGGTCTTCCAGCGCCCGAACGCGGTCGGCGAGGCCGGTTCGTTGAAGCGCTACGGCACCGGCGCCCGCCCCGCCTTCAACCCAGAGCGGGTGTGAAATGACCGGGCCTGCCGCCTCACTCACCTATCCCGAGGTTCCTCCCCCGCACAGCGGGGGAGGTGGTGAGCGAAGCGAACCGGAGGGGGCACCACTCTGGCGCGGCGTCGATCGGCGTGGGACGGATGTAACCAGTGTGCTTGCTTTGCGATGGCATTAGCCCCCTTCGTCGCGCTGACGCGCGCCACCTCCCCGCTGCGCGGGGGAGGAGCTATCGCAGACTGCGTCAGGAGAGATTACGCCATGAGCGAAGCCGCTGCCGTGGACTATGACGGGCTGATCCCGAACAATGTCGGGCTGGCGCAGGATGCGCGGGTGCGGCGGGCGCTCGAGACTTGGTATCCCGACTACATCGACTGGTGGAAAGGGCGCGGTCCGGAGGGTTTCCAGTCGAGCCTCGTCTATCTGCGGACCGCGGTCGGGGTCGATGACAAGGGCTGGGCGAAATTCGGCTTTGTGCGCATGCCGGAATATCGCTGGGGCATCCTGCTGGCGCCGGCGGTCGAGGGGCGCCGCATCGGCTTCGGCATCCACAAGGGCGAGCCGGCCTGGCAGGAGGTTCCCGGCGAGTACCGGGCGATGCTGCGGCGGCTGGTCGTCGTGCAAGGCGACACCGAGCCGGCCTCGGTCGAACAGCAGCGCCATCTCGGCGCGACCGCGCCGTCGCTGTACGACCTGCGCAACCTGTTCCAGGTCAATGTCGAAGAGGCCCGGCATCTGTGGGCCATGGTCTATCTGCTGCAGAAGTATTTCGGCCGCGACGGTCGCGAGGAGGCGGAGGATTTGCTGCGCCGGCGCTCGGGCGACCGCGACAGCCCCCGCCTGCTCGGCGCCTTCAACGAGGCGACCCCCGATTGGCTCGCGTTCTTCATGTTCACGTTCTTCACCGACCGCGACGGCAAGATGCAGCTGCACGCGCTGGCGCAATCGGGCTTCGACCCGCTGTCACGGACCTGCCGCTTCATGCTGACGGAAGAGGCGCACCACATGTTCGTCGGCCAGTCGGGCGTCGGCCGCATCATCGAAGCCACCTGCTCGGCGATGCGCGCCGCCGGCATAGACAACCCTTACGACGTCGATCGGGTTCGTTCGCTCGGCGTCATCGATCTGCCGACGTTGCAGAAGCGCGCCAACCTGCACTTCTCGCTGACCCTCGACCTGTTCGGCAACGAGGTCAGCTCGAACGCCGCCAATGCCTACAGCGCCGGGCTGAAAGGCCGCTACTTCGAGGACAAGATCGACGACGATCACGTGCTGACGGACGCGACCTACCCGGTATTGCGCCTCAAGGACGGCAAGATCGTAAAGGAGGACGTGCCGGCGCTGTCCGCGCTCAACATGCGGCTGCGCGACGACTATGTCGCCGACGCCGCCTCCGGGGTGGAGCGCTGGTGGAACCGGATCATCGCGCGCAGCGGCATCGACTTCCGGATTTCCCTCCCCCACGTCGCCTTCAACCGGCGCATCGGCGAGTTCGCCGCGATCGAGGCGGACCCGGCCGGCAATCTGCTGAGCGCCGAGGAATGGCAGCGGCGGCGCGACGACTACCTGCCCTCGGCCGACGACAATGCCTTTGTCGCAAGCCTGATGACGCCGGTGCGCGAGCGCGGCGCCTTCGCGACATGGATCGCGCCGCCGCGCACCGGCATCGACAACCAGCCGGGCGACTTCGAATACGTAAAATTGCAGGCGTAAGGGAGCTGTCTCCCTCTCTGCCCCAGGGCCCCCGGGGCGGAGAGGGAAGGCGGTTACCGGTGGAAGCCTCCCCCGTGGAACCCGCCGCCATGGAAGCCTCCGTGGAAGCCGCCGCCATGGAAGCCTCCATGGAACCCGCCGCCGTGAAAGCCGTGGCGGAAGCCGCCGTGATGGAATCCGCCGAAGCCGAACCCGATGCCGACGCTGACCGGCACACCGTAACCCCAGTAGGGGTAATCCCAGGCGTAATCGGGATAGGCCGGCGCCCAGTACTGGCTGTAGTACGGCGCATAGTACGAACAGTAATACGGGTTGTAGTAGGGCGCGTAGCAGTACGGGTTGTAACCCTGAGCCTGCGCCGGGGCCGCGCCGCCGAGCGCGAGGGCACCGGCGCCAGCGACGACGGCGCCCAGCAGCGTCCGCCGCAGCCGGCGGCGGGAATTGAGAGAGTTCATTTCTTTCTCCATTAAAGACGGGCCGGCGCGCCCTGACCGCGCCGGCCGGCATTCGCCTGTTCCTCAAACGTCGTCAACCGCACTTCGGTCCGGAATCGACATCGCCGGTCTCCGCCGTCGCGACGATCCGGCCTATTATCCGTTGCCTTCGGGGAAAGAACGGGAGAGCGGGATGGCGCTGCGCATCGGTTATCTGCTGCCGACGCGGGAACGGGTCATGCAGGGGCAGCCGCAGGCGGCGCCGCTGCTGGCGCTGGCGCGGCGGGCCGAGGAGCTCGGCTACGACTCGATCTGGGCCGGCGACTCGATCACGGCGCGGCCGCGGCACGAGCCGATGACCCTGCTGGCGGCGGTGGCGGCGCAGACGCAGCGCGTCGAGCTCGGGACGGCGGTATTGCTGCCGGCATTGCGCAACCCCGTTGTGCTGGCGCACCAGATCGCGACGCTCGACCAGATCGCCGAGGGCCGGTTGATCCTCGGGGTCGGCATCGCCAGCGACGTGGCCAACATCCGCGCCGAGTTCGTCGCCTGCGGTGTGCCGTTCGAGCACCGCGTCGGCCGCATGCTCGAAGGCCTGCGCCTCGCCCGCGAATTGTGGAGCGGCAAGCCGGTCAGCTGGAATGGCCGCTGGGTGCTGGAGAACCAGTCGGTCGGCCCGATGCCCCATCGTCCGGGCGGCCCGCCGATCTGGATCGGCGGCATGGTGCGGGCGAGCCTCGAACGCGTCGGCCGCCATTTCGACGGCTGGTTCCCAAATTCGCCGGACACCGGCCGCTACCGCGAGCAATGGCAGGAAATCCATGCGATCGCCCGCGAGGCCGGCCGTGATCCGGCGCAGCTGACCGGAGCCATCTATCTGACCGTGACGATCGACGACGACCCGGCCCGCGCCGATGCGCGCATGAACGCGTTCCTCGAAGGCTATTATGGCCAGCCGGCCGCCCAGATGCGCCAGCGCCAGGCGAACTATGCCGGCACTCCGGCGGGGGTCGCGGACTGGCTGCGCGGCTTCATCGAGGCGGGAGCGAGCCACCTCGTGCTGCGCTTCGCCGGTGACGCCGAGCGCCACCTCGAAGCGATGGCGAAGCTCCGGCCGCAACTCGGTTGAGGTCTGGCGAGGCGGACGCTACCAATCACGGCAATTTTCACACGTCGTCCCCGCGAAAGCGGGGACCCAGGGCCGCCGCTCCGGCGACCACTCTGGGTTTCCGCTTCCGCGGAACGACGGGATTGAGAGGAGCGCCAAATGCTCGCCAACATCCCCGCGACGCAGACCGTCATCGAGATCAAGCAGCCGGGCGGGCCGGAGGTGCTGGTGCCGGCGACGCGGCCGGTGCCGGAGCCGAAGGCCGGCGAAGTGCTGATCCGGATCGCGGCGGCCGGAATCAACCGCGCCGACTGCCTCCAGCGCATGGGCCGCTACCCGATGCCGGCCGGCACCTCCGACATTCCCGGCCTCGAATGCTCGGGCACGGTGGTCAAGACCGGCGACGGCGTCTCGCAATGGAAGGCGGGCGACGAGGTCTGCGCGCTGCTGATCGCGGATGGCTATGGCGAATACGCGGCGGTGCCGGCGGTGCAGTGCATACCGGTGCCGAAGGGGGTGAGCCTCGTCGACGCCGGCGGGCTCATGGAGACGTTCTGCACGGTGTGGACCAACGTTTTCGACCGCATCCACCTCAAGGCGGGCGAGGTGCTGTTGCAGCAGGGCGGATCGAGCGGCATCGGCATCACCGCGATCCAGCTCGCCAAGGCCTTTGGCGCCAAGGTGCTGGCGACCGCCAGCTCCGAGGAGAAGTGCCGCGCCTGCCGCGACTATGGCGCCGATGTCGCGATCAACTACAAGACCGAGGACTTCGTCAAAATCGGCAAGGAGTTCACGCAGGGCCGCGGCGTCGATGCGATCTTCGACATGGTCGGCGGCGACTACATCCCCCGCGAACTCGACCTCTTGGCGCGGGAGGGGCGGCTGTGCTTTGTCGCGCTGATGGGCGGCACGAAGGTGCAAGCCGATTTCGGCCTGATCCAGCGCAAGCACCTGACGGTGACCGGCTCGACCCTGCGCGGCCGCACCGTCGAGCAGAAGGCGCAGATCGTCGCGGCGCTGCGCGAGAAGGTCTGGCCGCTGTGGCGGCAGGGCAAATTGCGCACCTGCACCTACAAGACTTTTCCGCTCGCCGAGGCGGCGCAGGCGCACGCGCTGATGGAGTCGAGCCAGCACATCGGCAAGATCATTCTCGTGCCTTAAACGATGGACCCCCACCCTAGCCCTCCCCCGCTTGCGGGCTTGCGGGGGAGGGGACGCAGCCGCGAGCACCGATCCTCTCCCTCGGCGCCAAACAGTGCGGGAAGGAATAACGGGCCTCGCAGCGGGTTCCCTCCCCCGCAGGCGGGGGAGGGACAGGGTGGGGGCCACGCGCGATGGACGGCAGAACCGAATCGAAGGAGGAAGCCATGCCCGTTACCGCCCGGCCGATCGGCAAGCACCTCGGAATTGAGGTTGCCGGCGTCGATCTCGCACATCTCAATGACGCCGACTTCGCCGCAATCGAGGAAGTCTTCCGCGAGCACCCCGTGCTCGTGTTCCGCGACCAGAAGCTCGACGCGCACCAGCTCGCCGCGTTCGGCACGCGGTTCGGCCATCTCCGCGAACACATCCTCGAAAACTATCGCCACCCCGACGACCCGCGCGTGTCGTTCATCACCAACGTCGCGAAGGACGGCGGCATCGACAAGTTCGGCGTGACCCGCGCGTCGAGCTGG
>Ga0209810_1003547_pt1 | contig 16221 bp, 10 predicted proteins | sample Coa_R1_7_FD_187159 | JGI IMG/M metagenome (GOLD analysis project Ga0209810, IMG submission 187159) | Surface soil microbial communities from Centralia Pennsylvania, which are recovering from an underground coalmine fire - Coalmine... | ecosystem: Environmental > Terrestrial > Soil > Unclassified...
TCTTTCCGACGCCGCCGGTGCCGGTCAGCGTCACCAGACGAATGCCCTCCCATCGAATCAAGTGGAGAATCATCTCCAGCTCGCTCTCACGTCCGAGAACTGGGGTTGGGGAACGGGGAGCGGACCGGTGAGGAGGCAGGGACTGGGTGAGGCGCCCGGGCCGCCGGCCGAGTTCCGAAAGCGCCTCGGCTTCGCTGGCCTCCACACCAAGTGCGGAAACCAGCCTCTGAACCGTGGTCCGGTAGGGATAGCGGTTCACGCCCCGTTCGAGGTCACTGATTGCCCGAGCGCTGAGGCCCGCTCGCTCGGCCAGGTCCTCCTGAGTCAGCCCCGCTTCCGAACGGAGCCGCCGCAGAAGATCGCCAAACGTCGACTCAGTGGTGGGTCCCATGAGATGCCCGCGTGACTCCAGTATTGCAGCTTATCCAGATCGGTGTTCGCGTCGGCATGACCGCGGCCAAGAAGGCTCCCCGGGCAGTACGACCGGTTTCGCAACCGGAGGTGAACTCTGAAACTACGTGGGTAAGTCTGTGGAGTCCTCGTGGACCCTGGACCGTTTTTGGAGCAGACTTCACGTTAGGAGCAGCAGGCGGCGGCACAGTCGTGCTCCAGGAATCAGGATTCCAGGGAGGTTAGATGCAAGATCCATTGACCGAAGCCGAGTTCCGGGCTTTCTCCGAACGTCTGTATGGGTTTGCCCGAGAGCTGACCGCGAAGGAGCGCTTCTTCCTTACGGCGATTCTGGCCCGGGCGTCCACTCGCAGCGATCGGGATGTCGATACATGGTGGACGGACCCCGAGTGGAGCCTCTCCGCCGAGCTTGCGTTCTCGATCTGGCAGTCAATGCACTCGCCGCGGCAATCAATCGGTACCAATCCGCAGGCCCTTCCGCCCAGTGAGTTGGGCGCTGATCGGATTGCCGGCGACGGGATTGCGGGATGGCCGGCAGCGACTGGCCTCGAGCTTCGAGATGAAGCGGCCCACGACAGCGCCACCCTCACTCACGAATCGCAAAACACTTAACCGCCTCGTAGATGCACGAAACCAAATTACTTGCCGATATCAATGGAGGATAAAGTCTTGAAACGGTATCTCATCGTCCTCGCCGCAATCACCGCCCTGGTCGCTCAATTCGCTGCAGGTCCCGCTGCCAACTGGACTCCGACAGTGCTGGCGGCGCCTCCGCCCGGATTCGACAACGGCAATCAGAGTCTCAATAATCTGACACGGCTGGCTCAGAATGTGAATCTATCCGGGCTGTCCAGCGTCAGCTGCAGCCCACTGCTCTCATCAACCACGCCCGCAACCGACAACGTGGGCATCCATTCCAGCGGCACCCCGGCCGCCCTGCTGGCGTTTGGCGGCCCGGCCCATGCATGCTCCGACAATGGCGGGCAGTTGCTTCCTCCGGATCCCTCGATTGCCGCGGGAGCGGGCGCAGTCGTGGAAACGGTGAACTCGGCGGTCTCTATCTTCAACCGCGCAGGAGGGTTGGAGAAAGCGGTGTACCTCGACAATCTGTTTGGAGAAGTGGGTATATGTGCAGCTCGAGTCGTCTTCGACCCGCTGCCCTCGGCTCATTGGTACATCGTTGCCACTGACGGCGGATCGGTATCTTGCTCCTGGTCGAGCGGGCAGTCTGACGAGTATGGGGGCTACATCGAGATCGCCGTGTCCCATACCTCGGACCCGACAGGCATGTGGGATATCTACCGGGTTTGGAATCCGTACCCTTACAATCCCGACAACCCGCCCTTCCCGTACAATCCGCTCCTGGGATTCAGCTCGGACAAGGTCCTGGTTGAGTTCAGCACACGCAGCTGGGCCGAAGGGCAAGCATGCGGCCCCGGTCATGTCTGCCGGGATGACTATATGGTGGTCATACAGAAGAGTGATCTGATCGGGTTGGCACCTGCTCCTCGCGGAATCGCCATCAGGCTGAGTACCGAAACCAATCACCGGCTCGCGGTGGTGCCGGCCATTCCACTGCCGTCGGCGGAGGTTCCCACGGCGTTCGCCGTGTACCGAGGCTCCGACACCCTGGGCAAGTACGAGTCGCCACTCGTCATTGAAGGTCTGCCCTCGAGCGGCGTCGCCTTCCGCGAGACCGGTATCCATCTTGACACGGGTACAAACGGGCCTGACCCCGCGGCCCAGCCGGGAGTGTCGCCGAACGTCCTCTACGCCGGTGACGATCGCATCCAATCGGTGTCGCTGATAGCGGCCTCCTCATCGACCACCAACTTTAGTGGTGTGCTGTGGACCGCAGGGGCGGACAAATGCACCCCGGCGGGTGATACGACGGAACGGGCCTGCCTCCGCCTCGACCAGGTGATTGTCGACTCGTCGGGGCAGGCCAGCCTTGCTCCCGGCTCTGATCGGGACGTGGGTATCAAAGGGACCGACCTGCTCTACCCCTCGGTAGTCGGAGACTCAACAGGCCTGCGCCTGTGGGTTGCCGACACACGCACGTCGACATCGACATTTCCAACCTCCGAGCTTCGGCTGCTAACCTTCGGAGCCAACAAGTCTGGGCTCTTCATCCAGAGGATGCATACCGTTCAGTACGGCTCAGGCGTCTTCCCCTACACTACCGACCAGTTTCCATCCGGGGATTCCCGACAGGGGCTGACGGACTTCGGCGAGTACTCCGGCATCTACGTCGACCCTACCCAGCCCTCCGGCGCGACGGTCTGGGCCGCGACCGAGAACGCGGCCGCCTCCAAGGGCGGAAGCTGGTCGACGTCGATCGTGGAGGCAACGTATCACAAGCCGGTCGTATCGAAGGTCGTCCTTCGATCGGGCTTCGCCGGGGACACCGTGAACATATTCGGCACGGACTTCAGCCAGTCCAGCGCCGTGAGGTTCGGCGGGGTCCCGGCCACCTCGGCGACCTTCCTCGGCTCGAACCACCTGCGGGCGACCGTCCCGGCGCAGCCGCCGACCACCGTCAACGTCTTCGTCACCACGGTCAACGGAACCGACAATCCGCTGCCCGGGCCTCCGCTCCCCGATCCCTCAGTGGCCGACCGGTTCACCTACCAGAGCCTCCTGTGGGCCAGTGGTACGGACCCGCTCGGCCAGGTCGTGGCAATCGACCCGAGCTCGGACAAGCGCCGCTTCTCGATTGGTATCGGCGCTCCCAAGGGCACTACTGGAATCGTCGTCTCTCACGACGGGCGGACCGTCTACGCTACCAGCCCATCCAGCGGCATATTGGCCTGGATCAACGCCGCCTCAGGAAAGCTTGAGGGAACGCTGAAGGTTGGTGTCCAGCCAACCGAGATCGCCATTAGTCCCGACGACCAGTGGGCATTCATCACTGACCCGGGCGCGTTTAAGGGAGTGGGCGGCGTCGTGCCGGTGCAGCTCCATGGGCCGAATGGCGCTCCGAAGGCACTGACAGCAGTCAAGGTTCCGGATCCTCTCGGGGTGGCTGTGATCTTCGGCGGATCCCCTGCCCAAACCGAGGTGTACGCCACCTCCGGCAACACTCACGGAGTTCTGATGATGACGTACCATGGCTGTCCGATCACCGTCGAGTGGTGTCCAACCCGCTCGTTGACAACCGGCACGGATGCCGAGCCCGGACCCATAGTCGCGGGTCCCGATCGCATCTGGATTGGGACGTATGGATCGAATGCCGGGAAAGTGTACGACATAGACCCTGCGAGTCCGGCCATGAATACCAACTACGTGTTCATGATCGACAAGCCGACTGCTCTAGCCGTGTCAGCGAACGGACACTTCACCTTCGCGATTGCAGCCGCCAGCGGAAAGGTCTATCCGATCCAGCACGCACCACCTTCCCCCGACAAGGTATTGCCGGCGTTCCCGCTTACCGACGGGCCGGCAGGAGGCGGAGCCGTGTCCTTCGATGGGATGCGCCTCTTCGTGGCCGGGGGTAGCTCGGGCAGGATCAACGTCGCCAACGTGCCGTCGCCGTATATCAGCGATCTCGGTTCGGGCCCGAAGACATCCCTGGAGCTGGCCACGAACCTCCCGCCTCGGACCGATTGCGGCGGCGCTCAGTGGGGGACTCCGGCGTCGTCCGTAGCATTCAACCAGAGCCCTCCAGATAAGAACTCGATGGTCACCGTGACCGGTTCGGTTCTCTACTGTCCGCCACATGGCATCGGCTCGAATACGGCCATACCATCGGTCTCTGTCCTGCCTCCGAACTCCAGCGACTGCCCGAAGCCCTTTACGCTAACCTCGTCGCAGGAGACACTGAGCGCGGGCACTATCAGCTTCAGCTTCCAGTTTCAGGCGACGTGCGAAGGATTTTGGTCTGCCACTCCGGCGCTGGGATCCTTTAAGGGCGTTGGAACGGCCCCACCGGCGTTCAACCCTGTCAACTTCAACGTATTCACCTATGGCCTCTAGTTAGGTCCGACTTGGTTCCAGGGTCGCGCCCCGGTGAGGGGCGCGACCGCTCTCTACGAGATTGGCGCGGGTGGATTCCGCAACAACCGCATCTCACTCGCTCATCTTGACCTCTCGTGTCCCTGGACGTCGGCAATGACCGGAATCTGGCCAGACGGTCTCGTCACGGACGCCATTCATCTTGTCAGCAGGGAGCCTGATTGCAGGGAGGCAATCGCGCCCAGGGAGCAAACCGTGTCCGGCGGGCCGGAATGAACGTAGCGTTATCCGCCATCACCTACTTGTCAGACCTTCTCGGCCGGTATTCATGATAAGTAGACGGGGAGCGCCCGGCTCTCGGGGAGTTGCCGTCGGCTGACCCTCCACGGGACGAGGTGCTGCGGCATATCCAGCGATTCCGTGTAAGACGGGAGCAAGAGAGAATGGGCGTCCATTACGTCGGGGGCTGCGACAGGTCTTCGGCGCTCTCGACGCGGGCCTCAGTTTCGAGGGACTCGTCTACCGTGAGAGTCTCGCTCCCGCCGTCGTTCAGAAGCGCGTCCCGCCGGCGAAACGCGCAGGCGTGGAGGTACTACGGCGCCGGCGGCGTAGTACACGACCGAGCCACAGACATCCCAGCTCGGGAGACCGTGATGCATCTACTTGCCTCGTCGCGGTAGGCTACCCGCATACGGGCGGAGCGTCGGGCAGGCCTCACCCACCACAAGTTTGCAGGAACTTGCGCAGCCCTTACCTGGCAGCCCTGGACGTCCAAATGGAGGAATCGTAGCGGGCGCCTCCAACCCGGCTGGGGTTTGACTGCGAACCGATCAGGCGGTTCGCCTGTTGATTAGCACGATGTCGCCGCCGGCCGTGACCGTCCGCGTTGAGACAAGCTCTGCTACCGCCTCGTGTGAGCTGAAGGGCGGGCAGCGGTCAGATGTCGTCGGCCGCGTCGGGAGAAGCGGAGCGTGGCGTGCCAATGGTGGGCAGCTTGACTCCTCCAAAATCGAGAATGACCGGCAATGCCGCGACGAGTGGAAGCGCGACCAGCATACCCAGGATGCCTAGAAGCTTAGCTCCCAGCAACAGTCCCACCAAGGCGACCAACGGCGACACCCTGAGCGTGTTCGCGTACACCCGAGGAACGATGATGTGATTTTCGAGCTGCTGGTAGGCGATGAAGCCCACCACCACGACCACGGCTCGAATCGGAGAGATGGTCAGGGCAATGAGAGCCGCCGGAACGGTCCCGATCAGGCCGCCGAACATGGGTATGAAGTCGGCAAGTCCAACGAAGACCGCCAACGTGAGGTAATGCGGTACCCCGGCCAGGAACATAATCAGTCCCGCGAACAGGGTGGCAAGCCCCGAGGTAATCAACTGTCCCCGAACATAGCCTCCAACCTGCCGTCGCAGCTCAGCCAGAATCCCGAGAACGCCGGCCCTTCGCTCGGACGGAAACATGCCGACGAAGAACGACTTGATCCGTTCTTGGTCGACAAGTAGGTACAGTGTCAGAACCACTATTGTCACCAGGGCAATGACGCTGGTCACGATCGTCCGGGCGACGTCAATGAACAGCTTGTCCTGCCCTTCAATGAGGTGCGGAAGAGATTTCAGCGACTTCCTCAGCTGAAGATGGAGGCCGTGGCGACTCAAGAGGGCTTGAAGCTCCGCAACGTAGTGGTTGCTCTGGTGTAGTAGCTCACGCGTTTGTGTAACGAGGCCAGGTACTATCAAGGCCACGAGCGCCGCGAGCGTAAGTAGGAGAGAAAGTATCACCAGGGTAAGCGCGTAGCCGCGACGCAAGCGTCGCCTTTCCAGCCACGCAAGATACGGCGAGAGAGCAGCCGAGAGCATGACCGAGATGCCTACCAAGAGGATGAGACTCCAGATGCGCGTAACGAGGTAGACCGCGAAGAGTACGGCAAGAACCTTGAGCAGAGTGACAACCTGAATGTCGATTGCGACCCGTTGGACCGGCGTCCGGTCCAACTCCACCCGTACGCTGTCTTCGATCTGCTTAGCTTCGTGCTCTAGCTCAGGGTCAAGGGCCATAAGACACGTCCCATCCCACCCTGCTGAGATCGCCTGGGGGCAGCTCAGCCATGCTTAAGGAGCCTCCCATGCGCTCAAAACACCTAACCCACCCCGCCGAGATTTTTACGTCCGTCCGTCGATGGGTCGATGCACGTCTTGGGCCGTAGTTTGCCACGAATGATTCTCCACGTCTATACTCGTCCGCCACAGAACTTCCAAAGCCAGCTGATCCGGTCCCGTGTGAACGAGACCTCGAAGCGGAAGCAGGAGCGGTGCCGAGATGCCTCCGAAACCGTTCCACAAGAACACTGCAGGATAATGGCGCGGGGCGTGCATCAAAATGAATTGATGATATGATGGCCCATGAGAACGACGATCAATCTGCCTGATGACCTGCACCGGCAAGCTGTCGCCATTGCCCGTGAGACCTCACGGACATTGAACCAGACGGTTGCGGACTTGATCCGTCGGGGTCTCCGGGAGCCGGTCGAAGACCGAGAGGTTGGCCGAAGTCCTACTACGGGGTTGCCGGTGGTTCATGTGGGTCGGGTAGTCACCTCAGAGGATGTTCGCTCATTGGACGATGAGGTGGCTTGACAACACTGCTCGATGCGAATCTCTTAATCGCTCTGACGGTCGGCGATCACGTGCATCATGATGCGGCAGAGGACTGGGCCGCCGGACGAGCCCATCTGCAGTTCGCGACCTGTCCGATAACCCAAGGCAGCCTCTTGCGGCTGCTCGTCCGCGAGGGTCAGAGCCCACACGCGGCGATGACCGTCCTCCGCGGACTGTGTCGCGACCCCCGTCACGAGTTCTGGTCCGACGACGCCTCGTATGAGGACATGTCGCTGGCAGGCGTGGTGGGGCACCGGCAGGTGACCGATGCATACCTTGCACACCTCTGCCGTCGCCACAGTGCCCGGCTCGCCACGCTGGACGCGGGTTTGGCGGCTCTCCATTCTGACGTGGCCGAGCTCGTCCCGACTGGACAGTCCAGATAGGGACAAGGGCTACCTGCCAAGCTCTGAGGACTTGGGAGAGCACGGTCGATAGGGCAGGCTGCTCCTCCTGTCCGCCATACGGTAGCAGCGGTCAGATCTCCTCACCGGTTGCCGTTTGACTTCCCAAAAGCAGTATGAGACTGGAGATGTGGGGTCAAGACATAGACCGCCAAGAGCACGGCGAGAATCTTGAGCAGGGTTCTCGAAATCCCGAACCGGATGTTCACAAGTGCCTGAACGATCGGCCGCGCGTGCATTCCTCGCCAAGCTCCGAAAGGACAACATCACCATGCTGGCTTCCGTGGTCAGCTGGGGAATCCTCTCCTCGGTCATCCCGATCCTAGTCGCGATCGTTGCGATTACCAGCTGGACACTCCGTGACGCCGTCCGCCAGCGCGTCCTTATTCAAGCGCTTACCCGCATCCTCCAGCACTCCCTGACCCAGAGAGACGTCCGCGTGCTCATCCACGTGGCGGTGCAGCACCGGGGTCTGCTTAGCTTGCTCGGAATCGCCGGGATCGCCTGGGGCGCATCGAATATCGGCGGCGCCGTGTCCACAGTATTTCAGCCTATCTTCCAAGTCCGGGGCCGACCAATATTGCGAGAGAAGGTCATCGATATTGCGATGATTTTCGTGTTCACCGTGCTGATGCTGGTGATCATTACGGCCACCACCGCCGGAGCACTGCTTGACCACATCCTCTCTCAGGCTCCGTTGCCCGCAGCCACGTCGTTCGCCCTCGGGACCGCCATCAGCCTGCTCGCCGGCCTGCTGCTCTTCGGTATCCTGTACAGCATCTTCCCCAACATCGAGCCCCGCTTCAAGACGGGCCACGTGTGGAAGGGGGCGGCGGTGGCGGCGATTCTGTTTCAGATCCTCAGCTACGTCTGGCCACTCTACGCCGTTCTCTTTCACCCTCGCCGATACGGAGCGCTCTTTGCGCCGATCGTGGTGCTGGGGGTATGGATCTACTTCTTCTCGCTGATCCTGATTGTCGGAGCTGAAGTGGTGGCATTCGGTTCACTCGCGGAAGCGAAGAGATCCGGCATGGCGATCGGTCCCGCACCTGACGGAACGGTGCCACAGCGGATGCCGAGCCAACTGGCCGCCTCAGATCTATCAGCCAAAGATGATTGACACGCCGGTCCCAACGGCAGGTCGATTACCTCACACTCCGCGTCCACTGGAGGTTCTGCATTGTCGGGCAGAGGCGTACCGGGTGTGCAGAGATGTCGGCGTAGGGCGGACAACTTTCCACGATCTCGTGTAGGCGAGGCCCCATACGTGCCTGGCCGCCGTCCACGTCAAGCGGCCTTCTCCTGGGTGTGGGGTCAAGCATGGGAGCCCCGCCATCGTTCACGCTCGCAAGTGCCGCTTGTAATGGCGGTGGACAGGCTGGGCTCCGGGAGCGATGCTCCCGGAGCCCAATTCGGCATCCTCGCCGTTCTGGCTAGCCGGGATACTGGGAAGCCAGATCCGCACCCCACGCTAAGAGTCCCTTGGCGCGGTCGATCATTCTCCGAGCCTGCTTCTGGTCGATTGGCTGACCATTGAACTCTGCGCCGTTGATTGCCGCCCGCATCTCACCGACCAGATCGTTACGGCTGGTCGTGAGATCTGCGAGTTGGCGCTCGATGGCGGCGTAGGTAGAATCGTCCTTCGTGCTGCCACTCTTCAGTGCATAGGTCGAAGCCCGCAGCGTCTGCAGGGCGAGCCTTCCCACTGAGGCATTGATCTGCTTGTAGTACCAGCCGAGTCGATCTAGAATGCCGGCATCCAGGCGTTCGGTCGGCGTCATGCCAGAGTCGTTCAGCACATTCGTGATTACCCTGCCGTCGCTGACGTAGTCGTCATGCAGACCGACCAGCGCCATGATCGTCGGCCTGATGTCGGTGTGGTCGGACCAGACGTAGGGGTCCACGCCCAGCTTTCGCACCCCGGGACCGACGATACCCAGCCACGTCCGATTGATGTCAGGCGCGACATCGCCATGGTTCCAGGCCGATCCCAGGTGGCCCTCCAGACAGACCGTCGTCGCCGGCTTGCTGCCACAGTTCCCATAGGTAGTCCAGTAGTAGTTGGGATCGCCGAACATCGTGAACGTTGGCGTTCGCAGGGGATCGGATGTAATCATGTGCAGCAGGCGAAGCTCCGTCTGGTCGGCCAGGAACCGCGCCGCCTTCACTGTGTTGCCCGTGATGGGGTTGGGCACCGTCAACCGACCGACCGCACGCTCCATGGTTCGGGTGGTCTGGCTCGACTGGCCCGGCATGCCGTTGAGGTAGAAGTTCGGAGCCGAGTCGAAGTTGATGTCGAACGGCGTGGTGATGCCGAATTCCTGCTTCAGCAGGGCCGGCATGTCGGCGTCGATCTCGCCGATCTTGCTGTAGGTGCAAGGAACGGTTACGCCGTCACAGTTCGCCGGGCTCGGCGGCCCGCCCACGAAATGGTCATTTTCGTCGGAGGTGATGATGAACAAGGTGTTGGTTTTGTTGATGCCGTGCGCCGCCAGGTTGGCAAAGAAGTCGGCAAACGCCTTATCGTAGGTCTTCAGCTGGTCGACATATCCCTTCTCGCCGGGACCAAACGTCCCCCCTGTCACGAAGTTGTCGTGGGCGTTCCGCATGTAGGCGTACGTGATGGGAACGCCGTGCTCCTGCATGGCGGCGACGTAGGCCAGCGATTGGGCGGGGGTGGGATCGAACCCTGGGAAGCCCGGATACTTGCCGTTGTACAGGATCGGGTTTCCGAACAAATCCTTCATACCCTTGCCGCCGGTGAGATACGGCGCTACATACTTGGCTCCGAACAATGCGCTGTATCCGGTGTATCCGCCCGGCTCCTGAGGCAGCACGTCAGGTCGGCCGCCATTCCCGGCCGTGCAGATGCTGCTCCCCTTGGCGCAGTGGATGCTGATGCCCTCGAAGTCGGCGGTCGCCTGATCGGAATTCTTGGCCGCCTCCTGGGCCTGTGGAGAATTTGGCCCGAAGACCTTGTTGATATCGGAGCCCGTATTCTCAAGCTCGATGTTGGCCGTGCCAAAGGCCCCGACGTTGCATCCCGCCCGGGTGAACGTCGCCCAAGGGGCGGGGGTGTTCTGATGGGCGGCGTCGATCATGTTGTAGTTGCTGTCCGTTGACGAGGCGGCGTCGGTCCAGTACTTGAACGAGCTGGTGTACGAAGGCACTCCGTTGGGGCCATAGGTGTCAAAGCTGTTGGCGATCGGCATCCCATGGCGGTCGGGATAGAGGCCCGTCAGCGTCGTGAGGATGTCGTTGGCGGTGTGGGCGATGAGCGGGGTATGGTGATCGCTGAGCAGAGTGCCGTTATTTTCCATGAAATGGAGGAGATGCGGCATCTGCTCGAGATCCGAGGGGACGTTGGGGTTGTCTCGATTGAAGTGGACATTGTCCCACTGCAGCTCGATCACGTGCTTTATCGCTCCGGAAGGCGAGTTGAGCTGACAGCTTGGGCCGCTGGCTGGGCGAACCTTTGCTACGACGGTGGCTGAGGCTCCCACCAACGGCACGACCGAGAAGGCGACGACAAGCGTGCTAGCCGCGACGACCCGGCTCAAGCAGAATCCACGAGCATTCGTGCTGGCTGACAAATCCTTCCTCCTAGGTTTCCTGTCCCGAAATGAGTTGCATATCGATTACATACATGTTGCCGTCACACCCTCAAACGACTCCCATCGCACCTCCTGTGATACCTCGCAATCCGACTCAGACTATACCGAGGAACGAGTCGAGGAAAGGCAAGGCAGAAGCGTTGCCTGCCCTCGCGTATCGACATCCCGCGGCTCCCGCCAAACCTCCGTCTGCCCGATCGGTCACCCAAGCAGGCGGAGCCGGATGCGGTCGATAGCAGAGACTCGGCGCCACATGGCGGCCTTGCCGTGTAGCCCCGATTGCAGATGGAGACGTCGGCCTTGCGCCTTTCGATAGGTGGCGAGTTACTGGTTGGGTGAGCACAGGCAGAAGGGATGGGCCGAGGGGTCGGCATAGACGGGACAGCTTCCGCCCATGTCGGGTAGGCGAATCGCGCCCAGGTCGAGCGCCAGAGATTCGACTGACGCATCCTCGGTAACGTCGAAGTCCAGGTGCATCTGCTGCGGAAAGGACGGATCTGGCCAGCGGGGCGGTATCGCCTGCGAGTGTTGAAATGCCAGGGCAGGTTCACGGCGGTCACAGAATCCCGAGACCACCCAGTCTGGAGCGTCCTCGAGGCGGCGAAGCTCGAGCAGCTTCTCATAGAAGACCGCCAATGCGCGCGGGCTGAAGCAATCGAAGACCACGCGGCCGATCCCGTGCGAGATCGGACCAGACGAGCCCTCTGCCTCGTCGTCGCGGTACAGACAGAACGGGTGGCCGTCTGGATCTTCGTAGGTGCGTCGTTGGTCGTGGTCTTCAAGCCGGCTCGCGCCCAGACGAAGGGCGTGCCGCTCCGCCGTCTCGATGTCCTGGACCGCCAGGTCCACATGGAGCTGCGCCGGACGGTCGGGGTCACCCCACCGTGGCGCCCGGTAGGGCGACTCCTCGTCGAACGCCAGCCGGGGCAAGCTTTCGCGGTCCTTGGCCACAAGCAGCCAGTCCTCGCGGACGATGCGCCACCCGAGCAGCTCCGCATAGAACGAGCCCAGCCTCCTCGGATCGCTACATCCCATCACGATGTTGCGAACTGGCATGACCATTCCCGGCACCCCCTCGACAAGTCGGTCCTCCTCTCAGTATCCGCCTGGCTTCGGGCCATCAGTCTCTGTGGGCGTGGCACCTGCATGTCACGGCCCTTGCACAAAGGAGTCACGGCGGCTCGGGGCGGGCTCTTGGGAGCCCCCCAGACGGCCACGCAGTGTGCGCTCCATGACATCTGGGCCGGCGATGAGGAGCCGGTGGGCGAGTTCCTGACGGAGGTGAGAGCTATGCTGCCGGCTGGCCCGGCGCATCCGGGGCACTGTCAGGGTACAGATGACAGGCCACCTCACGACCCGGGCCCGTTACGCGGAGAGCCGGATATTGGTCCCGGCAAACGGGCATGGCAAAGGGGCAGCGGGGATGAAAGTGACAGCCTGTGGGTGGCTTGAGAGGATTGGGCGGGTCACCCTGGACCGCCGGAGCCCTCGCACCCCGAGACGCATCGACCTTGGGAACCGCACGAAGTAGTGCCTGGGTATAGGGATGCAGTGGATCGCGGAACAATTCGGGCGCCGGCGACAGCTCGACGATCCGGCCTAGGTACATCACGGCGACCCGGTGGCTGATGTGCTGCACTACCCCGAGGTTGTGGGCGATGAACAGATAGGCGAGTCCCAGGTCGTCCTGGAGGCGCGTCATGAGGTTGAGGATCTGCGCCTGCACCGACACATCCAGAGCGGACACGGCTTCGTCGGCGATGATGAACGACGGCTCTACAGCGAGAGCTCGAGCGATACAGATTCGTTGGCGCTGACCGCCGCTGAACTCCCGCGGCCGCCGAGATGCCATTCGTGCCGCGAGACCCACCATCTCCAACAGGGAGGCTACCCTCAGGCGTCGTTGTGAGCGCGCGCAAAGACCATGGACGGCCAGCACCTCCTCCAACGCCTGGCCGACTGTCATTGACGGATTCAGAGAGGAGTACGGATCCTGGAAGACCACCTGCATCTGGCGGCGCAGGTCTCGCAATTCCCGCCCGCCGGCTCGTGTCACGTCGACCCCGTTGAGCCGGATCGTTCCTGATGTCGGGTCGTAGAGGCGCAGGAGGACGCGTCCGAAGGTGCTCTTGCCGCAGCCACTCTCGCCCACCAGGCCAAGCGTCTCGCCTCGATCCACCCTTAGAGAGACGCCGTCGACAGCCATGAGCGTCTGGGTCCCCAATCCACGCGCCCGGCGGATCAGGTTGCCTCCCACGGGGAAGTGTTTGGAGACGTCCTTCGCCTCGAGGATCGGTGAAACCTGCGGCATCTCACGCATCAGTCAGCTCCACCTGCGCGTGGCGGCGACAGCGGGTGGTGTGGCCCTCCTCGACCTCCAATAGCTGGGTCTTCCAGACGCGGCAGGCGTCCTCGCGTAGAGGACACCGATCGTAGAACCGACAGCCTGTGGGAGGGTCGACCAACGACGGCGGCGCTCCGGCGATCGGGGTCAGATAGCGGTCGCCGGAGTCGAGCCGGGGAAGCGAACGCAGCAGCCCGACGGTGTACGGGTGGCGAGGTCGGGCAAGCAGCCTAGCCGTAGGCGCAGATTCGACGATCTGGCCGGCATACATCACCGCGACGCGGTCACAGGTTTCGGCGATGACGGCCAGATCGTGACTCACCAGGATCATGCTCATACCCAGCTCTTCCCGAAGCTTGAGCAGGAGGGTGAGAATCTGGTCCTGGATGGTGACGTCGAGGGCGGTGGTGGGCTCGTCGGCAAGGAGGATTCTCGGCCTGCAAGCGAGGGCGATGGCAATCAGCACCCGTTGACGCATCCCGCCACTGAACTGATGCGGATAGTCGCGGAAGCGCTGCTTGGGCGCCGGAATCCCGACCAGGCGCATCAGCTCGAGTGTCTGCATCTTCCGCTCTCCAGCACTCAGGCGGCGATGCGCCGAAAGCGCCTCCGCGATCTGGTCCCCCACACGCATGACCGGATTGAGGGAGGACATGGGATCCTGAAAGATCATGGCTATGTGGTCGCCGCGCACGCTCTGGATCTCCGAAGAAGGCAGGCGCAACAGGTTCCGGCCTCCATACTCAATGGATCCGCTGCTGTGCGCGGTCCTGGGAAGCAATCGGATCACTGCCCGGCAGGTCACGCTCTTCCCCGATCCGCTCTCGCCCACGATGCCGAGGGTCTCGCCTGAATACAGCGCAAACGAGACGCCGTCGACCGCCCGGAGGACACCCTCGTCGGTGGCGAAATAGGCGTGGAGGTCCTCGACGGCCAGGACCGGCTGCCGGTCTGGATCATCTTCCGCGAGCTGCTCCGCGACCTCAATCGTCAGATCCGGTTGACCTGCGCCCACCTCAGGTGGCTCTCCCGCGCCGTAGCACGTCAGCCAGCCCATCCCCGGTGAGGCTGAAAGCGGTTCCGACCAGGACGATTGCGAGTCCTGGCAGTGCCGGGACCCACCATGCGCTCACCATGTAAAGCTGCCCGTCTGCCACCATGGATCCCCACTCGGGAGTCGGTTGCGGCACTCCCAAACCGAAGTAGCCCAACGAGGCGCCGATCAGAATGTTGGCGACGGCGTCGACCATCGAAAAGATCAGGGCCGCCGAAAAGATGTTGGGCAGGATGTGGCGCAGCATGATGCGGCCCTTGTGATATCCCAAGGCTTCCGCGGCCAGAACGTACTCCTGCTTCCTTGCCGCCAGCGTTTCGCCCCGAATGATTCGGGCATAAGACACCCAGCCCACGGCCCATATAGCAATGAAGAGGCTCATGAGCCCCGGTCCCAGCATGGCGACGATGGCCAGCACCAGCACCAGGAAGGGAAAGGCGAAGAACACATCGACGATGCGCATGATGATGGTGTCGGCCAGGCCGCCGAGATAACCGGAGACAAGCCCGATCAGCGTTCCCGAGATCAGCGTGACACCGGTGGCGCCGAACGCAATGAGCAGGTCGATCCGACCGCCGTAGAGCAGACGGCTGAATACGTCACGTCCGTAGGGAGCGTCGGTTCCCAGGAGATGACCGTACGTGAACGGGGGCGCGGCCGGGATCAGAAGATTCTGGGCCGTGGGATCGTAATGCGTGATCAGTGGGGCGCCCAAGCAGGCGGCGATGATCAGGACCAGCAGGCTGAGACCCACGGCCAGCGACTTGTTGACACGCCCAGCCCGGGAACGACGGCCGGTTCCGATGGAGGCAGCCAGGACGGTGGCGGAATCGGCAACCTCTACTGCCATTGAGAAGACCCTTCGGCAGCCTGAAGGGCGCGCACCGCCGCGCCCGGCCATCTGAACCTACTCAATCGCAACCCTCGGATCGAGCAAAGCGTAGATCACGTCGGTCAGCAGGTTCACGCCAACGATGAAGACGGCAATCAGCAGGGTGATTCCCTGCACCACCGAGTAGTCGCGCTGCAGAATCGACTGCACCAACAGGTAGCCGATACCGGGGATGGCGAAGACGTTCTCGACGATGACGATCGAACCGACGAGAAACGCGATATTGATCCCAAAGATGGTCACCGTCGACATCATCGCGTTGCGGAGCACGTGGCGGCCGAAGACTCTCGGCCTGGTTAGGCCTTTGGCCCTGGCGGTGTCGACATAGTCGGCCTCGAGCACCATGAGGATGCTGTTACGCAGCGAGCGGATCAGCACGGCCGAGAAGCCGACGGCGATGGTGACCGCAGGCAGGAAGAGGTAGTACAGGTGATCGAGTGGGGTGGAACCGAAGCCGGTCACAGGAAAGATATGGACTCTGACCGCCAGGAAATAGATGAGCAGCACGCCCAGCCAAAAGGCGGGCATGGACAGCGTGACCAGAAACGTGGCGCGGATCATCTGGTCCAGAACGCCGTCGCGGTTCAGCGCGGCCACGATGGCCAACGGGACGGCGATCAAACCTGCAAGCACAGCCGAATACGCGATGAGCCAGAGGCTGGGCGCGACACGGGCGAAGACGAGGCTGGTAACGCTCTGTTGGTAGAAGATCGACTGTCCAAGATTGCCGTGAAACAGGTTGCCCATGAAGATGAGGTATTGGATCCACGGCGGCTTGTCGAGCCCCAAAGAGTGACGGAGTGCCGCACCCGCTTTGGGTGTGTAATGGTTGCCGAGCATCTGAACCACGGGATCACCGGGAATCAGGTGGATCAGGAAGAAGGTGA
>Ga0209810_1003548_pt1 | contig 16219 bp, 13 predicted proteins | sample Coa_R1_7_FD_187159 | JGI IMG/M metagenome (GOLD analysis project Ga0209810, IMG submission 187159) | Surface soil microbial communities from Centralia Pennsylvania, which are recovering from an underground coalmine fire - Coalmine... | ecosystem: Environmental > Terrestrial > Soil > Unclassified...
GGGTGCCGGTCTTCACCCGCGACGGCATCGATAATCTGCGCGAGATCATCGCCGAGGAGAGAGCCGCAGGACAGGGGCCACAGATCAGGCCGCCGAAATAGCACACCCTGCGGTGCTCACCGCATGCCTACAGACCTGCGCGTGGTGGGCGTGTAGCCACTATCGGCCTCTAATTTTCTGAGCCGCCTCTCCTGCGATTGGCTGTCCGCCAGAGAGAAACCGCACAACGTCGGCGAGGCTGTCAAAGGCGCGGATCGGCTCGACATGGCCGACAGCCCGTGCAGCCGGAGGCGGTAAAACCCACGCCGAAAGAGCATCCGGCATGTCAATCATGTGATTGATCCTGCACGGGATCGGCCGGCTGCCTGGTTGTGCCCTTTCGCGCCGTCGCTCTTGCCTTACCGTCGCTGCCGACTATATGCGCGTGCTCTGAATTTCGCGTCTATCCGGACGCGAATTCGCGGCGCGGGCGGGTGGCGAAGTCGTCGGCGCCGCCTCTGCGACTCGTTTATTCGATGAGTTCGTCGGCGCGGGCGAGCAGCGATTGGGGCACAGTGAGGCCGAGCGCTTTGGCGGTTCTCAGATTGATAACGAGGGCAATTCGGCTGGGCTGCTCGACCGGCAGGTCAGCTGGCCTAGCGCCGTGAAAAACCTTAACGATTAGCCGGGCAGTTTGTCGGATAAAGCCTTCGAGGGACGGGCCGTAGGAGATCAGCGCGCCGTCTTGCCCATATTCAGGCCATTGATACATGGCTGGCAGCTTTGCCTCGGCGATTCGAGCGATAAGCCTCGCGCGATTGGCATTGAACAGGGCCGAGGCCATCACATCGATGGATTGGACGCCGGCTGTCTGCGCCGCCCCGATTGCCGGATCGATATCTTCCGCGCTCGCGGCCCGGTAAATGGATAGATCGAGTCCACGCGAGCGCGCCAGGGCCACGACTGCATCAATCTCATCCGGAGGAGTCGTTCCCGGATCCGTCAAAGCCGCAATCCGGCGAACTCCGGGAATCATTTCGCTCAGCAATTCGAGCCGCTTGCCGTCGAGTTCGGTCGCCAGGATGCTGACGCCGGTAATATTGCCGCCGGGATGCGCAAATGAGTCCACGAGCCCTTCCCGGATCATGTCATCCGAAGCCCCGACAAGGGGAATTGCCGACGTCGCCCGCTTCACCGCCCGCGCTGCAGCTGCGCCCCCAAAATAAATGACGTCGGGACGCACTTTGACCATCTCTGCAGCAACGGCATCGAGCCGCTCAATAGGCGTCTCGAAGCCTCGCGGATCAACGCCCAGGTTTTTGCCTTCGATGAAGCCGTGGCGCCGGAGTTCGTCAAACAGTGGAGCGTAAAAGCGCTTCGTCGGTTGGGCCACAAAACCCAATTGGTATACTCGTTCCTGCGTGAAACCTGCGCGAGCGACAAGCAGCGCGGTTGAACTCCCGAGCAATAATGCCCGCCGCGAAGCGATCCCAACGCTCGCGAGAGCGGTCATTCGGTCACCGCATCTGCGCGGATGAGCATGCGCACTTACCTCATTCGTTTCGCGCGCAAAAGAATAGCTTGGCACCATACCCTTTTAGCTGTGATCAGGTACCCGCAGCGATTGTCAAATCTCCGCTGGAGATCGGAGACATCAGGTAAACCGCCCTTCCCGCTATGGGGCTTCCCTCGAATCGATCGACTGCCGGCTGACTTGAGGTACTTGTTGGTAGATGGCGAAGCACTACGAGGAGTAGTACTTCGACGGAACTTGCGCGAGGCTTGGAACAGCCGCCCAGAGCCAGATGTAAGTGCGATCGCAAAAGGTCTCACTGATCGATCATCCAGCCGGCGCGAGCGGTTCCGCTCCTGAAACTCCCACCCTGCGCATTATAGTCCATCAAGGGGAGGTTTCGAGCGCCTACCGTCGCTTCGAACGCTGCCACGGATCGCGCGCACGGCTTCGCCGCTGCGAACGACCGGAAACGGCGCCAGGAAGGCATCCGAGAGCCGGCATCGACGGTCGGTTTTCAGGGCGAACCGGTCATTGCCGATGCTTGCCGCGAGCGAGCAGGTTTGCCCCATAGCTGGCATGCAGATGGCCGCGATGACGGGCAAAAGCGGGAAACTACGGTTGCTTGCGAGCATTCGATAATCGGGTCCATTTGATTTGAGAGAAACACCACATTGAGCATCGGAGGCGGAACGATCTAATCGCTGGCGCCGTTTCACGGTTGTTACCCTGAGAAGAGGGCGTCGCGACATGGGTGGCCTCATTTATCTGATCGGGTTGATCGTCGTTATTCTGTTTATCCTGTCGTTTTTGGGCCTCCGTTGAGATGGAGGCAACCGCGCCATCCGTTACGCCATTCGCGGAGCGGGAACTAGCACCTGGCTTCGTGCAGTGGACTCCGATTTTCTCAGGCGCCCTCATCGCCTCCGCTCTCTTTCTAGTGCTCGTGGCCTTCGGCACCGCATTAGGGCTTTCCGTAGCTTCCAGTGCGCCTACATGGCGGGATACGTCGCCAACCCTCTCGCTTCTCTCTGGGCTATACCTCGTGCTCACCGGCTTGGTCAGCTTCGGTTTCGGCGGCTATGTCGCTGGACGATCACGCACTAGGTGGGGAGCCGGATCCCATAGCGATTTTGTTGAGTTTCGCGATGGAACTCACGGTTTGGTTTCGTGGGCACTCGCGGTCGTCATTACCGCCGTTGTAGCGGCGGGTATCTCCGCCGTGGCGGTGTCAAAGGCGACACCCACGGCGAGCGCACCATCGACGACCGCCGGTGAGGCTTTAATGGCTTATGACCTGGATCGACTATTTCGGTCGGAGCGGCCGGCACCGGCAGACATCGCGTACAGCCGTGCGGAAGCCAGCCGAATTTTACTGACAGCCGGAAGCCACGCCGGCATCCGACAGGATGATCGTCAATTTCTCACCGGATTGGTCGCCAGTCGGACGGGATTGGCGCCTGCCGACGCTGATCGAAGGGTCCAAGAGGCGATCCCAGCGGCCAGCCTCGCCATAAAGCGGGCACGGCAAAGCGCCGTCATCGCTGGCTTCTCGATAGCGGCCGCACTGCTGCTCGGCGCAGCTGTTGCGTGGTACACTTCCCGCCTCGGCGGGCAACATCGAGACGAAACCAATTATCCGCTGCGCTGGGAACTGAGTCGCTCGCCCTCTCCGACCCTGCCGCAGTAGTCGTCCGTGAAGAACGGGTGAGCTGCGATTTTCAGGCGATTTGAGGTATCGGAGGCGCTGGGAAGAGCGCGGCAGAGGGCGCACAAAAGCCTCGCCAGCGTAAGCGCTCGGTGTTGGCCGTGATCAGGCGACGGTCCCGGTCGCCGGGGATCGGAAGGTCCAGGGCGTGAGTTCGGAGATGCGGCTGATGGGATGACCGGCAGCGATCTTCGAGAGGGTATCGGTGAGATATGCTTGCGGATTGATGCCATTCAATTTCGCGGTCTGCAGGATCGAATATATCGCGGCGGCGCGCTCGCCGCCGGAATGACTGCCGGCGAAGAGGCAGTTGCGTCTTCCCAGGGCAATGCTTCTGATTGCGTTTTCGGCGATGTTGTTGTCGGCTTCGAGGCGAGCGTCGGTGGCAAAGCGCGTCAGCGCAATGCGGCGCTTGATGATGTAGCGCAGAGCCTCAGCGAGGTCCGATCGGGACGAGAGTTCGCGCTCGGCAGCCGACGCCCAGGCGAAGAACGCATCGAGCAACGGGATGAGCGCGGTGCGATGTGCCAGCCGTTCGTCTGGCGGGGCGAAGCGTGCATTGTCCTCTATTGCATAGAACTCGGCGATCCGATCGAGCGCCGCCTTGGCGACGGTGGATTTTGTCGACTGCCACACGTCGGAGAAGGCTCGGCGGCTATGGGCCCAGCAGGCGACCTCGGTGTCGCCGGCATCGCAGGCAGCCTCGGGCCGGCTTTGCGCGGTTCGTAGAGCGCCGCGAACCCGCTATAGGCATCGGCCTGCAGAAAGCCCGCGAAGTGCGCGAGATGGGCGGCCGGGTGCTCGCCGCCGCGGTCGGGGCTGTAGAAGTAGACCGCCGCCGGCGGCGCGGGGCCGCAGAACGGCCGGTCGTCACGGACGTAGACCCATAATCGCCCGGTCCGGGTGCGGCCGAGGCCGGGCTCCAGCACCGGGACCGGCGTGTCGTCGGCGTGGACTTTCTCGGCGGTGAAGACGTGGTCGCGGATGCCATCGATGATCGGCTGCAGCAACCAGGCCGCCTGGCCGACCCAGTCGCTCAAGGTCGAGCGATCGAGGTCGAGACCGTCGCGGGCATAGATTTCGCTCTGCCGATACAACGGAAGGTGATCGGCGTATTTCGATACCAGCAGGTGCGCCAGCATGCCGGGAGCGGCGCGCCCGCGCGGCGTCGGCAGCGCCGGCCCCGGTGCCTGGGTGATCGCGTCGCAGCGCCGGCAGGCGTATTTGGGCCGCACATGCCGGAGCACCCGGAAGCGGCCGGGGACATAGTCGAGGACCTCGGTGACGTCTTCGCCGAGCCGAGCCATCCCACCGCCGCAGGCCGGACAGGAAGAGGCGCCGTCGTGCGCCGGCTCGTGCACGACCTCCTGACGCGGCAAGTGATCCGGCAATGGTTTGCGCTTTGGCCGGTCCCCCTCGCGGATCGGCAGCGGCCGGTCTTCGGCGGCAGCCTTGGCGATCTCCTCGGCTTCACCGGCTTCCAGCTCCTCGAGCCGCAGTTCGAGCTGCTCGATCTGCCGGGCCAGCCGCTCCGAGGAGCGGCCGAACTGCATCCGGCGCAGCTTGGCGATCTGGAATTTGAGCTTCTCGATCTCCAGGGTGCGCAACTGAACGGCGAGCTTAGCGGCCGCAAGTTCGGCAGTCGCTGTCGCCAGTTCGCTCTGGCAGGCCAAGGCAAAGCCGCGCAACGCGTCGGGATCAGAGGGCAGATCGGCCGAAGCCAGCGACATCCCTCGCCTCTACCGAATGCGACCAGCCCGAACAAGAACGGATCGAGAATTGCTGATCCGTCAAACCAGCAGGGGTCGCGGCGGCGCCGGCGGTGCTATGGTTCGCCGCCAGTCCATCGCCTCAATCAGCAGCGCCAGCTGCGCCGGTGTCAGTCTCATCGTGCCGTCGACCAGTGGTGGCCAGACAAACTTGCCGCGCTCAAGCCGCTTGGCGAACAGGCATAGGCCGCTGCCGTCCCAGTACAACCCTTTCAAATAGTGGCCGCGCTTGCTGCGGAAGATGAAGACATGGCCGCTGAATGGATCGGCGCCGACGATCTGCTGCACCTTGGCCGCCAAGCCGTCAAAGCCGGCGCGCAGATCGATCGGTCGGCAGGCGAGAAACACCTTGGTTCCCGGCGGCAGGCCGATCATCCCAGTCCTCGCACCGCCGCCAGGACCCGCCGCAGCGCCCTTTCGTTGACGCTGCTGTCGACGCGCACCCGAATGCCGTCCGGCAGATCGATCTCGATCACCCCGACACGCTCCGCCAAGGCCAGACCCGTGCCGCGTTGGCGTGCGGCACCGGCCGACATAAGCATCGGCCCGTTGTGACCCGATGCGTCGTTGACGACGCCGAGCTGAACAAATTCCGCCGGCCGGATCGCTCCTTCCCGCGCCGCCGACGCGGCTTTCCATGCCGATCGCCAGTTATAGAGCAGACTGGTCGAGATCCAATGCCGGCGAGCAACCGCCGAAACCCGGCCGCCCTCCGCCTCTACTTCGGCCAGCAGCGCTGCCTTCTCCTCCGCCGTCCACTGCCGGCGGCGCTCAACCACAACCTCGCCAGCCACTCCGAGGACTCCTGCTGGACCCTCCAGAAGGACTCAGCTTCCCTCACCGCGCTCGCCCCGACCACGACCAACAGGTCGGTTCAGACCGGACGCTTACCGCCAGCCGGCGCAGGAGGAGGCCGAAGCCCACGCCATCCGGGCCGCTTTTGACGGATGTCGACCTTTGCCACTGCGTAATGAAGGTCGGCTCATGCGCCGTCAGTGGACCGGTGGCCGAGCCGGACCGAACCGCGGCTCATGCCCCATAGCCGTCTCCGGTAGGGGCGACGGTGCTATTCATTCTCGGCCCGGAGGCGCGCACGCGCGGATGACGGCCTCGAACGGGCTTTGGCGCCGACGCCGCGGGCGTAGGGGCTGAGGATCGGCAAGTCGATGCCCGAGTTCCGGTAAGCGTCCAGACGCTCGCGGCATTGGGCCGGGGTGCCAGCGACGCTGGTCGCGTCCAGTTCCGGATGTCGGTTGACAGGGGCCGATGCCCGGAATTTCCGACAAAACCGGGATGCCGCTTTTGGCGTCGTTGTTATCGGCGCGCATGAGGCCGCCGAGGGGCGATGGTCTCGCCGTCGTGGACAATGATCGAGCTGACGAGATGGCGGTCGTTGATGGTCGGCGAGTTGATCGTCGAACTGGTGGTCGCCGCGACGTCGCTGACCTCCTGGTCGATGTCGAGCGCAATCATGCCGTTCGCGTTGATGCGTGGCGTCACCTGCAGAATAGCGCCGGTGTTGCGGTACTCGATGCTGTTCACGTGGACGCGGGCATTGCGCCCGCGGACTGTGCAGGGATTCCGTGCGTAGGTTGGGCATGACCGGAGGGGATCACCTGCCCGCTGGCCGATACCGGCTACAATACCACCAAGTTTAGGGTGAAGGTGCTGACCGAGGGCCTCGCGCATTCACCGCGCAACATCGACGGCTCATCTGAATCCCGGCTGATGCGCAAGCTTGGCGCCAGCCGCCGGGAATTCTTCGACGCGATTGACCGGCCCGCGCTGCTGCCGTTGCCGGCCGCTCGAGCCGCAGGTCTCGACGCGAAGGCCGGTTTCCCGATGCACCAACGATGGATGGGGCGAGTGCGGCCTCCTCGTCAAATTTCTTGCTCAGACTGAGAGCCTGTCTCAAAAGCCCCAAGGGGGAAAAGTCCCTAACTGAGCGAAGAGCAGACTTTCAGCAGCGCGGCCAAATGCGACCGCTCATGCCCCAACGCGGCCCTACGAGGGCTCGGCGTCCCGCCAGGCGTCGAGGCCTTGCCGTTATCTGTGGGACCCAGCGCTGCGTTGGGGCGGTAGCGGGTTCGCCAATCAACAGCGCGCCTCGCGGCGTGCGGTACGCGCTCAGGCCGCCGTCTCGCGGACCGGGGCGCCATAGCTGTTGCGCGGGATCTTGTCCGAATAGATGCGCACCATCTCGCCCTGTCCCTTTTCCTCAGGCGTCGTCGTGCGCAGCGCGTCGTCCATGTAATCGGCCGTCGCCGGGTCGGCGATGACCCGCCGCGTTATGTTGCGGTAGCGCCGCAGCACCTTCATCCAGGAAACATAGGCAATAACGACTTCGGCGAGACGGCGCGGGTAGAACAGCAGCGGGTTTTCCAGGGGCAACCCGGAGCGGCGTTCGGTGCGCACCTTTTTGCGGACGTAACCGCACTGCAGCGGGTGCATCCCCTCGATGCGCGTCGCGCTGCCAAAGATCGTCAGCGCGTCGGCAACCTTGCGCGGGCGCAGACCGTCGCGTGCCGCGCGCCGCAAGATCGTCTCGACGTGCTCATCCGTATAGTAGCGCTTGAAGGCGTCGTAATAGGCCTGCTGCCAGACCTCATTGGACATGATCGGGTGTGCGGTGCAGATGTGTTCGAGGTCGTATTTGTTCATGTCGGGGTCCATCGCGACCCCCTTTTTGTAGAGAACCTGATGATCTTCCGACCCGGGCAGCGGCGTCAGGCAGAAGAATTCGAGGATGTCGACCGGCAACTCCTTCTTGATGATCTCAATGTCGCGGGCGATCGATTCCGGCGTGTCGGTCGGGAAACCGAGGATATAGCCGGCCCAGGTCATCACCCCGTTGCGGCGCCACTCCTGCAGCATCTCGCGATATTCCCAGATCTTGTTCTGCCTTTTCTTGGCCCCGGCCAGCGATTCGGGATTTAGGTTTTCCAGCCCGATATACGCCGAATTGCAGCCGGCGCGCGCCGCCTTCTCGATAAAACCGGGCGTCTTGTGGCACAACGCATCGACCTGCATAAACATGCGCAGCTTCATGCCTTCGACTTCGCGCAGGTGGATCAGCCGGTCGAGGATCGGCTCCCAGTTGCGGTTGCGCGCAAAATTGTCGTCGGTGACGATGAAGTGGGTGATGCCAAGTTTTGCGTTTTCGCGAACGATGCGCTCGACATCGTCGGCAGTGCGGTGGCGCGACTTGCGGCCCTGGACGTTGATGATCGTGCAAAAGCTGCACTGGAAAGGGCAGCCACGGCCGGCGTCGAAGCTCGAATAATGGCCGGCAACCCGCTCGATATTGGAGCGCGGCAGGATCGGCGTCGTCGCCGAGGCCATGTCCGGCAGGTCGGCGAGATAGTTGTAGATCGGCTTTGGCGTCCCCGCGTCAATGTCGCGTATTAGTTCGGCGATGCGGCCTTCGGCCTCACCGGCGTAAAGGATGATCCCGAGATCAAGCGCCTCCTGCAGTTCCGGAGGCAAGGTCGGCAGCATCGAGATGCAGCCGCCGACGTGAAACCCGCCGATGACGACCGTCACCCCGGCGGCGCGAAATCGCCGCGCCAGATCGAGCGCGCGCGGGTATTGGTTGGACTGCACGCCGACCATGCCGACAAACCCGGCGCCGGCGGACAGGATCTTCCGCGAAATCTTGTCGACGTCGATAAAGGTATTGGATTCGTCCCAGGCCTCGACGCGGATATCGACCTCCGGCCCCAACACCTTTTCGGCGGCGCACTCCATGACCAGCCCGTGGACGCTCGCCAGGCTGTTCGACGGCAGAATCGACTTGTGCCACTGGATCACATAGCCGTCGTCGTCGTACCTCGACGGCCGCATCAATATGATCTCGAACCTGCGCTCGGCCATGTCCGTCCCCAATCCACAGTTGACCGAGCCTACAGAAATCCGCTGGGGCACGCGAGGCGGATTCGCCCGCGGCGGAGACCACCCGGTCCGGTTTCGGCGCGCTGCCGCCCGTTGCGGCGCTCCGGCGAAGGTCGGGTTAGCGATCAGGCAGCGGTCGCCCAGCACGGCCGCCGGGAACCGCTCAAGTTGCCCCCAAGCTGACATCCGCTTTGAGAGCACTCCCCTCCCTCAGTAAGACTGGTGCAGGACCTTCCCCTTATCGCACCCGATCCTGTATAATGGCGTTGCCGCCGCGAGCGGCGGTGTACTTGGAACTTCGCTGCAGTTCAGGCGATTCCGATCGTTCGGGACGGGACCGTCGGGGCGCCCTGAGTGCGTTGACCGGGAGTCTGATGGGGGTCGGAAGATGATGCAACACAGCCGGGTCGTACATCTCGCCGGGTCCGCCTTGACCTGTTCGTGCCATGCCTGCGCTTTCTTCCACAGCCGGGAGGAAGAAGAGCGGGTTCTCCTGCCCTTTCTGAAAGAGGGCATGCAGGCCGGCGACAGGTTCTTCCATGTGCTGCGCAATGATTATCAGCCGGCGCGTCGCCGCTCGCTGGAAGACAACGGCATTGATCTGACAATGGCGGAGCGGACGGGGCAGGTCGAGCTCCGCCCTTGGGAGGAGGCTTATCTCCGCGGCAACCGGTTCGATCAGGACGCCATGTTGGATTTGATCCAGCAAGTCCTTTCCGACGGGAAGCAACAGGGTTATGGGCTGACCCGGCTGTGGGCCAATATGGAATGGGCGCTGGAGGACTTGCCAGGGGTGCACGACATTGTCGAATACGAAACTCGGCTCAATCACGTCCTGCCCAAGTACGACGATGTGGTGGTGTGCACCTACGATATTTCCAAGTTCAGTGCGGCCGTCGTGATGGATATTTTGAGGACGCATCCCGAAGTCATTATTGGCGAGACGCTGCAGAAAAACCCGTTCTATGTCGGCCCGGACACGTTTTTGGAGGAATTGCGCGGCCGAAGCCAAGCGCCCCCCGGGGAAGCATCGTAAGGACCATCATCTGGTCTTGTGCCTGAGCTCGCTCACACCACGGAAGAACCAGGGCAGCTGCGCCGCTGCCTGCGGGATTTGCTTGCCCTGAATGCTCTACCCGCGCTTTGGCAGCACCAACAAGAGCACCAGATTGCTGAAAGCACCGCCGATGCGCTGATCGGCGTGCTCGGTTTGGATTTCGTGTACATCTCACTGGCGACCCGAACAGGAAATCCCGCCTGGGAGGTGGTTCGTCAGGGCCGCGCTCTGCCCAATTCAGCAAAACGAGATTTAAGACCTATGATCGAGCGCTGGCTCAAGCCACCGCTGCCTTCAGAGGCTCTTCGCATTGTTAATCCGTTCGGCTCCGGATTGGTTCAAACCGTCGCCGTTCCCATAGGATTGTCCGGGAATGAGTTTCTCGTAGCGGCGTCCAACAGGACATCCTTTCCGGACGAGATTGAGCGCCTACTGCTGAGCGTCACAGCAAATCAGATGGCGCTGACCCTGCAAAGCAGGCGAGCGGAGCAGGCGCTGATGGCGAGCGAGGCGCGCTACCGCGAGCTGAGCGAGAACCTTGAGAAGCGCGTCGCGGAGCGAACACGTGAATTCGAAGCGGAAAAACTTGAACGTGAGCGCGCGGAGGCGGCGTTCCGACAGGCTCAGCGAATGGAGGCCATGGGCCATTTGACGGGTGGGGTGGCGCACGATTTCAATAATCTGCTGCTTGTTATCTCGGGCAACCTTGAGCTGCTGCGGACGAAAGCCAACGGCAATGGGGCAGTTCGGCATCTTGATGCAATGGAGAAGGCCACCCGCCGCGGCGAGAGCCTGACGCGCCACCTGCTTTCGTTTTCCCGACGGCAGACGCTTCATCCGAGCACGCTTTTTCTGAGCGACCGTCTGCCCGAATTGATGGAGCTAATCCGGCCGTCGTTGCGCGGCGATATCGATCTGCGTCTTGAGATCGACCCAGACCTCTGGCCAGTGCAAGTGGACCTTGGCGAACTGGAATTGGCACTCCTGAACCTAGCGGTGAATGCCCGCGACGCGATGCCGGCCGGCGGATCGCTTGTCGTCCGCGCATATAATCAGCGGGTCCGCGGGCCAGATACTCCTGGAGAGGTAGACGCTGGAGACTATGCCGCGATCTCCCTCCGCGACACTGGAGAGGGAATCTCGGCCGACATCCTGCCTCGGGTCTTCGAGCCTTTTTTTACAACCAAAGACGCAGGACGCGGCAGCGGGCTTGGGTTAAGCCAAGTTTATGGTTTTGCCCGGCAATCCGGCGGAGCGGCGGCTATCGACAGCCGATTGGGCCAGGGTACTACGGTGACCCTTCTATTGCCGAGGGCGGTCAATACCTCTGCGCGGCAGCTCGAAATGGTGAGGCACCCTATTGAGGAGCGTATTGTAGGGACCGTGCTGCTCGTCGAGGACAACGAAGAGGTGGCGGAAATTACAGCAGCTCTGCTCAAACAGCTGGGCTGCCGAATCAAACACGCCCGCGATGCCGGCGAAGCACTCGAAGTATTTGGCGGCGGCGACATCGATCTTGTACTCAGCGACATTGTCATGCCGGGCGACATGAATGGTCTCGATCTGGCGCGCGACCTGCGCGAACGCTTTCCCGGGCTGCCGATCCTGCTGACAACCGGCTACAGCGCAGCGGCACAGGAAGCCGCCCGCGAACAGTTTCCGATCTTGCCGAAACCGTACCGCCGGAACCAATTGGCGGAAACGATTTCCAATCTTCTCGCCGCTCGGCAAATGCCGGATTAGCTACGAGCGCGGCTCGGCGTGAGGTCCACGAAATGAATGCTCCCAGTAAATACCAGTTTCCGATCGAGTTGGCCTGCGAAGGCCTCGTACCCTTGGATGAGATCCTGTGCACCGGAGAGCTGCATCGGCGACCGCAGCGCGCGCCGGATTTTGAGTCGGAAAATCGGGCGCTTTCGGCATTGCTCCAGGCTCTTGCCCACTCGCCGCGGACGATCCTGCAAGCCTTGGCGGACGCGCTCCTGGAGATCTTCGATGCGGACTCCGCCGGGCTCAGCCTGCTCGCTCCGGACGGGAAGAGCTTCTACTGGCCGGCCATTGCCGGCGATTGGCAACCGCACATCGGTGGCGGAACGCCGCGTCATTTCGGGCCCTGCGGCGACGTGCTCGACCGCGACGAGCCACTGCTGTTCCGGCATTGGGAGCGGCGCTACCCATATTTGCTGCAAGCAACCCCGCTTGCTGAGGAGGGACTGCTCGTCCCGTTCTATGTCCACGGCGAAGCGGTCGGCACGATTTGGGCTATCGCGCATGACCGGCGCCGAAAATTCGACGCGGAGGATCTGCGGCAATTGCAAAGCCTCGGGCGGTTTGCGTCGGTGGCCTACGAGACCGTGCAGCTGCTGGACGAGCGGGAGGCAGCCGGGGCTGCTTTGAAATTGCGGGAGGAGGCAAACCGCTCCCGGCAGCTCTTCCGAGCCGTGGTCGAGACCACTCCCGAATGCATCAAGATCGTCGCGGCCGACGGATCGCTTGAATACATGAACCCGGCCGGCCTGCAAATGATCGGAGCGGGAAGCATCGATCAAATCCGCGGCGGGTGCGTATTTGACTTAATCGTGCCGGAACACCGTGACCAATGGCGTGACTGTCACGAGCGGGTGTGTCGCGGCGAGCGGCTAAGTTGGCAGTTCGACCTCGTCGGCTCTGATGGGCTACGGCGCCATATGGAAACCCATGCCGCGCCGCTGGTTCGGCCAGACGGCTCCACTGCGCACCTCGGCGTGACCCGCGACATCACCGAACGGAAGCAGCGGGAGCAACGACTGCAGGAACGCGACGAACAGCTGGCGATGGCCGAGGAATCGGCCGGCGTCGGCATCTGGACGATCGATATGGCGTCCAAGACGGTGCGCGGAACGCCACAGTTCTGGCGGCTCATGGGGCTACCGCCAACAGAAGAGGCGATGCCGCTGGAGGCCACCCGCGCGGTGCGTCCGCCGGAAGAGGCTTCGCGCATCCGAGACGCCTTTCGTAATGCTGTTGCGAGCGGGGCCGACTCGTTCGAAAGCGAGTACCAAATCAGGCACCCCGACGGGGAGGTGCGCTGGATTTTCGGCCGCGGCCAGGTGATTCGCGATGCTAAGGGTCAGCCCGTCCAGTACACCGGCATTGATTTAGACATCACCGAACGAAAGCAACGCGATCAGCAGCTGCGCGATAGCGAGCGCCACCTGCACGACTTGCTGCGGGCACTCCCGGCGGCTGTCTACACGACCGATGCCGAGGGCAGGATCAACTTCTACAACGAGGCCGCGGTCGAGCTTGCCGGACGAAAACCGGTAATGGGCGATCAATGGTGCGTTACCTGGAAGCTATATTACCCAGATGGCCGGCCGCTGCCGCACGATCAGTGCCCGATGGCAGTCGCGCTAAAGGAGGGTCGTCCGGTTCGCGGGGCAGAGGCCGTGGCCGAACGACCGGACGGAACCCGCGTTTCGTTCATCCCGTATCCGACACCATTGCACGACAGCACCGGCAAGCTGATCGGTGCAATCAACATGCTGGTCGATATTTCGGACCGGAAAGCGGCCGAGCTGCGCCTGCATGAAGCGCATGAGCGGCTGGAAACTGTTCTCAAGACAGCTCGCGTCGGCCTATGGGACGCGGATCTGCAAAACAGTCACCTGACGGTTTCGCCAACCTGCAAGGCCAATTTCGGTCTGCCGCCGGATGCCGAGTTCACGCACGAGACCATGTTCGCGGCGATGCACCCCGAAGACCGGCCGCTGTTTGACGCAGCGCGGCGGCGTGCGCTTGCCGGAGAAGCGCCTTACGAGGTCGAATACCGCAATTTCTGGCCCGATGGCACGCAGCACTGGATCTTCACACGCGCGACGATCCTGCGGGACATGGACGGCACCCCAACTCAGATCAGCGGCCTCAGCGTCGATGTCACCGAGCGGCGGCGCGCCGAACAGGCCTTGAGGACCAGCGAGGAGCGGCTCGCCCGTCTGCTGCATTTGACGCCGCTCGGGATCGTCGAGATAGCCCCAAAGGGCAAGATCGTTTACGCCAACGCCGCGGCCGAACGCATCCTGCGGCTGACCCAATCCGATATCCAGTCTCGGCAGTACGACGAGCCAGACTGGCAGGTGACCACCCCGGACGGCGAGTCGATCCCGCCGCGCAGCCTGGCCCCGGCGCAGGCCCTACGGGGCCGAAATGTCGTCGCTCAGGAGGTCGCGATCGTCAGCGGCGATGGCGAGCGGGTCGTGATCAGCGTGAATGCGATGCCGTTGCGCGAGCCGGGCGGCGGCGTGTCGGGCGCACTGGTTGCATTTTCGGACGTGACCGCGCGTTACGTCGCGGAGAGCGCATTGAAGGAGAGCGAAGAGCGCTTCCGTGCCCTCGCCAATAACATCTCCCAGCTTGCTTGGATGGCCAATCCGGAGGGTTGGATCTTCTGGTACAACCAACGCTGGTACGATTACACCGGCACGACACCAGCCGAGATGGAAGGTTGGGGCTGGCAGGCTGTACATGACCCCGAAGCGCTGCCTCGGGTCCTTGAGCGCTGGCGCGCGGCGCTGGACAGCGGCACTCCATTCGAGATGACATTCCCGCTGCGGGGCAAAGATGGAAAATTCCGCCCATTCCTGACCCGCGTTTCGCCCGTGCACGACGACACCGGCCGGATTACCCGCTGGTTCGGCACCAACACGGATGTGAGCGAGCAGCGGCAGATCGAGGAGGCATTGCGCGCCAGCGAGGAGCGGCTGCGCAGCCTGAACGAAAATCTTGAAACGCGGGTGCGCGAGGAGGTCGCGGAGCGCGAGCGGGTACAGAGGGAGTTGCTGCAGGTCCAGAAACTCGAAGCCATTGGGCAGCTAACTGGCGGCATCGCGCACGATTTCAACAACCTCCTGACGGCGATCATCGGCAATCTTGAGGTCCTCAAAGCTGGCCCGAACACGGCGAAGAGCCGCCGGAATATTGATGCTGCGACACGGGCGGCCGAACGGGGTGCTTCGCTGACCCAGCAGCTCTTGGCTTACGCCCGCAAGCAATACCTGGTCTCGCGCGCGGTCGACCTAAATCAGCTGATCCTCAATATGGATGAGCTCCTGAACCGCAGTCTGGGGGGCTTGGTGAAAGTCGAAATGCAGCTGGCCGATGGGCTGTGGTATGCGGAAAGCGATCCAACACAGCTTGAACTCGCTATCCTCAACCTCGCGATCAACGCTCGCGATGCGATGACTTTGGGAGGGTCGCTGTACATATCCACCCAAAATGTCGCTTCTGCCGAACTCCTGCCAGCCGATCTCCCGCCGGGCGACTATGTCTACTTGCAGATGAGTGACACCGGCGAGGGGATGAGCCCCGACGTTCTGTCGAAGGCAATGGAGCCTTTCTTTACGACCAAGGAAGTCGGTAAGGGGTCGGGACTTGGACTCGCGCAGGTTTATGGGGTGGTGAAGCAATGCGGCGGCACGATACGTATCGAGAGTGTCCTTGAAAATGGTACGACTGTCCGGATCTGGTTGCCGCGTACACATCAGGTTCCGATAGAGGTACGGGATGGCGGGAACAGCCTTGGCCACGATGTCGAAACGGCGGCGAGCGTGCTCGTTGTCGATGACGATCCCGATGTTCGCGCGATCACGGTCGAGATATTACGCGGCGCTGGCTATGGGATCCAAGAAGCGGAGAGTGCACACCGTGCCCTGGATTTTCTGGATCGCGGACTACGGGTCGATGTCGCTTTGGTAGACTACGCGATGCCGCGGATGTCTGGCACCGAATTTGTCATTGCTGCCCGTGAGCGCCGCCCTAATCTCCCGGTAATCTACATCACCGGGTACGCCGAGCCCGCCGGCGTGGCCGACGAGACGAACGCTGTAATTCTAAGAAAACCATATCGCTCGGCTGATCTGTTGCGCGCCGTGAGGACGACGCTCGATCAGCGTGGGCAGCGCCTGACGGCAGCAAATGTGGTCTCAATTCAGCCTTCGGCGCAGGCGGAAACCGCGTAACCAGCATTCAACAATGAATGACTGGTTTCGGCGCAACGCCGTCATCGATCCACCGCAGCCGAAGGTCTGGTTTTGACGACAAAACCCGAACTCCAATTTGGGCATCTCCCGCTGGCGCGGGAGTTTTCAATTCCACCAACGACGACGCGGTAGTGGCGCGGCCGGATTCCAATCTATTGAGAAAGGGCGGAAAACAGATATTGCGGATCGTGTCCCCGGCCGTGGTGTAGGAGCGGCGAAGGCATCGTGCTCGCCGGCGGGTTTGGCCGGCAGGTGTCATGCGGCCACGGCGGGCAGCTTGACGAT
>Ga0209810_1003550_pt1 | contig 16217 bp, 9 predicted proteins | sample Coa_R1_7_FD_187159 | JGI IMG/M metagenome (GOLD analysis project Ga0209810, IMG submission 187159) | Surface soil microbial communities from Centralia Pennsylvania, which are recovering from an underground coalmine fire - Coalmine... | ecosystem: Environmental > Terrestrial > Soil > Unclassified ...
GTCGACGCGCTTGACCGGCCGGCGCAGCCGGTCGGGATCCTCGTGGATGTCGAGGAGCGCGGCCGCCTTGGGGCAGATGTAGCCCCGCGACATCACGTCGTCGGGATCGCCGGTGATCCGCGTGACCCGGCCCTCGGCAACCTCGACCCGGATCCCGCAATGGGCCTCGCACAGCGTGCACTGCCTGTACACCGTGCTGAGCACGGCTTCGTTGTATCACGCGCGCTCGGCCTGGAGCCGTCGCTCGGCCGCCGAGAGCACCGTGCTGCGCTGCTTGTGCGCGCGCTCGTAGAGCTCGACCAGCGCGACCTCGGCCTGGCCGGCCTCGGCGAGCCGCCCGATCACGTCCTCGGCGGTCATCTCCCCGTAGCCCGGCCACGGCTCGTCGATCACCAGGTTTGCGCCGGCGCCGTCCTCGGCGCCCGGCTCGGAGAACTCGCCGACCAGCTCGGGCTCGTCGTCGATCGTCTTGACCGACTCGTCGTGCGAGTCGAGCGGCGTCATCGGCTCGGTGTCGTACTGGACGGGCGGTGCCTGCGCTGCGGGTGGCGGCGCCGAGGCGGGGGGCTCGGCTCGGGGCTCGCGCCGGGGTGGCGGCGACGGCTGGCGGGAGGGCTCGGGCGCTTCGTGGGCAGGTGACGGCCGGACCGCGCCGAGGGCGCTGCCGGCGAGCTTCAGCGCCTGTCCGGTGAGGCGCAGGGTCAGGCGCGCGGACGCGGTGACCGAACGAATGTAGAGATGGAGGAGTCGGTTGGGCATCCCCCTCTGTATACCCGGCGACGCCGGGCGGCCACGCACCCGATGGTCGTGGCGGCGCCGGGCCGCCATGCATGACATTGCCGGTCATGCATGGCGGTATCCCGTCCTCAGCACCCCATCGCCGACTCGATCGCCTGGGCGTCGGCGAGCAGCGTCGCGGCCTGCGCGGCGGGGATCTTCTTCGCGGTCTGGGCGTTCACCGCGTTCACGAACGCGCCCATCACGCCGCACGCCGCAGTGCTCCGGCCGGCCGCGTAGTCGGCCTGCGCGGCGCTCACCTTGGCGGCGAGGCTGTTGCCCGGCCCGGCGCCCTGCACGGCGGCCAGGAGCTGGCCGAACTGGGGGCCGCTCGGGGCGGCGCTGTTGCCGATCCCGAACTCGCCGATCGCGAAGCCGCCGGCCGAAGGATCGGCCGAGACCGTGATCGAGCTGAGCGTGTCGCCGTTCGTTCCATAGAAGCCGAAGAAGCTCGCGCCCGAGTCGCTCGAGACCGGAACGGCGCCCGACGAGGTCCCGTCCTGGGCCGTCGCGGTGATGTCGAAGGTCCCGAAGAAGTCGGGCTCGCTGTAGAGGTAGAAGGCTCCGGTGCCGCTCGGCAAGGTGATCGTCAGCGGGTCGGAGCTGTAGTTGACGTAGACGTCGCCCGTGTAGCCGTTGCTCCACGTGCTCCAGCCGTTGCCGATCACGACGTGGTCGAGCGCGGGGCTGAACGTGAGCGAGCCGCTCAGGGGGCTCGCCACCGAGGTCACGTTGTCGAACAGCTGCTGGCTGTCGGCGGCGAACGGCGTCATCGCGTAGCCGCCGAGCGTTGCCGGGGGCGAGCCGGTCGCGGGCGAGCCGCTGAACACGACGGCGCCGTCGGCGACCGGCGCCGCGACGAGCGCGGTGGCGAGCGCCGCGAGGATCGCACCCGGCATCCTGCCGAACCTGATCCGCATCCTGTCTCCTTCCGTGGAGGGTCCCGTGCGACCCGTTGGCGCGCGAGGGTAGAGCGTCCACGCCGGGATGGACGCGGGCGTGGACGAATGTCTCAGAGGGCGGGCGTGTGCCCGATTCGCTCGGGGTGGCACTCGAGCCAGGCGAGCAGGTCGCCTGCCGGCATCGGGCGGCAGACGTGGAAGCCCTGGGCCTGCGCGCAGCCGTAGCGCTCGAGGAGCTGCCAGGCCTCGCGGTCTTCGACGCCCTCGGCGACGGCCTCGAGCCCGAGCCCCACGGCGAGCTTGACCGTCGACTGGACGATCACCTGGTCGTCGAGATCGGTGGCGAGGTTGGTGACGAACGAGCGGTCGATCTTGATCGTGTCGACCGGCAGCCGCTTGAGCAGCGCGAGCGAGGAGTAGCCGGTCCCGAAGTCGTCGATCGAGATCCGCACCCCGGTCTCGTTCAGCCGGCCGAGCACGTCGGCGGTGCGGTCCGGATCGGAGATCAGGCAGCTTTCGGTCACCTCGACCTCGAGGAGCTCGGGCGGGAGGCCCTCCTCGTCGAGGGCGAGCGCGATGTCGTTGGGGAGGGTCACGTCGAGCAGGCTTCGCGGAGAGAGGTTGACCGCGACCGGGAAGGTCAGGCCGGCATCTCGCCACTGGACGCACTGGCGGGCCGCCTCGCGCACGACGCACAGCGTCAGCGAGCGCACGACCTCGCTGCGCTCGGCCAGCTCGATGAAGTCGGCCGGCATCAGCAGGCCGCGGGTCGGGTGGTTCCAGCGCACGAGCGCCTCGGCGCCGATCACGCGGCCGTCGTGAACCGAGACCTTGGGCTGGAAGTGCAGGACGAGCTCGCCGCGGCCGACGCCCTCGCGGAGCTCCTGGAGGAGGCGGAGGTTGTCGGGGCGGTTCGGGTCGCGGTCGGTGTGGTAGCGCTCGTAGCCCGAGCCTGCCGACTTGGCCAGGTACATGGCGACGTCGGCGCGCTGGATCAGCTTCTCGGCGTCGGTGCCGTCGTCGGGGGAGCGGGCGATGCCGATGCTCGCGCCGACGTTGAGCCACAGGTCGCACAGCTCGAACGGCGTCCTGAGGGCGTCGGAGATCCGCTCGGCCAGCACTTCGGGGGAGACCGACTGGGACTTGTCGGTCGAGACGAGCACGCCGAACTCGTCGCCGCCGAGGCGCGCGATCAGATCGGCCTGGCGCAGCGCGCGGCGCAGCCGCTCGGAGATCGAGCGCAGGAGCTCGTCGCCGCGGCCGTGACCGAGCGTGTCGTTGACGTCCTTGAAGCTGTCGAGGTCGAGGACCATCACGACGATGCTCTGGCGGGTGTGCTGGGCGAGGGTGAGCGCCTGCTCGACCCGCGCGCGGAAGAGGACGCGGTTGGGCAGCCCGGTGAGGGCGTCGTGCATCGCGGCGTGCTCGGCTCCGAGCGCGATCCGGGCGCTGTAGAAGACGCCCAGGAAGGGGAGCAGCAGCAGCGGGACGAGCAACAGCGAGTGCTCGGCGACGATCGGGACGACCGGCGAGAAGCCGAGCATCACGCCCTCGACCGGCAGCCACACTCCGAGGCCTTCGATCAGGTGGCGGAAGATGCCCGCGCCGGTGGCGAGCGCGACGACCGTGCCGGTGAGCACGTAGTTGACGCCGAGGTAGGCCAGGGCGCCGGCGACCGCGCCGGGGATCTCGCCCGTCGTGACGAGGCCGGTCGAGCCGCCAAGGTGCTGGTAGACGAGGCCCGCGAGCCCCACGGTGAGCGCGTGCTGGGCGGCGTTGAAGGCCGTCTTCATCGGCGGCCGGCGGTCGGTGAAACCCTTGACCACGGCCGCGCTCGAGAGCGCGACCATCGCGGGGCCGGGCCCGTAGCGGATCGCCGCCGCGTACGCGAACATCGAGGAGGCGCTGAGCAGGAGATCATCGTTGCGCGAGGGGAAGCGCAGGACGAACAGCTCGCCGGCCACCACCAGCGCGACATAGACCAAGTAGGCGGCCGGCGGATGGGCGAGCAGGTGGAAGCCGCCCGAGTGGGCGATCACGGCCGCGAACGCGGCGGCGAGGACGATCACCACGAAGGCGAACCGGTGCGCCGGGTCGATCACGCGGCGCGGCGGGTGGCGCTGCTCGCCGGAGGGCGGGCCAGTGTCGGCGTGGGTCGTCTCGGGGTGGGGGGCCGGCGTGAGGGCCGGCGCGGTCTCGGCGTGGGGGGCCGGCGCGAGGTCGGGCTGGGGGGCCGGCGCGGTCTCGGCGTGGGGGTCTGCGACGGGTCCCGTCATCTCTCCGGATATCGGACGGCTGCCCCCCTTGCTGTAGCGATTGTCCGCGCGCATGCGGGTTTGCAACGGATGTCAGGGGTCCGGCACCTGCGCGGCTAGACCATCCGTCCATGCCGGGCTCCAAAGGGCTACGGATCTTCCGGTGGGGGCCGATTAGGTGGAGCACGCGCTGAATAAACGGTGCTTCGACACACCTTTTTCCGAATGATCCTGACCCAGCCCCTCCGCAGTCGCTTCACCGCCCTCGGCCTGTTCGTGGTGATGGCCGTCGCGAGCCTCGCGCTCGTGATCGGGACGGGCCGCGGGGCGCTCGCTCAGCGGGTCACGCCGAGCTCCGGTGGTGCGCCGGTCGCTTCGCAGGCCGGAGCAGGCGCGCACGGTGTGCTCGGGCCGGGTCTGGCTGCGCTTGCGCGCCGCCACCCGCTGCGCTCCGTCTCGGTGATCGTGCAGGTGCGCGGCCAGGGCGCCGCGGCCCGGCACGACGTGCTTGCGGCCGGAGGCTCGATGCAGGCGCAGCTGCCCCTGATCGGCGGCTTTGCGGCTCGGCTCCCGGCCGGGGCCGCGGCCGGTCTCGCGGGGGACCCGGGGGTCCGGGTCGTGTCGCTGAACGCGGAGGTCCAGGGGACCTCGTTGCCGGCCGGCACGCTCGGCAACGCGATCTCGAACCTCGTCACCTCCTATGACTCCGCCGTCGACGCCCCGGCAGGGTGGCTCGTGGGCGCCACCGGCTCCGGCGTCGGGGTGGCGGTGATCGACACGGGGATCGCCGGGAACCTGCCGGACTTCCAGGTCTCTGCCAACAACAGCGCCTCGCGCGTGGTCGCCTCAGCCGTCGTCAACCCGATGGCGCAGGACGCAAACGACACCTACGGGCACGGTACGCATGTCGCCGGGATCATCGCCGGGAACGGCTGGGACCGCGGAACGAGCGATCCGCTCGACGGCAAGTACATCGGCGTCGCCCCGCAGGCGAACCTGATCTCGATCAAGGCCGACGATGGCAACGGCAACACCACCGTCCTCGACCTGATCGACGGCCTGCAGTTCGCGGTCGACCACCAGTCTCAGTTCAACATCCGCGTTGTGAACCTGTCGGTCCGCTCGACCGTCGCGCAGTCCTACACGACCGATCCGCTCGACGCCGCCGTCGAGCAGGCGTGGCTGAAGGGGATCGTCGTCGTCGCCGCCGCCGGCAACCTCGGGAGCAGCAGTGACGCGGTCAACTACGCGCCCGCCAACGACCCGTACGCGATCACGGTCGGCGCGGTCGACGACGAGGGCACGCGCACCCCGAATGACGACGTGCTGGCGAGCTGGTCGAGCCACGGCGTCACGCAGGACGGCTTCGCCAAGCCCGACGTGCTCGCGCCCGGCGCGCACATCGTCTCGACGCTGGCGCCCGGCTCGGACTTCGCGACCCTCTGCCCGAGCTGCATCACCGACGGTTCCTACTTCAAGGCCGGCGGCACCTCGATGGCAGCCGCCGTCGTCTCGGGCGCGGTTGCCGACATCCTCTCGATTCACCCGAACTGGACTCCCGATCAGGTCAAGGGAACGCTGATCGCGACCGCCCGGAACGTGCCGAACGCTGGTCCGGGCGCGGGCGAGATCGATGTCTTCAAGAGCATCTGGCGCGTGAGCCCGGCCGGCGTCGCCAACCAGAATCTGACGCCGAACCAGTACGTCGACCCGGCGACCGGCAACATCATCGACCAGACCGGGTCGTGGGCTACGGGCTCGTGGGGCACGGGTTCCTGGGGCACCGGCTCGTGGGCGACCGGCTCGTGGTCGGCTGCGACCGGCAACTACGTCGCGCCGTGGGATCCCCAGACGAGCTACACGGGCGCGCCGCTCAACCCGGCCGGATTCACCCCGGTCCCGCCCGACTGCGTCCAGCTTCAGCGCACGAACTGGAGCACGGGCTCCTGGGCCACCGGCTCGTGGAGCAGCGATCAGCTGAACAGCGCCCTGGCCGCCTGCCAGGCCGCCGCGAGCCAGGCCGGCACGTGGGGCACCGGTTCCTGGGGCACGGGCTCATGGGGAACGGGTTCCTGGGGCACCGGCTCCTGGGGCACGGGCTCGTGGGGCACCGGCTCGTGGAGCACGGGCAGCTGGTCGACCGGTTCGTGGTCGACGAGCTGGTCCTACTGAGTCGCTGCGGCCACGCCTGCAACAGCGGGCGATGACTGTCTCGGCTGCATTGTCCGGCGGTGACAAGCAGCGCGCGCATCTTCGGTGAGCGTTGGCGCTTGCGCCTTTGAGTGCTAAACACCGAACGCTGGGTCGATGCTCCCGACGATCGGAGCCACGAACCGGGACGAGCGGCCCTCGGGAGGAGAGTCGAAGTGCTTGGGCAGAGGATCAGATGTGTGCGCGCGGTGCTGCCGGCAGTGGTCGCGTGTCTGGCGCTGATCGTGGCGCCCAGCGCGCTTGCGCGAGCTGGCGGCTATCCGGTGATCCATGTGCTCTCGACGCGGGCGGATCTCGTTTCGGGCGGGCAGGCGCTCGTGTCGGTGGCGCTGCCGAAGGGCGCCAGACCTCGGCAGGTCACGATGTGGCTGAATGGAAGGCGCGTGACGCGCGAGTTCGCGCTGCGGTCCAACGGCGTCTACGAAGGACTGCTGAGCGGCCTGCGGGTCGGCCGGAACGTGCTGGCGTCGGTGCTGCCCGGCGGTCACGGCGCCCAGATCACGATCACCGACCACCCGCTGTCGGGGCCGGTGTTCGCCGGGCCGCAGCCGGAGCCCTGGACGTGCGAGCCCGGCGCGGTCAACAAGACGACCTGCTTCAAGCCGGTCGCCTACAGCTACTGGTACCTGCCTCAGAACGGAACCGGGCTGCAGCCCTACGACCCGGCGTCGCCACCGTCCGACGTGGCGATGACCACTACCGACGAGGGCGTCACGGTCCCGTTCATCGTCCGCCAGGAGATCGCCTATCAGGATCGCGATCAGGTGATGATCCAGGCGCTGTGGCAGCCCGGCAAACCGTGGAAGCCGTGGGCGGCGCAGCGACAGTGGAACCACAAGCTGTTCGTGATGGGAGGCGTCATCTGCCACGGCACCTACGGCTACACCCCGAGCTATTGGGGCGGGGGCAACCTCGTGGAATACAGTCCTGGAGCGGGCATGCCGTCGGACGACATCTCGGTGGTGGCGCTCGGGATGGGGTTCATCGACATGTCGACGTCGCTGGCCAACTCCGGGGTCGACTGCAACCCGGCGCTGCAGGCCGAGTCGCTGCACATGGCCAAGGAGCACATCGTCGATCAGTACGGGCCGATCGCGTTCACGATGGCGTACGGCTGCTCGGGCGGGTCGCTGATGATCCAGTGGGTGGCCAACGCCTACCCGGGGCTGTTCCAGGGGCTGATCCCCGAGTGCGCGTTCCCGGACGCCGGCTCGGCCGCCCAGCAGATCGTCGACTACGAGGCGCTCGGCAACTACTTCACCGCGCAGACGAACGCCAACGCGCTTTCGTGGACACAGGTGCAGGAAGCCGAGGTCGAGGGCACCGGTGTGGAGGGCTTCTCGATCTCCAACTTCGACGCTACCGAGAGCGCCTCGGCGTTCTTCCCGTTCGCGCTGCCGACGAACTGCGAGGACTACGACGGCTATGACACCAACGAGTCCTACGTGCCGCCGTCGATTCGATACAACGCGCAGACCAACCCGGGCGGCGTGCGCTGCGGGCTGCTCGACTGGAACATCAACCTGTTGGGCCGCCAGCCGGCCAGCGAGTGGAGCGCCGCTGAGCGGGCGGCCGGCCACGGGTTCGCGGCGGTCCCGATCGACAACGTCGGCGTCCAATACGGTCTCGACGCCTTGGAGAATGGTGAGATCACCCCCGCCCAGTTCGCCGACCTGAACGCCCAGGTGGGTGGCTTCAATGTCGACTGGCAGCCGGTGGCGCAGCGGATCCCGGCCGACGAGCCGGCGCTCGGCTACGCGTACCGAACCGGCTTCATCAACCAGGCCAACAACCTGAATCAGGTCGCGATCCTCGACCTGATGGGGCCCAACGACCCCGGCCTCGCGCACGACACCTTCCGCGAGTTCGCACTCCAAGCCAGGCTGCAGCGCGACTTCGGCACCAGCGCCAACCTCGTGTTCTGGCAGGGACCAGAGACGCTGTACGGCGACGTGGATTACGCGTCGCAGTCGGTGCGGGCGATGGACCGCTGCCTCGACGCGGTCTACGCCGACCACAGCCACCGCTCGTTGCCGGCCAAGATCATCCACGACAAGCCGGCCGACATCCACGACCAGTGCACGAACGGCGCCGGCACCGTCGTCCTGAACACGCTCTGCCCGCGCTCGATCGTGCCCGTCTACGGAACCCCGCGCACCGTGGCCGGCGAGCCGATCGCAACAGATCAGAACTCCTGCCAGCTCGTGCCGCTGAGGCGCTCGAGCTACAAGGTCACGTTCACCGCTGCGGAGTGGGCCGAGCTGCAGCGAGCGTTCCCGACCGGGGTGTGCGACTACTCGGTTCCCGGGCACGCGCAGCAGCCGACCGTGCCGTGGCTGACCTACCAGACGGCGTCGGGCCGGGTGATCTACGGCGGGCGACCCCTGCCCGCCGCGCCCGCTTCGCGCAGTTGCATGGTGACGCGGCGACGACCATGGACCTGTCGTTCCCGGCGGCGGCGCTAGTGCTCGTGAGTGCGCAGATCTGGACACGGACGGGGCGCAAGCTCGCTCGGCTCGCTGCGCTGGCGGTGGTCATGGCCGCCGCGTTTTCGGCCGCCGCCATGTTTGCGGCCGCCCCCGCCCTGGCGGCGACCCAGCACGGGTTCATCGCGACGCGTGACGGGACGATGCTGCGCTACAGCCTCGATTTGCCCGCGGGACCAGGGCCGTTTCCGGTGCTGATCAACTACGAGGGCTACGCCGCCGGAGCGACACCGGGCGACAACGGTGTCTCGGCCTATGAGCCGCGGCTGCTGGCGCGCGGATACGCCGTGATGGGAGTCCAGGTCCGCGGGACCGGCTGCTCTCAGGGGAACTTCGACGTGTTCCTGCCGGACCTCGGCCAGGACGGCTACGACGCCGTCGAGTGGGCCGCCCGCCAGCCGTGGTCGAACGGCCACGTGGGGATGATCGGCGTCAGCTTCGGCGGGATCACGCAGCTCGCGACGGCCGCCGACCGGCCACCGCATCTCGACGCGATCGCCCCCTCTTCGGCGACCTCGGACTACTACCGAGACGTCGTCTACCCAGGTGGGGTGTTCGAGTACGACTTCCCGTTCATCTGGACCGAGCTCCAGAAGGGGGAGTACGCGACGGCGGTTCAGGACGACCCGGACCCCGAGTGCGCCGCGCTGTACGCCGAGCACGAGCCCGGCAACCTGCAGAAGTACTTCATCCCGACGGTCGTGCTCCAGCACCCGTTCGACGACAGCTTCTACACGAGCAGGCAGCCGAACCTGACCTTCCACGACATCGCGGTGCCGACGCTGATGTTCAACCAGTGGCAGGACGAACAGCTCCCGGCCCGGATCTTCGAATCGCTCGGGATGTTCTCGCACCCCGACCAGGTGTGGGCCAACTACAGCAACGGCAACCACGGCCGCGACTACTACTCCCCCAGCGATCAGCAGCTGACGCTCGATTTCCTCGATCACTTCGTGCGTGGGGTCCCGAATCGCTTCGCCTCGGGCGTGCCGCACCTGATGATCGACGTGGAGACCGCGATCAGTCGAAACGGGCTTGGCAACGAGCCCGCCTGGCGGATCGGCTTTGACTCGATCCGCGACTTCTCGCCGGTGCCATGGGCGCTGTACCTCCAGCCGCACGGGGCCCTTGGCGACAAGCCCGCGCCGGCCGGCTCGGGCGGAGACTCATACCAGTACCCGCTGCCGTCCGCGGACGTGTTCGATCCCTCGCCCGCCACGGTCTCGACCGGGCAGGAGCTGTGGAAGATCCCGCCCGCGCCGGGCGGCGTGCTCGCCTACACGAGCGGCCCGCTGACTCGCGACGCCGTGGTGGCCGGTCCCTCGAGCCTCGATCTCTGGCTCGCTTCGACCGCGACCGACACCGACATCCAGGTCACGGTCTCCGAGGTCCGGCCCGACGGGCAGGAGGTCTACATCCAGCGGGGGTGGCTGCGTGCCTCTCACCGCAAGCTCGACCCGCTCCTGTCGACCGTGCTGCGGCCCTATCCGACCGACCAGCAGTCCGACGCGCAGCCCCTCACCCCGGGACAGCCGACCCTGCTGCGCGTGCCGATCTTCCCGTTCGCGTACACGTTCCGCAAAGGCTCGCGGATCCGCGTGATCGTCGACGCTCCGACCAGCCACACCGGCTTCTGGGCGTTCGACCCGATCGCCACCAACGCGACCAACACGATCCTGCACGACCGAGCGCACCAGTCGCGGATCGTGCTCGGGCTGCTAGGGGGCGAGACCGCGCACGCGCCGCTTCCTGCCTGCGACACGCTGCGCAACGAGCCCTGTCGGCAGAACCCGTGGCCGACGATGACGTCGACGCCACTGATGGTTCCGCAGGGCACCGCGCGCGCGATCTGCGCCAGCCCGTCGGGCACGCTCAGCGGCCGCCAGATCGGCCCGCTCGCGCTCGGCCTGACCCGCTCCCAGGCCCGCCGAGCGCTCCCGCGCTACCGGGTGATGCGCGATGGGTTCGACGACTTCTGCCTCGCCGGCGGCCCCGGAATCAGGGTCGGCTACCCGACCGCGCGGCTGCTGCACTCGCTGGGTCGCGCGGCTCGCCGTCACCTAGCCGACCGGATCGTGATCGCGCTGACCGCCAATCGCACATACGCGCTGAACGGCGTTCGCCCCGGCACCAGCCTCGGGGCGGCCAAGCGGCACCTCCACCTCGGGCGCAGACTGCGGATCGGCCGCAACGACTGGTATCTGATCAGACGACGCGCAGCGACGGGCGTGCTCAAGGTCCGCCACGGCCTCGTGCTCGAGGTCGGGCTCGCGAACCCGGCGCTGACAGCCACTCGGTCCGACCAGCGGGCCCTGTTCGACAGCTGGCTCTACGTCTAGCTGCCCACCGGTGCTCCTGGGCTGAGGCCGGCCGCACCGACGCGGCATGCACGTCCAGCCCAACCGATACGTTCCTACTCGTACAGTCACTCATGGTCGGCGACCTCCGTATGTGGCTCTACCGGGCCCACCCCGGCAACCCACGAACATGCGCAGGCGCCGACCACTCTTGCCAACCGACCGGACGCCACCGCACTCGCGGCAGCTCCATCCTGTCTAGTCCTCGCCTTCCCAGTAATCGAGCGTCGGACCCGGCCGGCTCAGCATGATCCGCTCGCCGTCGACGCTGCGCGCGCCGATCTTGCCGCTGTCGAGGTACTCGACGATTTCGGGCTGGATGAGGGTGGAGAGCATCAGGACCCGAACCGCGCTGTCGGTTCGGTTGGCGACCTGGTGAGCGCCTCGCTTGCCGCGCGGGAAACAGGCGACATCCCCCTCCGCGAGCGTCTGCTCGCCATCCGGCGTCCGCAGGCTGGGTGTCCCTCGGAGGACGATCAGCCACTCCTCGTTTGCGTGATGAGTGTGGTATGGCCAGAGCCGGTCGCCCGCTCGGAGCTCGTAGACGCTTCCGCCGATCAGCTCGGCACCGATGCGCCGGCCAACCGAGGCGTCCCTGCTACGCCAGCCATCGCGGTCTTCGCTTCGATCCCAATCGTCGCCGTAGAGGTTGAAGATCTCCATGGCTCGCAGCCTACGCCCCACGTGCAGGCCGCGCCGCCCCACGTGCAGGCCGCGCCGCCCCACGTGCAGGCCGCGCCGCCCCACGTGCAGGCCGCGCCGATCTGCGCGCCGGCGCCGCGACGCACCAATCGTCGCAAGTTTTGCTCGCGCCGATCGTTATGCGGTCTGTGACCTTCCTCAGACCTCGCGTCGCGTTCCGCGGCTGCCGCGAGCTTCTGCTCATCGCTCCCGTCCTCGCCCTGCTCTGGCTCGGCGGCCCGGCCCGTGCCGCGTCCAGCGTCGCAAAGGCCACCTCCCACCGGTGGGTCAACCACGACTCCGACCAGTGGGCCGGCTGGTCGGATCCGTCCGCCCCCGGCTTCGCGAGCAACTTGCAAGGCTGCGACCCGATCGATCCAGCACAGTGCATGCTGCCGTACCCGAACGACTGGTTCACCCGGCCCGACCCGACGAGCGGCACCGGCCGTAGGCTTGACCTGAACATCCTTGCCATGCCGCGCAACATCGCGGGCAAGCCGATCGATCCCTCCGCTTGGAATGACAGCGATGGGTTCAGCGCCGGTTCGGAGATCCTCACGTTCGTCCCTGGGATGACCAAGAACTCCGACCTGGACGCGTCCCGGTTGCCGACCGATCTGAACATCGAGACGAACAGCGAGAGGAACCTCGGGGTGGTGCTCCTGGACGCCACCACCGGCAAGGTCTGGCCGACCTGGACCGAGATCGACCAGTACACGTCTGAGGCGGGGGTGATCCCCGCGGGCACGACCTCCCCGGTCCAGCAGGACCTGATCATCCATCCGGCGATGAACCTTCTGGACGGTCATCGCTACATCGTGGCCCTGCGGCACGTGGTCACCGACAACGGAACCGATGCGCGCCAGTCGTCCGCCTTCGCGACCTACGTTCACGATTACCTGCACCACACCACCGGGGGAGATCCACGGGCCAGTCACATGGACGGGGTGTTCGCCGACCTCAAGGAGGCCGGCTGGACGATCTCGACCAACCCCAAGGACCTGTTCCTCGCCTGGGACTTCACGACGGCGTCGTCGCAGAACGTCACCGGTCGCTTGCTCGCGATCCGGGACAACGCGTTCGAGCAGCTCGGTGAAACGAAGGCCCAGATCGACGCAGGCCAGGACGTCGGCCAGGCGCCGTCGTTCACCGTCTCGTCGGTGACGAACTTCACGACCGCCCAGAACGCCAATGTCGCGCGCGAGATCACCGGCACCTTCAGCGTCCCCTGCTACATCACTCCGACCTGCTCGCCGCCGGTGAAGTGCGACCAGATCAGCAGCGCGAGCCCGGTCGACGACTGCCCGTCGCCCGGCGTGTTCAACTACACCGACCCCACCGACCCGGACTCCGATCCCTCTCAGGTGCCGGGCCAGACCTACGAGGCCGGCTACATCTGCGTGGTGGGCCGCACCGGCTTCGAGAAGGAGCAGACACTGCGTCCGGCGGAGTACGGCCACGGCCTGTTCGGCAGCGACTCCGAGGTCACCTCCTCACCTCAGGAGGAGATGGCCAACCGCGAAGGGATGATGTACTGCGCGACCAACTGGTTCGGCTTCGCCAACGCTGACGTGCCGAACGCCGTGCTCGCGCTCTCCGATCTTTCGCTGTTCCCGATCCTGATCGACCGCACCGAGCAGGGCGAGCTCAACTTCCTCTATCTCCAGCGGCTGATGATCAGCCCGCGCGGCTTTGCCACCAACGCTGCCTTCCAGTACTCGGACGGCAACTCCTTCATCAACCTGGATGATGGCGTCGACTACGACGGCAACAGCCAGGGCGGGATCTACGGGGGGACCGTCTGCGCGGTGTCGATCGACGCACGCCGGTGCGCGCTGGGCGTACCGGGAATGGACTACCCGATCCTGCTTCCGCGCTCCTCCGACTACGTGGCCCACAACACGGTGCCGCAGGTGGTGGAGGAGGAGCTCCAGCAGCTCGCCGCGAACCCGGCCTCCTACGACCCGACGAACGCGTACAGCGACATCGGCTACTCCAACCTGCTCGACACCTTCTACCCCGAGCAGGGTCAGCGCCAGCTGATCATCGATCTGCTCTCGACCCTGTGGGACCGTGCCGACCCGGATGGCTACGCCGGTCACATGACCTCGACCGCGGTCGGTGGGCTGCTGCCTGACTGCACCGGGCAGGGCGTGATCCCAGCCGCGGAGGAGAAGGCCAAGTGCGCCGCCGCCACGCCGGATCACCACGTGCTCATGCAGGTCGCCTGGGGCGACCACCAGGTCGCGAACATGACCGCCTTCGACGAGGCGCGAACGATCGGAGCAGGTGCGGTCGGCGGTCCGGCGACCTCGAACCAGCTGGGCGGCGGCGAGGCGCTGCTGGCCAGCCGGCTGTGCAGCGACGAGCCCGGGAACAACGCCAACGACCCGATCGATGGCAACTACTGCTACGACCCCGCCGCGCCGCTCTGGGACCTCGCGCGAATCACCAAATACCCCTTCGACGGCTCGGCGATCGTGCTGTTCGACTCGGGACCCGACGGCGCCTCACGTTACGGCACCGATCCCCCACCGCCCTCGGACGTTCCCCCGCCCGACACCTCGAAGAACCAGGACCCGCACGAGGGGCCACGACGCTCCTGCGCAGCCCAGGACCAGAAGGGAGCGTTCTTCGACCTGAACGGCCTGCTCACCGGAGTCGACGGCTACGTGACCGACCCGGCCCAGCAGCTCAGTGGCGGTGGCCAATTGGCAGGCCCGCCCTACTTCGCGGGCGGGTGGAACGGGACCTGCGCGCTCTCCTGAGAGCCTTTCTGAGCCCGATGACGTAGACGGGCGCCACTGTGGTGCCTGAGAGGAAGGGGGCGCCTCGTCTCGTCCCGCGACGTCACCCACGGACCCCCCGCTCGCCCGGCTCGCCCAGAACAAACTGCCGGACGACCGCGCCTTCCAGGCGTACCCGATCGCCGACATCGGCGACGTGGTGGCGGCTCTCGAGAAGGCGGGCGTCGGTTTCGGAAAGCCGGCGCCAAGCCGGGCAGGTTCTACTCGTTCTCGCCTCCGCCGCAGAGCGCGCTTACAGGCATCACCAACGACAGACCCGCATGATCGAGGCCCCGGGGTTTGACCGGCGCCGGACGGGGAGAGCAGATGGCCCGTGCCCGTCGCGATCATCACCGGAGGCAACAGCGGCATCGGCCGGGCGCCGGCGGTCGCGCTGGCCGGTGCCGGCTTTGACCTCGGCATCACCTGGCACCGCGACGAACAGCGCGCCAGAAGCGCGGTCGCCGAGATCGAGGCGCTCGGCCGGCGCTGCGAGGCACGCCACGCCGACCTGAGCGAGGCCGAGTCGGGCCCTCGTGCGATCGACGAACTGGCCGGCGTCCTCGGCGGGCTCGACGCTCTCGTCAACAACGCCGGTCACGGGACCTCGACCCCGTTCCTCGAGCTCGCCCTCGCCGACTGGCGCGCCGTGCTCGACGTCGATCTCACCGCGGCGTTCCTGTGCGGGCAGGCTGCCGCCCGTCGGATGGTGGAGCAGCTGCGCGGCGGCGCGATCGTCAACGTCACCTCGGTGCACGAGCACGTCCCGCTGTCGGGCTCGGCGCCGTACACCGCGGCCAAGCACGGGCTCGGTGGGCTCACGAAGGTGATGGCGCTCGAGCTCGGAGCTCACGGGATTCGCGTGAACGCGGTCGCCCCCGGGCAGATCGCGACTCGCATGACCGGCCAGGAGGACGAGGAGCCGAACGAGATCAACGTTCCGCTCGGCCGCGCGGGACACGCGCGCGAGGTCGGCGAGCTGATCGCCTGGCTCCTCTCCGACCGCGCCGCCTACGTGACCGGCGCCTCGTACGTGGTCGACGGTGGGCTAACGCTGATCGCCGCCGAGCACCAGTGACGACTCGAGCTCGGATCGCGAGCCTCTGGCTCCCGGCCGGCCGCCGCCGCTCTGAGCTACCGGCAGACGCTGAGCGTGCTGGCGCCCTTGGGCAGCTGCACCGTCGCCTCTCCGCCAGCGCCCGCCGTCGCGACGGCTGCGCCCCCGGAGCTCACCACCGAGCCGGGCCTCAGCCGGAGCAGCGACAGGCTCAGCGGGCCGTCGGCGGTGACCTCCACCGTCCCGCACTCGAGCCCGGCCCGCGCGGTGTCGACGGCGGCGCGAGCCACGTCGGTGAAGCCCAGACGCAGCGACTGCGAGAGCGCCGGCGCCGCGCCGGCCTTCCAGGTCTCGACGTCGGTCACCGCGGGCGTCGGCTCGGCCCCCGCGACGGCGCCGTAGCTCTCGCTCGCGGACTCGCTCGGCTGCGGGATCGCCGCCGACGAGGCGGTCACGGTGGCCAACACCCCGGGCGCGGCGTCGCGCGCCGCCAGGCCGCTGATCCAGTAGTCCCCGGTCGGCCCGATCTCGCCGGCCGGGCCCGCGTGATCCACATCGCCGACCAGGTCCGGATACCACGTGAACGTGAACGAGCCCGGGTTCTTCACGCGGTCGAAGTCCCCCAGCTGGTCGTCGGCCGGCGCGAAGTCGTTCTGGACCGAGAACACCATGTGATCCTCGGCGGGGTAGTCGACGGCATAGAAG
>Ga0209810_1003551_pt1 | contig 16213 bp, 18 predicted proteins | sample Coa_R1_7_FD_187159 | JGI IMG/M metagenome (GOLD analysis project Ga0209810, IMG submission 187159) | Surface soil microbial communities from Centralia Pennsylvania, which are recovering from an underground coalmine fire - Coalmine... | ecosystem: Environmental > Terrestrial > Soil > Unclassified...
CTGCTACCGGGCGCCCTGGCGCTTACCCGGACCGGACTCGCACCGGCAGGTGAACACGAACTTGCACGAGTCCGCCTCTTTCCGAGGCCTCACCTCCTTTCAGGCGTCTCGTTCTCTGGGCACGCCAACAGCCTGCTAGAGCGCGTCGCCGTCGCGGGCCGGGACGACGAGGTTGGGGTGAGTGTGGATCTCTACGCCGAGACCGCTCTCGCGCATGCGGTCCGCGAAGCCCCCGCGCGTCTCGATGACACCGCGCAGCACCCGCGGGTCGCCGACCGCCACCACGTGGAACGGCCCCACGAGCCGCCGCCGGTTGATCACGAGTGTCGGTCCCGAGGACGTGATCGTGGTCTGTGCCGTCACCCGCTCGCCGTTGATGGCGACCGCGCGGGCGCCGCCGTACCACAGCATCATGTTGAGAAAGATGAGGTCGCTGTCCTGCACCAGCGCCAGGCTGGGGTTCTCGCCCGTCCGCGGCGCCCGGGACGCGTCCGTGAGCACGATCTCGATGCCGGGCCCCGAAACGGGCGTCCGGCCCGCCTCGGCCGCGAACCTGGCCGCCACCTGGTGCGCCCGCACCGTCGCCACGGCCAGCCCCCCCGCGGTCGCCCAGCCGGCCACCGCGAGCACGATCCATACCACGGGCCCCGCCCGCAGTCGTGCCAGAGCCGGTCGAAACACCCACAGATGCCCGGCCTTGGCCTGGACCGTCATTTGCCTCACCTCGCCTCTCCCCGGCGAAACCTTTACCCCGGTCCGCAGGCCGCTCAAACGCTCACGGGTCTCTCCCTAACTCACTATTGTAGGACTACGGCGCGGCAGCGCGCCACTTCCTCACGCCTCTGCCACCCGACGCTCTCCGGCCGCCCCGGCACCACAGGGAGCGGCATCGCGGGCAGCGAAGGGATGTGCCGATGCACCCGGACACGCCCCAGCGAGACCCAGGGTACGTGGCACACGTGCTGGCGCCCCGGTACGCGTTTGCCTGCCGCGAGGAGTTCCCGCATCTGCGCGACGTGCTGCTCGCGCACGTGCTGATGTTGCGCCGTCAGCGAATCCTGGCCGACGATATCGCCGCGGTCACGCTCGAGGCGCTCGCTGGGAGCAGGCCGGAGAGCCTGCCGCCGTACGACCCGCGCTGGGAGGACCTCTACTTCGCGCTGGAGGAGTGTGTGGCATCCGCCAGCGGAGGCCGGGGGGAGTTCCGCCTCGCGCTCAGCCGCAACGATGCGTGGGCGGCGGTCGCGCGCCTGATGCTGCGCGAGCAGGTGCTGGCGCTGCTCGACGCGCTCGACGGGCTGCGGGAGGCGGTGCTCGACCAGGCGGAGCGCCACCGCCAGACCCTGATGATGGCATGCACCCACCACCAGCACGCCCAGCCGACGACGGTCGCGCACTACCTGCTCGCCGTCGCCGCGGCGCTGCACCGGTGCGCTGATCGGTACCACCAGGCGCTCGCGCGCCTGAACCTGTCGCCGCTGGGCGCGGGCGCGCTCACCACGACCGGGTTCCCGATCGACCGCGCGTACGTCGCGGACCTGCTCGGCTTCAGGGGCGTCATCGAGAACAGCTACGATGCGGTGGCAGCCTCGGATCACATCGTGGAGCTCGCGGGCGCCCACGCCGTGCTGGCGACCGTCCTCGGGCGCGTCGTGCACGACCTCCTGGGCTGGGCGTCCAGCGAGGTCGATGCCCTGCGCCTCCCGCCGGAGATGATCCAAACCAGCAGCATCATGCCCCAGAAGCGCAACCCGGTGGCGCTGGAGCACGTCCGCAGCGCGCTCAGCCGCGCGCTCGGCGCGTGCCTGGGGGTGTGGGCCTCCTCGCACAACGTCCCCTTCGGGGACGTCAACGATCCGGTGGACGACCTCCTGCCGGCGCTCACGGGCCTCCACCGCGATCTCGGAGCGGCGATCGAGCTCCTCCAGCGCATCGTCGCACGGGCGACGATCCGGCCCGAGGCGTGGGACCGGATGCTGCGCGGGACGTTTGCCACGGGCACCGAGCTGGCGGATACGCTCGTGCGGGCGGGCGGGCTGCGGTTCCCCGAGGCGCACGCGGTCGTCGCACGGCTAGTGGCGGAGCGTCGCGAGCGCAACCTGACCTTCGATGGCGTCGGACCCGATGACGTTGCCGGCGCCGCGGCCGCGGCGATCGGGCGGGACGTCCGGCTCCCCGCGGCCGAGATCGCCACGGCGCTGGACCCGGCCGGCTTCGTCGCGCGGCGTGAGGCGACCGGGGGGCCCGGCCCGGGCGCCACGACGGCGATGCTGCGGACTGCCCGCGCTGACCTCGCCCGAAGCCGCGCCGCCACGCAGGCGGTCCGCGAGACCATCGCCCGTGCCCGGATACGCCGGGAGACGGAACGGCATCACGACGCCGGAAGGCGGCGGTGGCCGTGAAGCGCAGTGCCCCGGCCGATGGGGGCCCGGGCCTGCAATCCAGGGCCTCGCGACGTGGGCGATCGGCAGTGACCGTGAAGCGCAGTGCCCCGGCCGATGGGGGCCCGGGCCTTTAATGGACCGGCTAGACCGGCACGGAGGAGGAGCGCCATGCGTCGAACCGTGGGCATCGGATGGCTCGTCCTGGCTATCGGGGTCGCGCTCGGCGGCACGCCGGCCGCCCCGGCGCAGCCGGGGATCACCCTGACGTACTGGCAGTACTACTTCGAGAGCAAAGTCAAGACGATGGACGCGCTCATCAAGCAGTTCGAGACCGGCCACCCCGGCATCCGGGTCGTTCAGGAAACGTTCCCGTACGACTCGTACAACCAGAAGGTCGCGAGCGCCGTCCCGGCCGGGCAGGGCCCGGATGTCGTGAACCTCTTCTACGGCTGGCTGCCGCTGTACGTGGGCAGTGGGTACCTCCAGCCGCTCCCCGCAGACGCGTTCCCGCCGGCCCAGATCGAGCGCGAGTCGGTGCCGATGATCAAGGCCGCCAAGTTCCACGGCAGGTACTGGGCGCTCCCCACCGCGGTCCGGACGCTCGCGCTGTTCCACAACAAGGACCTGTTCCGCAAGGCGGGGATCGCCCGGCCTCCCCTCACGTGGGACGAGTTCGTCGCCGACGCCCAGCGCCTCACCGAGCGGGACGCCCGCGGCCGGATCACGGTGGAAGGCTTCGGCATCGCGCCGAGCGGCCAGGACCATCAGCTCATCCGCGAGGTCCTGTTCCGGCAGTGGGGCGCGGCGCCCTACAGCAGCGACGGGCGTAAGGTGACGTACGACACCGCGGCGGCCGCCGAGGCGCTAGGGTGGTACACGGATCTCGTCACGAAGCAGAAGGTGGCGGTGATCGACTTCTTCCCCGGCGGCAACGGCTACCGGGACGCGTTCGTGGCCGGCAAGGCGGCGATGATCGTGGACGGCTCGTTTGCGATCGGATCGATCCAGAACAGCGCGAAGTTCGACTGGGGGGTCGCTCCCCTGCCCCGCCGGACCGCGGGCGGCACGCCCAGCAACTTCGGGTCGTTCTGGGTGAACGGGCTCACGGTGAAGGCCAAGGGCGCGCGGCGCGACGCCGCCGCGGCGTTCCTCAAGTTCCTCACGTCCCCCGACACGGAGCGCCTCTGGCTCCGGCAGGTCGGCGAGATCCCGGCGAGCAAAGCACTGGCCGCGGACCCCAAGCTGGTACAGGATCCCGTCTACGGCCCGTTCATCGCCAGCCTCCCGTACGCGCACGCGACATTCTTCGTGGACGAGTCGGCACAGCGGACCGTCCTCCTCGACGCCATTAACGAGGTGGTCCTCAACCACAAGGACCCCAAGGCGGCGCTCGACGGCGCGGCGGCCAGGGAGCAGAAGATCCTGGACGACTTTTGGGCCAAGCAGGCCACGCGCTGAGGCGGGGGAGCGGCGGACCCTATGGCACCGGCGCGGGCGCGCCCGGCCGCGCTGAGTCTCTCCGCCCGGCGGGCCCTGTGGGCCTACACGTTCCTCGCGCTTCCGATGGCGTTCTACGTCGCGGTCCGCCTGGCGCCGGCGGCCTCCGCGCTTGTCATCAGCCTGCACCAGTGGAACATCCTCTCGCCGGAGAAGCCGTGGGTCGGCCTCGCCAACTTCCGGGAGCTGCGGGCCGATCCTCTCTTCTGGAAGGCCGCGGGCAACACGCTACGGTACGCGGCCGCGGGGATCCCGGCTCAGATCGGCGGGGGGCTGGGGATCGCGCTGCTACTCCAGCGCGTGAGGCGGCTGCGGGACCTGTTGCGGGCGCTGTACTTCGTCCCGTTCGTGACGCCGATCGTGGCGGCGAGCTGGGTGTGGCAGTGGATGTACTCGCCGCAGTTCGGGCCGCTCACCCGCATCTTCGACGCGCTCGGGCTGCCCGCGCCCGCGTTCCTGCGCACCCCGGGCCAGGCACTGTACGCGATCACCGCGATGGTCGTGTGGGAGTTCCTGGGGTTCCAGGTGGTCATCTTCCTAGCGGGTCTCGAGGCGATCCCGCGCGTGTACTACGAGGCCGCGGCGGTGGACGGCGCGGGCGGGATGGGCCTGTTCCGCCACATCACGGTGCCGCTGCTCAACCCAACGCTCGTGTTCTCGGTGGTCTACGGCACCATCGTGTACCTGCAGCTCTTCACCCAGGTGCTCAACATGACGTTCGGCGATCCGGGCGGCCCCCTCGGCAGTACCGAGACGGTGGTGCTCTACGTGTACCAGCAGGGGTTCCAGCGGTTCCGCATGGGCCAGGCCGCCGCGGCCACGGTCGTGCTGTTCGGCGCGATCCTCGCGATCACGCTTGTGCAGCTCCGATCCCTCTCCCGACCGGTGGAGTACTGATGGCGCCCCGGACGGCGGTCCCAACCGGCGGCGCACCCGCGCGCGCGGCGGGACGCCCGTGGCGGGACGCGTGGGCCTCCCTGGTGCTGGCTGCCGGCGGCATCCCGATCGTCTTCCCCTTCCTGTGGATGCTGGCCACCGCGCTCAAGACGCCCCAGGAGATCTTCGAGCCGCACTTCTGGCCCCACACCCCCACCCTCGCCAACGTCCGCGAGGTGCTGCTCGCGACGCAGTTCCCCCGGTGGTTCGGCAACAGCCTCGGCATCGCCCTCGGGACGACCGCCAGCGTCGCGTTCTTCGACTCGCTCGTCGGGTACACGCTGGCCAAGCTGCGCTTCCCGGGCCGCGAGGTGATCTTCGGCATCATCCTGAGCACCCTCATGATCCCGACGGAGATGCTCGTGATCCCGTGGTACGTGATGAGCGCGCGGCTGGGGTGGATCGACACGTACTGGGGCATCATGTTCCCGGGCCTGATGAGTGCATTCGGCGTGTTCCTGATGCGGCAGTTCATGGCCGGCGTCCCGGACGAGCTGCTCGACGCGGGCCGCATCGACGGCGTGTCCGAGTTCGGCCTGTTCGCCCGGATCGCCGTCCCGCTCGTCCGCCCGGCGCTCGCCGCGCTGTGCATCTTCACGTTCCTCGGCAACTGGAACGCGTTTCTCTGGCCGCTGATCGTCATCCAGACGCCCGCGATGCGCACCCTGCCCGTGGGGATCGCGCTGTTCAGCGGAGAGGCCGGCTCGTCGTGGCACCTCATCATGGCCGCCTCCTCGCTCGCGGTGCTGCCCGTGCTGGCCGTCTTCGTCCTGCTGCAGCGCCACATCATCGAGGGGATCGTCCTTACGGGCCTGCGAACCTAGGAGGCGCCGATGGCCGCTCGCGTGCCGACCCTCGACTTCCACGCCCACTTCCCCGTGCGGGCCGACAGGGAGCCGGTACGTGAAGAGTACATCGCCCGGTGGGGGGCGGCCAAGTGGGCACGGGTCGCCGGGTGGCTCGAGGAGGATCAGCGAGCCTGGCGCCGGGCCTGGGGGTTCCCGGACCCCGAGCCCGCTGGACCGGACGACGAGATGGCGCGTCGCTGGGCCGAAGAGGTGGACCGTCACCGCCTCGTGCGCGTCGTTTTCCTCACCGGCGGCGGCAACGACCGGCTCGCGGGGATCGTCGGCCGCTACCCCGAGAAGTTCATCGGGTTCGCGCATCACGATCCGTTCCGGCCCGATGCCGCGTCGGAGCTCGAGCGGGCCGTCCGCCGGCTCGGGCTGCGGGGCTACAAGGTGATCGCGCCCGTGCTCGCCGGGCGGATCGACGACGAGTGCCTCTATCCCGTGTGGGACGCGGCCGAGCGTCTCGGTATCCCCGTGGTGATCCACTTCGGCCCGCTGCGGTACCAGGGGATCGTCTCGGGCGCCAACATCAGCCCACTCGCCCTGCAGGATGTGGCGCGCGCGTTCCCGGGGATCCCCTTCGTGATCCCCCACTTTGGCTGCGGGTATCCGCGGGAGCTGCTGCACCTGGCGTGGGTCTGCGGCAACGTCTACGTGGACACCTCGGGGTCCAACGAGTGGGTGCGTTGGATGCCGTACGATCTCACGGTACGCGGGCTGTTCCGGAAGTATCTGGACACGATCGGCCCGGGGCGGATCATCTTCGGGACGGACTCGAGCTGGTTTCCCCGCGGGTTCGCGGCGCGCTATCTGGAGGAGCAGCTCCAGGCGTGCTGGGAGCTCGGCTGCACCGAGGCGGAGGTGCGCGCGATCTTCGCGGGGAACGCCGCCCGGCTCCTCGGGATCGCGCCGCCGGACCGCGACGGGGCGTGCGCGTCCTTGCCTTGACACTCGATCGAGGGCTCCAGTATGCTTGAGAGGCGAGCGGATCGCCCGTGCCGAAGTGGCGGAATTGGCAGACGCGCTACGTTCAGGGCGTAGTGGGCGAGAGCCCGTGGGAGTTCGAGTCTCCCCTTCGGCACCACAGGGGCTCCGGGCGCTGCACGCGGCGCGACGAGAGCACCCGAGGCGACATCGCTGCCGCGTGCGCCAGCCACTCAGCAGCATCGCTGCGTCCCTGGCGCGATGGCGGGGATCAATGCAACCGGCCGGTGTCGATCCACGAGAACTCGACTTCGCCGTCCTGCAGCACCTGCGTGGCTATCCCGACGAGCTGCGGCGGTTCAGCAACCTGATCAAGCAGGCCCACCCCCAGGGGCGGACCGCGGCTGAATACTTTCTCTCCCGGCCCGTGGCGGAGCAGTCGTTCGTCGCCGCGCTGTGCCGGCTCGTTCTGTCCGGGGAGGACGTTGTCACCGTGGTCGAGGCGGCCGAGCTGCTCGGCTCGCCGCCGTCAGAGCTGCTGCGCCCCGACCGCGCCGCCGCGCTCCCCCCCGCGTTGTGGGGCGAGGGACGGTACCGCGTATGGCGGCGGGCGGACGTGCTCGGCCGCCAGCGTGGCAGCGCCTGATGCGGACCGGGCACCGCGGCGCGCGGTGAGCGATCGTGCCGCGCCTCCTCCTCATGGTTCGATGCCGCGCGTGCGGAGAGGAGTTCGACACCGGGATCCGGATCGACGCGCGTAACTTCACGCGCGCGACGCTCGCCGCGAACTACCACACGTGCCCGGCATGCGGGCAGCGCGGCACTTACCACAAGACCGACTACCTGGCGCGCGAAGAGCCCGCTCTTGCCCGGCGCGACGCGCCGGGGTCCCCGGCGTGATGGCCCGCGCGCACGTCGGCCGGCGAAGGGATACACGCGTTCGGGTTGCCCGCACGTCGCGCGCGGACGTATAATGACAGCTGTCGCTTGAGAAACTCCCGCCGAGGCAGCCCGCGGGCGGCCGCGCCGCCTGCGACCAGGGCGTGCCGAACCCCGAGAGGAGGGACGACCCATGGCACGGTACGAGGCGAAGAAGTTTCGCTCGTTCGACGTCGAGCTTACCGGGATCAGCAAGAAGACGATGGAGGAGCACTACAAGCTCTACCAGGGCTACGTCAGCAAGGCCAACGAGATCCTCGAGCGGCTCGCGAGCGGCCAGGTCGATCTCTCCAAGGCCAACGCGACGTACTCCGAGCTGCGGGAGCTGAAGCTGGAACTCACGCGGGCGATCGGCGGCGTGAAGAACCACGAGCTGTACTTCGAGCACCTCGCGGGGAAGGGCGGAAGGCCCTCGGGGAAGCTGTTGCAGATGATCGAGCGGGCGTACGGGTCGTTCGATGCCTGGCAGGCCGATCTGAAGGCCACCGGGATCGCTGCGCGCGGGTGGGCGTGGCTCGCCTACGACTGGGATACCGGCACGGTGTTCAACTACATCGGCGACGAGCAGAACACCTACCCGATCTGGAACGCCACGCCGCTCGTCGCGCTCGACTGCTTCGAGCACGCGTACTACATCGACTACGGCACGGGGAAGGCCGCGTACATCGACGCTTTCCTCAAGAATCTGGACTGGGACGTCGTGACGAAGCGAGCGGAGCAGTTCGGGATCCTGAGCAGGTAGACCAAGCCGTGCCGTCCCGGCCGCGAGCCCGGACGCCTACGGGCGTCCGGGCTCGCGCGCCTTCGGGTGGAGCGCGGCGGGCGCCGAGCCCGGGCGCCCGGCGCAGGAGGAGGTTGCACCGGCGCACCGAAAGGGGCTTCGCCATGGCGATACCGCTCACGAAGATCTGCCCGGAGTGTCAGGAAGAGATGGAGCTCATCACCGCGGACGACGGGGGCGAGGTCGTCGTCTACGAGTGCCCGGAGTGCGGGTACCAGGAGGAAACGCACGTCGAGCGGGAAGACGAGGACCTCGACGAGCTGCAGTTCCCCGGCGAGGGACCGGATGACGAGGACGACGCCGGGGTCGATCAGCTCGAACCCGACGACGCCGAGTAGCGCACCACCCCGCCGACGGCGGTGAGCACCACGCGGATCTCCGGAAGCCGCTCGGGCGAAACCTCGAGCGGGTCGTCGGACAACGCCACGAAGTCGGCGAGATAGCCGGGCGCCAGCCGGCCCTTCAGGTGATCCTCTGCCGCGGCGTAGGCCGCCCCCTCGGTGTACGCGCGGATCGCCTCCGCCACCGTGATCGCCTCCTCGGGATACCAGGCGTCCCGCCCCGGCTCGTCCTGCCGCCGGCGCACCGCTGCGGCGTAGATCCCGGCCAGCACGTCCAGCGTCTCCACGGGCGCATCCGAACCGAACGCGAGGCGCGTCCCGTGCCGGAGGAGCGACCGGAACGCGTAGGCGTACCGGCTGCGCGTGCCCCAGTACCGGTCGGCGATGTCGCGGTCCTGGGTGCAGTGGATCGGCTGCATCGAGGCGACGACGCCCAGCGCCGCCAAGCGTGGCAGGTCCTGCGGGTGCAGGAGCTGGACGTGCTCGATCCGGTGCCGGAGGCCCCACCGCAAGGTGTCCGGGCGCGCCGCCTCCATCGCATCCAGCACCCACCGGTTAGCGCGGTCGCCGATCGCGTGCACCGCGACGGCGAGGCCGTGCGCCGCGGCCCGCTGCACCAGGGCGTGGAGCTGCTCGCGGGTGCGCACGATGACGCCGCGGTTCTCCGGCTGGCCCTCGTACGGCTCCAGCATGCTCGCGGTCTGCGAGCCCAGCGCGCCGTCCGCGAAGATCTTGACCCCACCGATGCGCAGCGTGGCGTCGCCGAACCCGCTGCGGATCCCGACCGCGATCGCGGCGTCGAGCGCGTCCTCCGGGAGCATCATGCAGACCCGGACGCCCAGAGCGCCCCGGGCGCGCAGCCGCTGGAACGCCGCGAGAACGGCGCCGTCCTCCATCACATGCACTCCGGCGATGCCGGCCCGGTGGGCCGCCGCCGTCGCGTCCAGGATCGCCTGCTCGAGCGCCTCGGGCCCCGTCCGGTCGGCGAGCGCGAGCACCGGGTGCGCGGCGCGCTCGGCGAGGAGCCCGGTCGGCTCGCCGGTCGCCGGATCCCGCACGATCGCGCCTCCTTCGGGATCGGGCGTGGCGGCGTGGATCCCGGCCCGCGCCAGCGCGGCGGAGTTCACCCAGGCGGTATGGCCGTCCTTGCTGCGCAGCGCCGCCGGACGATCCCCGGTCACGGGATCGAGATCGTCGCGGCGCGGGAAGCGGCCTTCCGGCCACAGGTTCTTGTCCCACCCGCCGCCGAGGATCCACTCGCCGGGGCGGGCCCGCCGGGCCGCGGCCGCGACCGCCTCGACGGCCTGCCGCAGCGAGCGGCAGCCCCGCAGGTCCACCCGCCGCAGGGAGAGCCCAAACCCGGCGAAGTGCACGTGGCTGTCGGTGAACGCCGGCAGCACCGTGCACCCGTCGAGCCCGACCCGCGCAAAGTGGGGGAACGCGTCGCGGAGATCCGCGACATCACCGGCGACGACGACACGCCCGTCCCGGACCGCGAGCGCGGCCGCGCGCGGCTGCGACGGGTCGAGCGTCCGGATGTTCGCGCCCTCGAACAGCGTCCCGGCGTCGCGGTACCCGCCCACGCCCCGTCCTCCTTCGCGGTGGCCGCCGGGAGCGGCGTCACCCGGCCCGCGGGCCGGCGCGCCCGCCGGACGCCTGGATACGGCGCAGCGTGCTGGCCAGCTCCACCGCCGCGAGGGCCGCGTCCTCGCCCTTGTTGCCGTGATCGCCCCCGCTGCGGGCCTCGGCCTGGGCCAGCGTCTCGGTGGTCAGCACGCCGAACGTCACCGGCAGCCCGTGGTCCAGCGCGATCCGGCCGATCCCCGTCGCCGCGTTCATCGCCACGTAGCGGTCGTGGGTGGTCTCGCCACGGATCACGCAGCCGAGACACACGATCGCATCGAAGCGCCCGGTGCGGGCGAGCGCCTGGGCGACCACCGGCAGGTCGTAGGCGCCGGGCGCCCACGCTACCTCGACCGCCTCGTCCGCCACGCCGCAGCGCCGCAGGGCATCGCGGGCGCCGGCGAGCAGCCGGCGCGTAACGTGCTCGTTGAACCGGCTCACCGCGATCGCGATACGCAGCCCGGTGCCGTCGTACCGGTCGCGCACGTCCATCCCCACCCCGACCCGCTCGCCGCGGCGGCCCGGCGCTAGCCGTGCCGGCGCGGCGCGGCGTCCGCTTCGCCCACGAGGTCGAGCAAGTGGCCGAGCTTGTGGCGCTTGGTCACGAGGTAGCGGTAGTTTTCGGGGTTGGGCGGCACCTCGATCGGCACCCGCTCGACGACCTCGATCCCGTACCCCTCCAGGCCGACACGCTTGGCGGGGTTGTTGGTGAGCAGGCGGATCCGGCGCAGGCCGAGATCGGCGAGGATCTGCGCCCCAACGCCGTAGTCCCGTGGGTCCGGCGCAAACCCCAGCAGCTCGTTCGCTTCGACCGTGTCCTTCCCGGCGTCCTGCAGCGCATAGGCCCGGATCTTGTTGGTGAGCCCGATCCCCCGGCCCTCCTGCCGGATGTAGACGAGCACCCCGCGCCCCTCACGGCTGAGTGCCTCGAGGGCCCGCCGCAGCTGGTCGCCGCAATCGCACCGCAGCGACCCGAACACCTCGCCTGTCAGGCACTCCGAGTGCATCCGCACGAGGACCGGCGCTTCCCCGCCGAGGTCGCCGCGCACGAGCGCGAGATGACTCGCGCCGTCCAGCGTGTTCTCGTAGACGACGGCCCGGAACTCCCCGAACCGGGTCGGCAGCCGGGTCGTTCCCTCGCGGCGGACGAACCGGTCTCGCGCCAGCCGGTAGCGGATGAGGTCTCGCACAGAGATGATCGGCAGCCCGTGCCGGTCGGCGAACGCCCGCAGCTCCGGGAGCCGCGCCATCGTCCCGTCGTCGTTCATGATCTCGCACAGGACGCCCGCCGGGGTGAGGCCGGCCAGCGTGGCGAGGTCGACCGCCGCCTCGGTGTGCCCGGCCCGGCGCAGCACGCCTCCGGGCGTCGCGCGCAGCGGGAAGACGTGCCCGGGCCGGCAGAGGTCCTCGGGCCGGGTGGCGGGATCGACGAGCGCCCGGATCGTCGCCGCCCGGTCCTGCGCCGAGATCCCGGTCGTGATCTTGTGGCGGGCACCGACGGACACCGTGAACGCCGTGCCCTGGTGGGAGGTGTTGTGGGAGACCATCTGCGGCAGGTCGAGCTCGGCCAGCCGCTCCGCCGTGAGGGGCACGGTGATGAGGCCCCGCGCATGCTTCAGCATGAAGTTGATCGCCTGGGGCGTCACGCACTCGGCGGCCATCACCAGGTCGCCCTCGTTCTCGCGGTCCTCGTCGTCCACGACGATCGCGAATCCGCCGCGGCGGACCGCCGCCACCGCCTCCTCGACCGGCGCGAACACCGCGGAGGCGCGCCCGCGCTCGTTCACGGGCCCCCGCCTCCCCTCCGCGGCGCATCGTATCCGCCGATCAGGCGCTCGACGTACTTGGCGAGCACGTCCGCCTCGACGTTGACCTCCGCGCCCGGCGCCAGGCGCCCGAGCGTCGTCACCTCGCGCGTGTGCGGGATCAGGCAGACCGTGAACCGGTCTCCGGAGACCGAGGCGACGGTGAGGCTGACCCCGTCCACCGCGACCGAGCCCTTCTCGACCACGTACCGCATCACCGCGGGCGAGGACGCGATCTCGACCCACCACGCGTCCCCGTCGCGCCAGCTCCGACACACGGTGCCGACGCCATCGACGTGGCCCTGCACGACGTGGCCGCCGAGGCGGCCCCCCACGGGGAGGGGCCGCTCGAGGTTGACGGCGCTGCCGGGACCGAGGCGTCCCAGCGTCGTCCGGCGCAGCGTCTCCACGGAGAGATCGGCCTCGAACGCAGGCCCGTCCAGGCGCGCCACCGTGAGGCACACCCCGCTGACCGCGATGCTGTCGCCCACCCGGACCCCGTCGAGGCACGGCCCGCCCTCCACGATGAGCCGCGCCGATCGCTCGCCCCTGATGATCCCGCGGACGGTGCCAGTCGCCTCTACGATGCCGGTGAACACACGGCTCCTTCCCGCGCCCGCGCAGCCTCCGCGCCGTCCGGCGCCGACCGGGCGAGGTACCCCTCGATCACGACATCATGCCCCACCTGTCTGACCGTCGTCCGCGTCACCCGCCACGCGGCGGCCAGCGCGTCCACCCCCGTCCCGCCGACCGGCCCAGGCGCGGGACCGCCGACGATCTGCGGGCCAACGAAGACGAGGACCTTGTCGACGAGACGGGCGTCCATGAACGCGCCGTGGACGGTCCCGCCTCCTTCCACGAGCAGGCTCAGCGTGCCACGCCGCCCCAGCTCGCGCAGCAGCGCGTCGAGGTCCACCCGCCCATCCGGCCCCTCCACGACGAGCACCTCGGCGCCGACGGCCTCGAGCGTCCTGCGGGCGTCGGCCGGCGCGCGCGCCGTGGTCGCGATCAACACCGGCGTCCCATCGCGCGCCAGCGCACGCGCGGTGGGCGGAATGCGCAGCGTGCTGTCGAGGACGATCCGGCGGGGACTGCGCCCGGCGGCGGGCGTACGGGCTGTGAGCGCGGGATCGTCCCGCAGCACCGTGCCGATGCCGACGAGGATGGCGTCCGAGGCGGCCCGGAGCTCGTGCGCCAGCGCGCGAGACGCCTCGCCGGAGATCCACCGCGACTCCCCGGAGCGCGTCGCGATCCGCCCGTCGAGGGTCATGGCCCACTTGGCGGTGACGAACGGGATCCCCGTCGTGCGGTGCTTGATGTAGGCCTCGTTGAGGTCGCGCGCCTCGCGCTCGGCGACGCCGACCGCGACCTCGATGCCGGCCTCGGACAGGCGGCGCAGGCCGCGTCCGCTCACGCGGTGGTCCGGGTCCAGCATCGCCGCGACCACGCGCCGGATGCCCGCCCGGATGATCGCCTCCGTGCACGGCGGGGTCCGTCCCCAGTGGTCGCACGGCTCGAGGGTGACGTACAGCGTGGCGCCCCGCGCTCCTGTCGCGGCATGCTGCAGGGCCAGGACCTCCGCGTGCGGGGCGCCGGCGCGCGCGTGATAGCCGCGCCCTATGACCCGGCCGCCGGCCACGACGACCGCGCCGACCATCGGGTTCGGGCTGGTCGCCCCCGCCCCGAGGCGGGCCAGATGGAGCGCCTCGCCCATGAACGCCTCGTCCCCGCCCCGATCGGCCGTCAAAAGAAAAACCCCCCAAGGCACACGACCTTCGGGGCAACCTGAAGTAAAGGCCGATCGACGCCTTCTCCCATCCGGACTGTACCGTCGGCTCTGGACTCTCACCAGATCCTGCCCCGCCGCATCGGCGCGGAGGGGCTCGCGGGCTCTACCGCCGATCGGGAATTGCCGGCGCGCCGCGCCGGCTCACCCTGCCCCGAAGGCTGTTCGTGGACCTATGCAGTTGTGCGGCATACATGATACCCGGAGGAGCGGAGAGGGTCAAGGACCGGAGTCCGGCGTCTCCGCGATGTCGCCGACCGTGCCGCCCGTGGCGCGGACCAGATCGCCGGGCGCGATCGCGAACACCGCGTGCGCCGTCCCGGCCGCCGCGTACACGATGGGATACGCGAGCAGCGCCTCGTCGACGGAGACCGGCAGCGGCACGGCGTGCCCCACCGGCGGGACGCCGCCGATGGCGAACCCCGTCGCGGCGCGCGTCTCCGCCGCCGTCGCCTTCTCCACGCGCGAGGCGCCCGCCAGGCGCGCGACCTTGCGCACGTCCACGCGGTGCGCCCCGGACGCCAGCACCAGTATCGGCCGGCCGTCCGCGATGAAGACGAGTGACTTCACGATCTGCGCGACGGAGCAGCCGACCGCCCGCGCCGCCTCCTCCGCGGTCCGGGTGCTGGCCGGAAACTCGCGGATCTCGCAGGAAAGGCCCAGGCGGGCGAGCGCCGCGCGGACCCGGTCCGGGGCGGCCGCACGCGCCGGCGGTGCCCCGCCGGCAGACGGCAGGTCCCGAGGCCGCGCTGCGTCGCCCCGGCGTGCGCGCTCGCTCACCGCCCCGTCGGGGTCCGCGCACGCGTCGGATCGGCCGTGGACGCGACGGGCGATCCGGGGGACCCGGCCGCCTTGGCGGAGGAGAACGTGTGCTCGTAGAGGATCACGAGCCACCGCTGCCGGTCCGTGAGCGTGCCCTTCCAGGGCGGCATCGCCGAGCCCGCGGCGCTGAACGGCGGCACGCTCCCTCCATCGGTCAACCGCCAGAACCAATAGCCGTCGGGCAGCTTCGCATGGATCGGCGTCTTGAAGTCGGCGGGCTTGGGGTTCAGCGAGGCCGCAGCCGGGCCGTCGCCCGCGCCGCTCGCGCCGTGGCACGGCGCGCAGTTGGCGTTGAAGAGGGTCTTTCCCTCGGCCAGGTTGGCAGAGGTCGGCTGCAGCGGGTTCTTCATCGTGGCGAACGGCGCCGGGGGGATCGGCCGTGGCGCGTTGGGGTTCTTCGGATAGTCGGTCGTGGCGGCGACGGCGGGTCCGGTGAACGGCGCAGACGGCGCACCCGGCGCGGCCGCGGGGGGTGAGGCGGGCGTCGCGCGAGGCGCCCGCATCGCGAGGATCTGCCTGCCCGTGCACCCGGTCACGCCGAGGCAGATGACGAGCAGCGCTCCCCCCAGGAGCGGACGGGAAGACATCTCTCACCCCCGAAAAGTGATCGCAGAGGAGTGGCTGACACTGCGGGATGCCGCCGCAGAACGCCCTGCCCCACACCTTATACGGCGGCGCGGGATTTCCCTGCGCGGCGACGGTGGCGCTCCCCCCGGAGATGCGGTGGCTGCGCTACCGTGCGGATCGCAGGAGCCGCTCCAGCTTCTCGGCGAGGGCCTTTTCGCCGTCGGGACCGATGAAGCCCCCGACCTGCCGGTCCCGGATCACCCCATCGGCATCGATGAAGACCGTCGTGGGCAGCCCCAGGATCGCGTACGAGGTCATCACTGTCTCGTCACGCGATGCGACCACGGTGTAGCCGACGTGGTACTGACCCACAAACCGCCGCGCGTCTGCGGCGTCGTCCTGCACGTCGACCCCGACGAAGCTCACGCCGCGTGGACCGTACACCTGGTACAGGCGCATGAGCAGCGGCGTCTCCGCGCGGCACGGGGCGCACCAGGACGCCCAGAAATTGAGGAGGACCGGGTGGCCCCGGAGGCTGTGGAGCGCAAGGCGGCCGCCGGACCCCGCGCCGTCCGCAGCGAGGAGCGGCAAGGTGAAGTCCGGTGCGCGCTTCCCGATCAGCGCCGGGGCCGGGGCGGGCGGGAACGCGGGGGAACGCACCGGCGCCTGCTCCGGTCGCAGCCAGAGCGCGGTCACGCCGGCCAGGACCGCCATGCACGCTGCCACCGCAGCCGGCACCAGCAGGCGGCTACGGCGAGCTCCTCCGTCCTCCGTGCTCCTGGTCCTCTCTTGCTCCGCCGGTGCAGCCTCGGGCGCGACGGCCGGCCTAGTATTACAACGAGAGATTGAACGGAAAGTGCCCGACAGGCGGCATTCCGAAGACAGTTACCGTACACTTGTACGGTATGCGGCTCGCTTCGGGCACGGTTTTCTGGCCCCGTGCGACGGTCAGATTCA
>Ga0209810_1003557_pt1 | contig 16182 bp, 10 predicted proteins | sample Coa_R1_7_FD_187159 | JGI IMG/M metagenome (GOLD analysis project Ga0209810, IMG submission 187159) | Surface soil microbial communities from Centralia Pennsylvania, which are recovering from an underground coalmine fire - Coalmine... | ecosystem: Environmental > Terrestrial > Soil > Unclassified...
GGAGATTCGCCGTTATCATGAGACAACAGCCCCGCTCGAGCCCGCGCTGCAGTAAAACGCTGCGCACGGTCTCAATCGTCGGCACAGGCAGTTATGTGCCGGAAAAAATTCTCACCAACGACGACCTCTCGCGCATGGTCGATACCAGCGACGAATGGATCACCACGCGCACCGGCATCAAGCAGCGCCGCATCGCCGCCAAAGACGAACTGACCAGCGATATGGCGGCCAAAGCCGCCCTCAAGGCAATGGAACAGGCCAAAATCTCGCCGCTTGAAATCGACCTCATCCTCGTGGCTACCGCCACGCCCGACATGCTTTTCCCGGCCACAGCCTGCTTCGTTCAGAAAAAAATCGGCGCGACAAACGCCGCGTGCCTGGATATCTCCGCGGCCTGCGCCGGTTTTCTGTTTGGCCTGGAAATCGCCAAGCAATTCATCACCTCTCATACCCACGACACGGTTCTGGTGATTGGGGCAGAGAAACTGACCTCCATCACCAACTGGACTGATCGCAACACCTGCGTGCTCTTTGGCGACGGTGCGGGAGCAGCCGTGCTGCGGCACCGCCGCAGCAGCCACGGAATTATCAGCACCTACATCGGCAGCGACGGTCAGTATACCGACATCTTGTTCATGCCCGGCGGCGGCTCGCGTTGCCCCATCACGCGCGAAAACGTCGATATGCACCTGGTAACGATTCACATGACCGGAAAAGAAGTGTACAAACAAGCGGTCACCGCGATGCTCAATGCGGCGAAAAGAGCGCTCGACCAGGCCGGGCTTTCCATCGAGGACATTGCCTGCGTCATCCCGCACCAGGCGAATTTGCGAATCATCGAAGCGATCGCGGATCGGCTCGGCATTCCACGCGACAAAATGTTTGTGAACCTGGATCGCTATGGCAACACCTCGGCAGCGGCGGTGGCCATCGCCATGGACGAAGCCAACCGCACCGGCAGGATCAAACCCGGCGATTTTATTTTGATGGTCGTTTTTGGCGGCGGCTTGACCTGGGCCAGCACCATCATCGAATGGTAGGAAGCGATTCGTTGAAAAACTAAACCGCAAAAGGCGCAAGCATTTTCAAACGAACCCGCGCCAGGGCTCACCGCTTCGACGATTTAAACTTTCTGAATCCCGTTCTTACAATGCTCATCGATACACACGCTCATCTTGATTTTCCGGAGTTCGCCAAAGACCTCGACGCCGTCATTCGGCGCGCAGACGAAGCCGGCGTCACCCGCATCGTGACCATCGGCACATCGGTCGAAGGCAGTCGGCGGGCCATCGAACTGGCTCAACAATATCCGGCGGTTTACGCAGCGATTGGCGTTCATCCCACATCCGTTGAAGCGGCGCAGGAGGACGTCATCACGCCGCTGCGCGAACTGGCGCAGAACCCGCGCGTGGTGGCCATCGGAGAGACGGGGCTCGATTACCATCATTTGCCCAGCCGGCAGGTCGCCACGGAAGAGCAGGTCCAGGTAATGAGTGCGCTGCGAACCGAAACGGAAGAAGAAATCGAAGCGCAAATTCGCGACGGTGCCTGCAAATCAAAACAGGCCAGCCTGTTTCAGCAACAGCTCGATCTGGCCGTGGAGCTCGGGTTAAACGTCATCATCCATCAACGCGATGCCTGGGAGGATACGCTGCAGATTTTGCGATCCTATACCGGCAAAGTGCGCGGCGTTTTCCATTGTTTCAACGGCACTCTGGAGCAGGCGACGGAGGCTTTCGACCTGGAACACCTGGTTTCTTTCACCGGCATCGTCACCTTCAAAAACAGCGACACCGTTCGAGAGGTCGCCGCGCAAATCCCGCTGTGGAAATTCATGGTCGAAACCGATTGCCCTTATCTGGCGCCAGCCCCCTTTCGGGGGAAGCGCTCCGAGCCGGCTCACGCCAAAATCGTGGCAGAATCGATCGCCGCGACGCGGGAAACCTCGCTCCAGGAAATCGCGGACGCGACAACCGAAACCGCGGAAAAGTTTTTCCGGTTTAATCGCGCATGAAGACGCGGCGCAGAGCGCGTTTGCCGGGCTTGGCCAGGCCGGGCGGCGCAACCGCAAATATTTTGGCGTTCAAGAAGGCGGTCCTGCTTGGGTTTCTGTTGATCACAATTTTCCTCTCCTCCTGCGCAGCGCCGGACACGCGGCATCAAATCGTCGTCAGCACGCGCGACCAGAGACTGGCTGTGCTGGATCGCGGCAATCTCTTGGCTGTTTATCCGGTCTCGACGTCGAAATTCGGCCTTGGCGATTCGCCCGGCAGCGCTTTCACTCCACTGGGTGAACTGGCGATCGCGAAAAAGATCGGCGACAACGCGCCACTGGGTGCCGTGTTCAAGGACCGACGGCGCACCGGCGAAATTGTGCCGCCGGATTCGCCGGGGCGCGATCCCATTGTCACGCGCATTCTCTGGCTGCGCGGACTCGAAGCGCAAAACGCCCATGCCTTCAGCCGTTACATTTACATCCACGGTACACCTGAGGAGCGGCTCATCGGTACCCCAGCCAGTTACGGATGCATTCGAATGCGTTCCAGCGACATTATCAGCCTTTACGACACCGTCGGCGCCGGGGCGCGAGTCACCATTGTCGATAAGCCGCTGACGTCAGTCGTTCCCAGTCTGGCATCCGCCGATGTCAGCTCGATGGACGCCAGAAAAAATTCCGGGACACTGGTGATTCGCTAGTAGCCGTGGTCCGCGCGGAGCGCGTCCCGAGCCATGGCTGCGAACTCGATCGCCGGCGCTGGCTACGGCATTTTGCCCAAATGCTCTCGCGTGGTCTTGCGCGAAAGCAATTCCATGTCGGCGTCCACCATGATCTTCACGAGCTCGTGGAACCGCACTTTGGGCTCCCAAGTGAGAAGCTTTTTGGCCTTCGAAGCGTCGCCCATCAGCAGGTCCACTTCTGCCGGGCGCTCATAGCGGGGATCGTACCGCACGAATTCTTTCCAATCCAGGTTTGCGTGGGCGAAAGCCGCCTCGGCAAACTCGCGCACGCTGTGAGTTTCACCGGTGGCGAGCACAAAATCGTTCCCTTGATCCTGCTGGAGAATGCGCCACATGCCTTCCACATACTCCGGCGCGTACCCCCAGTCGCGTTTCGCCTCGAGATTGCCGAGGTACAATTCCTTTTGAAGCCCGTGCTTGATAGCCGCGACGGCGCGCGAAATCTTCCGCGTCACGAACGTTTCGCCGCGGCGCGGGCTCTCATGATTAAACATGATGCTATTGCTGGCCAGCAGACCGTAGCTTTCCCGGTAGTTCACGGTGGCCCAGTAGGAAAAAACCTTCGCCACACCATAGGGGCTGCGCGGCCAGAAGGGCGTGTTCTCGTTTTGTGGAACCTCTCGTGCACTGCCAAACATTTCGCTGCTGGCCGCGTGACAGAAACGCGAACGCACACCCGCTTCGCGAATGGCTTCCAGAATTCGGATCGTGCCCAGCGCGGTAATGTTCGCGGTGTACTCGGGAATATCGAAGCTTACCCGCACATGGCTTTGCGCGCCCAGGTGATAAATTTCGTCCGGTTTCAGGTCGTAAAGCAGTTTCACCAGGTTCACGGAATCGCTCAGATCGCCATAGTGAAGAAACAGGCGCACGCCGTTGATGTGAGGATCGGCGTAAAGATGATCGATGCGCGAAGTGTTGAACGTGCTGGCGCGGCGAATGATGCCGTGGACCTCGTACCCTTTCTCCAGCAACAGATCGGCCAGATAACTTCCGTCCTGCCCGGTGATGCCGGTAATCAGCGCGCGTTTCATTTGGGGCAATCATTGTAGGGCGTTTTGGCGAAACGCCAATGCCAGAACGCGCAGAACGTCGCCTGCCCAGATGCGCCTGCTGCAGATTAATCCCGAGAGCGTTTGAGTTAATTTTCCGGCGGCGTCACCATGATGCGCGCCAAAACGGAGCGCTGGGCACCGATGAGAGCAGCGATGCCTTTCTGCGCCAGCGCGAGCATTTCATCCAGCTGCATGTGGGTAAACGTGGCCTCTTCACCCGAGCCCTGCACCTCAACAAATTCTCCGTCCTCGGTCGCCACGAGATTGAAGTCAACGCTGACCGTTTTGTCCTCCTGGTAATTGAGATCGAGAACGGCCTGACCATCGAGCACACCTGCGCTGACGGCGGCCACCAATTTTTGCACCGGCGACGTATCGAGCACCTTTTCCCGCACCAGTCTGCGGCAAGCCATGGCGACCGCCAGGCTGGCGCCGGTGATGGCTGCGGTGCGCGTGCCACCGTCGGCCTGCAACACATCACAATCGACCCAGATGGTGCGCGGCCCGAGTTTTTCCAGATCGACAACGGCTCGCAGCGACCGGCCAATCAGACGCTGAATCTCTACGCTGCGACCATCGATGCGGCCTTTCGCGATATCCCGCGCTTTTCGAGGCGTTGTGGAATAGGGCAGCATGGCGTACTCGGCAGTCAGCCAACCGCCGGCGACGTTCTGCTCTTTCATCCAGCGCGGAACCGCTTCCTCGACGGTCACTCCGCAGATCACGCGCGTATTTCCCATCGAGACAAGCACCGAGCCGCTCGCCTGCGGCGCCACGTTCAACTCGAAGTTGAGCGGACGAATCTCATCCGGGCGACGCCCATCGCTGCGCTCCATGGGCGTGAACTTAAATGCGTCTGGCGTTTGCGCGACGAGGATTTTATGATCCCTGGCTAGCCCAAAACCATGCTCATACCCGAGAGTAAATTGCAAAAGCATTGCCTTTGGCGGAGCGCAACTAATCGCCTTGACGCCTTTATTTGCGCGTCGTTGTGTACATTTTTTGCGTGAAAATTCTTTCAAAGAATCAGACGGCTGTGTGCATCGCAGGAGCGCACCGCTCGGGGACGTCGATGCTCACCCGGTTGCTCCACGCCTGCGGACTTTACCTCGGTCCGCAGGAAGAGCTGATGCCACCGCAGTCCGATAATCCGGACGGCTTTTGGGAACATCTCCGGTTCGTAGCGCTCAACGACCAACTGTTGAACGAACTGGGCGGGGCGTGGGACCTGCCGCCGCCGGCCGATGAGGATTTTACAAGCCCACGGCTCGACCCGCTGCGGATGAAGGCACGCATGTTGATCGAGGGATTTGAGTCGGCAACACTCTGGGGTTGGAAAGATCCCCGCAACAGTTTGACCCTGCCCTTCTGGCTTCAACTTCTGCCAGGCCTTAAAACCATCATCATGGTTCGCAACCCCTTGGAGGTCGCTCATTCAATGAGGGAAAGAAACGGCACCTCGTATTCATTTGGTTTGCGCCTGTGGGAGATCTACAACCGGCGCCTGATCGACGCCGCGAACCAACACGACTGGCTCGTGACTCATTACGATTTGTTTTTCCAAGACGCGGAGACCGAACTGCGGCGCATCGCGGAGTTTGTCGGTTTGCCCCGGGCGAAAATAGCTGCTGCGGCCAAGCTGATAACCAAGCGACGACGCCACACGCATTTCACGGTCGACAACCTGATCGATGCCAGGGTCGCTCCTGAAGTGATCGACCTTTATCGGAGTCTGATTGCCGAGACGACGTTGCGAAAGCCGAAGGACAACCAGCAAATAGCCGATACCGGCAAAGCCGAGTTCTCCAACGACGCTGCCGAGTTGCTGCCCGGTGCCATCAGTCGGCTCAACACGTTCGTGCCAGAAAGATTAGCCCAGATAGAAGAGCTTTACAGTCAACTGCTGGCGCAGGCGGAACGCCGCCACAAAGCGCAGGTGGAAGAACTCACCGCCCACCTCGCACAAACCGAGGCCCAGCTTCAGCAGAAAAGTGTTGATCTCGCTCGAAGCGAAAGCTGCAGCGATGAACTGCGGGAACGTTTGCGCAAAGAGCTAAAAAGCGTGCAGAGGCTCTGTCGCCTTCTGGAGGATGCCGAACAGGCAGCAGCACGCCTTCGTTCATCGGCTCGCTGGCAGATTGCAAACCCCGTTGCGGCTGTGAAGGCCAGGCTTTCTCCAAAGAAAGCGCGCCGCCTTCTGGGGTACGGGCATTTGGAAAAGTTGGTGTTAACTTATCAACAATGGCGCACAGCGCATCCCGAGATTGCGGACATTGACGAAGAGATCCGGGCGCTAGCTTCCGGCGCCGTTAAAGCTCCCGCGCGCGCTTTGGCGCCTAGGGAGCCTCCTTTGCCAGCGCGCTCCATCGTATTTCCGGTTTACGACGAGGTTGAAGTTTCAATCATCATTCCCGTATTCAATCAGGTTCGATTCACTCAAGCCTGTCTCGCGTCGCTGCAGGAGCACCAGGGCAAGGAACGTTTTGAAGCCATCGTGGTAGATGATTGTTCGACTGACGAAACGGCGGAAGCGCTTTCGCGAATCCCCGGGCTTGTCTATCTCCGCAATGAAAACAATTCGGGTTTCATCGCTTCCTGCAACCGCGGGGCCGAAAAAGCGCGCGGCGCGTACCTGGTTTTTCTCAACAACGACACGCTCGTGCGGCCGGGCTGGCTGCGGGCATTACTCGACACTTTCGCCGAGCAACCGCGGGCGGGCGTCGTCGGCGCGAAACTGCTCTATCCCGACGGTCGGTTGCAGGAGGCGGGGGGCATCATCTGGCGCGATGCCTCTGGCTGGAACTACGGAAAGTTCGATGACCCGCACAAGCCCGAATACAATTACCTGCGTGAAGTGGATTATTGCTCGGCCGCCGCGCTAATGATCCCCAAATCGCTCTTTGCCAGCGTCGGCGGATTCGACGCGCGTTATGCGCCCGCGTACTACGAGGACACCGACCTCGCGTTCAAGGTACGTCAGGCAGGTTACAAGGTGTTATACCAGCCGCTAAGCGAGGTAATCCATTACGAAGGAATCACCGGCGGAACAAACCTCACCACCGGAACAAAAAAATATCAGGCGACTAATCGTTCGCTCTTTGCCGAGCGATGGGCCAGTGAGCTGGCCGGCCGACCGCTTAATGGCGATATTTCATCGCTGTTTCGCGCTGGGCCGGGCTGCAAGAGCATTCTGCTAATCGATCATCACGTTCCCTACTACGACCAGGATTCTGGATCGCTGCGGATGTTTCAAATCCTCAAGATCCTGCGCCAACTTGGCCACCACGTTACGTTCATCCCCGATAATCTGGCAGCCACCGCCCCTTACGCCACCGAACTGCAAAAGCGCGGGATCCAAGTCGTCTATCATCCTTACGTCAAGAAGGTGCGGGATTATCTGGCTGCGCATGGCTCAAACTTCGACGCCGTCGTGCTGAGCCGATGCGACTTCGCGCGCAAACACATCAGCGATGTTCGGCTGCACGCGCCCCAAAGCCGCCTCATCTTCGATACCGTCGATCTCCATTACCTTCGCGAGCGCGGCGAAGCGGAACTGACTAGGGATCCTGAAGCCCGACGCAAGGCACAAGAAAGAGAAAAGGTGGAACACGACCTGATTGGCCAGGCCGATGAAACCTGGGTGGTAAGCCCTGTCGAACAACAGCTGCTCCGGGAGGCGTGGCCGTCCAAATCTATCCAACTCGTTTCCAATATCGTCGATATCCGCAACTCCAGAAGACCTTTCGCGTTCCGGCGCGACTACCTCTTTATTGGCGGATTCCAGCACCGGCCAAATATTGATGCCGTTCTGTTTTTTGTGCAGGAAATTTTTCCGCTGGTGAGTTCGCGCCTGCGCGAAGCCAGGTTTTACATCATCGGGGGAAAGCCACCGCCGGAGATCGCTTCGCTGGCCAGTGAAAGCATTGTCGTAGCCGGGTTGCAACGCGACGTGGCTCCTTTTTTCGACAGCGTGCGGCTCTCAGTAGCGCCGCTTCGATTCGGCGCCGGTGTAAAAGGCAAAATCAACCAGAGCTTGGCCTTCGGGGTGCCAGTGGTAGCAACTTCGCAGGCGGTCGAGGGAATGGGCCTGCTGGATCGCGAAGATGTGCTCGTTGCCGACGAGCCGGAAGCGTTCGCCCAAGCAATGATTGAACTCTACGAATCGGAGCAGCTCTGGCGGCGCCTCTCGCAGAACGGCATCCGAAAAACACGCGAGCTGTATTCAACGGACGCGGCGCGAAAAAAGCTGGAGTTTTTGTTTGGCCCCCAACATTGGAACGAGAGCAACCAAGCTGGGCCGCCCTCGCGCTCGCGAACTCTCACGGAGCAAGAATCAGTCCTTCTTTGAAGAGTGAAAAAGGCAGAGCGCCCCGGCCAGATCGTTGGTAAAATCCGCGCGCATCCAAATCCTGTCCCTTACGACCACGAGTTCGTGATCATTTCGTGGGAGATAAACGACCCGGCAGGTGGCGAAGTGCGGGTCTCCACTTCTGCGGGCGAAGAAAAGTTGGTCAGTCGGGGGGCGTCGGGAGAGGCGAAAATCTCATGGATAACAACCGCTACCGTCTATGACTTTCGCCTCTATGCCGCAAGTAAACCCGGAGCGCCAATCGACGCGGTTCAAGTCACCCGAACATCCGCACCCACCTCTCCTCTTTTGCAGAGGCTCGCGACCCGGATTCTCCACGGAGAAGTTGCGCCGTTAGAACTTGCCAGGTTTATCGCAACCGTTATGCCCCGCATTTTAAAAAGCCCAAAGTATCGGGAAATTTTCTCACTGTGGGAACAAAACGGGTTCCATGTCACGCCAGTTCATTTTTATCAACCAATCCCCGACACCAGAACCCTACGCGATGCGCTCTGGGATCAACCAAGTAAACTGGTGGGGATCGAAATGAACGAGCACGCGCAACTGGACCTGGTTCGCAACCATTTCCCGAAATTCCGTGACGAGTACGAACAACTGCCCACCCAGCCTGTTGAGGATCAAAAGCGGTTCCATTTTAACAACGGCCTTTTTGACGGCGTTGACGCGCTGACAGCTTACTGCATGGTCCGTTACTTTCAGCCTAGGCTGATTATTGAGGTGGGCAGTGGCTTCTCATCGCTGATTCTTGGCGAAGCGGCCACCAGAAACCACGAGACGGCCATAGTTTGCATCGAGCCTTATCCCAAGGCTTTTCTCCGCCAGGGTTTCCCTTGGCTGCAGGAGTTGGTCGAAAGGAACGTCCAAGATGTCAATCTGGAATTCTTCTCGAAACTCGGTTCGGGCGACATTCTGTTCATCGACAGTTCCCACACCGTGAAGGTGGGAAGCGATGTGAACTATCTTTTTCTGGAGGTTCTACCGCGTCTCAAGCCAGGCGTCATCGTTCACATCCACGACGTTTTTTTGCCGTTCGATTATCGGCGCGACTGGGTTATCGACGAGCTCCGCTTCTGGAGCGAACAATACCTTCTCCAAGCCTTCCTCACATTCAACAGCGAGTTCGAAGTGCTGTTGGCTAACAACTACCTGAGCCATTACCACCAAGCGCATCTGAAAAATGCTTTTCCATCCTTGCACGATCTGAAGACTGTCTTTACAAGGTTGCGAATGTGGCAAGGCGGCAGTTTCTGGATTAGACGCAGACCCACCGTGCCCCATTGAACCCGTCGTGACAAGCCAGGCCGCAAAACCAGTAGTATGACAGCGCAATACGAAACCAGCAAACCAGTGTTCGTGATTGGGTCGCCGCGCTCGGGAACGAGCATTCTCACCTGGTGCCTTGGGCACCATCCGAATCTGTTTCCCGTGCCGGAATCAAATTGGATGGGGACCTTTGCGGTGCAGGTTGGCATCGCCTGTCGAATCGGCGGAGCACGCGGTGATTACTCTATCCTGAGCGCTATGGAGATTCCCGATGACGAGTTATTTGCCGCCATAGGTCGGGGCATCCATAACCTTATCTTGCATCATCGGGGAGATTTGGAGAAAAGACGGGAGCGGCGAATTGCCCAATTGAAACTTGAGCCATCCTGGCTGCATGCCGCCAGCATGGCGGCAGGGCCCAAAAGACGCTGGGTCGATGGCACGCCGGAATATTCCTTTCATGTCTGGGGTTTGCGGAAACTTTTTCCCAGCGCCCGATTCATCCACGTCGTCCGCGACGTCCAGGATGTGGTTCGCTCCATGGTCAACTTCCATCAGGCGACGGGAATTCAGCTGGTTGCCAGCGAGGAAGAGGCCTATCAATACTGGACGCGAACAGTCAAGGCATGTTTAATGGCCGAGCGCGCCTGTGGCCCAAAGGTTGTTCGGCGCGTCCGTTATGCTGACTTAACAGCCGAGCCAGAGTCAACCGTGCGTTCGCTGCTAGAATTTCTCGACGAACCGTTCACCGAAAAGTGCCTGGAACCACTCGCGAATCGCATCAATAGCTCTCGTGTCGCGCCGGACTCTGCGGTCGCTCAGCCTGCCGCCCATGCGGCGACTGTCAGTGAAGCCACGCGACTTTTCACTGAGATCAACAACGTGCCTCAGCCGACCGAGCCATCAGCTGAAGCAGCGAACAGCCTGGAGGCTGCTTTCTGGGAGCGAGTCAACTACGAAGCCAACCTCGATAAGGCGTACGAAGACGCGCGGCAGGAGATCGCGAAGTTGCGTAAGTTGACGCCCTCCCCTATTGCAGCCAGCGGCAACGCCCACCACACTTCGGATCCAGCCGCTGCGCCGCTATGACCACAGCATTAACATCACGACGCTTGCCATGTTTGCCAACTACCGCACAAGATAATAATGGCCGTCGGAAACTGCGTGGCACGTGAAAGAGCAAATACCTAGGCCCATCTTTGTCGTTGGATCCCCTCGATCGGGTACGAGCATCCTCACCTGGTGCCTTGGCCAGCACCCCAACATCATTCCACTGGAGGAATCCGACTGGATGGGTGATCTTGCGATTAACCTTGCCATTTATTATCAAACCGGCACCGCCCGTGGAGACTACTCCCTGCTGAGCTCGATGGATGTCGAGCAGGCCGAGTTCTTCGCCTTGTTCGGTAAAACGATTAACAGCTTAATCCTGCAGCACGCCGTTGACCTGGAACGAAAACGCTGGCGAACATCCGCCGGCCCGGCCGTGCCCATCGACCATTTCACAGAAACCTATAATATGAAAACGCGCTGGGTTGACGCGACCCCGGAGTATTCGTTCCACATCTGCGGATTGCGCAAGCTCTTCCAAGAGGCGCAATTCGTCCATGTGCTGCGCGATCCAACTTCAGTTGTTCGCTCGATGTTGCACTTTGAGAAAGCTAGCGGCCGCAAATTGGTCGCCAGCGAGAACGAAGCTTACAGCTATTGGCTCAGAACCGTACGCAACTGCCTGCTGGCTGAGCGCGCCTACGGGCGTGGCGTAGTTTTCCGCCTGGCTTATTGCCACCTGATCGAACATCCGGAGACTGCCATTCGGTCCCTTCTGGATTTTCTCGGCGAGGCGTATTTGCCCGACTGTTTGGAACCGATGGGGCGACGTATCAATAGTTCAAACGTTCCACCCGATTTTCAAATCGACCTCCGAAAGGTCGATCCAGACCTTGTACAACAGGCTACCGTTCTTTACCGCGAAGCCGAAAACGCACCTCCAGCAGCTGAGCCCTCCAAGGCGGCGCAGGAGGAAATGGAAGCCGCGTTTCAGGAACGGATTCAGTTCATAGCAAGTCTGCCGAAAGAATATCGCAAAGCGCGCGACAAAATCGCCAAACTTGAGGCTGCAACTAGGCAGCCATTCAAAATCGAACAGCCTTCCGTCATCCGAGATCTTCGCCTGGCGACGCGCATTTCGAAAACGTTCCTTGCATGTTCCAAGGCAGTGTGGACCCGCTTCAGGCGAGGCAAAGAAAAGAGCGGACACCTCGGGCAAGGCAAACACTAATACCTGCGAGGCCAATAACAATAACTGCAATTCGTAGTCATCCGTAGTTTACACGGCGGCTATTGCAATCCAACATGCGGAGCAAACAATTAAACTTAACCCTTTATGAAACTGATAAGGTAAAGCATGGCTACCTTAACACATACGACCTCGTTCTGGAGCCATGGGTGAACAAGGAAATCAGACTCTTGGAGATTGGCGTGCGCAGCGGCGGTTCTCTCAGATTGTGGCGAGATTATTTCCCTCGCGGCACAATCATCGGCATCGATCGGAGTTTGCCCCGCAATTTTGTGCCGGGAGAGCGTATCTTCATTTTCCAAGGGGATCAATCCGATACGCGGTTCCTGTCCCAGGTGGCCAATAAAATTGCGCCGGAAGGTTTCGACATTATCATAGACGACGCCTCACATATCGGTGAGCTGACGAAAATCGCATTCTGGCATTTGTTCGAACATCACTTAAAGCCAGGCGGCTTGTATGCCATTGAAGATTGGGGAACAGGCTATCGCAATAATTTTCCAGACGGCAAACAGTTCCGCACCACGCCGCCCGTGCTCCATCGCGTCCGGAGCGCGTTGCGACGCGCGTCGGGCGGTACGATGAAAGTTCCCTTTCCCTGCCACGCTTACGGCATGGTCGGATTTGTCAAGGAGTTGATCGATGAACAAGGCGCCGCCAGCATCACCATGCAGTCGCCCGCCGGCAAGCGCAGGGCATCGCGCTTTCAAAGCGTTCATGTCACGGACGGCATCGTCTTCGTCACCAAAATTCCACCGGTGAGCATGAACGCTTCTCCCAATCCCGTGCCGACAGGGGACAAGGCGCCAGGCAGCACCACCATTTCCTGGAGCACCGGGAGCGCCGATATCGGTTGTGTGTATGTTTCCGTGGACGGCGGCCGTGAAACACTGTTTGCGCAAAGAAATCATGGCTCAGCGATAGCAGACTGGATCAAGGCCGGCTGCGCCTACGAATTCCGGCTCTACGATTCCGGACATACAAAACTTTTGGCAAGCGTCCGCGTGACCGGGGCGCAAATTTAGTCGCCTCCCGAATCGGCGCCGTGGGAGCCGTTTTAGTTGTCGGCGGGGCGTATCACCCGCCAAACCCTTGAGCGCTAAAAACTTGCGACGCCACCGAGCTTTTGTAAAAAATGTTGCGAGATCAGTTGACGAACCTACGCAAGGCGCTACATTCGTAATCCCGCGGAAGCGGGGAACTCCTCGTAAAGGAGTGCGTTCTGCACGGACTTCTGGGACTGCAAATTGGAACTCAATTTTGTCCCGACAACGGAAAACGGCCCCCGACCTAGAGGCTGCAATTTGGTGTCGGTGCGCGAGATTGAGTTTTTTGTCGCCCGGAAGAATCCCGCGGCGGACGCGAAACCCCGTGATTTGGGGAGTGGTTCTTTGACATCTACATACAGGGTAGTAAAAATGCAACTTTGAGAGCTGAGTCTGAAATCTTGTGGCCCCGGAAAGCTTCGGGGTCGCGGAGAGTTTCAGTTGTCACGAATTTCCCCCGAAAACATTCGGGGGAACAGATTGATCAAGCTACTAAGAGCGCATCATGGATGCCTTGGCGTCAATAGGCGACGAAGGACGTGGTAAGCTGCGATAAGCCACGGTGAGCGGCAAACACGCTTTGACCCGTGGATTTCCGAATGGGGTAACCCGGGCAGGGTAACACCTGCTCGACTTCCTGTGAATCCATAGCAGGAACGTCGCGATACCCGGTGAAGTGAAACATCTCAGTAACCGGAGGAAAAGAAAGCGAATGCGATTCCGTCAGTAGTGGCGAGCGAAAGCGGAACAGGCTAAACCTGTCGATTTATCGGCAGGGGTTGTAGGAGCCCAATACGGTAGTGCAAAGGTTAGGTGAAGCTTCTGGAAAGCTGTCCCACAGAGGGTGAAAGGCCCGTAACCGAAAACCAGAGCACGCCCAGGGATTTCCTGAGTAATGCGATGCACGTGAAACTTCGCATGAATCTGCGCGGACCACCGCGTAAGCCTAAATACTCATTGGCGACCGATAGCGAACCAGTACCGCGAGGGAAAGGTGAAAAGAACCGCTGCGAGCGGAGTGAAACAGAACCTGAAATGATGCGCTTACAAGGTGTGGAAGGCCGCTTTGGCGGCTGACCGCGTGCCTTTTGCTTAATGAGTCTGCGAGTTACTATCAGTGGCGAGCCTAAGGCGTTCTGCGCCGCAGGCGAAGCGAAAGCGAGTCCGAAACGGGCGTCTCAGTCGCTGGTAGTAGACCCGAAGCGGAGGTGATCTACCCATGAGCAGGATGAAAGTTGCTTAACCGCAACTGAAGGTCCGAACCGGTGACGGTTGAAAACGTCTCGGATGACTTGTGGGTAGGAGCGAAAGACTAATCAAACCCCGTGATAGCTGGTTCTCCCCGAAATAGCTTGAGGGCTAGCCTCGTGCGCTGACTCAAGGAGGTAGAGCACTGGATGAACTAGGGCCCATACCAGGGTACCGAACTCAATCAAACTCCGAATGCCTTGAGGCGCAGCACGGGAGTCAGTGCGTGGGGGATAAGCTTCACGCGCGAGAGGCAAACATGCCAGACCAGCAGCTAAGGTGCCCAAATGCCGTTCAGTGGAAAGGATGTGAGGTTGCTTAGACAGTGAGGATGTTGGCTTAGAGGCAGCCATCATTTAAACAGTGCGTAATAGCTGACTCATCGAGCGATCTCGCGCCGATAATGATTGGCGATAAACGGCATACCGAAGCTCTGGAATTTTCCCGGATTCGTCCGGGCAGATTGGTAGGGGAGCGTTCTTAACGCATCGAAGCGCAAGGGAAACCGACCGTGGAGCGTTAAGAAGTGAGGATGCAGACATGAGTAGCGATAAGACAGGTCAAATTCCTGTCCGCCGTAAACCCAAGGTTTCCTGGGGAAGGTTCGTCCTCCCAGGGTTAGTCGGGACCTAAGCCGAGGCCGAAGGGCGTAGGCGATGGACAGCAGGTTTAATATTCCTGCACCGGCTGTGGTTAAGCTGGAAAGTGACGTTTCTGTGGAGATGGGCCGCCGGTTGAAAGTGGCGGTCGGCCCGCAAGGGCGCGGACGTGGAGGCTTCGGCCAAAGCGGATCCATTAAAGCAGGAACCGAGAAAAGCTTCCCGGCGTTCCCACAGTCGCCCGTACCGCAAACCGACACAGGTGGGTGGGCATAATTGTGCCAAGGCGCGTGAGTGAAACCTCGTTAAGGAACTCGGCAATCTAGCCCCGTAACTTCGGAAGAAGGGGTGCCCCCTCCTTTTTGCCGCCGGCAAAACACGAGGGAATTTGCGACTTGCGATTCGCCGTTTGAATTCCGCGCGCACCAAAGCGCGCACTCCCACTCAACCGGCCGTCGGCAATCGAATTTCCCTTTCAGCTGGAAGCAGAAAGGAGGGGGTCGCAGTGAAATGGGTCAACCGACTGTTTACCAAAAACACAGCACTCTGCCAAGTCGTGAAGACGACGTATAGGGTGTGACACGTGACCAATGCGGAAAGATTACGGTGAGCGGTTAGCCGGCAGTAATGCCGGCGAAGCTGCGAGCCCAAGTCCCCGTGAATGTCGGCCGTAACTATAACGGTCCTAAGGTAGCGAAATTCCTTGTCGGGTAAGTTCCGACCTGCACGAATCGTGTAACGAGTTGACCGCTGTCTCAACGAGGCGCTCAGCGAAGTTGTAGTGGCGGTGAAGATGCCGCCTACCCGCAGTAGGACGGAAAGACCCTATGCACCTTTACTACACGCTGTTACTGTCGTTTCGGTTTCGATGCTTAGCGTAAGTGGGAGACTGCGAAGCCCCGATTTTGGTCGGGGCAGAGTCGCCAATGAAACACCACCCTTCGGCACTGAGACGACTAACCTTTGCCCGTGAATCCGGGAAAGGGACACTGGCAGCCGGCTAGTTTTACTGGGGCGGTATCCTCCTAAAGAGTAACGGAGGAGTACGAAGGTTGGCTCAACCTGGTTGGCAATCAGGTGTCGAGTATATGGGCATAAGCCAGCTTAACTGTGAGACACACACGTCGAGCAGATACGAAAGTAGGTCCAAGTGATCCGGTGGTTGAAGGTGGAATTGCCATCGCTCAACGGACAAAAGGTACGCTAGGGATAACAGGCTGATCCTGCCCAAGAGCTCATATCGACGGCAGGGTTTGGCACCTCGATGTCGGCTCATCACATCCTGGGGCTGGAGAAGGTCCCAAGGGTCCGGCTGTTCGCCGGTTAAAGTGGTACGCGAGCTGGGTTCAGAACGTCGCGAGACAGTTCGGTCCTTATCCACTGTGGGCGCAGGAGAATTGAGGGGTTCAGACCTTAGTACGAGAGGACCGGGTCTGACGAACCGCTGGTGTTCCAGTTGTCGCGTCAGCGGCAGCGCTGGGTAGCTATGTTCGGAAAGGATAAGCGCTGAAAGCATCTAAGCGCCAAGCCTATCCCAAGATGAGTTCTCCCTGAAGGGTCGTGG
>Ga0209810_1003559_pt1 | contig 16150 bp, 18 predicted proteins | sample Coa_R1_7_FD_187159 | JGI IMG/M metagenome (GOLD analysis project Ga0209810, IMG submission 187159) | Surface soil microbial communities from Centralia Pennsylvania, which are recovering from an underground coalmine fire - Coalmine... | ecosystem: Environmental > Terrestrial > Soil > Unclassified...
GTCTTCTCAGAGAAACCAAACCCCCAAGAGCAGCAAGCCTTCGTCGGATCATCCATGGAGGAATTTCCAATTCGGAAAGGCAGAAAAAAGAGCACCGCGACCATCCACCTAAAACCGGACATTTCTACTTTGGTAGAAAGAGGACATTTCTATTTTGGCTTGACAAATGAGGCTTTGCCGCTTGTTTTCGGCGGGGAGTTGTCATAAAATAACCCTTTTTACCGGAGAGCGCTTTTGACACAGCAAAGGGGAAAGAAGAAGGTTGGATTGGTCAGCCTCGGCTGTCCGAAAAATCAGGTCGATTCGGAGGTCATGCTCGGATCGCTCCTTCAAGCCGGATATGAGCTCACCACGGAAGAAGCGAAGGCCGATGTGATCATCGTGAATACCTGTGGGTTCATCGATCAGGCGAAAGAAGAGTCGATCGACACCCTCATCGAAATGGCGGAGCTCAAGAAAAGTGGAAACTGCCAGGCGCTGATCGCGACCGGGTGTCTGACGCAGCGCTACTCGGGCGATCTGCTCGATCAACTCCCGGAGGTCGACGCCGTCGTCGGGACGGGTGATTTCCCCAAGATCGCCTCTCTCTGCGAAGCGCTCCTCAATCCAAAACGGACGGAGGATCGACCGCGCCTCACTGAGACACCGACCTATCTCTATCAGCCCGAGACCCCGCGGCTGCGGCTGGGGCCGAAGCATTGGGCCTACATCAAAGTATCCGAAGGGTGCAATTACCGATGTTCATTCTGCAGCATTCCCTCTTTCCGGGGCGATCTTCAAAGCCGGACGGTCGAATCGGTCGTGCGCGAAGCGCGAATGCTTGCTGAGGAGGGGGTCGTTGAGATCAACCTCATCGCCCAGAGCCTGACCAGCTTCGGCTGGGACCGCCGGAAGAAGGGAGAGCTGGTCACCCTGCTTAAAGCGCTGACCCGGATCGACGGGATCAGATGGATTCGGCTTTTCTATACCTATCCAACCGACTTTACCGATGCGCTTATCGATCTGATTGCGGAAGAAGAGAAGATCTGTAGCTACATCGATCTTCCGCTTCAGCACATCGAGGACACGATCTTGCGCAAGATGAATCGAAAGGGAAAACGGCGCGAGATCGAGCGGCTGATTCAAAAATTGCGCGACCGAATTCCGGGGGTGACGCTTCGGAGCACCTTCATCGTCGGTTTTCCGGGGGAGACCGAAAAGGAATACCGGGCCCTTTCGGAGTTCATCCGGGAGACCGAATTCGACCGGCTCGGCATCTTCACCTATTCGCATGAGGAGGGGACCTCCGCCGATCCGCTCGGCGATCCGATTCCAGAGTCGGTGAAGGTCAAACGTCAGCGAACCCTTTTGGAGATGCAGCGGAAGATCTCCCGTCGCAAGCAGCGGAAGATGATCGGGACGATGCAAACCGTGCTGGTCGACGGGCTCTCCAAGGAGAGCGATCTTCTTCTGGAGGGGAGATTGGAGGGGCAGGCCCCCGATGTGGATGGCGTCGTTTTGATCAACGACACCGGCGGCACAATAGTGGATCCCGGTCAGTTCGTTTCGGTTCGGATCACCGCGGCGCACGATTACGATCTGGTCGGCGAGGTGGTTGTCGGATCAAACGAAGAGGGAGAATCGCTGCCGATGATTTCGGTGTTGCCGTCCGCGCGCAGGTGAGCAGGCCGTGACCGCCGCGCTGCTGATCTTTCTCTTTACCTACACCTTCATCGCGTTTCGTAATGTCCCCGGATTTCCGCTCGACATGACCTCCGGAACCCTCGTCGGCGCCGTTTTAATGGTGGCGACCGGCGTCCTCTCCCTTCAAGAAGCGTATATCGCCATCGACTGGGATACCCTTCTCCTCTTGCTCGGAATGATGTTGGTGGTCGCCTATTTGGCGATGGGCGGCTTCTTCAGTTGGATCGCCTCGCTCCTGACCCGTCTTTCTCTCTCCCCCGTTCGGCTGCTGGTTTGGGTGGTTGGGCTGAGCGGATTACTTTCGGCCTTTTTTGTGAATGATACGATCTGTCTTCTCTTCACGCCGATTCTCCTCCTGCTTCTTCGGTCGCTGCGCTTGAATCCGATTCCTTACCTAATCGCCTTGGCGACCGCGTCGAACATCGGCGGCCAGATGTCGATTATGGGGAATCCGCAGAACATGTTCATCGGAAATCACTCCAACATTTCATTCGCCCGATTCCTCCTCTTCCTCGCGCCGGTCACGCTGATCGGACTGGTGATCAATGTCGCCGTCATCGCCCGGGTCTATCGGAAAGCGCTCTCAGCGGCCCCGATGCGATCGCTCGAGATCGATCCGATCGACCGTCTTCCCGAAACCGATCGGATGCTTTTAGTCAAGAGCCTCGTCGTCGTCGTCGCGATGCTGACCCTTTTCTTCTTCGAACAGCCCTATCCGCTGATCGCCATCGGCGGGGCCGCGACCCTCTTTTTGATCGGCAACCGAAAGCCGGAATTCGCCTTCCGGAAGGTTGATTGGACGTTGCTTGTCTTCTTTGCGTCTCTCTTCGTGGTGATGCGGGGGTTGGAGCGTTCGGGGTGGGTCCGGCTGGTTCTGGAGGGAAGCGCGCCGCTCCTGAAGGGGAGTCCGGCCCAGGTCGTCGTGGCGCTGAGCGGGGTCACCTTGATTCTCTCGAACCTCGTCAGCAATGTCCCGGCGGTGATCTTATTGGAACCGTTCGTAAAAGCGCTTCCTCATCCCGAGTTGGGATGGCTCACCTTGGCGATGAGCAGCACCCTCGCCGGCAACTTAACCCTGGTCGGCTCCGTGGCCAATCTCATCGTTGTCTCACTGGCGCGCCCGGAGGTGGAGATTTCTTTCTGGGATTATTTCAAGGTAGGCGCCATTCTCACGCTTCTGACGCTTGCGGTGGGGATCGGAGTGCTCATTCTGGAGGCGAGGTTTTTATGAGCGGCCCTCCTCATGCTCGAAGCGGACGGACAGCCGCTCCGTCCGGCGCCTTCCGCCGCCGACCGGATATTCCCGCATCACCCTTTCACCGGATCGGCGACTAAGCAACCTCGATCAGTTCGATCTCGAAGGTCAGCTCTCTTCCGGCCAAGGGGTGATTGCCGTCGAGCGTCACGCTCGATTCGGAGGCCTCCGTCACGGTGACAATGATCGATTGCCCCTCGGATTGGGGGATTTGATACTGTTGCCCCACCTGGGGATCGAGCCCTTCGGGAAGATGTTCTCGATCGACCACCAGCACCATCTCTTCATGGCGGGGGCCGTAAGCGTCTTCCGCCGAGAGGACGATTTTCTTCGATTCTCCCGGTTCCATCCCGATCACCGCCGCTTCGAAACCGGGGATGACCTCGCCTTCCCCGATTGTAAAGGGGAGCGGTCCCTTTTCTTTAGAAGTGTCGAATACCGTTCCATCTTCGAATGTCCCGACGTAGTGAACCTTTACGGTATTCCCGCGTTTTGCCTGGGCCATGATTCTCTCCTTTCAATGCGTGCCGGATGTGGACAAAGATGTGGGACACACCTCTGAAACAAGTTTGCTTGGATGTAACTTGGTTTTCCGATCGATGCTCGATGGGGAGATCGGAGAAAACCTCTTTGTTTTAATAATAAAACATCGCATTCCGACATTGCAATGAAGAAAAACTTGATGGGAAATGGATCCATCGCAGAGAAAGCGCCCGTTTTTGAAATGGCATCATAATGAGGGTGCCCTGAACGTTCTCATCGGGATCAATGAAAACAATCAGCTGTGGGTGTTTCAACGGAGGGCTTTATTTCCATTGAAAATTGACAAGGATTTGATAAAATAGAAATGTTTTCAGCCCTCCAATCCCAAGTTGAGCTATCCCGGATAGGAGAATTCTACAATGTCTGTTTCCGCCTATGAGAGGCGTAAATTCGTTCGTGTCGACATCAGCATCGACGCGCGCATCAATCGCGATATTCAAGCCACCGTCAAAAAGCTGAGCCTCGGCGGTTGCCTGGTAGAGTGTCGCGAGCCGCTCTACGATTCCAGTCCGATCGAGCTGGTTTTCTCGGCGTTCGATGAAGAATTTCATCTCCCCGGCCGGGTGATTCACCTCTCCGGCCCCCACCAATACGGCGTCCGATTCGAGCCTGAGAATGACGATCAGGTCCTCCACCTTGCGAATGCGATTCAGAAAATTCAAGACGCCTCGATTGCGCGACGGTCGGCCCGTTTGAAGATTCAACAAGAAGCCTTTTTGGATAAAGAACCGTCGCAGCTGATCGATCTCAGCGAAGGGGGCTGCTCTCTTCGGACATCCCACCCCCTCTATCCCGGCGATATCGTCGAGGTCCAGTTTTTCCTCAATGAGGAGGAGATCCATCTTGCCGGCCAAGTTCGATGGACCGGTCCGAACGGGGTCGGCATCGAGTTTCTCTCACCCGATCCGACCCAGGTGGGCGACATCGCCCGTTTTCTGACGAGACAAAATCCTCCCCCCCCGAAAGCCTCGTAGTCGGCTCCCGGGGCCCCCTCCCTCTTTCCTATTCAATGAGATAACGCTCCCGTTTCGGCGGGATGATTTCCTCTTGCCAGGCTCCGGATCACATCGGAAAGGCCCGTGAACTATCCGCGCCAGGCGAATGATATCGATCGTATCAATCTGATCGGTGGGGCGATGATAATTCGGGTTCCGAAAGGGGACCGTATCGGTGATCATCATGGCCGGGGAACCCTCCTGCCAGAATGATTGGTGAAGGCGACGAATCGAAGGGTCCGGTCCAACGATTCGGCTTCGAATTTCTGCGCCAGCTCCAACACCGCCGCCACCCCGCTGGCATTGTCATCCACGCCGGGAGAGCCGATCACAGAATCATAGTGGGCGCCGATCAATATGATCTCCTCGGTCTCTGTTCGGCCGGGGAGATCGGCCTCCAGGTTCCGGAACCGCGCGTCTTTATTTTGATATTCCTGATCTCTGATCAATGCAGAGAATATGCCGAGAATTAAATTGACTTGTGCTGCAAGCGGAAGGTCATCGGATTCAATGTTTGTGGCGGGGGAGTTCGACGAAAAAGGTTGCCCCTTCTCCTCTTTTGGATTCGACCCAGACTTTGCCGCCGGCCAGATCGATTATCTTTTTCACAATGGAGAGACCGACGCCGGTCCCTTCCACCTCGACCTCTTTGAGCCTCTGAAAGATTCCGAATATCTTTTCGTGATATTCGGGGTCGATGCCGATTCCATTGTCTTTGACATAGAATTGAATCGTCTCCGTCAACATTTTTCCGCCGATCTCGATTCTGGGATGGGGCTGATCTCCCATAAACTTGGCCGCGTTGGTGATGAGGTTCTGAAAAATCTGGGTGAGCGCGGTTTTATCAAAAACAAAGGGGGGAAGGGAGGGTTGAATGACCACCTCGATCTTTTTCTCGGCGAAGCGCTCTTTTTGAATATCCAAGATCTGCGCGATGACGGAGCGAAGCTCCACCGGCTCCGGCTGCTCCCGTTTTTTCCCGATGCGGGAGAGGATGAGAAGACCGCGAATCAACTCTTCCATGTAGGTTGCGTTCGCAATAATTCTCTCGATGTAATGCCGTTCTTCTTCACCCAGCCGATCGGGGTGACCTTCCATGAGCAGCGTGGCCATTCCATGCATCGAGACGACCGGCGCTTTTAGATCGTGCGACACAGTGTAGACGAACGATTCCAACTCCGACGTCCGCACCGTCACCTCGCTCTCCAAAGTCCGATTGATATGGGCGAGGCGCCGATTGAGGTTAAAGATGACAATCAGGACGCCGCCCATCAACAAAAATCCCGCCACCGATGAGAAAAAGCTGATCCGGAGCATCAATTCGGAATTCTCCTTGGAGTGATTGAGTACGGAGATAAAATTGTGCTGGCTCTGGACACTCAGCTCTTCGAGTTTTCCCGAGAGAATTTTCCCCTTGTTTGTGAAATCGACGATTTGACCTTGGACCGGCATGAAATCATTGCCGTGGAGAATCAAATAGCGCGCAATGCTCTCTCCCAACTGAATATATTCTTGGAAAGCGGGTCGAAGCGTGGCCAGAGCCGGAAGATAATCGGCCTGCTGCCGAAGCTGGGTCATGATGTCGAGAATGGCCAGTTCTTCCTTCTCGACGTCGAGCACTTTTGCCGTCTCCTCCGACAGGACGGCCAGATAGAGTTTCTCTTGAATCAATCGAAGCTTCAGTTTTAAGAGGTTGATCCTTTCCGAAACCGGAAACGCTTTTTCCTGCACTTCGGCAATGTTTCTGGAGTTCGATTTTGAAATGAGATTGCTGTAAAAAAGCCCTCCGACGAAGATGAAGATGACTGACACTAAAAGTGCCCACCGAAGCGTTTCCGATTTGAGGGAGAGGAAACCGTTCATTCAAGGGTCCTTTTATTTCCAATCAGGATCGGTTTGACGGTATCATCAAGGTTTTTGGCGTGGATGTAGCCGATGGCGCCCCGGTTGGAGGTGAGAAATTCTTTAACCTGTCGGTCGCCTTCCACGATGAGAGGAGGGGGCTCTCTTCCGGTAAAAATTTGCTGTATCCAGTAGAGTTTGACTTCGCGCGCATTCTTTCTGAAAATTTTTTTGCTGAAAAGATCTTGGGCTTCCGGTTGTTCCAAATCGATCGGGATAATGGCGGTTCCATCGGGCCAGTTTTTTTTATCCTTTAAATAGATCGATCGGAGCTCTTCGGCGGTTATCTCGCTGATCTTGTTCTCCCGCGAGACAACGACCACCAAGGGATCTTCCCCACCAAAAGCGAGGAGAGCGACCGACGAAAAAAAGAGAAGGAAGAGACCGGCAAAGAGAATTCGCATTATTTTATTCCCTTCCTTCCGTTCCGCTTCCCTTCCAAAAGACCAGGCCGGCGAGGATGAACCCGGCTGAAAGAGCTGCGCCAAGAACGGTCCAGGTTTGGCGCCGCATCACGGCGGCGTCCGCTTGGACCAACGACTCCGGCTGATAAACCACCACCCGCCAGTTGATCTCCCGTTGCGAGATCGGGAGCACGGCGGCGCGGACCGCCACCTTCTCTTCGTCAATCCCGGTTCGGAATTCTCCTTTCAGATTCTCAGGCGGTTGGAAGAGCGGATATTTGGAGAGATCGCGCATCTCTTCCAGGGCATTTTTATCCGGATGGATGAAGGCCTTCCCCTCTTTTGAAGCGGCCACCACTTTTAGATCGGGAACTTCCGCGAGGATCTGCTCCACGTCGGGTTGAACGGTGGCCAAGTCGATCGATCCTTGGGTGAATGCCCAAAAATTCCCCTTCGGATCATGAGCGGCGGCGGCGGTCTGAACATTGGGCGCATGGGCGCGTCGGCCCATCCGGACGGGGCCGATAATCGCCGGTCCATGGCCTCCGGTGCGGACAAGCTCTTTATAGTAGTCACGATCGCTGTAATCGGTGCCGATATTCGGGGTCCCAAATTTATCGACGGGAGGATCGTACGCGACGGCAATTCCCGCGGCATTGGCGATATAGATCAGCGAAGAGAAAGGGATGAAGGGAGCCCTTTGGGCCGTGGCCATCTTCTGGAGGCGGGCTGAATCCAGGGTCCCTCGAATCTCCACCAATTTCGCCAGCGCCTCGACGATGTGGGCGTTGTCTTCGACTTGTCGCCCGATTTCCGCGGAAATCTCCCTCGCCACCAGCAGCGCTCTCCGATCGGCCCGATCCCGCTCCGCCGTTTCCCACGCTTTTTCTATTAAATAAGCAAAGATCAGCGCCGGCAATGAGATAAGGAGGCAGAGCGCAATAAACCCATAGAGGTGTCGATCCCGCATCACGGGGAGGGCTTTTTCCGGTTTCTTTGATATTTCCATGCGGTTTCCCTTTACGTTTTTGTCGAGCGTCGGCTGGCGTTCAGCCAAGCTGCAATGACCACAAAAAACAAGCCGGTCAATAAACCGGCCGCGGTGATCATCCAGACCTGCCGGCGCACGACGACTGCTTCGGTTTTGAGCGACGCCTCCGATTGATAAACGATGACCTGCCAATTCAAGTCCCGCTTCAAAACGGGCACGATCGCGGCGTGAACCGCCGCGCCGGTTTCATCCACCCCACGGCGCAATTCGCCGGTTGCTTGGGTCGTCGCCTTAAAAAGAGGGTGCTTGGAAAGATCGCGCAACTCCTCGACGGCCGTCCGGTCGGGGTGGGCCAGCGTTTGTCCCTCTCGGTCGATGACGATCGCCTTGATATTCGGTCGGCCGGAAAGAATCTCCTCCACCCGGGCCGGGAAGATATTCAGCAGATCGATGGCATCTTGAGAAAAAGCGATAAAATGTCCCTTCTCATCCCAAATCGGGCTTGCAATTTGGATGTTGGGGACATGCGACACGCGGCCTAACCGTGCCTTGGAGATAAAGGTCTTTCCGGTGCGGACCACCTCCTGATAGTAATCGCGATCCCGATAATTGGTTCCCGCATTCGGCGTCCCGAATTTATCGAAGGGAGGCTCGACGGCGATCGAAATCCCGTCGGCGCTCCCGACATACATGAGGGCCAACCCCGGAAAGGCCGCTTTCTCGGTTGTCACAATCTTCTGAAGTTGAACCGGTTCCAGCGTTCCCCATGCTTCCACCTGTTTTGCCAGCATCTCGGCGGCCTTGGCGTATTCGTCTACCTGAAGCCCCACATTGCGAGCGATCATTCTCGCCGTCAGCAGTAGTTCCTCATCCGCCTTGGCCACCCGCCGCGTTTCCAGCCGATCGGCCAGCGACCTTCCGAGAAGAATCGCCGGGAGGGTCATCAAGAAACCGAGAAGGAGGAAGCCCCGTCTCTTCCCGATCGGGGTGTGGCCGGGTTTGGGTCGATTGGCTGGTGGATCAATAAAACCTTTCGATAATTCCATCGCGATTCCCCGCCGATTTGTTCACGACGATTGAACACGCACGCGCGTTGCATGGTTCGCTCTCGCTCACGATGTGAGTAGAGGCGCTTCGCGCTTCCTTACTTGTGGGCACATTCCCCGCCGCTTCTGCCTCAAAGGACGGGTCCTTTGGGGACCCCTGGAAGAGAGGCGTGGGTTAGACGCGCGAATGTGCTGCGAATGAATGGCGAAGCCTCCTCCCACATCGTTCGGGGAGCGAACCATACAAATCGATTCATCTCCATTCGGGTCGAAGATGGCTTCGCGATGTGTTTGGAGGTACTTCGTACCCGATTTGGATCGGCACATTCCCCGCTGCTTGCGGCGGGGAATATTCAATGGGAGCAGCTTCATCGAGCCTCTCCATTGGAGAAGATTCGGCCTGAAACCGGATGGAAGCGCACTTCCTTGCCAGATATCCAAATTGAGGCTATATTTCCTAGGGAGATTTCGAGGAGCGCCCCGCGGAGGAATAAGATGAAGATCGAACAAAATGTCTGGACGGAATCAAAAGGATGGCGAATGAGACCGGGAGAGACATTGGGGAGAGCCGCGCATCTCGTATTGTTATTCGGCGCCACATCGGTCCTCAAAGAAAAGAAACAATTGGATGAAATCAGAAGATCGTATCCGGAAGCGCATCTTCTCGGCTGCTCGACGGCGGGGGAAATTTGTGATACGCAGGTTCTCGATGACACGCTGGTCGCGACGGCGATCGAATTTGAGTCGACCCGAATCGCCTGTGCCAAAGTTCGAATCGATAGAGCCGGAAACAGTTTCCAGGGAGGGGTGCAACTGGCGCGATTGCTTCCCAAAGCGGGACTGGTCCACCTGTTTGTTCTTTCAGACGGCCTTCATGTCAACGGCAGCGAGCTGGTCGAGGGGTTGAGAAAAGAGTTGCCCGATCCGGTCACCGTAACCGGCGGATTGTCGGGCGACGGGGAGCGGTTTCGAGAAACCTTGGTGCTGTTGGACGGTCCGCCCGAAGCGGGAACGGTCGCCGCGCTGGGGTTTTATGGAGAGCGGCTCAAGGTCGGCTATGGGTCTCTCGGCGGTTGGGATCCGTTCGGTCCGGAGCGGCTCATCACGCGATCAAAAGGAAACGTTTTGTATGAGCTCGATCGGAAATCGGCATTGGAGCTTTATAAACAATACCTGGGGGATCATGCGGAAGGCCTCCCCTCCACCGGACTTCTTTTTCCACTTTGTCTTCGAACCAAGGAGGGCGAAAAAGGGGTGGTTCGAACGATTTTATCGATCGATGAGAAGGAAAACAGCATGACCTTTGCCGGAGAGATGCCGCAAGGGGCCTATGCGCGATTGATGAAAGCCAACTTTGACCGACTGATCGACGGATCGATCGGAGCGGCGAAAACCAGCTACAAGGCGATCGGCTCCCGCGCGCCGGAGTTGGCGATTCTCATTAGTTGTGTGGGGCGGAAATTGGTTCTCAAGCAGCGGATCGAAGAGGAGGTGGAAGGGGTCCGAGAGGTGATGGGGCCTCACACCCCGTTCACCGGATTTTACTCATATGGTGAGATCTCTCCCTTTACCCCCGGCGCCAAATGTGAGCTGCACAATCAAACGATGACGATCACCACTTTATCAGAGAAATAAAGATTGAAACCGATGCACAATCTGCTCAAGCGCCAACTGCGGCGCACGCTGGGAAATCCCGACGGCCTGCCTGAGGAATGGCGCAATCTGCTTGATCTGATCAGCGATGCGTACGATCAGTTTGACGTCGACCGGAAGATGTTGGAGCGCTCTCTCGATCTGAGCTCGAAGGAGTTGATTCAGGCCAATTCGGAGATGCGCGCGGTCTTCGAGCGGGTGATTGCCAGCAGCGTGGATGGGATTTTTGCCTTTGATCGTGCCTTTCGCTGCACTGTCTGGAATCCGGGGATGGAGCAGATCAGCGGCGTTTCACAGGAAGCGGCGATCAGTCAGCCTCTCTTTGAAATCTTCCCGGAGTTGAGGAAGACAGGGGATGATGAACTCCTGAAAGAATCGCTGGCCGGCAAAACAACCATTGCCAAAGAGAGTCACTATCAAATCGAAAAGACGGGGAGGCCCGGTTTTTTCGAGAGCCATTTTTCCCCATTGAGAAATGAGTCGGGTGAGATTATCGGCGGCCTTGCGATCATCCGCGATATCACCGAACGAAAACTGGCCGAGCAAGCGTTGGCCGATTTGGCCATCCGGGACGCCCTCACCAATCTCTATAACCGCCGCTATTTCAACCAGCGCGTCGCGGAGGAGATCGCCCGGGCCGATCGCCAGGAAGGCGCGTTGGCGATCTTGCTTTGCGATCTCGACCGATTTAAGTCGGTGAACGATCTGCGCAGCCATCAATTCGGCGATGAGGTCTTGAAGGCGGTGGCCAAGAGCATTCAAAGCTCCACCCGCGGCATCGATCTTGTCTTCCGATGGGGTGGCGACGAAATGGTCGTCGTCCTCTCAATGAACCACCGACAGGGGGTCATGAATGCGGCGGAGCGGATCAGAAGGGGGATTATCGAAGTCGGTCAGGCGCTTCAATTCGATCTCGATCTGAGTATCGGAATCGCCCTCTACCCGGAGCATGGAAAGACCATCGATGAACTGATGCGGCTTGCGGACCGTGCATTGTACATCGCCAAGAAACAGGGGGATAAAATCCATATCGGGGAGGAAGAATGCCACCTCGACGATCAGGTGGTCCGGGTTGCATTTCAGTCGATTGTCGATGTCCGATCGGGCCGCGTGTTGGGCTACGAGGCGCTGAGCCGGGATGCCCAAGAGAAGCTGAGTGTGTATGAACTCTTCAAAAAATATGAGACGATCGGACGGCTCAGAGAGCTGAAAGAGATCTGTTTTAGGAAGCAGATCAAGACGGCCCAAGCGCTCGGGCTCGATCGTGTTTTTATCAATGCCGATTTTGATTTATTGGAACACCTGGACGCTTTTATGAAACCTTCTCGCCTTGAGGTCGTCTTGGAAATTTCGGAGAAAGAGGCGTTGCATGATGTGGAGAATCATTTGAAGATCGCCCAAAAATGGCGGAAGAATGGGTTTCGATTCGCCATCGACGACTTTGGCGCAGGATTTATCTCTCTCCCATTCATCGCCCGATTGGTTCCCGATTATATTAAGATGGACCGGCTCACCATGCTGCAGGCGGTTTCGTCCGAGAAGTTCAGGAAATTTTTAAATTACATGCTGTTGGCGCTGCGGAATTATACAAGAAAGGGGATTATCGCTGAAGGAATCGAGACTCAAAAAGAGCTCTCGATCGTGAAGAAAATGGGAGTTCATTTCGTCCAGGGCTTTCTCCTCGGCAAGCCTCAGGTGATCGATCCCCCTTTGAACGGTTCTGACTAAACCGCTTCGCTGTAGGCGGAGATGGCGTTGATGAGAATTTCGTCCATGTATAGATTAATAATGCGCGACGAAGAATAATATCCTTTCAGACTCACTTGCATCGACGGGTCGGCACAGTGATCGACGAGAAAGTCGAGCATGATCATTCTGAGCAACGACACTTCCCGCGCAAGCTCCCGCCCTCGGTACCCTTGCTGGAAGCGTAGGTACACCTTGACCCGTCCTTCCAATGTGTTGGTGGGATCGGGGATCTCATTGGCTCGAAGCAACTCACAAATCTCTTCCATAATGGCCGGTACGTGATCGCGTAATTCATATCGCGACAAAGCTTCGTCCGAATCGATCCGTGCATCGTTCCGGACCGCCTGCATCCAGGTTTCGGTGATCTTTTCAATGTTCCTTTCGAGTAATCCGCTTAGCTTTTCATTCGCCATGGCTGATCTCCGGGTGTGCGTTTACAGAGATTATAGACACTATCTTCCAAACATTCCTCGAACTCTTTCCCCTGTGTCTGTTTTACAAATTCAAGAAAGCCGTAGATATTTCTGATTCCTTCTTCATTGAACCCCATTGTCCTGAGCAGGTCGTCGTTCGCGCGGAAGGAGAGGGGATATGGAAGGATGCGAAACATAAATTTCCCCGAGGCTTGAAATTTAATAATGGCGTTATAGAGATCCTTGAGCATCATGAAAGATGAAATCAGGCACTCGTAACTCTGCTCGCTGGCCCGGATCAGCAGATAGAGCAAGTCTTCATTATAATTCTTGATTAGCTGCTCGAAATCATCCTGTGTAAACATCCGCTACTTCCTTTTAATTATATTGTTCATGAAATGCGCCATGCAACGATCGATCTCTGTCTCGCTCTTGACAAACGAAAGAATGCGATTGCGCCGGTTGTCGTAGGGAATAGAAATCCCAATTTAAAGTTGCAACGCGTAGTGTAATGTTATCAGGCGTCAATAGGAGGAGGCCTTTATTCAATGAAATTGGTTTCATGATCACCAGAAAAGTATACCGAGTGGCCTCCTTTCAATTCAAGAAGGGAAAAATCATTCGGCCGCAATGCTTAGATGGGCGCTTCAACAGTGAATAAAATTTTCGAATAGCGATATATACCGCGGCACGAAACGCGACCGCTCTTCCGCTCTTTAAGCACCGATCGGCGCGATTCATCTCCCGTCGGACGAAGGTGCAAGCTTCATCATCGTATGAATTCATGCGGGCGAACGATGAATAACCTTGAGATCATCTCTCCGGTTGGGCTTCAGGTATACGCCGATTGACCATCCGTTGTCAAACCAGTTTGTTGACGCACGGTTTAATTCGGGCTAGAATCCATCTCCAGCCTGAAGTCCGTTGTCGTGCGGATTGCTCGCTACAAAGGAGGAATGTCATGATGAGGATTCTTTTTTCCGCAGTGCTGATCTTTTCCGTCGTTCTGTTGTCGCGGCCGGTGCAGGCGGCGGAGCTTTCCGGGACGATCTACAGCAAAGGCTCCCCTGTTGCAAACCTGACCGTGGTTGTGAAAGGGACCGATACGAAAATAAAGACCGGGCCGAAGGGGGAGTATAAGCTGGAGCTGGCACCGGGAAATTACACCTTAATCATTCGGGGCCGGGAGTTTCCGGTGACGGTCGGGGCGAATAAAACGAGTCAAGATATTCAACTTTAAAGAATAAGGGAAGGGTCGTCCTCAATGGATGAGGAGAATGAAGAGAAGCGAACCGATATTTGGGGAAAGCTGGAATCATTCGCGAAAATTCTGGCGGGATTCAGCGCCGCCGTCAGCGCTATCTTGATTCCGATCTTTATTAATTCCTACACGGAGCAGAACCGTCGGGCCGAGATGTTCATCCGGACGATGACCGAGCGGGAGAAGTCCGATACCGACATTCGGCAATCGATGTTTCAAAGTCTGCTGACCGGTTACCTCGGCGCGCTGAAGGAAGATTTTGTAAAAGCCGATGAAGAGTCCTTTCGAAGGCGAATTATGTTCCTCGAGCTCCTTACCATCAACTTCCAGGAGTTCTTTAACGCGAAGCCGCTTTTCGAAGAGGTCTATACGGGGCTGGAGAGAAAGCGCGCCGTCTCGCAGACCGACGCCGAACGGAAACGATGGGACGATTTAGAGCAGCAGATCATCCGGGTTTCAATGAACATCGTCTCTCGTCAGGCCAAGATGCTCAACAGCATCGGGACGAGCGCGGTCTTCAACATCGACAAAGGCGAGACGATCTGCGTGCGGCTTTATGATCGGGAAGATTTCGCGCAGCTTCGAAAAAGAGACGGCGTCACCCCTTTTCAAAGTTTTCATCCGGGCTCCTGTATCGAGCCGCAGAGCAGCGTCGGGAAAGGGGGGAGTGGAAAAAGCGAGCCGGTTGTCCTCTCCGACCCGCAGGGAGATCATCGACGCCAATCGTTGGAAATCATGCTGATCGGCGTAGATAAAGCGTACGCAACCGTGCAAGTCGGCATCTATGATGATGTCTTTGACGGGAAGGTGCTCCAAGGGAGTGTATTGAAGGGGAGTCTTCAGTTCGATGTTTCCTATTTTGATTTGCCGTACATGGATAACACCAAGATGAGCGACGGCAGCCGATTCTCTCTGATCTTAAGGGATGTGGCCGGCGACTCGGTCGAAATCGAGGCGATTCGGTTTCGAAATGATTTCATGAGTCTTCGAGATCGCCCCCTTTTTGAGGAGATGCTGCAGAAGCTGGAAAAAGAGAAGAGCTGATTGTATTCTAAGATGCGGGCGGGGAAAAGAACTTCCCCGCCCGATCGGTTTATTCTCCCGCAGAGGAGCTCGCCCATTACCCGCGGTGCACGTCCACGACGCGGTCTTCATCGTCGACCTGGACGGTGACGCGCGACCCTTCCTTGATGGAATTCAATTTTCGAATCGCAGGATCCTTCACCGTGTAGGTTTCCGTATCTCCGTTGCTCTTTCTCAACGTGAGCTGTTCATCCGACGGGCTGAAGCTCTGCACTTTTCCATGGATCACGCGGTAAGCAGAGGCGTGGCTGGAGAGCACAGTCGCTGGATAGATATCAACGAGATGGTGCATCCAGTCGGTTTCCACGACCACACGCTCTCCCTCTTGGAAGGAGCGAAGATAGTCTCGCTCTCTTTTGTCGATCGCGTAGCTCTGAATCGGCCCCTCGTCCGTTCTGATATAAATTGAATGATCCCCGATCCTGTCCACCGTCCCGTTGAATCGTTGAGGGGGCGCTCCGGGTCCATCGACCGCCAACGCGGACGCGGCGTAGCCTACCTGTGAGATCGTCGCCAAAATCAGAAATCCCTTCCACAGCATCTTTTTCATTTCATTCCTCCTTCTTCGAGAAGCCTTCGGCCGATTGAATAGAATCGGCCGCGGCCTTTATCCAACATGTGAGTGGGAGAGACAAGATCGATGATCCTATTCATTGAGTATCTCTCTCCTCATTCTGTGTGATATTATTTTCGCATACTCGAAGCGGACGAATCTATACTACCACAAACTCATCCATTACCCCTTTTCGGCTACTCCTTTCGCGGGATCAACCCCATTCAATTGGGGGATCAGCAGGTTGGATGAATGGAGGGAAGTTCAAATAATCCGATGCGGCCTTTGGGGTTCTGTGCGCTCCACTCCTTGAGCTTATCGGGCGTTCGTGTCCCCAGCATCACTTCGTGACCATGTTTCAGAAACCGGCCGCCCAGTGTCTGCGCCACCCCACCCGAACCGAGGATTCCGACATTCATGCGCGCCTCCTGGTATAATCCTCACCTGGTTGCAAGATTTAGGTGAGTGGGTTAATAATTCTATTCCGTACAAATGTTTTCTACGGGCGGAGAGACGACTTGAATTCCTCCTTTGGGCCATCCGGACCCATTTAGAAAGACAGCCGCTTTCCTCCACTCTGGTCGTGAGCATTTATTCAGGATGCTGTGAGGGGCCTTAT
>Ga0209810_1003561_pt1 | contig 16147 bp, 19 predicted proteins | sample Coa_R1_7_FD_187159 | JGI IMG/M metagenome (GOLD analysis project Ga0209810, IMG submission 187159) | Surface soil microbial communities from Centralia Pennsylvania, which are recovering from an underground coalmine fire - Coalmine... | ecosystem: Environmental > Terrestrial > Soil > Unclassified...
GCGCGGGAGACCGCGGATCGCCTCGCCGACGAGCCGCTCCGAGGCGCCGTCGCCGTACATCTCCGCCGTGTCGATATGGACCATCCCGAGCTCGACGCCGCGGCGCAGCGCGCGCTTCGCCTCGTCGGCGGCCGCGCCGCGGACCGGCGTGTTCCACGTTCCCTGCCCGATGACGGGCACGGTGCGCCCCGTCGGGCCGAACGCGCGCTCGATCATGCTCGCAGCTCCGAAGCCGGCTCTCTTCTGCGCGGCGTCATCTCAGAACATCTCGAACGCGGCGTCGCGGGCCGCGAGGGCGAGCAGGCCTTCGCGCAGGTGCGTCACGCGGCCGAAGCCGGCTTCCTTGAGACGCTGCGCCGCCCAGCGTGATTTCGTCCCGACGCGGCAGGCGACGACGTACGTTTTCGCGCTGTCGAGCTCGTGCATCCGCGCTTCGAGCTGGGTCGCCGGAATCGGCAGCGCACCCGGCACGTCGCCCAGCGCGCGCTCGTGCGGCTCGCGCACGTCGAGGACGATCGCCCCGGCGGCCAGCGCGTCGTCGAGCTCGTCGAGCGAGAGCTCGGGGACGGTGAGCGGCGGCGGCGCGGCACGGTCGGGCACGCTGCCGACCTCGTCGATCGTCCGGTGCTCGCCGCAGAGCGGACATTCCGGATCGCGCGCGATGCGCACCTCGCGCACCCGCGCGTCGAGCGCGTCGATCAGCAGCAGTCTGCCGATCAGCGGCGAGCCGATTCCGAGGAGAAGCTTGAGTGTCTCCGCGGCCTGGAACGATCCGACCATCCCCGCCAGCACGCCCAGCACGCCGCCTTCGCTGCACGAGGGGACGAGATGCTCGGGTGGAGCTTCCGGATACAAGCAGCGGTAGCACGGGCCGCCGGGCGCGCCGAAGATCGACACTTGGCCGTCGAAGCGGAAGATCGAGCCGTGCACGTCCGGTTTGCCTTCGAGCACGCACGCATCGTTGACCAGGTACCGCGTGCCGAAGGTATCGCTCCCGTCGACGACCACGTCGGCGAGCCGCACGAGCTCGCGCGCGTTCGAGGCGTCGAAGCGGGTCGCCAGCGCGTCGATCGCGATCTGCGGGTTCAGCGCGCGCAGCCGCTCGGCGGCGCGATGCGCTTTCGGCTTCCCGACGTCGGCGGTGTCGTAGAGGATCTGCCGCTGGAGGTTCGTCTCGTCGACCGTGTCGTCGTCCACCACGATGATCCGCCCCACGCCGGCGGCGGCGAGATAGGCGAGCACCGGCGAGCCGAGTCCGCCGGCGCCGATCGCGAGGACGCGCGCGGCCGCCAGCCGTTCTTGGCCGGCGAGCCCGACCTCCGGGATCAGCAGGTGCCGGCTGTAGCGCCGCAGATCGCGGCGGCCCGCCATCGTGGACATGCGCTTCCTAGAGCGGCGCGTCGACGAGCGGGGTTGCGCCGCCGCCTTCGGCGCGCCGCGGATGAAACGCGTTGAGCCATTGGAGGACGGTCGTCCGGCTGTTGTCGCCGGCGAAGGTGTGGTCGCTGGGGACGGTCGCGAACGTCTTCGGATCGTAGGCGCGCTCGAAGAGATCGGCGACCGAGGCACGCGTCACCATCGCGTCGCGCTCCGCCGCGATGACAAGCACCGGCCGCCCCGCGAGCGCGGGCAGCGCCTCGTCGAGGAACGGTCCCCACTCTTCCGACAGCTGCTGCAGCGTCGGGCCCAGCACGTAGGACGAGCGCAGGTCGACGACGCCGCCCTTCGTGAGCGCCTCGAGCGCCGCCCAGCGGCCGTACCCGGTCGCGATCGAGACCGCGCCCGCGACGCGCGGATCGCGTCCGGCCGCGCACAGCGCGGTCGTCGCGCCCATGCTGTGGCCGACGGTATAGATGGTGCGCGCGCCGCGGCGATGCGCGAACGAGACGACCGCCTCCATCGCGTCGATGAGATCGTCGACGCCGCGCAGCCGCCCGCCGCTCGCGCCGAGCTTGTGTCCCGGAAAGTCCAGCGAGTACACGCCGAAGCCGTGGCTGGCGAGGAAGGCGCACAAGCCGTCGAGGTTCTGCTTCGAGCTCGAGTAGCCGTGGCCGACGACGAGCGTCACGTCCCGCGCGCGCCGCGCCTCGTACTCGAGGACGGCGACCTGGTTGAAGCCCGCATCGACGCGGTGCAGCTCGACGTTCACGACGGCGTATTCGCCACCCAGGCGGTCTCACCGTCGCGGTAGATCTCCTGCTTCCAGACGGGGACCCGTTCCTTGAGCGCGTCGATCGCGTAGCGGCACGCGTCGAACGCCTTCCCGCGATGCGGCGCGGCGACGACCACGGCGACCGACGGTTCGCCGAGCCGCACCCGCCCGGTGCGGTGGACGACCGCGATCGCCAGCGGGCCGAAGCGCTCGCACGCCTCGCCGGCGATCGTCTCCATCTCGGCGACCGCCATCGCGTCGTACGCTTCGTAGACGAGCGCGGCGACCGGCCGCGGATCGTCGGGCGACGTCTCGCGCGTCACGCCGAGGAACGTGACCACGGCGCCGTGCGCATCGTCCCGCAACGCGCGGACGAGCGCGTCGGGATCGAGCGGTTCGGCGCTCAGCGAGACCAGCGTGAGGTTCGCCACGCCGGTCACCCTCCGCCGACCGGCGGCATCAGCGCGATCTCGTCGCCGTCGGCGAGCGCGGCGTCGCCGCGCACGAGCGCGCCGTTGCGCGCGAAGCGGGTCGACGCGCGCAGCGAGGCGAGCTCGCCCGTTTCGCTCGCGAGCCGTGCCCACAGCGTCTCGACGTCGGTGCCCGGCGCGACGTCCAGCTCGCGCGCGCCGAAGCCGAGCAGCTCGCGCAGCCGGGCGAAGGCCAACACGCGAACGGTCATCAGAACCCGCCGAGATCCGTGGTGTAGCCGCGCTCCTTCAGCCAGGCGCGCGAGTCGTCGTGGAGCCCGAGCAGGTCGAGCCGGTTGCACGTGAGCTTGTGCAACAGCACCTCCCAGAAGTGCTGGTCCTGCGCGTACACGTCGTCGGGGATTTGATTGTGCGTGCGCGTGAACTCGCGCAGCGCCTCCCAGTCGCGCGCGGCGAGGATCGTGCGCAGCTCGCTCTCGTACTCGGGCGACGGCGGCGCCGGCTGCATCGTCACGCCGACTTCTTCGCCGGGACGCGCATGAAGCGCTCGATCGCGAGGGCCACGCCGTCGCGGTCGTTCGACGCCGTGACGTAGCGGACGGCTTCGCGGACCTCCGGGAGCGCGTTGCCCATCGCGACGCCGATCCCGGCCCAGCGCAGCATCGGCACGTCGTTGCGCGAGTCGCCGACGGCGAGCACACGCTCCGCCGGCACCTGAAAATCCGCGCACAGCTTGGCGAGCGCGTTCTTCTTGCTCGCCTCTCGGTTCAGCACCGCGACCTCGACGAAGTCGAACCACGTCTCGTGCCGGAAGTTGAGCGGCAGGTCGCCGAACTTCGCCTGCATCTTCGCGACCGAGTCTTCGCCGAGGAAGCGGATGAACGTCGGCGCCTCGGTCAGCACCTCGCGCAGCGAGACGGTCTCGCTCCAGCCCGGGCCGCGCATGTCTTCCATGAAGATCTGCGAGCCCTTGAGCCGGTAGAACGTCTCGTCGACGTACACGGCCACCGCCAGCCGCTCGGCGTCGGCGTACTCGATCATCGGCTTGGCGTAGACGAGCGGGACCGGGATGTGGACCAGCGTGCGGTTCGCGCCGAAGTCCTTCGTCAGCGCGCCGTGGCAGCAGATCACCGGGAGGTTGAGGCCGAGCTCCTTCGAGACGCGGATCGGCGTATCGACGCCGCGTCCGGTCACGAGGACGACGCGGATCCCGGCGGCCAGCGCCCGCGAGATCGCCGCGCGGTTGCGGGGACTCACCGTCTCGTCCGGGCCGAGCAGCGTGCCGTCGAGATCGAGGGCGATGAGGTCGATGGGGCTGGTGGGCATGCAGGGTTTCCGTCAACGATTCGTGCGCGAGATCCGTCTCCCGCCTCGAGCGGGGCGAACGAAGGCCTCGGCGGCCGAGACGCCGCCCGAGGACTATCCACATAGATACCCATCGTCACCGCGCGGGATGCGCGACGCGGGCTGCCTCGCCTGCGTTGAAGCGGCATGCGGACGTTCGTCGCCCTCGCCGCGCTGCTCGCCCTCGCGGCCCCGGCCGAGGCCCAGCCCGGGCGGCCCTGCCCGCACGAGGTCTTTCCGATCGGCGGGCAGGCGGTGACCGTCACGGTATGCGCGGCGCCCTCCGGCGGCGGGATCGCGGTCAGCGAGGTCGTGAAGAGCTCCGCCGGGACGGTCCCGCACTCCGCGACGATCCAGCCGCTGCCCGGAGCGAGCGTCGCCCGGACGGTCGACGACATCCCGCTCTCGGCGCTGACCCTGCCGTACACGCTCCACCTGACGCTGGCCTATCGCGTGCGCGACGCGCAGATCGCGATCGAGCACGCGCTGCTCCTTCCGGGCGCGCGGCCGCTGAAGTAGCGCTCGGCGGCGCAACCTCATGAGCGGCCGAGGGTTCCTGGGCACAGACATGCGGTGGCGACACGGCTGATGCCCTGTACCAGCGTGGCTCCGGAGCTGGACGCCGCCGGCCGGGGCCACTACATCACCGAACACCTTCCGCCGGGGCTCTTCCGCCTCGCCGACGAGGCGGCGGCGGGCACGCCGTGGCGGATCACGCCGGAGCCCTTCCCGCTCAAGCCGTCGACGGTCGCCGCGATCGAGTCGCTCGGCGACGACCTGCTCGCCTTCTATCGCGCGCAGAACGCGCTCTACCTGCGAAGCGCGCGCGGCAGCGCGCCGGCGTTCATCGCCGAAGAGCTCGACCGGGGGAAACCCGAGCAGATCGTGCGCCTCGCGCGCCAGAACCGCTTCAAGCAGGACGTTCCGCGCGTCATTCGGCCGGATCTCATCCTCACCGACGACGGCTACATCGCGAGCGAGCTCGACAGCGTCCCGGGCGGGATGGGTTTCGTGGGCGCGATGTCGCGCACGTACTGTGAGATCGGAAGCGACAGCGTCGGCGGCGCCGACGGCATCGCCGAGAGCTTCGCCGCGATGATCTCGTCGCTCGCGGGCGCCACGCGTCCGACGGTCGCGATCGTGGTGAGCGAAGAGTCGGCCGACTACCGCAACGAGATGCGCTGGCTGGCCGCGCGGGTCGGGACGCTCGGTCTCGCCGACGCGATCGTCTGCGCGCCGCAGGACGTCGTCTTCACCGAAGAGGCGCTGTTCGTGCGCACCGAGGACGGCCGCGAGCTGAAGATCGACGTCCTCTACCGCAACTTCGAGCTGTTCGACCTGCTCAACGTGCCGAAGCAGGAGCTCATGCTCTACGCCGCGCGGCACAATCGCGTCAAGCTGACGCCGCCGCCGAAGGCGCACCTCGAAGAGAAGGCGTCGTTCGCGCTCTTCCACCATCCGGGGCTGCGCGCGCTGTGGCGCGCCGAGCTCGGCGCCGCGGTCGACGAACGGCTGCTCGGCATCTTCCCGCGCACGTGGATCGTCGACCCGCGCCCGCTCCCGCCGCAGGCGGCGATCGTCGATCTGTACGCGAACGGCACCCCGGTGCACGAGTGGTCGCAGCTCGAGAACCTCGGCAAGAGCGAGCGCGACTACGTCATCAAGCCGTCCGGGTTCAGCCCGCTGGCATGGGGCTCGAAGGGCGTGAAGGTCGCCAACGACCTCACCCGCGAGGAGTGGCGCGGCGCGATTCAAGGCGCGCTCGCGTCCTTCCCGAAGACGCCGAACATCCTGCAGCGCTTCCACAAAGGACGGCGCGTGCGCGTGCCCTTCGTCGGCGCGTCCGACAACGCGATCCACGAGATGGACGGCCGCGTCCGCCTGTGCCCGTACTACTTCGTGGTCGGCGACCGCACGCGGCTGGGCGGGATCCTCGCCACCGTCGCACCGGCCGACAAGCGGCTGATCCACGGCATGAGCGACGCCATCATGGCGCCGTGCCGCGTCGCGGACGACGGCTTCTGAGCGGCGCCGTCCTTTCGCAGCGGCACCGCGAGCTGCGGACGGCCCGCAACCGCCACCGCCTCATCGCGTTCGGCACGGCGATCGCCGTGGGCTTCGTCGTGTCGATCGTGCTGCCGCGCTGGATCGTCGATTTCACCCGCTTCGTCGCCTCGTACGACGCCGGCGCGTTCACGCTGCTGCTCTTCTTCTGGCACGCGATGCGCCCCGACGCGGAAGGCACGAAGGACCGGGCCGCGCTCGAAGACCCGGGGCGCAACCTCATCTACGGCGTGGTGCTCGTCGCCGTGACGGTCGGGTTGGGCGCGGCGATCGCCATCGTCGGCCACGGCCCGAAAGTGCAGAACCAGCTCGAGAAATGGCTCGCGTACGGCTTCGGGATCGCGGCGATCGCGATCGGCTGGTTTCTCGTACACTCGATCTATACGCTGCGCTACGCGCACCTCTACTGGTACGACGACGACGGCGACGGCACCGAGTGCGGCGGCATCACGTTCCCCGGCACCGACCGCCCCTCGGACCGTGATTTCGCCTACTTTTCGTTCTGCATCGGCTCGTCGTTCGCCGTGTCCGATCCGCAAGTCACCGAGACGCGCGTCCGCCGCGAAGTGATGTGGCACTCCATCATCTCGTTCGCCTACAACTCGGTGATCGTGGCGATCGTGATCAACCTCTTCGCCGGAATTTTCGCCTCCGACGCGGGCGGCGGTCATTGACGACGGCGGCGCCCGCCGCGCGGGTCGTCTAGGGCCGCGGAAGCGCGTCGAGCAGAGCGTCCACGTCATCGACCGTGTTGTGGCCGTGCGGGGAGACGCGGATGCCGTTCGGGCGATACGTCGTGACGATGCCCGCGCCTTGGAGACGTTTGCCGAGCGCGACCGGATCGACGCCGTCGCGGCGGAACGTCAGGATCCCGGACTTGACGTCGTCCCCCGAGCGGTCGCTCACCACGGTCCAGCCGCGGAAGCGCAGGCCGGCGGCGAGGCGGTCGGTGAGCGCGATGACGTGCCCCGCGATCCGCTCGGTCCCGGCGCTCGCGAGCACGCCGATCGACGTGGCGAGCGAAAGGGCGCCGAGAATGTTCACCGTGCCGCCTTCGAAGCGCGTCGCGTCGGGCGCCGGCGGCTGTTCGTAGTCGAGGAAGTTCCACATGTCTTCGACGCTGCGCCAGCCGGGGAGACGCAGCGCGACGCGGTCGAGCAGCTCGGCGCGCAGCCACAGAAAGCTCACGCCCTGCAGCGCCATCAGCCATTTCGCACCGCCGGCGTAGACCGCGTCGACGTCGCTCTGCCTCACGTCGAGCGGAAACGCGCCGAGCGCCTGCATCACGTCGACGACGAACAGCGCGCCGGCCTCGTGCGCGACGTCGGCGAGCGCCGCGAGATCGTGGCGGTAGCCGTCGTCGAAGGTCACCCACGAGACGGTGACGACGCGCGTCCGCGACGAGATCATCCGGCGCAGATGGTCGGGCGTCACGCGCCGGCGCGGCGCGTCGATCAGCGTCACCGCCGCGCCGCGCTCGCGCAGCGCGAGCCACGGATACGCGTTGGATCCGAACTCGTTCGCCGCGGCGATCACCTCGTCGCCCGCGCCGAGGTCGAGCCCTTGCGCCAGAATCGTCGCGCCGTCGCCGGTGTTGCGCAGCAGCGCGATCTCCTCGCCGCGGCCGCCGATGAACTCGGCGATGCGCCGCCGGTAGGCGGGGAGCGCGAGCTCGCGCGCCGCCGTGCCGAGGACGCCGCGTGCCGCGTGATCGTCGATCATGGCGTGCAGCGCGTCGCGCGTCGCGACGGGGAGCACGCCGGCGGCGGCATGGTTGAGGTACACGAGTCCCGGCGCGAGCGCGAACGTCTCGCGTGCGAGCGGGGCGGCCGAGGCGATCATTCGTCGAGCGGGTTGGCGTTGACGATGATGTCGGCCTGGGTGTGGGCGGGGTTCACGCGGAGTTTCGCCTTCGCGACCTGCACGAACGCCGAGAGCGGGACGTACAGATCGCCGTTGCGCATGAAGCAGCGACCCGGGAGATCGACCGAATAGCGGTCGACCCTCGCGGTGCGGCTGCCTGCGGTGTAGATCGCGTACGTGTCGCCGACCGTCACCCACACCGCCTTGCCGTGAAACGTCAGCAGCCCGCTGAACGCCTTCACGAGGTCGACGACGTCGCCGTACACCACGCCGCCGTGCAGCAGCGCGACCTGGGCGCCGGGACGGTCGAGCGGACGGCCGTCGAGGAGCAGCCGCACGACGCGATCCTTCGCGAGCGCGGGAGCGGCGCCCGACGTGCCGGCGAGGAACGCGGCAAGCGCGAGCCCCGCCAGCGCTCGCGTCACGAGTAGATGTCCTTGGTGTGCCAGGCGATGTTCTGAGCGCGGTCGCCAACGCGCTCGATGATCGAGACCACGAACAGCAGCAGCGTCCCGGCCGGAACGGTCCCCGGATCGCGCTGCATCTCCGCCTGAAGCGCTTCGATGCCGCTGCGGTAGAGCAGATCGACGTCGTCGTCGCGCTCGATGACGGCGTCGGCGAGCACCGCGTCGCCCTCGCGGTAGGCCCGCATCACGTCCTGCAGCATCTCGTACGCGACGTCGGCGATGCGGCCCACCTCGACGCTCGCCGGCCGAACGGCCACGTCGGCGAGCTTGATCGCGTTCTTCGCGATGTCGACGGCGTAGTCGCCGATCCGCTCGAGGTCGGTGACGATTTGCAGCATCCCGGCGATGTGGCGCAGCTCTCCGGCGACCGGCTGCTGTTTCCAGATCAGCTCGATGCAGGCGCGCTCCACGCGCCGGCGGGTGTCGTCGATCTCGTCGTCGCCCGCGACCACGTGCCCCGCCTGAACGGCGTCACGCCGCTCGAGCGCTTGGGTGGCGGCGCGGATCGCATCCGCGACGAGGGCGCCGAGGCGGACGACGTCGAGGCGCGTGTTCTCCAACGCCTGGTGGTAGGCGGTTCGCATGGCCCTTCCACTCTATCACAGGGCAGGGCGCGTCGCGCCGGTCGTGGTACGCGCGGCGCTATGGACACGATCGCTCTCGAACAATCCGGCGCCGTGGCGACGGTGACGCTCAACCGCCCGAACGTGCTGAACGCGCTGAACCTGCTGATGCTCGAGGAGCTTGCCCAGACGTTCGCGCGGCTCGACGCGGACGAGAGCGTGCGCGTGGTGATCCTGACCGGCTCGGGACCGCGCGCCTTCGCCGCGGGCGCCGACATCGGCGAGCTGAACGCGCTTCCGCACGCGCGTGCGGGCGAGGCGCAGGCGCGCAAGGGCCAGGCGCTCACCGTGCAGATCGAGCGCATGCGCGCTCCGGTGATCGCCGCGGTGAACGGCTTCGCCCTGGGCGGCGGCTGCGAGCTCGCGATGGCGTGCGATATCCGGATCGCGAGCGAGAACGCGCGCTTCGGCCAGCCCGAGGTCAACCTGGGGATCTTGCCCGGATACGGCGGCACCCAGCGGACGGCGCGGCTGCTCGGCGAGGGCATGGCGATGTACCTTTGCTTGACGGGCGAGATGATCGACGCACAGGAAGCGCTGCGCTGCGGGCTCGTTCAGCGCGTCGTCCCGGCCGACGAGCTGCTCGGCGAGGCGCAGCGGATCGCCGGGCTCATCGCCGGGAAGGGACCGCTCGCAATCGCCGCCACCAAGCGCGCCGTCGTCGAAGGCGCCTCGCTGCCGTTGAACGACGGCCTCGCGCTCGAGGCGTTGCTGTTCGGCCAGGCGGTCAGTACCGCCGATTTCCGGGAAGGGACGCGGGCCTTCCTCGACAAGCGCAAGCCCGAGTTCTCCGGCCGCTAGCGGCCGAGGGCACCGCCGGGTCAGCCGGCGCGCTTCGCCGGCGGCTTCGACCAGATCGCGACGCCGGAGGCCATCTCGTCCTCGATCCCCGGGTCGAAGCCGATCCAGCGGGCGCGGACCCGGCCCGCCGGGTCGATCGCGACGACCGTGGGGAAGCCGTCGACCGCGAAGGCGTGCGCGGTCGCCTGCGTCGGGTCGAGGGCGACGTCGCGCATCGCGAAACGCTCGGCGAAGGGCCGCACCGTCCGCAGATCCTCCCCCACGTCGATCGACTCGACGACGACGCCCGGGTGCGTTCGCGCGAAATGCTGGACGAGCGGGATCGAGGCCCGGCACGGGTCGCACCACGACGCCCAAAAATCGAGGAAGACCACGCGGCCGCGCCGGTCGGCGAGATCGAACGGCCGGCCGTCCAGCGTGGCGAGGCGCACCGCCGGCGCCTGCACGAGCGTGCGGTGGCGCAGCGCCGGCAGCACGACGAAGCGCGCGAGCGCCGCGAGGACGACGAGCACCGCGAGGAGGTCGAGCCCGCGCGCGGCCCAGCGGCGCATGGTCATGCGAACACCGTACGGATCGGCACGCGACGCGTCCTGCGCAGGGAAAGCGACCCTTGCGACGCATCCAACCAACCGATGCCAACGACCCGTGCGGCGGCCGTCACCATCGACGCCCGCACGCTGCCCGCTACCAATAGAAGCGCGCGGATCTTCGAAGCGTTCGACAAGCTGCCCGTCGGCGGCGTGTTGGAGCTGCACGAGGAGAGCGACCCGCGCGCTCTGCGCAACGAGTTCCAGCAGTACCGGTCCGGCCGGTTTTCCTGGGACGCGCGCAATCTCGGCAGCGGGCGCTGGACGATTCGGCTGGAGCGCATCGACGAGCGCGCCGACGCGTCGACGTTCCTCTCCCACTGTCCGCCGTTCGCCAACGCGAAGCAGACGACGGTCAACGAGCTCGCGCAGGTCGCCACGGAACGGTCGTACCGCACCGGCGAAACGATCTTCGACGAAGGCGAGATATGGCCGTACCTCGGCTTCGTGCGCAGCGGCAAGGTGGTGTACACGCTGCTTTCGCCCGACGGCAAGACGCATGCCCTCGGCGAGCGGCTCACCCACGACCCGCTGAACGAGTCGGGGACGTTCGACGGCGGCGGGGCCACGACGCGCGCCGAGGCGCTGACCGACTGCACGATCGTGCTGGTGCCCTCCGAGGCCGTGCTGCACGCCGTCCGCAACGACAGCGAGCTGGCGCTCGGGTTTCTCGCGGCGGCCTCGCAGGCGCGGCGCCGCTCGATCGACACGATCGCCGACCTCGCGTTCGCGCACGTCCTGCAGCGCGTGGCCAAGTTTCTGATGTCCTACGCGCCGGCGACGACCGGGATGGCGCCCGGGCTCCCCGGCGTCGAGAACCTGTCGCAGGCGCAGATCGCCGCCGCCGCCGGCACCGTTCGCGACATGGCGGCGCGTGCGCTGATCCGGCTCAAGAACGCGCGTGCGGTCGAGCTGGACCGCGGCCGCGTCCGCGCGATCGACCGCATGCGGCTCGAAGCGTTCGCGCACGGCGTGCAGGCCCCGCCGGTCTGAAGCCGCGCGTGTCGCCGCACCGTACCAGTCCGACCTCGCCCCGACCTACGAGAGAATGAGGAGTTACGTGCCGATGTTCAGACGTCTCGCGCTCGTCGTCGCGACGCTGCTGTTCGCTTCGCCGGTGCTGGCCGCCACGCTGGCGTATCCGCCGGCTCCGCGCGACGGCGTCACCGACACGTACTTCGGGACGGTCGTTGCCGACCCGTACCGCTGGCTGGAGGACGTCGACTCGCCGCAGACGACCGCGTGGGTGAAAGCCGAGGGCGACTTGACCCGGCAGTATCTCGACGCGATCCCGCAGCGCGCGGCGATCCGCGACGACTATCGGAAGCTCATCGACTACGAGAAGCTGAGCGCGCCCTTCCACCAGGGACCGTGGTGGTTCTACTTCCGCAACTCCGGGCTGCAGAACCAGAGCGTGCTGTACGTGCGCCGCGGCGAGACCGGCACGCCGCGCGTGCTGCTCGACCCGAACACGCTCGCCGCCGACGGGACCGTGGCGCTGGGCGGGAGCAGCATCACGCGCGACGGCCGCTTCATGGCGTACGCGACGCAGTCGTCCGGCGCGGACTGGCAGACCTGGCACGTCAAGGAGGTCGCCACGGGACGCGATCTCCCCGACGTGCTGAACTGGAGCAAGTTCTCCGGCGCGACGTGGGCCGGCGACCGCGGGTTCTACTACGCGGCGTACGACAAACCGACGAGCGGCAACGCGACGCTGAGCGCGCTCGGCGTGCAGAAGCTCTACTTCCACACGCTCGGGACGCCGCAAAGCGCCGACCGGCTCGTCTACGCCTCGACCGCGCACCCCGACGAGTTCATCGGCACCGGTTCGACCGAGGACGAGCAGCTGTACTTCTTCAGCCGCAGCAAAGGCGACGGCAACAGCCTTGCGTGGAAGCGCCGCGGCGAGCCGGACACCGCGTTCAAGCCGATCTTCGCGCTCGATCCGAACGTGCACTACAATCCGGTCGACCACGACGGCACGCGGCTGTACGTCGAGACGAACCTCGATGCCCCGCGCGACCGCGTCGTGTGGCTCGACCTGCGCGATCCGAAGCACGCCCTCCACGAGCTGATCCCGCAGAGCGCCGACAAGCTCGACGGCGTGACGCTGCTGGGGAACAAGTTCTACCTTTCGTACCTGCACGACGCGCACTCGGTCACGCGGATCGCCGACATGCAGGGCCGTCCGGTCGGCCAGATCGCGCTTCCCGGCATCGGCACCGGCGGACTTCCCGGCGGACACCGGCACGACCGGTTCGTCTACTACAGCTTCGCCGGGTTCACGTTCCCGACGACGATCTTCCGCTACGACACGAAGACCGGGAAGAGCACCGTCGCGGTGAAGCCGAACGTCGCGTTCGACCCGGCCGCCTACGTGACCGATCAGGTGTTCGCGACGTCGAAGGACGGAACGCGCGTCCCGGTGTTCTTGACGCATCGCCGCGACATGCCGCTCGACGGCTCGACGCCGACGATCCTGTACGGCTACGGGGGCTTCGACATCTCGATGACGCCGTATTTCTCGTCGGCGGCGGCGCTCTGGCTGCAGATGGGCGGCGCGTACGCGGTCGCCGTGCTGCGGGGCGGCGGCGAGTACGGCGAGGCCTGGCACGACGCCGGCCGCCTCGGGAAGAAGCAGAACGTCTTCGACGACTTCATCGCCGCCGCGCAGATGCTGATCGACAAGAAGGTGACCTCGACGCCGAAGCTCGCGATCAACGGCGGCTCGAACGGCGGCCTGCTCGTCGGCGCGGTGGAGACCCAGCGTCCCGAGCTGTTCGGCGCCGCGATCCCGGAGGTCGGCGTGCTCGACATGCTGCGCTATCAGCGCTGGACCGTCGGGAAGGCGTGGATCCCCGAGTACGGCGACGCGACGGCGTCGGAAGCCGCCTTCAAGTGGCTGTACGCGTACTCGCCGGACCACAACGTCAAGGACGGCACGCACTACCCGCCGACGCTCATCATGACGTCCGACCACGACGACCGCGTCTACCCGGCGCACTCGTTCAAGTTCGCCGCCGCGATGCAGCGCGCACAAGCCGGCGACGCGCCGATCCTGCTGCGCGTCGAGTCCAAAGGCGGCCACGGCGGCGGCCGCCCGACCGACAAGATCATCGACGACCAGGCCGACCGCTACGCGTTCCTCGTGAAGAACCTGAACTTCACCCCGACGCTATAGCGCCCGATTCGAAGTGGTGCGGGCGCGAGAGCCGCCCGCGCTTTCACCTGAGGACCATCGGCGGGCCGGCGGCTCTCGTCGGGCGTTTCGATTTGACGGACGAACACGGTACGACGCTCGCGGCGGGGGTCAGTGCACGCTCCGCACCGTCGATCGATATCATCTCGTCGCAGGGACGTCCGAACGCGCGTCGCCGTAGCGATCTGCGCTGCGTAACTCCGGATTGCAGCCGGCCCACACGGCGGCGACCGCGACGGTCAACAAGCCGCCGGCGACCACCGCCGGGACCGCGCCTGCAAGCGAGGCGAGCATTCCCGACTCGAACTCGCCGAGCTCGTTGCTCGCGACGATGAACACGCCTTCGACCGCGCTGACGCGGCCGCGCATCTCGTCCGGCGTACCGAGCTGGACGATCCCTTCGCGGATCACGACGCTCACCATGTCGGCCGCGCCGACCAGCGCCAACGCGACGACGGAAACCAGCAGCGACCGAGACAGCCCGAACACGATCGTCGCCGCGCCGTAGCACGCGACTGCGGTCAACAACCGCGGGCCCGCGTGACGGTTAATCGGGCGGCGCGCCAGGACGGCCGCGCATGCGGCCGCGCCGACTCCGGTGGAGGCGCGCAAAACTCCGAAGCCGACGGCGCCGGCGTGCAGCACGGCCGTCGCGTAGATCGGCAGCAGCGCCGTCGCGCCGCCGAACAGCACGGCGAACAAGTCGAGCGAGATCGCGCCGTAGAGCACCGGGCGCTGCGAGACGAAGCGCAGTCCCGCGATCGCTTCACGCCATCCCGATCTCCCGCTCGGGGCCGCCGCCACCGTACGCATGACCACGAACGGGACGACCGCCGCACCGGCCACGCTCAGCACGATCGCGGTCCCGTACGCCGGCGCCGCCCCGGCCGCGACCAGGACGCCCCCGAGCGCGGGGCCGGCGATCCGGACGACCTCGCGGAACACCGCGGCGCGCGCCGTCGCGCGCGGGTAGGTTTCCGGCGGAACGATGGACGGCAGGAGCGACTGCTCCGCCGGGAAGACGAACGCGCGGCTCACGCCCGCGATCAGCAGCACGCCGAGCAGCGCCGCGACCGCACCGGTCCCGTGCCGGTTCCACGACGCCATCAACACGGCCGAAATCGCGCACTCGGCGAGCGCGCCCGCGGCGACGATCGCGCGCCGGTCGACGCGGTCGGCGACGAGCCCGGTCACGGGCGCGAGAACGAACGACGGCGCGAACAGCGTCAGCCCGACCAGCCCCAGGTCGAACGCGCTGTGCCGCGCCGCGTACACCTGCCACGCCACCGCGACGCTCTGGACGTCGTTGGCGAGGTCGATCGCGACGAAGGCCGCCAGATAGCGGCCGAAGGCGCTTAGACCGATTCGAGCTCCGCGGTCTCGTGCTCTTGCTGCGCGTCGAACGCGGCCCGCTTCGATTTCGCCGCCGCGTCCGCGAGCGCGGGCGCCGGCGTCGCGGCCGGATTCGCCGGCGCGACCTTCGAGGCCGCGAGCGCGTCGATGCCCTTCTTCACTTGGCCGAGCGCGCCGCTGAGCCGGGCGTCGAGGTCGGTGAGCACCTGGGCGGCGTAGGCGTCGGCGCCTTTGCGCACCTTGAGCGCCTTGTCTTCCGCTTCGCGCAAAACGATCTCGGCGGTCGCGCGCGCGCGGCGCACGATCTCGTGGTCGTCGATGAGCTGCGAGGACTGCGAGGAGGCCTCGACGACGATCGCCTGCGCTTTCTCCTGCGCTTCGCGCACGAGGCGGTCGCCGTTCTTCGCGATCGTCCGCGCACGGCCGACCTCTTCCGGGAGCGAGGCGCGCAGCTTCTCGATCAGCTCGAGGATCTTCTCCTCGCTGACGATGCGGTAGCCGAGCGGCAGGACCGTGCCTTGCTTCACCGAGGCTTCGAGCTTGTCGATCACGCGATAGACGGACATGGCGTTCTCCTAGCGGGCGGCGGGGCGTTTCGCCTGCATGACGCGCAGGACTTCGGGCGGGACGAACTCGGCGACGTCGCCGCCGAGGTTGAAGACTTCCTTCACCAGGGTGGAGCTGACGAACGACCAGCGCGGATCGCTGGGCAAGAACACGGTGTCGACGCCCGAGAGCGAGCGGTTCATCAGCGCCGTCGACATCTCGCTCTCGAAGTCGGAGACGACGCGCAGCCCCTTGACGATGCACGTCGCGTCTTTGCCTTTGACGAACTCGGCGAGAAGCCCCCGGAAGTGCTCGACGTCGATGTTCGGCAGATCGGAGCAGGCGTCGCGGATCATCTGCTCGCGCTCGTCCAGGGTGAACAGCGGCTCCCGCTTCTGCGGGTTGACCACGACCGCGACCAGGACGCAGTCGAAGATCGAGGCGGCGCGGCGAATCACGTCCAGATGGCCGCGCGTGAGCGGATCGAACGAGCCCGGATACACCGCGCAGCGGCGGCCCTGCACGGCGCCGTTCACGCGGCCTCCTCGAGCGGTCGCAGGAACGCGAGCGCGACCTCGCCGTAGCGCTCGGTCCGCTCGAGGCGCATCGCCGGATCCTGCGGTGCCGGCGTGCGCGCGGCGTGCTCGTAGACGACCGTCGTTCCGGCATCGATCGCCCGGCGCTCGCGCAACGCGCCGAACGCTTCGCGCGGATACG
>Ga0209810_1003562_pt1 | contig 16144 bp, 10 predicted proteins | sample Coa_R1_7_FD_187159 | JGI IMG/M metagenome (GOLD analysis project Ga0209810, IMG submission 187159) | Surface soil microbial communities from Centralia Pennsylvania, which are recovering from an underground coalmine fire - Coalmine... | ecosystem: Environmental > Terrestrial > Soil > Unclassified...
TAGAAATCGCGCTCGGTGAGAATGCGGTGATTGACAATGTTGAGTACCACCGAATCTACGATGATGGGACGGAACTCTTCCATCAGGTCGAGCGCGAGTGCGGGACGACCCTGGCGTGGTTGATGCAGAAACCCCAGGTAGGGATCAAGTCCTACGATCTGGATGGCTCCCATCACCTGCTGCGTCAGCATCGTATAGCCCAGGCTCAGCATCGCATTGATCGGGTCGGTTGGCGGACGTCTGCTGCGCCGCGTAAAGGTCATCGGGCCGCGCAGCAATTTGCCAAAGACGCTGAAATACGAGGCCGATGCGTTCCCCTCGATGCCGAGCAGCACGCCCACCTTCGAAGCTCTGGGAATTTCAGCCACCATGCAGCGAATCGCCTCGGCAACATCCGCCACTGCTTTATCCTGCAACTGACGGTTCACGCGCAGTAACATCGTCCGCATATTGTCAAGCTTCCCCTTTACACATGCTCCCGCCACCTGCAAAGCACGTTCAGAGTCGCAATGCGCCTGAAATTGCGCCCGACGCAGAAAGACATTTTTCGCTACCGGCGGCGAGAGCCGTCCCCGAAAATGCCCGTGCAGCGACAGAAAACAAACCTCTATCCCCGCTTCCAGCAGCATGTGCAGGGCCGGAGTCGTCAGCGTCACATCGCCCGATACCACCACCTGCGATATCTTGATCAGCGGCACCTCCCGCTTCTGTTTATCGGGATATTGCACCACCAGGTACTCGTCTCGCTTCTTGACTATAGACTGTTGCTCGTTCAAGTACAGCGTCGTCATCGCTCACCTCCGCTCCCCTCTCAACGCCAACACCTCGCGAGGCATGCATAACGGTTCCAGGCTGCAATCCCGGCACTTTGGATGCAAAGCCGGTAAGGCATCCTTCTTCATCTGCCTGCCAACCAGCGGCGGCGGCAACTCCCCTCGTTCCAGCAGCGTAAACGCCAGGCGCACCGTCTCCTCCGTATGCCGCCGCAACTGCTCATCGAACACTACCTGCTCGCGCCGCGCCGAACCGAAGTAGAAAATGTAACCGTAGGGGATCTGGCACTGTAACATCTCTTCCAGGCACAACGCCTGTGCGCACAACTGCACGTGATCGTTTAACCACTCCCCCATCTTCCCCTTCTTGTACTCAACCGGCGTCAATTGACCCTCCCGTTCCTCCACCACATCCGCGAAACCGCTCAGTTGCAACCGCTCTGAGCCGACCCAGACGCGCCGCATTACCAGTTTGCCATCCTCGGTCGTCGTCCGTCCCTCATCGCTCCTCTCATGCCGCATCGTCCCCTCAACTATGTGCGCGTTCTCCATAAACTCACTCAATGCGCACTCATAATAAAAGCGACGCGGACAATACTCCAGCGCGTTTAGATACGAGATCGAGAGCGTATTCTCCTCTGTCTCACCGATCATCGTGGCCTCCTCGTCATGCTCCCTGGCCCGGCCTAGCGCGGGCGCACCTGCCCCATGCCCATCGTCGTCTTGTATCCCACCCCCGTATAAAACGCCAGTTGAGCCAGCATCAGCAACTGCTGGCGCACCGTCAAAGGAGCGTCCTTCGTCGTCGCCTCGTCCGGGCCGCGCAACAGGTAGGTACATCTGCCCACAAAGCCGTACTGCGGATGTTCCGCGTACTGCACCCGGTGCGGTCGCAAGGCGTAATCATCAATCACCACCCCATCGGCCTGCACATAGTGCTGGATGCGTTCAACCTGCACCATACCCGCCAGTTCCGGCGGGGCCAGCGCCTGCCAGCGTTTGGCCAGCCAGGGAAAGACATACTGTGGCAGCGGCAGCCGCGCAAAAAAATTGCCATACGTCTTGTCCACCATATTGAGCCAGTTAAACGATGTCAGCGAGGCAAATTCCAGCGACACCGTCTCAGACTTCCCCGGAGTCTGCTCCTTCGCCTTCTCCACCAGTTGCGCAAACGACGTAAAACCTGTCCAATCCCCCGGATCGTCCCTGTCCGCGACCACCTCTTCCAGCAAAAACGCCTGCTTGCCGATCATCATAAATGGCGGCTTCTTCGCCCCGAACTCCGTCATGTTAAAATGCAGCAACGTATTGTAAAACAGCGGGAACAGCTCGCCCAGCAGCAGCGTCACGCGCACCTGGTACGTCTTCTCCGGCGTGAGCGGCAGATGCACATTCTCCCGTTCCGCCGCTCGCACGCGCTCCTCCGGCAAAGGAAACAGCACACTGGAGCAGGTAAACAGCCTCCGCTTATTGCCATCATGCAGCATAGCAGCCACGTCAGGAGCGGCAGCCCGGATCCACTCCAGCCACGCCCCATGCACCAGTTCCCCCGAAAACGGCATCAACGTCCCCCGCTCCAACGGCCTCAACCGCAACATCAACGCATACAACTTCGCCGGAGAACTCCCCTGCGATGGTGTGTTCATTGGTAGCAAACCACCTTTCCTTCTCATCAATTCCTGGCGATTATCCACACTACTGCTCCCCAGGCCACCCGCAAGAGGTGACCCTACTATACACGTCCCATCAGCACAACACGAGCGCGCTCATGGTCGATATTGCTGTTTGTGGATAATCACCAGTTTGATCTTGCAACTCTACCTTCCTCAGGCCGATAACCGCTTCTGGCCACCGGGTCGATAACTCATCCCAACGGGCAAGCGGATACCATTTCCTCGCTTATCATGCTCGTCTTTGAGTTCGTAGAACTCACCGGAATACGAAGCGTTGGTAATCAGGCTGGCCGGAGCCATCGCCACGATATTGCAGTTCTCCGGCAGCAAAGAAAGATCAAGCGGATTGAGCGCCCCGTCGGCTCGATAGCTCCCCTGCCTGACCTGCGCCTGTCCCTTGCGCACTACATCTACCCGTGCCTTTGCCATCCATTTCCCCAGCCGAATCCAGCGTGGCAGCGCCAACTCGCGCTCGCTCAGCACAAAGAACTCAAAGGCGCTCTCTGGCGCAAGTTCCTTTGCCCGCCCGAACACCACCTGATTGGTACTGATCTGCGGCGTCAGGTTGTAGTAGTTGACACTCGCCATCTTGAAGGTATGAAAAGCGAAGCTGAAGCGCAAGGGATGCGCCGGTGTGACGTACACCCCCTGCTCATTCAGCACGGCCAGGTCTTCTTGATAGCGCGGCACCTGCGCAAGGTTCGTATAGGGAGCCTTCACCAGCCCAAGCGCATAGGTCAGCCCGTAATTGTGCAGGTATTTCTCCGTCTCATAGAGTCGCCCCATCTCTCGCGAGGCATAGAAGAGAAAATCGTGCAGCGTCAGGTGACAGACCGTAATGAACATGGCATGCTCCTACCTACTTCTTACTCTTCGCCTTTGCCTCTTTCCCTGCATCGACGCCATAGGTTTGTGCGTAACGGCTTGCCTCACCTGCTGCCTGTGCCAGCAGCGTGTTCAACCGCTGCTCATTACTGGTGATCTGGGTCACCTCGGCCAGCAACGCCTGCAACCGATCCCCGGCAAAGCTGCGCGCTACCACCCCATCTTCCTGCAACAGTTCCGGCACCACAGCCTCCATCGCTTCCAGTACCACCGATTGCGGTAACGGTGTCTTCGCTAGCTGCTCTGAGGAAAGGGCATCATAGACGGCTTGCGTCAACTGCAAATTGGAGAAAATCTCACCGTCAGCGAAAATCACGCCGGTAACGTGGTTCTCTACTGTGCCTGTGCGCGTATTCTGCGCCCCGTACCGCTTTGTGCGCAGAATATTGTTCAGCACGTAGATGAATTCAGCCTCCGTCGGATCCTTGATCGTCACAACCGAGGGGAAGTAGACCTGTGGCAGCACATAATCCTGCTCGCCCAGCGCCGTCTTCATCTTCCCATCCTCGCTCATCGTCCCATTCTCAGAAGGCGCATTGAAGGTGAACTGCTGGTGCGACATGTCATAGCCGGTGATCGAAAAGGCCGAATCGACCAGCACCTTCGAGCGTTCCGATCCCTGGTCACCAATGGCAAAGCCGTAGTAGATGCAGTCCGGGCAGCGTTTGCAAAACTCGCTCGTGTTATACTTGCAGTTCTCCACGAACCCGTAGCGGCGTAACAGTTCGCGCCCCGTCAGGCGCTCCGGCGTCGATTGCTTGCGCTTGAAGAGTACAATGCGCGTTGCCTGATCCTGATTCTCAGCCTTACGCCCCTTGCTCACCCGGCTGATATTCAATTCGCCATCGGTCTGGAACAACGCAAACGAATTCGTCTCGCGCAGCACGAGAATATGGACATACTTGCCCATCGGCAACTTCGGAATCTCTTGATGGAAAACGTTCAACCCCTCCAAGCTGTTCAAAAACATGGTATACTCTCCTTCCTGATTGAAGAATCACGACAACAACAAAGACTATCCTACAGGCTCTGGCGCTGGCTCCTGGCCAGGCTCCTGCTCCTCCTTGATACGCTGCTTGCTTCGCAGATAGGTGTAGTATGCCTCGCACCCATCCTTGAACTGGTTGATACGGCTACGCAGGATGCCGCGCTCGCGCTGACAGTAGTCCTTGAAAACCTCCTCGTAAAAGTAACGGACAAACTCCTGCACCGCCGGTATTTCCCGCGTATCGATATCTTTGCCCCAGAACATAGCTCGACCGGTGGCGTGTCCACCGCGCACACGATCCAGCCAGCTTCTCAATTCGCCCTGAATCTGCCAGAGCAGGTCGTCCTCCTCGATATTGAGCGGGCTGTTGATAATCGCCTTCGCTACGATATCTACCGGCTTCAGAATCGAATGGGACTGGTAGCCCCCGCGATAAAAGACGGTGTAGAGGTCTACACACCTTTCAATCTTGCTCACATCTCCCTCCAAAAGTTTGTAAATGTCCAGATATTGCTCTGCCTCGTCCGCATACAACGAATCACGACGATCTCGACGCTGCTGCTTGCGCAGGTAGCTAAACAGGTACAATGGATCAGTTTCCAGATCACGCGCTATGCCACCCAGGCGCTTCCACTCCGGCTTTCCTTTGTTAGCATACGTGTCCAGATTGACCCGGTAAACACTGGCAAGGATACGAATTTTCGTCAGCAACTCATTGACGCGCACGCGATTGCCCCTTAGCAGTCGCGTCAGGTAGGAATGCGGCGCGTCGAAGATGACCGTCTCGCGGAAATCGCGCCCGGAAGCGAAAAGCGGCAGCGACATCTCTGAGATGACCACCTTCGTATTCGTCACCAGCGGCAACGCCAGCGCCAGGAAGGCAGGCATGGCCCACGACGATGTATCATCATCATCGCTGGCCCTCATGCCAAAGAAGCACAGGCCAGGGTAGCTATCCTGTGGAAACTGGAATTTGATATAGCTACGCTCACCAGGGCCGCTCTGCTCTTCCGTTCCCTCTGCTTCTCCGGCTTCCTGCTCATCGTCCTCTCCGAAATCTTCATCCTCATCATGGGTAACGGCTTGCAGTTTTCTCCCCTCATCTGGCGGCGCGGCAAAGGCATCCAGCGCCATCAGGTCGCGCATGGTAATACTTCTCCCATGCAGCCCATGCCTGATTGTGAAGAAGTTGATATCGCGCAACTGGTCGAGTATCCCCTGCACCATCGCTCCCGTCTCTGCCGTAAAGAAGAAATTGGGGTAGACGGCCAGGTATTTCGTCTTGAGCGCCTCAAACTTACTACCCGTCAACCGCAACTGGCCCTTCTGCAGAATTTGTCGCAGCATCAGCTCCAGCGCGCATATCGCACAGATGCCGCCTGCGTTCTTGCCTGCGTACAGAGAGAGCTTGTTCTTGTAGACCCAGGGCTGGAACAATACCGCATTATCCGCCTGCTCTTCAGTCGGGTAGGCGCTATTACACAGCGTACAGATAAGCTGTCGTCCCTTTTTCGCTTTCGCCGTTTCATACCGCTCCAACTCGCCCTCAAAATCCGGTAGCAAACCACCACCGCGAATAGCAAGCGGTACCTCAACAATGCTATCCAGATAGTGGGTGAGATGGCTCAGGTACTTTTGCGGCATCTGTCTGCGTAATTCATCACCTGCCATCCTCAACACAAGCTCCAGCGTTGAATGGAAAGTTGCCTCGAGGTCGTTGGTATCAAGCCCTTTATGAGCGTCCAGGTAGCAAGCCCCCAGCCAGAACCAGCGATACTCCACACCTCCCTTATTGGGAATCATCCGCGCCTGCTCCCAGTAAAGCGTCAATCCCAGGTGCTTGACCACCTCCTGCTCCACTTGCTCGCGCAAGGATTGCTGTTTCTTATCCAACATATCGAGCAAGGTCAGGAAAACCACCGAGAGAAAACGACTTACCATACCAATACGAGGATCAGGTTGAAAATCGAGCGGCAAACCGGCGCTGATCTCTCCATCTTCCTGCATCTTTTTGAGCTTGCTCAGGGGAATCGCACTGATATCGTTGGTTGTTCGCAGAATGGTGAAACGCGCCAGCAACTCAGCGTACTCCTCAAGCGTCAAGAACTCAAAGTAGTAGCCGGGATGCTTGGCGATACCCTGAATGCTGAACTTGAAACCTGGAGCCTGCTGCTTGATGCGCCCGGCACAGATTGCCCGCAACTGTTCCCGCACCGTCTCAACAATCTGCTCCGTTGCCACCGTGAATTGCAGCGCCTTGCGCTTGATGTACACCACGCCATCCGAGAAGAACAGGTACGGCCAGATGCCCTCACGCCCTTCAATAAAGAGGCGAATCAGCCCGTTATTAATCACATTGGTAAACAGGCCGCGCACTTCGCGCAACTGGTGGTAACAGAAAATCAGTTTATCATCGCTTAACTCGTGCAGGATAGCGTTTATCTCAGACTCCAGCAGAATAGCGGAAGGTGAAGGCACCAGGTAAGCAATGTGGTCAGAATAGGTGCAGAGCCGCCGCAGGAGCAACACGCGCCTCTCAGGCAAGCGAAAACGCCAGCCATACGTTTGTAAATGCGTTCCCCAACGCTGCTGCGTATTGACCACGAGGTAGGTAATATCTTCCACATATGCCTCAAAGTCGGGGAAGAACTCGTCGGCATTGCACTTATGTAGCTCCCCGGCTATAACCCCCTTTGCCCACTCTATCTTCTCCCGATTCACTGTCGGCACCCCATGCATTTCCAGAATTTTGTCCACATCGTGCATGAGATAGGACAGAATATAGACCCGCCGTTCTTCGTCTGTAAACTGGGCCTGTGGCGCTCCCTCCGCCTCTAGCAAATTCATCAGGCGCATAGTCGGGAAAATGCCGTTGAGCAGGTGACTGACCATGCTCTGGTCGTCCTTCGCCTCAAACTTGCGCTTCGTCTCCTCATCCAGTCGCTCGCTTCCTGAATGCTCACCTCCTTTCGCGGATTTCGTCGCGTACTGTTCCATCATGGCCGGAACCATGTGTTCGATAAACGAGCGTGTCACCTCATCAGCGGCATGCTTCGCTAGAAAGTGAGTAAAAACGTTGCCGGTCTCTTCCACTGAAACCTCCTTTCCTGTATCAAAACCCGCTACAACATCAACGGCCTGTCACTTTTCGGTTTGCGAAAAAACAGAATTGAATCGAGCAGCAGCGCCTCCTGCCCGAACGCCACCGAATACTCTGCTCCCGTCTTATCGCGCAATCGATAGATCGGGAACATCGCCCCCAGGCTCAGCTTCCCCTTGATCTCCCTGCGGGGCATATCGCTGAAAATACAGGCCAGCTTCAGCCCCCTTAATTTGCGATTCACTCTGTCCAGATCGGTATGGCGAGGAGAATCGACAAAGAAGCCATCCAGCGCCAGCGCATGATGCAAAATCTCGCTCTGCGCCCCCAGATCATCTCGCAGGCCCAGCACCAGTTGCATACGCTCCGGCACATACTTGAAAACCCTGAAGTACAACAACTGCTTCTGGAAATCTCCTTCCTCAAGACCGCGCTTGCGCACCTCCTGCATAAAATCTTCCTCTTCCAGCAGCGCAAACTCTGTATTCGCCAGCAGGAAAAAGAGATCATAGGTCTGCAAATGATCGTCAGTATCCCACACTCCACAGGAAAGCGGACTTTGCCCTCGGAAACTGCTCAGTTCCTGAATAATCGCCGGAAAATTCTTCTTGAACCGGTGGAACTTCCCGATCCCTCCCTTCATGGCAGGCTTCTCAGCACTTCCATACAGCCGGTTATACTCCTCTGTCAGCGCCGCCGTAAATTCCTGATTCTCGTCCATCTTGCTCTGTCCCTGCAATTCCACCAGCACCTGTGCCGCCTGCACCACTCCCCACAACTTCGCGTAATGCGCAAACTCCTGCTCCGTCGGGAATGCCTCTCGTATCTCTCTATTGAATTGTTCCCGTTCAACCTCCCCTCTCGTCCATTTTTGTGCCAGCCGTTCAAGCACAAAACGCGGTATCAGCGCGTGCGCCTCGTAAGCATCAAAGCCCTCGTGTCGCCCCAGGCGGCCAAAACGCTGCAAGAATGAGCCAGCCTCGTATGCTTCGAAGACAAGAAAATTAATGCGGAAATCGATACCAATATCTACCGTCGACGTGCCTACCAGAATCGCCTTCTCAAAAGACTCGCGCCGCTTCTCCGGGTCCGTCAACCCTGTATTCTCGCCAACACTGATGCCATAAGGCTTCTCAAGCTGCTCTTTCAGCAGCATCACCAGCCGCCGCGCCGTCGCCACCGAATTGACCAGAATCGCTCCCTTAGCCCCTTTGTGCTGCTCGAAAAACGCTCGTATCTCATCAAGATGCTCGATGACCCACTGTTCCGTCGTCCGTTCCTGGCTCACCTCGTGTAATGTCAGCTCGCATCCCTGCAAGATGCGCCGGTAGCCATCCCGCTCCATAGAGCTATAGTGTCCCTCAATCTTCCTGTATCGCAACCCGCTTCGATCAAGGAGTGTATTGAGCAGCCTGTTGGGAGTAGCCGAGAGAAAGACAAACTTCTTGCGATCAGAGGGCTTATCTCGGTAGGTAACATCCAGATAGCCGAGCATATTCATCACCGAGACCACCTGCGGCACACCAAACACATGAAATTCATCATAGAGGAAATAATCGTAATAGGCCCCCACCGTCGTCGGCAACTCCTTGCGCAGGTAATCCCATCCATACTGGTGGCTCATAATCAGGTGAACAAGGTCGGGGTTCGTCAGTACAATACCATTATTGACCAGCAGTTTGCGCACTTCTTCCAACCGCACCTTTGTCTCATGCTCGCGCATCAATTCCGTAATGCGCGCTCCATACATTGTCGTATAAGCTGACAATCGCACTTCTAAACGCTGCCTGTAGCTCTCAAGCCCCCTTTCCTGATCTTTCACCAGCTCATTGGTGGGATACATGGCAATCACATGCTTCTTCTGCTTCAACGCAGGCAAATATCCCGCCAGGCTCTTCCCATCTCCCGTCATCGCCACGTTAAAAATCACATCCACATCGGGGTCTTTAAACGCCTCCCATGTCTCGTACTGGTGCTTCAACAGTCGCACGGAACCAATCTGGCCTTGCGAGCCGGGATATTCTTCCGAATAGACAGGAAGAATTTGCAATTGCAGCATCTTTCATTCCTCCTGATGTTATTTCTCTTCCTCATACAACCGGCTCATCGTCTGCGCCGTCTTGCGCATCGCCTCAACCAGTTGTTCCGGTTCTAATGCCTTGACCTGGTCGCCGTAGCCCAGAAGGAGACGGCGCGCCCACCAGATGGATTTTGCGTAGCCTGAAACGATGGCTCCCTGCTCGTCTTCCAGCATGGTAACATGCTGCTCGTGCAGGCGCACGCTCAGGCTGCCGTGCCGGGCCAGCATGGGGGAGACCCAGTATTTGATTTTGACGCCGTGACGCTGCCGGATTCCGGGCGTGAAATGCTCGTGTTCCAGGTACAGCGAGCCGGGACGGATACGGTCGACGCGATAGTCAAGAAAGGTATTCTGCTCATAGGCATAGGCGACGAAGTACCAGTGGCCGTCGCGGTATTCCAGTTCGTAGGGTTCGATGTGCGTGTGTTGCACCGGCTCCGCATCCCAGCTGTGCGTCAGCGGCGTATAGGCAAAGGAGACATACGCGCCCTCTTCCAATGCACGATCCAGCTTCAGGATGATGTCGTCATGCTGGCTGTAATCTACGACCGGCGAGAGCGGCAGCAGTACAGGTCGCCCACGTCGCTTGCGCTTCTGCTCCACCAGGTGTCGGCTTTTCTCGGTAAATTGCCACTCCCAACGCCTCAGCAAATGTTGTACAGCCTCCGCATAGGGCGTTCCCGGCGTGAATCCCTCCTGCAATGCCACGAATGCCCGCGCCTCATCCTCGTTGATATCCAGTGAGAAAATGGATATTGCCAGTCCGAAGGTCTTCTCCCGACGATTATAGGTAATCGGCAGAAAGTCCAGAGCTTGCTGTCTGGCGCACCATTCTTGAAGGTCCGGCACGTCTGGTTCTGGCAGATCATCCACAAGCTCGCCAGTAAGCGTCTCAATATCGCGATATAACGCTCTTGGCCGCTTGCTCTCCCCATAATAGGGCAGTTGCTCGATGATTTCCTGCGCTGTTAAACGTTTCGGCCAGCTTACCTGAAATAGCACAGCTAACCTCACCGTGCGCATCGTCTTCTTCGTACTGGCCCCGACCGCTTGCCTGGCTTGTTTGCTCCCCTGTTCCGTACTCCGCGACTGCTCTTTCCCCATCATATAGCCTTCCTGCAAAATAGTGTTAGATGGCAGGTAGAGTCTTGTTGTGACTGGTCACTCAACCCGCCTGCAAATGAAGCATAGCATAGTTCCAGGGACAAAATCCGTCCCTATAAATCAATTTGAAACCAACGGTGACAGGTTAGAAATACACAGGCAATCAAAAGTCTATACTGGCTCATATTACCACTTCCTTTCTTACTGGTAAAGCATATCCGGTACTTCTGTCTGTTTCCTGATTGGAAAGAGTGGGCAGATTCAGAAGAAAAGGGAAGTGGCAGGGCGCGTGTGCCAGAGGCGGCCAGCTTCGCCCTGTCACTTCCCTCCTGCCTTCTCCCTCCCACTTCCCATTACGCCCTCTGCTGTCCTGGTAACCCCCTCTTGCCTGCCATACTATAATGAGGAAGAATATTCTTGCCTGGCGGCGCTTTTTGCGAATTGAGGACGAGCGTTTGAGCATGGAGAACCAGTAGCGTTGGTGGATAGCGGTACTTTGCTGCGAGAGACGGCGCGGTTTTTTGAGGAGCAGCACCAGAAAGCGTATCTGGTGGGCGGCTCGCTGAGGAATATCGTGCTGGGGGAGCCGTGCGTTGATTGGGATATTGTGGTTGAGGGAGGGGCGGCGACACACGCGCGCAAGCTGGCGAACAGGCTCGGCGGTCACTATGCGTATCTGCATGAGAAGGCCAGCCGCGTCGTCGTCAAGGGCGATCAGGAGATGGTCTTTGATGTCTCCCCACTGATCGGTGGCTCGCTGGAAGCCGATCTACGCCTGCGCGACTTCACGCTCAATGCCCTTGCCGCGCCCCTTGCCAGCGTGGTTGAGCATTTTGAAAGCGGCGCGCCCATCCAGTTTATTGACCCCCTGCGCGGGCTGGCCGATGCTGAGGCTCGCGTGCTGCGCGCCGTCGATAGCGAGGTCTTCCGCCGCGACCCGCTACGTATGCTGCGCGCCATTCGCCTGGCTATGCGCTACTCGCTCACCATCGACTCCTCTACCGAGGGCCTGCTGATGCGCGACGCCGCGCTGCTGCCCCAGGTCGCGCCCGAACGCATTCATGAAGAACTCTATGCCATCCTCGCGCCCGACGGGGCCAGGGAACGCCTGCGCAAACTGGATGCTTACGGCCTCTTCACCGTGATGATACCCGAATTTATTCCCGCTCGCGGCATGCGCCAGCCCTTTCCCCACTACTGGGACGTACTGGAACATTCCTTTGAAGCGGTCGGCAGGCTTGAGCAACTGGCCGCCCTGCTACAGGCGGAAACCGGGCTTATCAGCAGCTCTCCACTGGAACGAGAGGGCCATCTTGTGGAAATTGCCGCGCTACTGCGTGAAGCGGAACAGCAGAGGATTTTTCAGTTCTCCATGCTCACCGCCCCGCGCACGAAGCTGGCCGCCTTGCTGCACGATATCGGCAAACCGGCCACGTACAGCATCGACGAAGAGGGAGCCATCCATTTCTACGGACATCCGCAGGCCGGCGTGCCGCTGGCGCAGCAGATTCTCAGGCGACTGAGCGCCAGCACCGCCGATCAGCGCCTCATCCAGCAGGTGACGATGCATCATATGCGGCCCGGCCAGCTCGGGCAGGTTGGCCCCGTCACGCCGCGCGCCATTCGCCGCTACTTCGTCGATCTTGGCCACAGCGGCATCCTCATCGCCATCCTTTCGCTGGCCGACCATCTCGCTACCCTCGGCCCGCAGCCGCTCAGCGAACACTGGACGCGCCACCTCTCCGTCGTGCGCCTGCTGCTCACCAGCTACATCCGCGAGCGAGAGAGTATCCTGCCTGCCCAACTCGTCAGCGCCCCGGAACTCATGCGTCGCCTCAAACTCGAACCCGGCCCCCTCATCGGCCAGCTCCTTGAACACCTCGCCGAAGCCCAGGCCGAGGGACGCATCCACTCTAAAGAAGAGGCCCTCTGGCTCGCCGAAGAATGGCACAAACAACACCTGTAGGGAGAAAACCATAGGCGTTCACTTCAGGCCGCCGCAGGCCACCCGCAAGGGGTGGCCCCAGAGGCGTTCACTTCAGGCCGCCGCAGGCCACCCGCAAGGGGTGGCCCTACTATATACGACCCCTCCACAGGCGGCACGACCGCCGCGTCTATAGTAGGGCCACCCCCAGAGGCGTGAACTTAAGCCAGTGTGAGCGCGAAGCAGGCCAGCCACAAGGGGTGGCCCTCTCAGGCGTCAACTTAAGGCCGCCGCAGGCCACCCGCAAGGGGTGGCCCTACTATAGACGACCCCTCCACAAGGCCTACGACACGTTCGTATATAGTAGGGCCACCCCTTGCGGCTGGCCTGCCTGGCGCTCGCACGGGCTTAAGTGAACGCCTATGAGGGCCACCCCTTGCGGCTGGCCTGCCCTGCGCTCGCACTGGCTTCAGTTCACGCTTCTGGGGAGAACACCCCATTCGATTGGCAAAGTTCATCAGAGACAGGCCCCTCATTCCCACTCTGGTGTGTGAAACTTCATTATCAGCCCGACTGTACTCATCATGCGTTACCGGAATCTGGCATTCCAGAAAGAATGTTGACAAGGATAGCAGCATAGCGTACCATTACAACAACTACACATGAAAGGGCGTACCTTCTCTGGACGCCCTCATTTATCTGTTCTGGGAGACCATGAATTGTGAAGGCAATCGCCATTTTTTACCAGGGTCGCAAGCAGGATACCTCAGCCGTCGCCGGAAAACTCGATCTGTATTTACAGGAGCGCGGCTATGAGGTACGCAATATCGATATTCGCAGAGAGGGTGAGGAAGAGCCTGTTCCCTCTTTGCAGGGCTGCGAACTGGCAATTGTGCTGGGGGGCGATGGCACTATTCTGCATGCCGCTCGCCTCTGCGCCTTCACCCATACGCCCATCCTCGGCGTCAACTTCGGGCGCGTCGGCTTCCTGACCGAACTGGAGCCGCAGGATGTGTTTTCACAGCTTCCCTATTATCTCAATCGCGATCCATCCGTCTGGATCGATAAGCGCAGCATGCTGCAGGCCACGCTCGATCAGGATGGGACACACGACTTCTTCCTGGCGCTCAACGATATCGTCGTCGCGCGCGGCATGTGGCCCCACGTGGTGCAGATTCGCACCTGGGTCGACGAATATTTTTACAACACAACCTTCGCCGATGGCATCATTCTCTCGACCGCGACCGGCTCAACTGCCTATAACATGGCCGTTGGCGGTCCCCTGATGCACCCGCAGGTGCAGAACAGCGTCCTGACGCCCATCGCGGCACACCTCGCCTCTGACCGCTCCCTGATCCTGCCGGTCGAAGCCTGCGTCAAACTGCAAATCTTTACCGGCTCACAGAACGGCGTCTTCTCCGCCGACGGACAGATGAACCGCGAGGTAAAGGACGGAGCAACGGTCATCGCGCAGAAGAGCAAATACATCACGCAATTTCTCAGGCGCCGCCCGCCAACGTACTTTTACCAGATCATCAACGCCAAGCTTAGAAGTGAGGACCCGGCAGGGAGCAATCAGTAGATCACTATGTTACTTGAACTAAGCATCAAAGATTTCGCCATTATCGACAGTCTGCGCCTGCAACTCAGCCGTATGTTCAACGTCTTTACAGGTGAGACGGGCGCGGGCAAATCCATCATCATCGACGCGGTGAATGCCCTGCTCGGCGGCAAAATCGGCGCGGAATTCGTGCGCGCCGGGGCAGAGCGCGCCAGCGTCGAAGGCATCTTCTCCATTGACCCCCTTCCACCCGTCACCAGCGACTGGCAGGTTCTCGAAACCGTTGCCTTCTCTTCCAACGGCAGCCATTCCTTAATCGAGGCAATGGAACAGACGACCCAGGCCGGTCAGCAGAGCATCGATAACAGCAGCGCCGATGCCGCCGTTGCCCTGGCCTCGCTCTTGCGCCAGTATGACATCGAACCGGAAGACGGGCAGTTGATTCTCACCCGCGACATCTTCCGCTCAGGACGCACCGTCTCGCGCATCAACGGGCGCACCGTCTCGCAACAGGTGCTGCAACAGGTGGCAAGCTGGCTCGTCGATATTCACGGTCAGAGCGAACACATGAGCTTGCTGCGACCCGAACAGCACGTCAACTTCCTCGACCGCTACGCCGAACTGCTGCCCCTGCGCGAACAACTGGCCGCAAAGGTCAGCGAGTGGCGCAGCGACCGCAAGACATTGCTGAGCCTGCAACAGAACGAACGCGAGCAGGCCCGCCGCGCCGAATTCCTGCGCTTCGAAATCGACGAGATCGAAAGCGCGAAGCTCCAGCCCGGCGAGATCGAGGAACTGGAGCAGGAACGCAAAGTCCTGAGCAACGCCGAACGCCTGCGCGAACTCTGCACCTTCATCTACGGCACCATCAAGGGCAGCGACCTCGGCGGCGACGACTTCAAGCCCGCCCTCGACCAGTTGCGCCTGGCACAGCGCAGCCTCGGCGAGCTGGTGCGCCTCGACAGCAGCATGCGGGAATACGCCGACAGCCTCTCCGAAGCCCTCTACCGCCTGGAAGATGTCGCCACCGGCATCAGCAGCTACGAGGCCGACATCGAAGACGACCCGCGCCGCCTGGCCGACATCGAAGACCGTCTCGACCTCATCAACAAGCTCAAACGCAAGTACGGGGCCACCATCGAAGAGATTCTCGCCCACGCCGCGAAATCGCAGGCAGAGCTGGAAAGCATCGTCCACCGCGACGAGATCATCGCGCAGTTGCAACAGAAGGATAGCCAGCTCCGCCGCGAAATCGGCGCGCTGGCGCAGCAGCTTTCCGAACGCCGCAGCGAGGCCGCCGAACGCCTTTCCGCCGCTATGGAAGAGCAACTCAACGACCTTAACATGACGCGGGCGCGTTTCTCCGTCGAAATCGAGCAGGTTCCCGACGAAAACGGCGTTCCTGCCAGCATCAACGGCGAACCGGAGCAATATTACGCCTGCGACCTGACCGGCATCGACCGCGTGCAGTTCCTCATCGCGCCCAACCCCGGCGAGCCGTTCAAGCCGCTGACAAAAATCGCCTCCGGCGGCGAAACTTCACGCCTGATGCTCGCGCTGAAGACCATTCTCGCCACCGCAGACGCCACGCCCACGCTCATCTTCGACGAAATCGACGCCGGTATCAGCGGACGCAGCGGCCAGGTCGTCGGCGAAAAGCTCTGGATGCTCACCGCCAACCACCAGGTCATCGTCGTCACCCACCTGCCGCAGATCGCCGCCTTCGCCGACACCCACTACAATGTCAACAAACAAATCTTCAACGACCGCACCATGACCATTGTCAACGAACTGCGCCCCGACCAGCGCGTGCGCGAAATCGCCCACATCATGGGAGGCAGCGTCACCGAAAACGCCATGAAAAGCGCCGAAGAGATGCTCGCCAGGTCGTTTTTATGGAAGGAAAGCCGGGGGCAACGACACGCTGGTCAATGATTAGCTGTCCCGGTTTCGTGTCTTTTAATTCTGCAATTGGAGGGGAATCAACAATACAATGCAACAGAAAGTACGTGCGGGAAGAAACAGGACGATCGATTTAACAACAGATGAGGAGAGC
>Ga0209810_1003565_pt1 | contig 16142 bp, 12 predicted proteins | sample Coa_R1_7_FD_187159 | JGI IMG/M metagenome (GOLD analysis project Ga0209810, IMG submission 187159) | Surface soil microbial communities from Centralia Pennsylvania, which are recovering from an underground coalmine fire - Coalmine... | ecosystem: Environmental > Terrestrial > Soil > Unclassified...
GACCTGCAGCAGCGCCTCAACCGCAAATCGCCGAGTCCGAAGATGCTGCGCGAGTTTCCGGCCGCGGTGCGGCTCTACGACATTCTGCGCGAAGGCGACGAGGACCTCCGCGGATTGTCCTTTGCCGAACGGCGGCGGCGGCTCGAAGCCTGGTACGCGAGGGCGCCGCGCCCCGGCTTCGACCTGTCGCCGCTCGTGCCGTTCGTCAGCTGGCAGGAGCTTGCGGAACTGCGCGACGGCGCGCGCGCCCGCGGCATCGAGGGATTGATGCTGAAGCGCGCCGACTCGCTCTACATCGCCGGACGCCCGAAGGGGCCGTGGTTCAAATGGAAGCGCGGCGCGCTGACGATCGACGCGGTGCTGATGTACGCCCAGCGCGGCCACGGCAAGCGGTCGTCGTTCTACTCCGACTACACCTTCGGCGCCTGGCGCGGCGACGAGCTGGTGCCGGTCGGCAAGGCCTATTCCGGCTTTACCGACGAGGAGCTGCGCCGGCTCGACCTGTGGGTGCGCCATCACACGACGCGCCGCTACGGCCCGGTGCGCGAGGTCGAGCCGGGGCTGGTGCTCGAAATCGCCTTCGACAGCGTGCACCGCTCGACCCGCCACCGATCGGGCGTGGCGATGCGCTTCCCGCGCGTCCACCGCATCCGCTGGGACAAGCCCTATCGCGAAGCCGACACACTGGAAGCGCTGCAGCGCCTGATGAACTGATCCCAAGCCGGGGTGTTCCCGCCGATCCGGGGAGCAGAATCCGATCAGGTGCGCTTTTTTTTTCTCGTCATCGCCGGGCTTGACCCGGCGATCTCGGGGCGCCCCATAGATGGCCGGGGTCAAGCCCGGCCATGACGATTTTTGGAGTCTCTGTCGGTTCGGATACCGATTCTAGCTAGCTCGGATGGCGAAAGCGGCCGATCAGGCCGGCCGTGCCTTTGGCGTGGCCGCTGAGCTTGGCCAGCAGCTCGTCGCGGGTCAGCCCCGGCTGCAGCGCCTTCGGATCGAGATCGGTCGCGATCAGCACCAGCGTATAGTGATGCCAGTCGGTGTTGGGCGGCGTGCACGGGCCGAAATAGGTCGATAAGCCCATCAGGCTCTTGCCCCCGACATATTTGTCCGACGGCTTGCTGATCTCGCCCTCGGCAAAGCCCGTCACCGCGGCTGGGATGCCGTAGATCACCATGTGCGAGACGCCGGCGCCGCCGCGCCCTTCCGGGTCCCACATCAGCAGCGCGAAGCTCTTGGTGCCCTCGGGCGCGTTCGACCAGGCGAGCGGCGGCGAGACGTTGTCGCCGACGCAGTTGGGGTTCTGCTTGTTGTTGCCGGCGTTCTTCACCGCCAGCTCGCCGTTGTCCTGGAACGCCGGCGAGGTGAGCTTGAACGGCTCGGCCGCGTTCGCCGCCAGCGGCGAGAGGGCCAGGGCAGCGGCGATCAGCCCGGCGCAAAGACGGGATATCATCGTAGTTCCTCCATGTGCGGGTGAGTGGTCAGCGGCGCCGCGGCGAGGCCTCGTTGGCGAGCGGCGAGGTGATGTCGGCGAACGACGTCTTCAGCGAGGTGCGCACGTCGATGACGGTCGGCGCGCGGCTCGCAAGCGCCTCCTTCAGCGCCGGCGCCAACGCCTCCGGCTGCTCGACGCGAGCGCCGCGGCAGCCCATCGCGCGGGCGATGGCGGCGTGGTCGAAATCCTTGAACTCGGCCGCGAACGGACCGCCGCCGTGCAACACCCAACCGAGCGCGTTGTTGTTGAAGACGACGGCAACGATCGGGATGTCGTGCTCGATCGCCGTCATCATGCCGTTCATCGTCATCGCGAAGCCGCCGTCGCCGCAGACGGCGACGACCGGGCGGTCGGGGTGCACCAGTTTTGCGCCGAGCGCTGCCGGGATGCCGAACCCCATCGGGCCGGAGCCGGCGGCCTGCAGAAAGCCGCCGGCCATCTTCGTCTGGTAGAAATGCGTCATCAGGATGCGGTTCTCGCCGGCGTCGCAGGTGACGATCGCGTCCTCGGGCAGGGTGCGCATCAATTCGCCGATGACCCGCTGCGGCAATAGCGGCGCGTCGTCGGCGAAATAGCTGCGGTCGTTGAAATAGCCGTGCCTCTCGCGGTATGCCGCGACCCGCCCCTCGGCCTCCGGCCGCCGCTCGGCGGCGTCGGCCTTGACGGCGTCGCAAAGCGCCGCCAGCGCCTTGCCGGCGTCGCCGAGCAGCACGTGCTCGGCCGGGAAATTCCACGAGGCATGCTTCGGCTCGACGTCGATCTGGATGAAGACCTGGCGGGTCGGGTCGAGCAGTTTGCCGTTTTCCCAGGCCGTGTCGGTCGGGCCGAGCTTGGAGCCGACGACGAGCACGAGATCGGCCTCGCCGAGGCAGGCGTTGGCGGCCGCGGTGCCGAACGTGCCGAACACGCCGAGCGCCAGCTTGTGGGTCTCCGCGAAGCAGCCCTTGCCGGCCGCCGTCGTCGCCACCGGCAGCCCGGCTGTTTCGGCAAGCGCGCGCAATTGGTCGTAGGCTTGCGCGATGCGCACGCCGCCGCCGGCGATCGCGACCGGCCGCTTCGCCGCGAGCAGCGCCTTCGCCGCGGCCGCGACGGCCTCCGGCGCCGGCGCCGGCGGCTCGGGCGGCAGGTAGAAGCGGGTCGGGTAGACCGCCGGCTGCGAGTCCGGCGCCACGCTGCCGGCCAGCGAGTCGTGGCTGAACAGGATCACGACCGGGCCGGGCTGGCCGGCCAGCGCATGCTTGATCGCGAGCTGCGTCGCCTGCACCGCCGCGACCGGGTCCTGCGCCTGCATGACCTGCTTGGTGATGCCGCCGAAGGCGCGGCGCGCGTCCCAGCTGCCGTAGTCGCCGGTCGCCTGCTGGTAGGGCGCATGCAATTGAAAGCGCGGGCCGTCGCTGAAATCGGTGAGCAGCACCATCGGCGACCCGGACAGGTGCGCCTCGAGGGTGCCGAGCAGGCCGTTGCCGAGCACCCACGGCCCCTGCCCGATCAGCACGCCCGGCCGCCGGGTCAGCCGCCCATAGACTTCCGCCATGACCGAGGCGAGCGACTCCTCGCGCACGGTCATCATCTTGATCTGGTTCTGGTACTGGCTGAGGCCGGAGATGATGCGGCCGGTGTGGCCGCCGGAAATGCCGAAGACATATTCGATGCCGGCCTCGGCCAAAACCCGCGCCACCAGCACGCGTGACGGCGTCTCCTCGGTCACCATCCGCTCGACGGCCATTGTCCGCTCCTCCCGTTAGCGCTTGGCTGCGAGCTTGCAACGCCGGCCGGCGAAGCACAACGCCGTTGCCTGCCATGAGCGCGACGCGATTGTCGGCGGCGGCTTCGGTTGCTAGGCTAGATGTCTAGACCTCTTCGCTTGGCAGGAGGAACCGTGCAGATCCTCGCGCGCCTCGACCGCACCGCCTCCAGCACCGAACGGCGCACCCTCGCCGTCGCCTGCGGCGCGCATGTGCTGCACGACGGCTTCACCGATCTGCTCTACGTGCTGCTGCCGCTGTGGCAGAGCGAGTTCGGTCTCGGCTATGCCGAGGTCGGGTTGCTGCGCGCGCTCTATGTCGGCGCGATGGCGGGGTTCCAGATGCCGGCGGGGTTCATCGCCGAGCGGCTTGGCGGTCCGCTGGTGCTCGGGGTGGGGACGGCGCTCGCCGGCGTCGGCTTCCTCGCCGCCGGGGCGAGCGTCGGATTTCCGATGCTGGCGGGGGCGCTGATCATCGGCGGGCTCGGCTCCGGCGTGCAGCACCCGATCGGCTCGCACCTCGTCTCGCAGGCCTTTTCCGGCCGCCGCTCGCGCAGTGCCCTCGCCGGCTACAATTTCTCCGGCGACCTCGGCAAGATGGCGTTTCCGGCGGCGACCGCCTGGCTCTTGACGCTGATGCCGTGGCGCGGCGCGACGACGGTGATCGGCATCGTCGGACTCGTCGCGGCGGCGGCGATCCTGGCGGCGCGCGGCCTGCCGGGCCGTGAGGATGCGGCCGCCCGTGCCGCCGAGCGCCACAGCCAAGCCGAGGGGCAGGCGGGGCCGGGCGGTTTTCCGATCCTGCTGGCGATCGCGATGATCGACAGCGCAACGCGGATGGGCTTTCTGACCTTCCTGCCGTTTCTGCTGAAGCAGAAGGGCGCCGACCTGCCGATGATCGGCACGGCGCTGACCCTGATTTTCGCCGGCGGCGCCACCGGCAAGTTGGTCTGCGGCTGGCTCGGCGCCCGGCTCGGCGTCGTCGGCGCCACCTGCCTGACCGAAGGCCTCACGGCCGCCGGCATCCTGGCGCTGCTGCCGCTGCCGCTGGCCGGCGGCCTGTTCGTGCTGCCGGCGATCGGCGTCGCCCTCAACGGCACCTCGTCGGTTCTCTACGGCACCGTGCCCGAGCTGGTGCCGCCGGCGCGCCGCCAGCGCGCCTTCAGCATCTTCTACACCGGCGGGGTGGGCGCCGGGGCGCTCTCGCCGATCCTCTACGGCATGATCAGCGACCTCTTCGCGGTGCCGACGATGATGATGCTGATCGCCGGCGTCGTCCTGCTGACGCTGCCGCTCGCCTGGCTGCTGCGGCCGGCATTGCGGGGCTGACGCACGCGCGCACGAGGGGCGGCCGCGACGGTCGGACGATCATCACGATTCTGTGACATCGCAGCATAAATATGTGACATTGCAGCCACAGCGTCCCGCCCATGCGCGTGACGCAGCCCCGAATACCACCGCGGCACATTACCTTTTTGGCGACTGGCTGTAAGATTGCCGCACCGCGCCGGATAGCGGGACGTCTGCCTGCCGGTGCCGGAATGGCTGTTTGACGGCGACGTTTACCAGCGGCAGCATGGCTCGATCGAGAGCAGCGGGGGCATCGTGCGCGAACGCACCGGGTTCACACGGTTTCGGCCCAGCCTGCCGCATGCGCGCGGCCGCCGGCTCTCGGCGGCAATTGCGTTAACCGCTGCGCTCGCCGCGCCCGCCTTCGCGCTCGCGCCGATCGACGCCGTCCAGCCGGCGCCGCCCCCCGCGGCGGCTCCGCCGACGGCGCCGGGAAACCCGGAGCTCACGGCGAGGCTCGACAGCCCCGGCATTCTGACGATCGCCGGCGAGCGGCTCAACGGCGACCTGCTGCGGCGGTTCTACGCCGCGCACGGCAACCAGACGATGTGGGATACCCGGCCGGCGCAGGCGACGGCGCTGTGGGACGCGGTATTGCACGCCGGCAGCCACGGCCTCGACCCGAACATGTTTCACGCCGGGGTGCTGGCCCGCCAGCCCTCGCTTCCGACGATCGAGCGCGACCTGCTGCTCTCGGACGGCATTCTCCGTTATGCCGACGCCCTTGCCGAAGGTGCGGTGACGCCGAACCAGCGGCCCGAGAACGAGGACCTTTCGCCGGGGCCGGTCGATATCGTCGCCGCTCTCGATGCGGTCCTCGAGGCCCCGGACCCGGCGCGCGCGCTGGAAGGCTTGGCGCCCAGCACTCCGGAATACGTGGCGCTGCGCCGGGCCTACGCGATCTATATGGCGATCGCGCAGGCCGGCGGCTGGCCGCGCGTCGGCGAGGTCGGGCGGGCCGAGCACGGCGTCGCCGACAGCAGGCTGCAGCAATTGCAGCGGCGGCTGGAGGCGGAGGGTTATTTGCCGGCCGGCTACACCAGCGCCTCTTATGACGGGCCGACGCAGCAGGCGGTCAAGACCTTCCAGGAGCACCACGGCCTCGACCCCAACGGTCGGCTGACCGCGGCGACGATCGCCGAACTCAACGTGCCGGCGGAGATGCGCGCGGGCCAGGTGGTCGTGAACCTGGAGCGGCTGCGCTGGCTGCCGCGCACCTTGCCGGCCGACCGAGTCTGGGTCAACGCCGCGAACGAACGGCTGGAATTGTTCCAGAACAACAAGGTGACGTTCTCGACCCGCGTCGTCGTCGGGGAAGTGGACAAGCAGACGCCGGAGTTCCAATCGAACATCGTCAGCGTCCTCTACAACCCGCCGTGGAATATTCCGTACTCGATCGCGCAGAAGGAGATACTGCCGAAGCTGGAGGCCGATCCGGGTTATCTCGAACGGCACCACATGGTCATGCGCGGCAACGGTTCGGTGCAGCAGGTCGCGGGGCCGTGGAGTGCGCTGGGGCAGCTCAAGTTCGAGATGCCGGACAAGTTCGACGTGTATCTCCACGACACGCCGCTGAAGCAGCTCTTCGCGCGCGAGAACCGGCGCATGAGCCATGGCTGCGTGCGGGTGCAGAACCCGCGGGTTCTCGCGTCGCTCTTGCTCAACCAGAGCGTCGAGGCGATCGGCAAGGGAATCGCCGCCGGCGGCACGACACGGCACATGCTCCCCGCGCCGGTGCCGGTATTCATCGTGTACCAGACCGTGTTCGCAGACGCCGACGGGTCGCTCCAGTTCCGCCACGACGTGTATGAGCGGGACGACGACATCTGGCAGCACTTGATCCGCTCGCCGCAAGCGCCGGTGGCGCAGGAATCGCGGGGTGCTCAACGGGGCGGCTAGGCGATGGAACGCCTTGCTCAACCGACGCGTTAAAGAACCAAAAATTGCCCTGAAAGGGGTTGTTTCATCGATTTCGCGATGCTATGGCGTCCCCCAGGGGGAAGTTGGGGGGAGCAAGCATTGCGACCGACATCGTTGACTCGGCGTCGCGTGATCTGCGCGACCGCGTCCGCCGCCGCCGCATCCGCCGCTGCAGTGGCCTTCATCCGTCCGGCCCCGGCCCTCTCCTACGCGCCGCGGTCGATCTTTGTGTACAACACCCACACCGGTGAATCGTTGCGCACCGTCTATTGGGCCGACGGTCACTACATCCGCGACGCGGTGAAGGACGTAAACTGGATCCTGCGCGACCATTACACGGACGAGGCGCGTCCGATGAATGCGGGCGTGCTGGACGTTTTGAGCCACCTGCGCGAGAGGCTGGAGACGCGCGAGCCGTTTCTGGTCGTCTCCGGCTATAGATCGCCGGCCACCAATCACATGCTGTACCTGCGCGGCGACGGCGTCGCGCTGCATAGCTACCACATCAAGGGCATGGCCATCGATCTGCGCATCGAACGGCGCAGCCTCGCGCAACTGCACAACGCGGCGATGAGCCTGCGGGCCGGCGGCGTCGGCTACTATCCCGCCTCCGATTTCGTCCACGTCGATTGCGGCCCGATCCGCTACTGGGGCGCATAGAGCAGAATCCGACCGGTCCTCTTCTCGTCAGCTCGATCGGATACCGCTCTGGTATCCCGCTTCCAAATTTCGACGACCGCCAGGCTTTGCTGTCGTCGTCCCGGCGCAGGCCGGGACCCACGGTTCAGCCGCTCGATTACGGAGAAGTGGACGCCGGCCGGAGTTTATCCTCGGGCCGGCCTTCGGCCGGACCCGTGGGCCGGCATGACGATGGATAGTCCGGCGGAGTCTCGTGACCGTCAGGAGCAGCCGCGGCCTCTTAAGGCGCAATAAAATTGCCCGCGAAGCCGGCGACTTTATATGATCGGGGCAAAGACCGGCGGCAAAGGCGCTGAGATGCGTCGGCTGAAGCTCGACCCGATCGATCGTCTGATCCTCGAAAACCTGCAGGCCGACGGGCGCATGACCAACGTCGAGCTGGCCCGCCGCGTCGGCATCTCGGCACCCCCCTGCCTGCGCCGGGTGCGCGCGCTCGAACGGGCCGGGCTGATCCGCGGCTATCGCGCCGATCTCGCCGCCGAGCCGCTCGGCTTCGGCGTCACCGTCTTCGCCCAGGTCGGCCTTGCCAGCCAGGCCGAGAGCGATCTGCAGGCCTTCGAGCGGCTGGTGGCGGGCTGGCCCGAGGTCCGCGAGGCGCACATGCTGGCCGGCGAAACCGATTTCCTGCTGAAGATCGTGGCCGTCGACTGGGACAGCTACCAGCGCTTTCTTTCCGCGAAGCTGACCTCGGCCCCGAACGTCAGCCACGTCAAGTCGGCACTGCTGCTGCGCGTCTCCAAATATGAACCGGGCGTGCCCTTTGCCGGCGCCGCCGCGGCCGCCGCGGCGGTTCAACCGAAGGTTACGGAGACGACTTCGTAGGATTTGGCGCCGCGCGGCGTCGTTACCTCGACGCTGTCGCCCTTGTTCTTGCCGATCAGCGCGCGCGCCAGGGGCGAGGTGACCGAGAGGCGGCCGCTGCCGATATCGGCTTCGTCCTCGCCGACGATCTTGAAGGTCTGCTCCTCGTCGGTTTCCTCGTCGGCAAGCGTGACGGTCGCGCCGAACTTGATGACGGAGCCGGACAACTTCGTCACGTCGATGACTTCGGCGCGGGCGATCTTGTCTTCGAGCTCCATGACCCGGCCTTCGATGAAGCTCTGGCGGTCGCGGGCGGCGTGGTATTCGGCGTTCTCGGACAAGTCGCCGTGCGTGCGCGCCTCGGCAATGGCCTTGATGATGGCCGGCCGATCCACCGATTTGAGCCGCTTCAGCTCTTCCTGCAGCCGGTGGTAGCCGTCGGTCGTCATCGGGTTCCTGTTCATACCCGGCTCTGCACCTGAAGTCGAAAAGCGGCGGTTACACGTAGGATTGGAGCGGGGCGACTTCAAGCCTGCCCGCCCGCAGCGCCGCGATGGCCTGGACCGCCGCGCGCGCGCCGGCGACGGTCGTGAAATAGGGGATGCCGTTTGTCAGCGCCGTGCGCCGCAGGCTGAAGCTGTCGGCGATCGCGGCGGTGCCTTCGGTCGTGTTGAAGACGAGCTGAACCTCGCCGTTCAGCATGCGGTCGACGATGTGGGGGCGGCCCTCGCGGACCTTGTTGACGGTTTCCACCGGCAGCCCTTGGGCATGCAACGTGGCTGCCGTGCCACTCGTCGCAACCAGGCTGAAGCCCATCGCGACGAGACGGCGGCACGGCTCGACCACCGCCGGCTTGTCGCAATCGCGCACCGATACGAATACGCAGCCGGCCTGCGGCAGGTCGCAGCCGGCGCCGAGCTGGGCCTTCGCGAAGGCGCGGCCGAAATCGGCGTCGAGCCCCATGACTTCGCCCGTGGACTTCATTTCCGGGCCGAGGATCAGGTCCACGCCGGGGAAGCGGGCGAACGGAAACACCGCCTCCTTGACCGCGATGTGGCTGCGAACGGGGCGCGTGCGCTTCTCGGCGGGGACAAACGCGGCGAGCTTCTCGCCGGCCATGACGCGGGCCGCGATCTTGGCGATCGGCACCCCGGTCGCCTTCGCGACGAACGGTACGGTGCGCGAGGCGCGGGGGTTCACTTCAAGCACGTAAACGTCGCCGTCCTTGACCGCGAACTGCACGTTCATCAGCCCGACGACGTTGAGGGCGCGGGCGAGCGCGATCGTCTGCCGCTCGATTTCGGCGATCGTCTCGGCAGCGAGGCTGTAGGGCGGCAACGAGCAGGCGCTGTCGCCGGAATGGATGCCTGCCTCCTCGATGTGTTCCATGATGCCGGCGACGTAGACGTCGCTTCCGTCGGCGACGGCATCGACATCGACCTCGATCGCGTTCTGCAGGTAGCGGTCGATCAGCACCGGGCTGGCGCCGGAGACGCGCACGGCGGTGCGGATGTAGCGGTTGAGCGCCGTCTCGTCGTGAACGATCTCCATGGCGCGGCCGCCCAGCACGTAGGACGGCCGGATCACCAGCGGATAGCCGATCCGGCGCGCGATCGTGACGGCCTCTTCCGCGGAGTAGGCGGTGCCGTTCTCCGCCTGCCGCAGGCCGAGACCTTGCAGCAGCTGCTGGAAGCGCTGGCGGTCCTCCGCGAGGTCGATGGCGTCGGGCGAGGTGCCGAGGATCGGGATCTCGGCGCGCTCCAGTGCCTTCGCGAGGTTCAGCGGCGTCTGGCCCCCGAACTGGACTATGACGCCAAGGAGGGTGCCGCGGCGCTGTTCGACGCGCACGATCTCCACCACGTCCTCGGCGGTCAGCGGCTCGAAATAGAGACGGTCCGACGTGTCGTAGTCGGTCGAGACGGTCTCGGGGTTGCAGTTGACCATGATCGTCTCGATGCCGGCCTCGGACAGGCTGTAGGCGGCATGGACGCAGCAATAGTCGAACTCGATGCCCTGGCCGATGCGGTTGGGGCCGCCGCCGAGGATGACGACCTTGCGCCGGTCGCTGGGATCGGCCTCGCATTCCGGCTCGCCGATGCCGTCGCCCTCGTAACAGGAATACATGTACGGGGTCAGCGACGCGAATTCGGCGGCGCAGGTGTCGATGCGCTTGTAGACCGGGTGCAGGTTTAACTGGCCCCGCCGTGCGGCGACCTCCTCCGCGCCGAGGCCGACCAGCCAGCCGAGGCGCGCATCGGAAAAACCCATCTGCTTCAGCCGCAGGAACCCGGTCCGGTCCTCGGGCAGGCCCTCGCGCCGCACCGTTTCCTCGACCGCGACGATTTCGCGGATGCGGTCGAGGAACCAGCGTTCGAAGCGGCAGGCCGCGTGGATTTCTTCGGTGCCGAGCCCGTGGCGATAGGCTTGCGCGATCAGCAGCAGCCGGTCCGGCGACGGTTTCGCCAACGCGGCGGTCACGGCCGCTTTCAGATCCTCTCCGCCGACCCCTGCGGTTCCCTCGATCGCGATCTCGTCGAAGCCGTCGAGGCCGGTCTCCATCGAGCGCAGCGCCTTCTGCACCGACTCGGCGAAGCTGCGGCCGATCGCCATGGCCTCCCCGACCGACTTCATCGAGGTCGTCAACAGGGGCTCGGTGCCGGGAAACTTCTCGAAGGTGAAGCGCGGCATCTTCGTGACGACGTAGTCGATCGTCGGCTCGAAGGAGGCCGGGGTGACGCGGGTGATTTCGTTGTCGAGTTCGTCGAGCGTGTAGCCGACCGCGAGCTTGGCCGCGACCTTGGCGATCGGGAAGCCGGTCGCCTTCGACGCCAGCGCCGATGAGCGCGACACCCGCGGGTTCATCTCGATGATGACGAGGCGGCCGTCCGCCGGGTTGACGGCGAACTGCACGTTCGATCCGCCGGTATCGACGCCGATCTCGCGCAATACCGCGATCGCGGCGTTGCGCATGATCTGGTACTCCTTGTCCGTCAGGGTCAGGGCCGGCGCCACCGTCACCGAGTCGCCGGTGTGCACCCCCATCGGGTCGACGTTCTCAATCGAGCACACGATGATGCAGTTGTCGTTGCGGTCGCGCACGACTTCGAGCTCGTACTCCTTCCAGCCGAGCACCGACTCCTCGACCAGCACTTCGCCGACCGGCGACGCGCGCAGCCCGCCGTGCACGATGTCCTCGAACTCCTGCGCGTTGTAGGCGATGCCGCCGCCGGTGCCGCCCAAGGTGAAAGACGGGCGGATGATCGCCGGCAGCCCGACCTGCGGCAGCGCCTCCAGCGCCGCGTCGAGCGACCTCACGAGCACGCTCTTCGGCGAGGCGAGGCCGATGCCGTCCATCGCCTGGCGGAACAGCTGGCGGTCCTCGGCCTTGGCAATTGCCGCCTCGTTGGCGCCGATCAGTTCGACACCCCAGCGCTGGAGGGCGCCGCTGCGCGACAGCGCCATCGCCGTGTTGAGCGCGGTCTGCCCGCCCATCGTCGGCAGCAGCGCGTCGGGCCGCTCGCGCGCGATGATCTTCTCGACCATCTCCGGCGTGATCGGCTCGATGTAGGTGGCGTCGGCCAGCTCCGGATCGGTCATGATCGTGGCGGGGTTGGAATTGACCAGCACGATCCGGTAGCCCTCGGCCTTCAACGCCTTGCACGCCTGCGCCCCGGAGTAGTCGAACTCGCACGCCTGCCCGATCACGATCGGCCCCGCGCCGATGATCAGGATCGAGGAAATGTCGGTCCGCTTAGGCATCGCCGCCCCGAAGATCGTCATGGCCGGGCTCGACCCGGCCATCTCCTTCGCGATTGCAATTGCCGTATCGCCGCGCCACGGTCACCGTATGCAAGGGGGCTGGGTCTATTTCATGACCAACCGCCGCAACGGCGTGTTGTACGTGGGGGTGACGAGCAACCTCCCGAAGCGGGCCTGGGAACATCGCGAGGGGGTGGTGGAGGGTTTCACCCGGCGGTATCGGCTGAAGCAACTCGTCTATCTCGAACACCACGCCGACATCCGGGACGCGATCCAGCGTGAAAGAAACATCAAGCATTGGTCACGCGAGTGGAAAATCCAGCTAATCGAGTCGCAGAACCCCGATTGGACGGACCTCTACGAAAGCTCGCTCTGACCCCACGAGATGGCCGGGTCAAGCCCGGCCATGACGATGAAATAGGAGCAGCGATACGGGAATTAGGCCCTCCGCCATTTTCCCCAAACACGTCATGCCCGGACTTGATCCGGGCATCTCTGCGCGGGAGGCGGGAGGCGCTTCGCTTTCCCGCTCTGCGAGACGAGTTCACTTAGCGCCGTCCATCAGCTCGACGAACCGCTCGAACAAATAGTGGCTGTCCTGCGGGCCGGGGCTGGCTTCGGGATGGTGCTGCACGGAGAACACCGGCACGCCTTGAAGGCTCAGCCCCTCGTTGGTGTTGTCGAACAGCGACAGGTGGGTCGGGTGGGCCCAGTCGGGCAGGCTGTCGTCATCGACGACGAAACCGTGGTTCTGGCTGCTGATCTCGACCTTGCCGGTGGCGTCGTCGCGCACCGGGTGGTTGGCGCCGCGGTGGCCGCGGTCCATCTTGCGGGTGCGGCCGCCGAGCGCCAACGCCAGCATCTGGTGGCCGAGACAGATGCCGAAGATCGGCTTGCCGGCGTCGATCAATTGGCGCAGCACCGGCACGGCGTATTCGCCGGTCGCGGCCGGATCGCCGGGACCGTTCGACAGAAAAATCCCGTCCGGCCGGTGCCGCAGAATGTCCTCGCACGATGCGTCGGCGGGCACCACCGTGACGCGGCAGCCATGTTCCGCGAGCATGCGCAGGATGTTGCGCTTGATGCCGTAGTCGATCGCGACGACGTGCCGGCGCGGCGCTTCCTGGCGGCCGTAGCCGGACCCGTGCCGCCACGTCGTTTCGTCCCACTCGTAGGTTTGGCGGCAGGTCACCTCTTTCGCCAGGTCCATCCCTTCGAGCCCGGGCCAGGCGGCGGCCTCCGCCTGCATCGCCCCAATGTCGAGCCGCCCGTCGGGACGGTGCGCGATGACCCCGTTCGGCGGACCCTTGTCGCGGATCAGGCGAGTGAGCCGCCGCGTGTCGACGCCGCACAGGCCCACCAGCCCCTGCGACTTCAGCCACGCGTCGAGCGGCTGCAGCGCACGGTAATTGGCCGGCTCCGTGATCGGCTGGCGGATCACGAGGCCGCGCGCCACCGGCGGCGTCGTCTCGATGTCCTCGGCGTTGGCGCCGACATTGCCGATGTGCGGGAACGTGAAGGTAATGATCTGGCCGGCGTAGGAGGGGTCGGTCAGGATCTCTTGATAACCGGTCATCGAGGTGTTGAAGCAGACCTCGCCGACGGCGCTGCCGATGGCGCCGACGCCGCGGCCCCAAAACACCGTGCCGTCGGCAAGCACCAAGGCCGCGTTGCAGTCAGGCGGTCGCGTCGGCTCGCTCATGCGAAATCCTGCAGGGGAAGGCCTTAAACATAAGGGGCGCGCCGCGGCACGTCAACGGCATTGATAAACAAGACTTTTCGGTTCGGCGGGATGGGCGTCGGGCCGAATCACAGTGGAATGTTGTCGTGTTTTTTCGGCGGGTTGGTGAGCTGCTTGTCGCGCAGCATCGCCAGCGCCCGGCACAAGCGCCGGCGCGTGTCCGACGGGGCGATCACGTCGTCGATAAAGCCGCGGCTGGCGGCAACGAAAGGGTTGGCGAATTTCTCGCGGTATTCCTCGGTGCGCGCGTCGATCTTGGCGGGATCGCCGAGGTCGGAGCGGAAGATGATCTCGACCGCGCCCTTCGGTCCCATGACCGCGATCTCGGCCGAGGGCCAGGCGAAATTCACGTCGCCCCGCAGGTGCTTCGAGCTCATGACGTCGTAGGCGCCGCCATAGGCCTTGCGGGTGATCAGGGTCACCTTGGGCACCGTCGCCTCCGCGAACGCAAACAGCAGCTTCGCGCCGTGCTTGATGATCGCGCCGTACTCCTGCGCCGTCCCCGGCAGAAACCCCGGGACATCGACGAAGGTCACGATCGGGATGTTGAAGCAGTCGCAGAAGCGCACAAAACGAGCCCCCTTGCGGGCGCTGTCGATGTCGAGGCAGCCCGCCAGCACCATCGGCTGGTTGGCGACGACGCCGATCGTCGAACCCTGCATGCGCGCGAAGCCGATCAGAATGTTGCGGGCATAGCTCGGTTGCAATTCGAAGAAATCGCCGGCGTCCACGACCTTCTCGATCAGCTCCTTCATGTCGTAGGGTTTGTTCGGATTGGCCGGAATAAGCGTGTCGAGCGAGGGCTCCTCGCGGTCCGGTGGGTCCGCCGCGATGCGCCGCGGCGGCGCCACTCGGTTCGACGCCGGCAGAAAGTCGATGAAGCGGCGCGCCTCGATGAGCGCCTCGACATCGTTTTCGAAGGCAAGATCGGCGACGCCGGAGCGCGTCGTATGGGTAATCGCGCCGCCCAATTCTTCCTGCGTCACGGTCTCGTGCGTGACCGTGCGCACGACCTCGGGCCCGGTCACGAACATGTACGAGCTGTCCTTGACCATGAAGATGAAGTCGGTCATCGCCGGCGAATAGACGGCGCCGCCGGCGCACGGCCCCATGATCAGCGACAGCTGCGGGATGACGCCCGAGGCGAGCACGTTGCGCTGGAACACGTCGGCGTAGCCGGCGAGCGAGGCCACTCCTTCCTGGATGCGGGCGCCGCCGGAATCGTTGAGGCCGATGACGGGCGCGCCGACATTCATCGCCTGCTCCATGATTTTGCAGATCTTCTCGGCGTGCGCCTCGCTGAGCGAGCCGCCGAACACGGTGAAGTCCTGGCTGAAGACGAAGACGAGGCGACCGTTGACCGTGCCGTAGCCGGTGACGACGCCGTCGCCCGGCACTTTCTGCTCGCCGATGCCGAAATCGTGGCTGCGGTGCTCGACGAACATGTCCCACTCTTCGAAGGAGCCGGGGTCGAGCAGCAGTTCGATGCGCTCGCGCGCGGTCAGCTTCCCCTTCTCGTGCTGCGCCTCGATGCGCCGCTTGCCGCCGCCGATACGCGCCGCCTCGCGCTTCGCCTCCAACCGCGCCGGTATGTCGTTCATGCGCTCCCTCGCCGCCTGCGCGCGGCATAACATCAACCGCTTGACGAAGCCAGCCTTGCGCAAAGCGGCTGTTCACCGCCGACGCCCGGCGGCAAGATCGCAGCTTCAACCTCAGGAGGACGCGATGGCGGAGAGCGAACTTTACAAGAAGGGCATGGCGAAGCGCCGGCAGTTGATGGGCGACGCCGCGGTCGAGGCCGCGAGCAAGGGCGTCTACAGCGATCCGGTGATGCAGAAATTCCTCGACGTGGCGGTCGAAAACGTCTTCGGCAACCTGTGGACGCGGCCCGGTCTCGACGACAAGAACCGCGCGCTGATCTGCGTCATTTCCGACACCTGTACCGGCCGCGAGCCGGAACTGGCATTGCACCTGCGCATGGCGCTGCGCCAAGGCTGGACGGAGCAGGAACTGACCGAGGTCTTCCTCTTCCTCTCCGGCTATATCGGCGTGCCGATCATCCGCGAGGCGATGATGGTCGCGAGCAAAATATTCAAGGAGCCGCGCTAGGCATCCCGCCACATCTATTGTCATTCCCGCGAAAGCGCGAACCTAGGGTCAACGCCTCGTCGCCCGCCCCTGGACCGCCGCTTTCGAGGCCGTCAGGAAATCGATCGCGCTGTAGAAAAGAGCCTGCATTGGTGCTGTACGTGGTTCGAGACGCACCCTCCGGGTGCTCCTCACCATGAGGCAAGATATTGAGGGATCTAATGATCCTCCTCATCCTGAGGAGACCGCGAAGCGGTCGTCTCGAAGGACGCACGGCATTGTTCGAGCGGCCCACAATTCTCTGACATCCTCTTTCGCGGGGTGACGAAGAGAGCGCAATGGGATGTCCAATCACTCTCGGGCAGCGGCCGGGCGCAGCACGAGGCGGGCGTCGCCTTCGCGGCGGGTCGCGCCGATGCCGTCGAGATATTCGAGCACCTCGATCGTCAGGTTGCGGCCGATCCCAGTGTGGTCCTTGAACGCCGCCGCGGTGAAGCGGCCGTCCGGCGAGGCCGCGGCGATTTCCTGCGCCAATTCCGCCA
>Ga0209810_1003567_pt1 | contig 16141 bp, 18 predicted proteins | sample Coa_R1_7_FD_187159 | JGI IMG/M metagenome (GOLD analysis project Ga0209810, IMG submission 187159) | Surface soil microbial communities from Centralia Pennsylvania, which are recovering from an underground coalmine fire - Coalmine... | ecosystem: Environmental > Terrestrial > Soil > Unclassified...
CCGCTCCCTCCCGGTGTTTCCGGTGATGACGGGAAAGACCACGACGCGGAAGCGGTCGACCAGGCCGGCATTCAGGAGCGAGCGGCACAACGTGAGGCTGCCGATGTTACGCAGCGATAGGTCGTCGCACCCATGAGCACGGTGAAGTCCGCTTCCGGCGACTGGCCCAACCAGCCGAGGTACCTCCGGTCTTCCAACCCCCCCAGCCCGGCCAGCCCTCGGCAGACGCGTAGCCGTCGAGCGAGGTGATGAAGTCGACGAGAAGCTCAGGCATTGGGCCGCCCTACATACCCATCGAGTGGTGACGAGTGTGTGATTTGCAGGCGCTTTCGCTCCGAAAACGATGCCATGTCATCACGGAGGCATCACCTGGAGAGACCGATACGGCACGCTCGGACCCGCCGTCCGAGGCTCGGCTCATTCTGACTTGGCGATGAATCGGGCGCCTGGACAGGCTGCTACCGGCTCGCCGTCTCCTGACACGGATCGGGTGCATGCGGCGGCGCGCGAAGCACGGAACGACGCGGCCCCTTTTGCGCTGGTCGCGGCCGCGATCTTGGTTGCGTTGTCGCTCGTTGCCAAGCATGCGCACTGGCAAGCGCTCGGACAGTCGCTCTGGTGGACGTGGCTGATCGTCGCCGGCCCCTACCTCTGCCTCGCAGCGACGCTGCTCCTGGGCCTGAACCGGCTCGCCGGTCACGATCACAGGCGGGAGATCGTGATCGGGCTCCTGGGGCTCGTCTGGATTTTCAACGTGCTCGGTGTCGTCGTTCTCGTCGCCTCGCTGGTCGCGCATTCCGCGATCCAAATCACGGGGCCGCAGCTTCTTGCCAGCGGCGGCGCTGTCTGGTTGACAAACGCGATCGCCTTCGGCCTCGCCTTCTGGGAACTCGACTGCGGCGGCCCGGTCGCGCGGGCTCTCGCAACGACAGCCCGCAAACCCGACTTCCAGTTTCCCCAGGACGAGAACCCCCTGCTCGCCCGCGACGGCTGGGTGCCCCGGCTCTGGGACTACTTCTACATCTCGCTGACGAACGCGACCGCCTTCAGCCCCACCGACTCCATGCCGCTTACTCGTCCGGCCAAGGCCCTGATGGCTGCCGAATCCATGCTGTCGGTCGTCACCGTGCTGCTCGTCGCCGCGCGCGCAGTCAACATCCTCGCCTAGGACCGCTACAGTCGATATGCGCGTAGACCTAGCCGGGGAACGTCCTCTCCGACTTGCAGACCGGGCCTGATGCGCAGAGAGTGCTGCGCTGCGCCCTCTGAACGTCTAGAGCAAGAGTCTCGAGAGGAGCAGGTCATGGTCGTTAGGCCCCAAGGTCGCCCCATCTCTGTGCACGGACGTCTCGTTGGTCGGGAGCAGTGACGGTGGTCGAATCGTCGCGTAGACACGGTCACTTCGACGGTCGCTACCCGGTCCTGCCGAAGCTCGTGGAACGGCCATGGGTCCCGGAGAGCGCTGACACCGCCGGTGATCAGCTCGACTGGTCAGCGTTTCTCGGACGTTACTTCCCGAACCGCCGTCGTCACGACCGGGCGGCGCTGGCGGCGTACGAGGCCTACCTCGCAGGTCAGCCGAGAAGGCGCCGATGCCGCAGGCACGCGGCGGGTAGGTGGAGACGATCGCCGCGCGCATGCGCTAGCGCACCGGCCATGTCCGCGGCGACAGGCTGAGCGCCTGCATCCGCTGCGGCAGCTCCAGACCACGGCGCACCGACCCTGCTTTTCGGAGGCTCCCGCTGGTGGCCGTGCGCAGCCGGTCGAGTACCCGCTTCAGGCTCTTCCTCATGATGTCGCTCCCTCTCGTGACTCCCCCGAAACAGCAAGCGGCGGGCTCGTGCGGGAGTCAGAACACGGGGACGCTGACGACACGGTAGCGGAACCCAGAATCCGCACAGATGGCCGTCGCCATCAACGGGATCAGCGGACCTTCCTGGTGCAAGTTCGGCACACGGGACGTTCGATCAGACGACCACACGACGGACAGCCGCGGCCTGGGCTGCCTGGAGTAGGCCCCGACCGAGCCCGACGAGGATCATCAGCGCGCCGACGCCTGTCGTCAGGAGGATGAACTGCGGCGTGAGGGCGATCATGCGGCCCGTCCTCTCGGCGCCGCGAGGATCCTCGGGCCGACAATCGTGTAGGAGCGATCGCCGACCGACAACCTGGCCGAACCGAGACCGTCGGCTTCGAGCCACGACTGGACGGCGTCGATCACCTCGACGACCGAACGCGACTCCCACTCGGAACGAACGCGAACCTCTCTTCGCGCTCCGTCGTACGAAACCGAAGAGCGGTCGAAGAGTCGGCCGAGACGGCGCATGAGCCCGTGTATGCGCGTGGCGTCAGTGACGGCTACGCGAATCTCCACCATGAGAACCTCCGGGTCCGAATCACCGACCGCCGACCAGGATGTTGAGGCCGGCCAGATACGGCTCCAACCCGCTTTGCTGAGGGAGGACTCTTTAGCGGCGCCGCTTGCTCCTCGCCGCCAGGTGCTTCGCAGCGCCGATGGCTAAGGCGCCGCTAGCCCCAAGGGTACCACCAGAGCCGTATCGCCTCGTTAGGCCGACTACGTGGCCGGGGCGATCGGAGCACTGGGCTGTACGAGCGGCGGCAGCAGCAAGAGGTGGCTGTCGACGATCGCCTGGGCCACGTCGATGAGCTTGTGGCCGTTGTGCTGCGAATGATCGCGCAACATCTCGAAGGCTCGGTCTGCATCGACTGCATGACGGGCCATCAGGATCCCCTTCGCCTGCTCGATCGTGGCCCGACGCCCGAACGCTCCTTGCAGGCTGTGGTACTCGGCAAAACGTTGCAGTGTGATGTCTATCGCGCTCTGGAGTTCCGCCGGGGTGTCCTCGACGATGTATGCAAACACGCCCCGCTTGGCGGCCTCGTGCACGTAGGCGGGATCCTTGGCCGACAGTAGTGCGATCACCGGGCAGGACGCCTCGCGGACGATCTCGGTGATCAGGTCGAGGGCATGCTCGGAGTGCAGACCCAGTCCCACCAGTGCGACGTCGGGCCGCTCTCTGGCGGTCACGGCGCCGACTTCCTTGACGTAGATCTCACGTGCGATCACCTCGTGCCCGAGCCCGGCCACGACCTGGGCGAGCAATTCGAGTCGCTCGCGCTTCTCGTTCGCGATCAGGACACGTAGATGCCGGACCTCGTCCAGAGCCATCGGAACCCGAAAATGTAGCGCGGCGCCATCGGCATAGATGCGCGCTAACCTTCTACTTGCGGCTCCGCAGCACCCGGCGCCGTGAACCACACCCGCGGGGCCAGAAGCATTCCGGCCCGCCGCAAGATCCGCCCTCAACACACAGGCCGGAGCCGTAGGCCGATCGCGGCGCGCGATCGACCTCCATGTCCACGAGGGAGGATCAAGATGCAGGTCGAATCGCAGCACCCTGAAACGCAGGCCCCGGCCGCGCCTGCGGAGGCACGCGGCGACCGTCTGCGCCGGCACGGCCGTCGCACCGGCCTCTACACCTGGGCGTTTGGCCTCGTGGCGCTGCTCGTCGTGCTGATTGCGCTGGTCGCCGCGAATACGCGACAGGTGAAGCTGAGCTGGGTCGTTGGTACCGGCCGCGCGTCGCTGGTCTGGATCATCCTCGCCGCTGCAGTTCTCGGCTGGCTGCTGGGGATCTTCACCAGCGTCGTCTTCAGGTTGCGCACACGGCGCCGGCGACCGGCATAGGCGGTTTCGACCCTGTGACGCTGGACCCTCGCCCCGAGATCGACCGTTCCTCCGTGTTTGCCGCGGCGCCGCTGGCGGCGGTCGGGATCGCTGCTCCGCTCGTGCTCGAACGCAGGTACCGGCTGCTCGTCGATGCGCTCGTACGCCTGCATCGCTCACGCCGGGCCCGGTGGTCGGTGGCCGCGGGGTCGGGAGCCACCATGGTCGTGCTGGCGTTCCTTGCCGCGCGACACTTCGCCACCAGCCCGTGGCCCCTGTCGGGCGGACAGCCCGGAGTGTTGGTAGCGGTCTGCCTGTTACTGCTTCTCGCTCAGGGCTTCAAGGCCTGGGGATGGGGACGACTGTTCGCGGCGGGCGAGCGGCCTCGGCCGCTCGCGCTTGCGGCAGGCAACGGCGGCGCGGCCCTGATCGGGGTTGTGCTTCCCGGCCGTTTCGACGACGCGATGCGCGTGGCCGTCGTTCGCCGCTATCCAGGCTGTCGCGCCGGCGTCCGCGCACTCTGTCTCTCGCTCGTCATGCTCGGCCTGATCGACTCCGTCGCACTCGCGCCACTTGCCGCGGCGGCCGCCGTACTGGGCGGGGGGATCGGCGTGCGCGCCGGGCTCACGGTCGTCGCTGCCGCGGGCATAGCTGCCGCGGGCCTGCTGGTCGCCCTCCCTCGCCTTGTCGGAAGCAACCGCGCCTCGCGCTCTCGGCTCGGCCGCTGGCTGAATCCACGCACCACCTCGATGCGACGCTTGTCGCAGGCGTGGGCACTCGTGTCGGCCTGCTGGCTCCTCCGCGCACTCGCCTCCTTCCTCCTGCTCGGGACACTCGGGATCGGCTTCTCGTTCCCACTCGCGTTGCTCTTGCTCTGTGCGGGCGCGGCAGCGGCAGCGGTGCCGGTCGGCCTCGCGGGGGCGGCGACGCAAGTCGGCGCCGGCGCCGCGGCATTGATCGCCTCGGGCGTCGGGAGTTCGCAGGCGCTCGCGGTGACGCTCGCCGTCGGCGCGCTCGGCGTCCTCACCGGCGCCGCAATCTTCCTCGCCGCGATCGCCTGGCGCGTCGGCCTCTCCCTGGCTACGACTCGGATCGGCGCCCTCCCGCCCCAAGGCGGCGGCGGAACGGCCAGGTGGGGATCGTGAAGACAGGGCAGGAGTGGCGGGGCGTCCTCGACGCGTACGCGGAGCCGCGGCTCGGTCGGAGCCTGCTCGATCTCGCGACCTCGGCGGCCCCGTATCTCGCGCTACTCGTCGCGATGACGCTCGCGCTGCGCGTCTCGCTGCTGTTGTCACTCGCGCTCGTCGTGCCCACATCCGCGTTTCTGATCCGCACCTTCATCGTGTTCCACGACTGCACGCACGGCTCGTTCATGCGCTCGCGGCGCGCGAACGACGCGTTGGGTATCGCGCTGGGACTGCTCGTGTGGCTGCCCTATCGCGGCTGGCAGCACGAGCACGCCGTGCACCATGCGACAGCGGGCGACCTCGACCGGCGCGGAATCGGGGACGTCGCGACACTGACGGTCGCCGAGTACCAAGCGCTCCCGCCGTGGCGGCAGATCAAATACCGGCTCTACCGCAGCCCGGCGGTCATGTTCGGCGTCGGGTGGTTCCTCGTGCTCATGCTAAAGCCGCGGTTCGTGCGCCGCGGGTCACGGCGACGCGTTCGTAACAGCGTGCTGGCCACGAACCTCGCGCTGGCACTGGTCGTCGCGGGGGCCTGCCTGACGATCGGCTGGCGCGACTACCTGCTCGTCCAGGGCCCGGTGCTCGTGGTGAGCGGCGCAGTCGGGGTCTGGCTGTTCTACGTGCAACACCAGTTCGAAGACACCTACTGGCAGGCCCACGCAGACTGGCGCTACGACCACGCCGCGCTCGCGGGAAGCTCGTTCCTGAAGCTGCCAGGGGTACTGCGCTTCTTCACCGGCAACATCGGCTTCCACCACGTGCACCACCTGAGCGTCGGGATCCCGAACTACAACCTGCAAGCCGCGCACAACGGGACCGATCAGCTCCGAACGGTGCCGGAACTCACGCTGCAGCAAGGGCTGCGCGCAACGAAGCTCAAGCTTTGGGACGAGAGGCGGGGCCGACTCGTCACCTTCCGCGAAGCTCGCGCCTAAGCACCGCTGAGATCCGGTTGCTGCTTGTGCCGGAGGCGACATAGGGCCGCACGAACGTCGCTGATGGTCGAAGAACAGACGAGTTCGTACCGACGCGGGGCGAGGAGCCGCGCATCGCACCCGCCACCGAACCGCTTGAACAAAGGGCCTACGTTCCCCTCGCAGACCTTCGTGACAATCTCTACATACCCATCGAGTGGTGAGGAGTGCCCGATTTGCAGGCACTTCCAATGCGTGAACCGGTCTGCGTCATCACCACGTCATCACCTAGAGAGGCAAATACAGCAAGGTTGAGGCTAGAAACGCCGAAGCCCGCGAACCGCTCGCGCAGTCCCCAGGCTTCGACGCGAGTACCTTCGCACCGCGGCCAACGCTGGTCAAGTGGGAAACGGAGCCGGTCGTGCTCGTCGAGATCGGGCCACGAGGCAGCGGCCCGACGGGCTTTGAGTCGGCTCGGGCGGCGGCTGCAACCGCAACTTCCTCCTCGTGACTCGTCTGCCCCTCCTCACGCAGGTCGTCCACGTCGTTGCCGTCGATCTCGTACATCTGCCGGGCTGGCGTCGCCGTGACTGAGATGACCGACGACCACATCGAGTTGTCGCTAGAGGTCCATCTCGGCCCGGACTTCGCGCCGCCCGTCTATCACGCGCTCAGACCAACGGGCGAGGCGCGACACGATCGCCAAGCCGCGCCCTGCACTGCGTTCCCCACCAGGCGCTTGCACCTGCGGGGCGGCACGGGCGCGAGCGGCGTCGCGGACGCAGAGGGAGAGCGTGTGGTGGGAGATCTGGTAGTCCAGTTCGACTCGGTCGCCACGGCAGCTCCCGTGAGTGACCGCGTTCGCAACGAGTTCGCTCGTCACGAGCAGGACATCCTGCATCCGCTGCCGATCGATCCCGCGGTCGCAGAGGACGTCCCCTAGAAGCTTTCGCGCCTCTCCGACCGCCTTTGGTTCGGCTACGAGCGATGCCCGCTCCACCGATTCACCGACCTCTCTCGACATGTCTGCAACTCCAGAAATGCTGAGGCAGGTACGGCGGCCCACTGTTTCACCGGTGTACCGGAGATTCAGCGGTGTACCGGAGATCAGTTGGTTGTCAGGACAACCCTGCGGAACGACCCCCGTATGCTCGGGATCGTGGCCTGGGCCAGTGCTGCGAAATGAGCCCGGCCGCCGCGCTTGGTTAATGCCTACGCGCGAACCGCTCAGCCTCGCGACGCGATGAGCAGCCCTGCAGGTCGGTGATCCTGCCGTCATTGAACGTGATCACCTGGAACCGCTCAACCCGTCGCCCGCCGTGGTCCAACCACCACGTCGAGCCGATGAATTTGTCGTCTCCGATCTGCCTGAACTGCGGCTCCGCCTGCGGTGAGCGTCCACCGAGCTTCTGGAGCTGGAACTGCAAGACCTCACGGGCCTCGTTCGGCCCCCGTCAGCTTGGCGTGTCCTTCCACCAGAGGTGCCCGCGCGGGATGCCCCGCCACTCGGCGTCCTCGGCCATGAGCGAAACAAAAGGCTCCGGGTCGCCCTGGCCGAGCGCTTGCGCAGCTTCTTGCAGTTGCTCGACCATCGACATGCTCAGCTGGAAGCGTACCCCCGCTCCCCATGAGCGCCGGGGGCCCGGGCTACGCTGGGGTATGTCGGAGATCGGGGTCCTCTTCCTCGTCGCCCAGTACCCGCACCCGGTCGCCCTCGCCCGACGTGTGCGCGACAATTCCCTGTTTCCGGCTCTGCGCCATCTCGAAGCTCGCGGCTTTCTCTGGCGCCAACAGGGCCAGTACCGTCTCACCGAACGCGGCCGCAATCAGCTTGCGCTCACCCACGCCTTGACCTATCGCGGCCCGTCGTCGGCGCCGCCGGCGGCCGCCTTCCGCTAGGTCGGGGCGGTATTAGTCCGCAACGGCGGTGCGGTTAGGTCCGATGCCGGTACGCGTGTCGAGTGGGAGGGTCGGGGCTCCCCGCGGGCGTCGAGTTGGTTCAAAGATCGACGGCTGCAGAACTGGGCTCGGCGCCCGCTCTAGCCCACGCCGCGAGGGAGGTTTCGCTTGTCCGCTGCCTCAACCCGCTCGCTCGAACGGCGCATGATCGCGCTGAGGCAGGCGAACTAGGTGAGAAGCGCGCGGGCCAAGCTGAAGCAGGAACTGCGCCAAGGCAACGTCCGGCTCGAGGAGATCCTGGCCGCCCGGCCCGACTACCTGTCCAACGCCGAGGTGGTCGAGTTGCTCCTGGCGGTGCCGAGGATCGGCCCCGCGAGAGCGGCCCGTCTGCTCAACACGGCTCGCGTCAGCCAGTCGAAGACCATTGGTGGGCTCTCCCACCGGCAACGGGCCTGCATGATCGAACTGCTCAGCCGCCTTCGGCTCGGCCCAACGACCTGATCCCACGGAACACTTGGCCCAGGCGACGCTTCGGTCTCCCTAAGTCGCTCGGAAGGGAGTGACTCTCGTTCGCGTCCCGGGGCCGTCGAGGGTGGTGCCTTGACGTCGAGTTAGCGGCGCGGGACGATGCCGCTGATGGTGGGGTCAACGTCCTTTCCGGTCACCCTCGACGTCGAGCGCCCGCAGAAGTTCGACCGCGTGCAGGTCGTTCTTCGTCTGGCGTTGCTGGTTGTAGTTGGTTGGATTGGCCATCCCGTCGGCTTGCTGTGGTTGGGGCTTCCGCTCGTCGCCGCCGTCCTCGTTTCGCAGAAGGGCGGGTCGCGCTATCTGGACGAGGATGGACCGACGGTGACACGCGTCCTCAACTGGATCATCGACCTCGTCGCCTATCTCGTACTCCTGACCGACGAGCTGCCCGGTCAGGGCAAGCATCCAGTGCGTCTCCAGGTCGAGCGCTCGGGGTCACCGACCGTGGGCTCCGCGTTGCTCCGTCTCCTCTATGCGATCCCGAGCCTGATCGGGCTCGCGATCCTCACGTTCGTCAGTGGGATCATCTGGGTGATCGCCGCCATCCTCGTACTGGTCGACGAGAACTACCCCGAAGGCCTCTGGAAGTTCCAGCTCGGAGTTGTCCGCTGGGAGGCGCGCCTGCTCGCATACCTCGCCTCGCTGGTCGACCGCTACCCGCCGTTCGCGCTCGAAACGACCTCCGTCTCACCGGCCGCGCCCTCCAGTTCATGATGCCGGGGTGCAGGAGCCGAAGGCAGGCTTAGCGCCCAGATTCGCTAGCAGGGGAGGACGGCGGTGACATCCGCTCAACCGTCTCCGGAACCGCCCGGAGGCTGGCGCCTCTCGTGGGACGAACTGGCCAGGAGGACGGGCGCGACACGCGAGCGTTTGGAGCACCTCGTCGAACTCGGGATCCTCGCGCCGGCGGATGCGGCAGAGCCGTTCCGCTCCGGCGACATCCTCCGCGTGCGAGCGGTTGAGGCCCTGGAAAGCTCTGGCGTTCAGCCGGAGCAGATCGCCGCAGCGATGACAGCCGGCGACTTGTCGTTCGGCTATCTCGACTACGTCATCCAGCCGCCGCCGGTCGTCGATCGCACGTACTCGGCAGTCGCGGAGGAGCTCGGCATCCCGTTCGATGTCGTCGAGCGCGTCTTCCTGGCCTTCGGCCTTCCTCAGCCGCTTCCGAACGACCTGGCGCGGGAAGACGACGCGGAGATTCTGAGGGGCGTCAAGGCGTTGCTCGAGGCGACCGACGAGGCCGACGTTCTCGGGTTGGCACGGCTCTCCGGCGACGCGCTGCGTGGGCTCGCCGAGCACCAACTCCATCTCTTCCACACGCGGGTCGAGGAGCGGTTCAGGAAGGCCGGCGTTCCCGAGGCGCAGGTTCTCGATGTCGCACTGAGGGAAGTCGGGGTTCGCACGAGTCCGCTTGGCGAGCTGCTTGCAGCGTGGCTCTATCGCCGTCACAGCGAGACATTCACCGTCGAACACCGCGTTCTGCACGGCGAAGACGACCTCGAACGGGCAGGGATCCACCGGCGGACACCGCCGGATCCACCGGCGATCGTCTTCCTCGACATCACCGGCTACACGCGCCTCACTGAGGAGTTGGGCGATGAAGCCTCGGCTGCTATGCCGATGCGGCTCGCAAGTCTCGTCCAGGATGTGGCCTCGCGGTACGGCGGGCGCACGCTGAAGTGGATCGGGGACGGCGTCGAGCTGTACTTTCGCAGTCCGGCGGACGCGGTCCGGTGCTCTCTCGAGCTTCGCGACCGCATCCCCGAGGCGGACATCCCGGGCACGCATGTCGGTATCAACGCCGGACCGGTCGTGTACGAGAACGGCGACTTCTACGGACGAACGGTCAACATCGCCGCGCGCATCGCGGCGTACGCGGAGAACGGACAAGTCATCGTGAGCGAAGAGGTCGTCACGCACACGGAAGGTGAGGACTTCGAGTTCCGGCGAATCGGGCCCGTCTCTTTCAAGAACGTCTCGCAGGACATCGTCGTCTACGAGGCGGAGAGGGCCTGAGTGATCTCGGAACGCGCCCTCGCCGCACTGCGCCTTCATCGCGGAGAGGGCCGAACGGTCGCCGTCCTCGTGGGGGTTGCCTTCCTCGCTGATGCGGGAGTCATGGTCGCCCAGAGCGCGATCGACGCTCTGTTCTTTGCGCGCTACGGCGTCGGGAAGCTCCCGCTCATGTACGCCCTGGTCGGGGCAGTGATGTTCGCGACGACTCTCGGCCTAGCGGTTCTGTTGACTCGTGCTGGCCGGGCGCGGGCCTTTCTCCTCATACCGGCCGTGATCTTCGCGGTTGCGCTGGGCAGTCGAGCCGCACTCGAGGTGCACGCGGGCTGGGTCTACGCGGTGCTGTGGCTGGTCCGGAACATTGCCCAGTCCACGCTGATTCTTGCCGTCTGGGGACTGGCCGGGCTCGTGGCCGACACCCGCCAGGCAAAGCGCTGGTTCCCCGTGATCGCTGCCGGCGGCGTGATGGGGCTCGTCGTCGGCGGCGTTGTCACCGCGCCGCTCGCCGCGACGCTCGGCTCGAAGAACCTGCTGCTGGTTTGGGCCGCCTTGATCGCCGGTAGCACCGCCCTCGCCTGGCGGTTGGTGCGTACGGAAGGCATCTCGCTCGCGACCCCACCCAGAAGACCGAAGAGCCAGGGATCCGATCTCACCGGTGGCCTCACCGACGTGACCCGGTCGGACCTGCTTCGCTGGATGAGCGCGGCCGACCTACTCGTCGCTCTGCTCTTCAGCCTGCTCTACCTCGCCTTCTCGAGGGTGGCGGTCGAGAGGTATCCCGATCCGAACAAGCTCGCGGCATTCTTCGGCGTCTTCTTCGCGATTGGTATGGCAGCCGCGTTCCTGATTTCGCTCTTCGGCACGAGTCGGCTGCTCGCCCGCTTCGGCGTTCCCACCGTCGTCCTCGTCCTCCCGCTCCTCTACCTCGTGGGCTTTGGTGCGGCCATCGCCAGCGCCACGTTTGCGACCCTGCTCGCCTTTCGCTTCGCCCAGGTCGCCTGGGACAACGGGGGCGCCAACGGCACCTGGGAGGCCCTGATCAACACCTTTCCGGCCGACCGACGCGACCGCGCGAGAGCCTTCCTCTACGGCGTGCCCCTGCAACTCGGCACGATCCTGGCCGGCCTCGTCGCCTTCATCGCCCAACGACTCGGCCACCCAGACATCCTCTACGCCGCAGGTCTCGTCGGCGGGATCCTCGCCGTCGCCTCGGTCTGGCGAATCCGAGCCGCCTACCCGAGAGCGTTGGTGGCAACTCTGCGAGAGGGACGGCCGGCGATCTTCGGAGCGACTGGCGGGCCTCGACCAGCCGTCCTCAACGCGGACGCGACAAGCCTGGCTGTCCTCGAAGGCCTACTGAACGACGACGATCCCGCCGTACGACGGCTCGCGGCCCACGCACTTGGAGACTTCGCCCCCGAACCCGCCGAGACTCCGCTTCTCCAGGCGCTCGAGGATCAAGACGCAGCCGTCCGGGCTCAAGCGCTCGAATCGCTCGGTCGCCTGGGCGGCTCCGCCGCAACCGCGGCTGCACGCCAATGTCTCTCCGACCCAGACTCCGCCGTCCGCCTCATAGCACTAGCCGTGCTCACCGACTCGGAGGAGCTCCCCGACCCGGGATTGCTTACCGACGACGATCCGACCGTACGCTCGCAGGCGGCCGCCCTTCTGCTCAACCACTCCGAGGAAGCCGAGCCCACGCTGATCCGCGCCACCCACGACCCGAGCGCGGAGGTTCGAGCCGCGGCTCTCCGCGGCATCGCGGCGGCGCGCACGCGGAGCGCCTACTCGGTAGCGCTCGAAGCTCTCGCCGACCCGGAGGCAGAAGTACGAGCAGAGGCCATGCGCGCCATCGCCGCCACAGCCCCCGAGAATGCCGTCCCCTCGCTCCTTGCGGCTCTCGCCGACGAGGATCCCCGCGTGCGCGCAGCCGCAGTCGACGGACTCGCAGAAGTCGGAGCGCCCGCCTCTGACGCGGTCTCCGAGGCCCTGTTTGATCAACGCAGGGAGGAGGCGCTCACGGCACTCGAGCGACTCCCCCTCGACGGCGCCGCTAGGCAGCTGCGTCGCTTCGCCTCGGAGGCCGTCGCCCGTGCTCTAGAGGACAGACGTCTCCGTGATGCTCTCGGGCTTCCCGACCGCGACGCCTTGGAGCTCTTGCGCCAATCCTTGGGAGTGCGCGCGGAGAGGAATGCCATTGACGCGCTGCGTGCGGCCGCCCTGCTCGGCGATCGGGCCACTGTCTCCGCCGGCATCGAGAACCTCACCGTCTCGGATCCCGCACAGCGGGCCAATGCCGTGGAAGTGGTCGAGACGGTAGGTGAACCCGCGATCGTCCGGCCCCTACTCGCCCTCCTGGAGCCGCCCCGGATCGGCGAGCGGGATCCGCACGTGCTCGAGCAACTGCGAAGCGACGATGACGAGTGGATACGCGCTTGCGCGGAGTTCGCGAATCAGGCACTGGAAGGAGCAGTCATGACGCGTACCGAGACCACCGTCCCCCTTGTCGAGCGTGTCGTCCTCCTGCGGAAGGCGCCGCTCTTCGCGGCCCTGCCGCCGCAAGACCTGCAGCCGATCGCCGCGGTCGCCGAGGAGCACCTGTTCGCAGAGGGAGACCTGATCGCCACCGAGGGAGAACCCGGCGACACGACCTACGTAATCGTCGACGGAGAGGTCGACGTCGTTGCTGGGACCGGAACGCTCGCAGTTCGCGGCACCGGCGACGTGATCGGAGAGATGTCGGTCATCTCCAGCCGCCCGCGCGTGGCGTCGCTGCGCGCGAAATCAGAAGTCCGGGTACTCGCGATCCACAAGCCGGCATTCGAAGCGATCCTGCGCGAACGACCCGACACGGCACTCGCACTCATGCGCGTCCTCTGCGAGCGACTCGCTCCTGACGATCCCGCTACAAACTAGGCCCGCACACCGCCGCGAAGATCTCCGGCAGGCGGTCGACGAAATGAAGATGGCCCTCTCCCGGGTAGAAGCTGGACCGACACTCGGGAATGCTCGCGGCCAGATAGCGGCCCATCGTGATAGGAGCGTTTGCGTCCTGCTCTCCGTGCGAGAGGTAGACAGGCGTCCGGATCTCCTCGACTCGAAATCCCCAGGGCCGAACGTAGAGCCCCATCTCCCAGGCGGGCCCACGGCTCCCACTCCGGAACGCCTCGGACAGGCTCTCCGCGAGAATCTTCCGCACGCCCGGACGCTCCAGGTAGGGCTTGTCCACGGCGGTTCCCAGCCCGCGCCCCAAGACGCGCTCCGGCCTACGCCGCACCGAAACCCCAAGCGCAGCAAACAGAACCCGCCGCAGGACGCCGACCCGGCCGACCAGTTGGAAGCTCAACCGGTTCCGCCGACCCATCCCCGAGACGGCGCCGGGGACATCGAGCGGCGCAAGGCTGCTCACGATCCCTGCAGCGCTCAGCCGGCCCGAGAGCTTCCAGGCACAGGCAGCAGCGTACGGGCCGCCACCGGAGATCCCCAAGACGGCAAAACGGTCCAGCCCCAGCGCTTCTGCCAACTCGACCACATCGTCGGGCCAATCGACGAGGGTGCGCCGCGGCTGAAAGTCCGAGAGACCCATACCCGGACGGTCGACGGCGATCAAACGGACGCCCGTCTCCCTTGCTGCGTCATCGCCAAGGCGCCCCTCAGCCCGCGATCCCGGCCAGCCGTGAAAGAAGAGAAGAGGCCGGCCCACCCGGTCCCCCGACTCCGCATAACCCAGACGACGGCCATCTCGAAGGTCGATCGTCCGGTCAGCGCCCTCTTTCACCGAGGGATTCTTACCGGCTCGTCTCGAGCCCCTGGTCGGTGGGAGTTCGTGCTCTAGACGGCGATGACGATCTTGCCCCGCGCATGGCCGTCTCTGAGGTAGCCGATCGCCTCTGGAACTTCGTCGAGCGGGAATGTCCTGTCGACGACCGGTCTGATCGCGCCGGCTTCGAGCAGCTTCCGCAGCTCCTCCAGGTCCTCCCGACGCTCCTTCGAGATGAAGAAACCGAGCTTCTGCCGGACGAAGGGTGACAGTGCGGCGGCGCGTAGCTGACGGCGGATGCCGAGCCAGTTGCCCGCGTCCTCAGCGCCGACGATCATCAGCGTCCCCCGCGGTGTCAACGCCCGCCGGAGCTGGGAGAGCGAGCGGTTGCCGGCGATATCGAGAATGACGTCGTATCGGTTGCGACCGTCAGCGAAATCCTCTCGTGTGTAATCGATCACGTGGTCTGCACCGATCGAGCGCACCAACTCGGTCTTCGAAGCACTGCTAACCCCAGTCACCTCGGCCCCGTCCGCCTTCGCAATCTGCACCGCGAACGTACCGACGCCCCCGCCCGCACCGATGATCAACACCCGCTGGCCGGGGCGGACGCCTCCATGGCGGACCGCCTGCAGGGCCGCGAAGCCGGAGATCGGGACAGCCGCAGCCTGCTCAAAGGTCACAGTGTCCGGCTTGGGCAAGAGGCGATCCGGGCGAGCGACGGCGTACTCCGCAAAGGACCCGCGGCAGGTGCCAAACACCTCCTGTCCCGGCCGAAACTCCGTCACCCGCTCCCCGACCGCCTCGACGTCCCCGGCCACGTCGTACCCGAGCAGCCGGTTCTTGGGAGCGCGGATTCCGAAGCCCGCCAGGCGCATCGCGTACGGCGTCCCGGTCATCAGGTGCCAGACGCCCTGGTCGACGCCCGCCGCGTGCACGCGCACCAGCACCTCCCCCTCACCCGCGACCGGCTTGTCGATCTCCGCGAGTCGCACAACTCCGGCCGAACCGTAAGCGTCCCGGACGATTGCTTTCATCGTGTCCGGTTTCCCATACAAGCGCCACCTCGTGCCCAAAGATCGTCGACGCCTCGGTCATCGTCGCGCTTGGCGGAAGCCGCCGCCACATCTCCGTGGCGACGACAACTCGCCGAGGTCGAGCTGTCTCCTTGCGAATCGCTCCGCGACTGTCCAGTGACTTCCACGTCAAGCCTCTAGAGGTGGAAATGAACGCCGGCGACGATCTCGACGGCGATGATCGCGGCGACGGCCCAATCGACAACGAGACAGAACGGTGGCCACCAGCGCGTGTTGGCAACGAACTGACTGCGGTGCTGCCAGAGGTCTTTGAAGCCGTGGCCAGCGAGACCGACGACGAGCAGCCACGGTGTATTGGTGACCGCTGCGGCGGCGATGATGACGAACATGGCGGCAACACCGACTTCGACAGCGAGCACGGTTCGGCGTCCGTCGGCGACCGCGAAGCCGATGTAGACGGAGGCGATCACCGCGAGCCCGAGCGCGTAGACGGTCGCTGTGTCGAGCCACCAGAAGGCGAGGGGTGTGGCCGCCTGGGCGACTCCAACGGCCAGTCCCCAGATGACCGGCGTTCGCAGCCCTGCGCGGACGGGCTGTGCGATCGCGGCGACGCTCACGAAGGCTTTGGCGCGATGCGCCGGTCTGATCGGATGGCGTGGTGCTGGGCGATGACCTGGTCGAGTCTGGTCCCGTTCTTGATGCCGAGGGCGGGACCGGCGAAGGCGGCGATCGTGTCGTCTGTCATCGAGGTCATGTCTTGGATCGAGATCGAGCCGACGGTCGCGCCGCCGATCAGGCTGCGCCCGAGCGCGGTCAGGTAGGAGGGGCCGTCGGTGAAGCTCGTGTGGATGCTGCCGCGGACGGTCAGCAAGGCGCCACCGTCGCGTAGGCCGGCGAGGAAGTGGTCTCGCCCTTGCGCGTATTCGGCGTCCGGTTTCGTACCCGACTGGATCCAGAGGAACGGCCGGTCGAGGCGAGCGTTGCGCTCCGCGCCGAAGAGCTTGCCGTCGAGATCGACGCCGACCTTGAAGCGCGGGTCGGCGGCCATGACTTGCACCGCGGTCGCGCCGCCGATCGAGTGGCCGACGATGCCGACGTGTTGCAGGTCGAGG
>Ga0209810_1003571_pt1 | contig 16127 bp, 11 predicted proteins | sample Coa_R1_7_FD_187159 | JGI IMG/M metagenome (GOLD analysis project Ga0209810, IMG submission 187159) | Surface soil microbial communities from Centralia Pennsylvania, which are recovering from an underground coalmine fire - Coalmine... | ecosystem: Environmental > Terrestrial > Soil > Unclassified...
GGCAGAGCCGCCATCCACCAGCAGCACGCCATCGCTTCCGGTATGGACGACTACGGCGGCCTCGCCTGGAATGCGCACGATATAGAGATCCTCGGCGAGTTTTTCGGTTCCCGGCGTTCCGGCGGCCTGCGGCGCAGCCGCGAGGCGCAGCGCGGGCGCGCCCGCAATTCCGGCGGCTCCCGCAATCGCAGTCTTTAGAATCTGGCGGCGAGTTCGATCCATCGTTCGCTATCTTAGCTCAGAAAACCGCGCGTTCTCAGAGCGCGGCCAGGAGGAAACTCGGGCCGAGCCGCACCGCGGAAGGAGCGCGGGCCTGCGAGCCATTTCCAGCCTGGCTGTGATAATCTCTCGTCACTGGCCAAAAAAGGAGGGTCAAAGCACGTGAAGAAAGCGATCATTCTTCTGGGTGTTGCATTGCCGGTTCTGATGTTGGGGCAGGACAAAGGAAAGCAGAAAGCGCAGCCCCAGCCGATGAGTTTCTTCGTCACCAGCACCGGGATGGGCAAGGGTGGGGATCTGGGCGGGCTCGCGGGAGCGGATCAGTTCTGCCAGATGCTGGCGTCGTCGGCGGGCCGGGGCAGCGCTACCTGGCATGCGTATCTGAGTACGCAGGGGCCGGGCGCGGTAAATGCGCGCGACCGGATCGGCAGCGGACCGTGGTATAACGCCAAGGGCCAGCAAATCGCGGCGAATGTCGCCGAGCTTCACGGCGACACCCTGGAGCTGGGCCGCCTGGGAAATCGGATCACCAAAACCTCGGCGCTGAGCGAGAAAGGAGAGATCCTGAAAGGCGTCGGAGATACCCCGAATGAGCACGATATCCTGACGGGTTCGCAGCCCGACGGGCGGGCATATACCGATAACGCCGACCACACTTGCAAGAACTGGACCAGCAGTTCGGATGGAACCGCGCAGCTCGGCCACTTCGACCGTATGGGTGGACCGAACGCGTCGTGGAACTCGGTTCACCCGAGCCAGGGTTGCAGCCAGCAGAACCTGATCGCCACCGGCGGGGCGGGCCATCTCTACTGCTTCGCGGTGAATCAGTAGAAACAGCAATCCGGGAAAGGTTCTCGCGAGCGAAAGCATCTGCCCCCTGCGGGGGCTGGCGAAGGGGAACGTGCCAGCCGGGCCATAATCCGGGGCCGCCGGGGCGGCCTGCGAATCTGCTGGCCGTACGTTGCAGGACTTTTATAACTGCCTCTTTGAATTTCTGAGGAAGGCTGTGGCGCATTCCCGCCGGGCGGGTGGGTTCAATTCCATAGGAGCCTGCGGGCGGATGCGCGTCCGGGTCGGTTGAAGTATACTAAGTCAGCGCGTAACCATGTTCGTTTCAACGCGTAGGACGTTTCCAGGCGGCCCGGACGCCTAAGGACCCATGAAGACAATGCGACCTATCTCATACTCCCTCCCGCTGATTGCTGTCCTCTGTGGCGTGGGCGTCTTTACCGCCTCACGCACAAGCCAGGCGCAGGATCCGGCCGAGGCGCACCTGGCCCTCATGAAGCAGTACTGCACGACGTGCCACAGCGATAAGCTCAAGACCGGCGGCGTCAGCTTCCAGGGAATCACGGCGGACAGCATCGCCCAGAATCCGGAACTTTTCGAGAAGGCCGTGCGCAAACTGCGCGGCCGTGTGATGCCGCCGCCGGGGGCCAAGCAGCCGGATGGCAAGGATGTCGACGCCCTGGTCGCCTGGCTCGAAACCACATTGGACAAGCTCCCTAACCAGGCGCACATCACCGATCAGGTTGTGCTGCACCGGCTGAATCGGAAGGAGTACGCCAATGCAGTCCACGATCTGCTCCTGGTCGACGTGAATGGCGGCGAGCTGCTGCCGCCGGACGACACGGCGCAGAACTTCGACAACATCGCGTCGGCCCTCCAGGTTTCGCCTTCCTTTGTCGAGCAATACGTCCACGCCGCCCACAACGTCGCGGTTGAAGCGCTCGGTAAGCGCGATTCGCGCCCGCAAGGCTGGACCTTCAAGGCGGCCTCCGGCAATCAGCTCACGCACGTTTCCGGGTTGCCTCTGGGAACTCGCGGCGGGATTCTGGCCAACGTGGATCTCCCCGCCGACGGCGAATACCGCATCAATATCGCCGATATGGCCACGCATATTTGGGGCAACGGCATGGAGTACGAAAATCCCCTGGTCGTCACGCTCGATAACAAGGTCGTGTATCAAACCGTGATCGGCGGCGAGGAAGACTCCAAACTTTACGATCAGGTGCAGAGCGGCGCACTCGACCGGGTGAATGCCCGTCTCAAGAACATCAAGTTTCAGGCCACCGCCGGGCCGCACAAAATCGGCGTCACCTTCCGCCGCCAGAGCTTCGCCGAATCCGACGACCAGTTGCAGCAATTCGCTCCGGGGGGCGGCCAGGATCGTTCCTACCGCGTCAGCTCCTTCCAGCTTCTCGGCCCGTTCGACGCCAAGGGCCTCAGCTCCACCCCCAGCCGGGACCGCATCCTGACCTGCATTCCGGAACGGGACAAGAAGGCTCCCGAGGTCTGCGCCAGGGAGATCTTCGCCCGCATCGCCCGACGCGCCTACCGCCGGCCGGTGACGCAGGAGGACCTCGCGGAAATCATGCAGTACTACACCGACGGCGCCAAAGAAGGCGGATTTGAAGGCGGCATTCGGGAGGGCATCACGGGAATCCTGGCGAGCCCCTTCTTCCTGTATCGCGGCGAGCGCGTGCCCGCTGGGTTGAAGCCCGGCGACAAGTACGCGATCACTGATATCGAGCTCGCATCGAAGCTGTCATTCTTCCTGTGGAACTCGATTCCGGATGACGAGCTCCTCGACGCCGCCAGCAGGAACAAGCTGAGCGACCCGGTGATGCTTGAACGGCAGGTCAGGCGCATGCTGGGCGATCCGCGATCCCGGACGCTCGCAAGCAATTTCGTCTTCCAGTGGCTGGATATGAAGCGGCTGGACGATGTGGTCCCCGATACGGAGGTGTTCCCCTACGCCTCCGGCCGCATGGATCCGCGTCAGGATTTCCGCACCGAGCTGGCGCTGTTCGCCGACAGTATCTTCCGCGAGGACCGCAACGTGGTGGATCTGCTGAGCGCCAGCCACACGTATCTTAACGAGCGCCTGGCGCTCCAGTACGGCATCACCGATGTGAAAGGCGACGAGTTCCGCCGCGTCGAACTGAAAGACTCCCGGCGCTGGGGCCTGCTCGGCAAAGGCGCGATTTTGATGGCGGCGGCGTATCCCAACCGCACCTCGCCGGTGCTGCGCGGCGCCTTCATTCTGGAACACATCGAGGGGGTTCCGCCGGCGACTCCGCCGAAGGGCGTCCCGACCCTGGACGACAAGGACGTCGGCACCACCAAGGCCCTGACGGTCCGCCAGATGATGGCGCGGCACCGCGCCAACCCGTCCTGCTCGGCGTGCCACGCGATTATGGAGCCGCTGGGCTTCGCACTTGAAAATTTCGACGCCACGGGTATGTGGAGAGACAAGGACCGCTTCGCGAACAGCCCGATCGATTCCGCCGGCGAGTTGCCGGACGGCACGAAAATCAACGGCCCCGATGACCTTCGCAAAGCTCTGGTGAGCAAGCCCGAACAGTTCGTGCAGACCTTCACCGAGGCCCTCCTGACCTATGCCATGGGCCGCACGCGCGAATACTACGATATGCCGACCGTCCGCAAGATCGTCCGCGACGCGGCGGCCAAGAATTACCGGTTCTCCGCCATTGTTATGGCTGTGGTCAACAGTGATCAGTTCAAGATGCGCCGGGTCCCACAACCGGCCGCGGTCCAGAGCGCCAGGAGATAAAACCCCTCTTTTGAAGACTGCTCATCGCACTCCGAGGTGGCGGTCCCGGAAAGGCCAACTCGCGCTTAGGAACCGGTGCAGCCTCGCCACGACTCCGCGGTCTTCCGCGGGCCAGGGGCTGCGTACAAGGTGCGGCTGGCCATTGATGGGAGCGTCGCGGCTAAGGGCCGCGACGAATGGGAACGGAAATTCAAAAACCTTACGGCGTTGGACCCGCCAGGCTTGGTGTGGACGTCAGCCGATAGATCGCCGCCTCCCGAACCGGCCAGGGACCTGGAATTTTCGCCCGCGGCGCATTCACACCCTCCTCCCACACCGCGCAAAAACTCATATAGAATCGTATAGAATAAGACCCGGTAAGGAGACGAGCGCATGTTCATATTCAAAAAGCACGTTCCACGTCGTACCGTCCTGAAAGCCGCCGGCGCCACCATTGGCTTGCCGCTGCTGGAAGCCATGATTCCCGCCCAAACCGCATGGGCGGATACCGCCGCCGGCAAGACGCCGAAACGCTTCGCCTTTGTGGGCTTTCCTCACGGCGCGATCATGGATCGTTGGTCTCCCAAGGAAACCGGCACGAATTACACCATGTCGCCGATTCTCCAGCCGCTGGAGCCCTTCCGCAAACATCTCACCATCGTCTCGGGCTTGCGCAACAAGCCCGCCGAAACCCCCGAGCCTCACGCCTACATCGAACAGGGCTGGCTCACCTGCGTGAAGCCTTACGATTTTGGCAAAGCCGGCCCGGATTCCGGCGTGAGCGCGGACCAGATCGCCGTCCGCTACGTCGGGCAGGACACCCGTCTCCCGTCGCTCGAGCTGTCCACCACACAGAGCGCAAGAGTCGCCTGGCGCACGCCTACCCAGCCGTTGCCGCAGGAAAATAATCCGCGCGCGGTCTTTCAGAAGCTGTTCGGGCAGGGCGATACCGATCAGGAGCGCGCCCAGATCCTGTATGAAACCGGCAGCATTCTCGACCGCGTCAAGAGTCAGGCCCAGCGTCTCCAGGCCAGTCTCGGCGTGAGCGACCGCAACGTGGTCAGCGACTATCTCGATTCGGTGCGCGAAATCGAGCGGCGCGTCCAGATGGCCGAGAAACACCAGGACCCCGAGCTGGTGATTCCCGACGCGCCCATCGGCACCCCCAACGACATCACGGAGTATTTCAAGCTGATGTTTGACCTGATGGCGCTCGCCTTCCAGGCCGATATCACCCGCGTGATGACCTTCTCCATGGACCATGAGGCCAGCATGCGGACTTACACCCACCTGGGTATCGCCGAGGGGTTCCATCCGCTGTCCCACCATGGCAACAACCCGGAGAAGATGGACAAGCTGGTGAAGATTCAGCGCTACCATACCCAGGTGTTCGCCGACTTCATCAAGAAGCTCGAATCCGTCAAAGAAGCCGATGGCACCGTGCTGGATCATTCCACGATTCTGTTCGGCAGCGACATGAGCAACAGCGATCGTCACAACAACGATCCGCTACCCAACGCCGTGCTGGGCCACGCCAACGGAAAGATCAAGGGCGGCCAGCACCTGAAGTATCCGCAGGATTCGCGGCACAGCGATCTTCTCTTCACGCTGCTCCAGCGCAACGACATCCCAGTGAAATCCATCGGGGATAGCACCGAGGGCCTTTCGGAGGTCTAGCCATGGCCAAGCCCGCGGCTGCGTTTGCTGTCCTGCTCGGCGGCGCTTGCTTCGTGTGGGCCGCCGACCTCAAGCCGGCGCTGCTCGACGCCGCGGAATCCGGCGATCGCGCTGCCGTTCTGCGCCTGCTGGGCACGAAAGGCGTCGACGTCAACGTGCCCGGCCCCGACGGCGCCACGGCCATCATGTATGCCGCGTCCAATGGTGATCTGGAAATGGTCCGCGCCCTCATCAAAGCGGGCGCGAACGTGAAACTGTCGAACCAGTTCGGAACTTCGGCCCTCACCGAGGCTTCCATCATCGGCTCCGCGCCGATTATCGACGCGCTGCTCAAGGCCGGCGCCGATCCCAACTACCGGACTCCGGATGGCGAAACCCCGATCATGGCGGCGGCTCGCAGCGGCAAAATCGACGCCGCCAAACTGCTTCTGGATGCCGGAGCCGACATCAACGCAAAAGAATCCTGGGGCGGCCAGTCCGCCCTGATGTGGGCTGCCGCGCAAAGCCAGGCAGCGATGGTGAAGTTCCTCGCGTCCCGGGGCGCGAACCTCAACGACCACGGCAAGATTCATCAGTGGGAGCGCAAGGTCATCCAGGAGCCCCGCCCGAAGGACCTCAACAAGGGCGGCTTTACGCCTCTACACTATGCGGCCCGGGAAGGCTGCGCCGCCTGCGTCCAATACCTGCTGGCCGCCGGAGCCGATCCCGATTCGGAGGATCCGGACCGGGAGACTCCCCTTCTTCTGGCGCTCGAAAACCTGCACTTCGACACCGCCGCGGTGCTGGTCAACGGCGGAGCGGATCTCAATAAGTGGGATTTGTTCGGCCGCTCGCCGGTCTACATGGCCGCCGATGTGAACACGCTGCCGACGAAGGGGAACGGCGCCCGGGCGGTCCTCCCGAGCGAGGATAAGCTGAGCGCGCTGGATGTCGCCCGCATGATGCTCGAAAAAGGCGCCAATCCCAACATCCAGTTGAAACGCCGCCCGCCGTATCGCGACGTCCCTCAGGATCGCGGTGGCGATCAGATGCTGGCCCAGGGCGCGACTCCACTGCTGCGCGCCGCTCGCGCCGGCGACGACAAGTTCGTCGCGCTGCTGCTGGAATATAAGGCTCTGGTCGATCTGCCCAGTAAGGAAGGCATCACGCCGCTGATGGCCGCCGCCGGAGTCGATTACGGCCAGCGCGTCACGCGCGGGCGCAACCGCACCGACGAAGGCGTGCTCGCCACTATGGATCTCCTGATTAAAGCCGGCGCCAACGTGAACGCGCACGATGTCATCGACCGCCGCATCGGCAACGGCTACCGCCCCGGGGAAAGCGCGGCTTCTGCCGTGGCTACCCGCGCACGCCGTGACAGCCAGGTGCCGAGCGCGAATGCCGTTCCCCATCAAACCGCCCTGCACGGCGCCGCCGAGCACGGCTTCGACAAGTTCATCGAGTTTCTCGTCGCTCACGGCGCGGATTTAACCGCAAAAGATGCCAACGGCCGCACGCCCCTTGACACCGCCCGCGGCGCCGGCGGATTGAAGGGCGGCGCCGACGCGTTCCCGAAAACGGTCGCGCTGCTCGAATCCTTGATGAAAGAAAGGGGTATTTCGGTTCCCGAAGCCCCCAAGCGCCAGGCGCAGTGATGCGCGGGCTTAGGAAGCCCGCTCTCAAATCGTTCCCGGCCGCTACGCGGCGCCGGCGGCCTTTCCTGCTATACTTTCGCGCATGAAATTCGCTGCCACGCTTCCCGTCCTGCTGGCGCTTTACGTCGCTCCGCTGTTCCCGCAAAACCGCTATTCTGGCGACGCCCCCGTGAAGCCCAAGCCCGCCTTTCCCGGGCAGACCGGAGCGCCCCCGCCGGCCAAGCCGTCGCCGCCCGTCAAAATCGAAAGCATCACCAACCGCCTCACCAGCCCCTGGTCCGTCGCCCTGCTTCCCGACGGCAATTTCCTGGTTACTGAAAGCATCGGGCTGATGCGCATTGTGCGCCCGGACGGCGTCGTTTCTGGGCCGCTCGCGGGAGTGCCGGACGTCAAGGTGGTCGCGGCGCAGGGCCTGCACGACGTCGTGCTCGACCCTGATTTCGCGCAGAATCGGCTGGTGTATTTCACTTACTTCGCGCCGCCCCGCGGCGAAAAACCCGCCATCTGGCCCGTCGAGTTTTTCTATCAAAAGGTCTGGACCAAGCCGCTGGCGGAGCGCCGCCTCACCGATATCGGCACCGAGCGCGCCGCCCGCGCCCGCCTCAGCGCCGATGAAACCAAACTCGAAGATCTCCAGATCCTCGCCGAAGGCGCCGAGCGCCGCATCGTGTTCGCGCCCGATGGAACCCTCTACATTACCGGCGCGGACCGCTTCCGTTTCTACGATTCCAAGTACGACGGCGTCGAGCACGATTTCACCGACAACCCCGATATCGGCCGCAATTTCTCCGGCCGCGTGCTGCGTATCCATCGCGACGGATCGATTCCGAAGGACAACCCCTGGCTGAGCCGCGCCACCGTGGAGGCCACCACCTTTGCGCACGGCTTGCGCGATCCTGAAGGCGCGGCCATCAATCCCGCCACCGGCGAGCTTTGGGTCACCGATCACGGCCCCCAGGGCGGTGATGAGATCAACATTATCCGCGCGGGCAAAAACTACGGCTGGCCGGACGTCTCCTATGGCACACAGTATGATTTCCAGCGCACCGATGGCCGGAAAAACGTTCCCGTGGGCAACGGAAAAACGTCCATGCCGGGCGTCGAAGAGCCGGTCTATTTCTGGTTCCCCGACATCGCGCCGTCCGGAATGCTCTTCTATACTGGCAACCTTTTCCCCGAATGGAAGAACAATCTGTTCGTCGGCGGGCTCGAAGCGCAGGCGCTGGTGCGCCTGGTGCTGAACGGCGACCGCATCGCCGCGGAGGAGCGCCTGCTCACCGGCCGCCATCAGCGCGTGCGGGACATCCGCCAGGGCCCGGACGGCTCCATCTATCTGCTGGCCGGCTCCGAGTTGCTGCGCCTCACGCCGCAATAAGCGGCTATTTCTCCCGAGCGCGGGAAGCCGCGGGTTCGCTGCGCGGCGCCCTCCACCGCCGGCTGAGCGCCGGAAGGATCGCGCCTCCCACATTGGCGAGCCGGGCGTCGGGCAGGGGCGCCCGCTCGGCTCGCGGATCGATCGCCCGCACCACCGACGCCGCCAGCCGCGCCAACGCCCGCAGCCGTTGGGCCAGCGGATATTTCGTCTCGCGGCCGTTGGCGTGGACGACCATCACCGTGACATCGTCCTCGGAAAGATTCTCGGGATATCGCTCGGCGATTTCCCCCAAAAGCGCGCCGATGATCCGGTGCGCCTCCACATCGCCCAGCAGCCGGGCCAGCCGCAGCAGCCCCTCCTCGCCCAGCATCTCGCCGTCGGCGTCGCGCGATTCGATCAACGCGTCGCTGTAGGCCACCACGAAATCTCCCGGCTCCATTTCGATTTCGAACTGATCGTACTCGGAGAACCCGATCAGCCCCAGCGGAATGTTCGCGAGCCTCGGCGAGGGCGGAGCTTCCTGCGCCCCCAGAAAATCCCACTGCTGGGTTGCCGTGCGATAGATCAGAGGCCGGGGATGGCCTGCGTTGCACACCGAAAGCCGTCGGGTGGGCGCGAAGAACGTCGCCACCACCGCGGTCGCATACGATCCCTGGCGCGAGAGCGCGGCGAAATTGCGGTTCAGCAGCCGCACGAACTCGGTCTGATCCAGCCGGTTCACGAAGCGCCGCATCAGCGTCCGCAGGTCCGCCGCCGTGGCCGCCACCGGTTGCCCGTGCCCGGAAACATCCGCCAGCAGCAGCCGCGTGATGCGGCCGGTCGCGCAGCTTGAGGCGTAGTACACGTCGCCGCCCGCGCGCGCCTGCCCGAAGGGTTTGCTGTACACCCACGCCCTCAGACCGCTGAACTCGACGCCGGCCGAAACGAGCTGGCTCCCGCCCCACACCTCCATGCACTGCATGGCCTGCGTCGAAGTCTGCGGGCGCGCTTCGCTCATGGTCGGAGATGCTCGCGGGGACGGGCCGGGGTTGGCCCGCCTAGGGTGAAACGCAGCGGAACCCGATGTTGTAGTCCGTGTCCCCCGGCTCGATCCGGGCGCGGTAAGAGGCGCGCACCAGGTCCGGATCGTCCCACCATCCGCCCCCGCGCAGCGATTTGAACTCGCCCACGATGTCGTTCGGCCCCGTGGGATTGATGTTCTCCTGGTTGTGCTGCACCGTGTACCAGGTGTGGGTCCACTCCACCACGTTGCCGAGCATGTCGTATAGTCCGAACGCATTCGGCTTCTTCTGGCCTACCGCGTGCGTCGAGAAATTACTATTATTCCAATACCAGGCGATTTCATCCAGGTTGCCGTAGCGCGGGGTGCTGGTTCCCGCCCGGGCCGCGTACTCCCACTCCGCCTCGGTCGGCAGCCGCCCCCCGATGTCGCGGCAATATTCGTCCGCTTCATTCCAGGTGACCATGTCCACGGGAAGCTGGGAGCCGTCGAACACGCTGGGATTGTAACCCATGATGTGCTCAAAAGCGGCTTGGGTTACTTCAGTCTGCCCCAGCCAGAACCCCCGGGTCAGCGTGATCTTGCGCGTCGGAAATTCGTCCTCGTAACACTCGTTGTCCCCGGGCGAGCAGCCGCTGACGAAATTCCCCGGCGGAATCCAGACGTACTTCAAGCCGTCTTTGGGATTAGTTTTCACATCGCCGGGTTTAGGCGCCAGGCCGGTCTTCACGCTTTTTTGGAACCCCATCGAGCCTGCCGGCAAAACCGCAGCCGCGAAGCTGATGCAGGCCGCTGCTAAGGATCGCCGCGCGCGGTTTATCCACACGCCGCGCCGCCGGGACCAACCCTTCATAAGCACATCCGCCTCCCGAAATTGCCAATCTATCATACGGCGCGCGAATTCAGGCCGGAATGCGCACCTCGCCCGGGGCAGCCGGCAGTTCACATCGCCGAAGATCCGGACCGGGAGCCAGGTTCACGCTTACGATTTCGTAAACCGATCGTCCCGAGGCGGGGCGCCCGAAAAAGAAGCGTATATTTCGATCGCTGGCGTTCTTCGCCCTTCACCACTAGTTGCGTCAAGCATTTGCGCCTGACTATACTGGACTGGAAACATTTCTAGCCGAGCCGCACAGCCATCCCTGGTCCGTGCGCGCCTAGAGTTGATCCGGGCCATCCGCCCACATCGTTTGCTCATGAGGAGAGATCTATGAAGCTCATCAAGTCCCGTGGGGGAGCGCAGGGGATGCTACGCGCCCTAGCCGCGCGACATTTCTCCAAAGCCGCTCTGTTGTGCGCTGGGACTGCCGGCTTGCTCGCCCTGTCGCTGGTGCTTCCCACCAGCGCGCAGAGCACCGGGAAGCAAGGAAAAGCCGCGGCCAGAAGATCGCACTATGTCAGCCCGCCGGGCTATATCGTTGGAACGGTTCAGGGCGAACACGGCCCGGAGGCCGGCGTCTGGGTCATCGCCGAGACCAACGATCTTCAGACCAAGATGATCAAGATCGTCGTCACCGACGATCAGGGGCGCTTCGCGCTGCCGGAACTCCCGGCCGTGAACTACAAAGTTTGGGTCCGGGGCTACGGCCTCGTCGATTCTACGCCCATCGATGCCAAGCCCTCGCCCAATCAGATCACGCTGAAGGTTTCCTCGGCCAAAACCCCCCAGGAAGCCGCGAAAGTTTACCCCGGCGATTACTGGCTCTCGCTGCTGGAGCCCCCGGCCAAGAACCTTTTCCCCGGTACCGGCGCCGATGGCAACGGGCTGGGCCGCACCATGGTCGATCAGGATCACTGGATCAATGAGCTCAAGTCGGGCTGCAACTTCTGCCACCAGCTTGGCAACGCGCTGACTCGCGATACGAAACATGTCTTCGCCGCTAAGCCGGAACTGAAGACCGACGCCGAAGCCTGGGAGTGGCGACTCGGCACCGGCGTCCGCGGCACCAACATGTACTCGCTGCTGACGCAGATGGGCAAGGAGCCGACGCTGAAGTCGCTGGCCGGCTGGACCGAAGCGATTGAAAAGGGCGCCGTGCCGCCCGCCCCGCCCCGCCCCAGCGGAATCGAGCGCAATATCGTCGCCACCCTGTGGGACGTCGGCGATGACCACTCCTTCATGCACGACCAGATCTCCACGGACAAAAATCATCCCGATCTGAACGGCGGCGGTCCGAATTACGCCGTCAACGCCGGCCACGGCCAGCTCGTCGTGCTGAACCAGGCCGATAACTCGACCTACGCCATCGACATCCCTACGCGCGAGCCGAGGGACAAAGTGCCGTCGCGCTTCCCCTCGCCCAATCGCCCCTCGCTGTTCTGGGGCAATGAGCACCTGTGGTCCAATCCGCCCTACAATCCCGCCGATCCGCACAACCCCATGCTCGACAGCAAGGGCCGCGTCTGGATGACCTCCAAGATCCGCGCCAACACGGATCCCTCCTGGTGCAACGACGGGAGCAACAAGTACTCCGACTGGTATCCTCTGCGCAGCAGCTTCCGCCAGGCCTCCTTCTATGATCCCAACACCAAGGAGTTCAGGCTGATTGACACCTGCTACTCCACTCACCACCTCCAGTTCGACAACGACCCCGATGAGACCGTCTACTTCAACGAGCTGAGCGGTCCGATCTTCGGCTGGGTCGATACCAAGGTTTGGGATGAGAAGTACGCCGCCACCCACGATGAGAAGCAGGCCGAGCAGGCCGCCGTGGGCTGGTGCGGTCAGACCGTCGACACCAACGGCGACGGCAAAATCACCCGGCCCTGGAACGACATCCCGCGCGGCGCCGACCTCGCGGCTCTCTATAACACCGATACCGGCGGAGCCGGCGTGATCACCGGCGGCCGCGGCAAGCAGGCCAAGCAGGCCCCCTTCGATCCCAAGCTCGATACCCAGATTCACTTCGCGATGTACTCGGTGATTCCGAGTCCGGTAGACGATTCGGTGTGGGGCGTCGCCGAGGATTTCCCCGGCTACCTGATCCGCCTCCAGCGGGGCAATAACCCGCCGGAATCCTGCAAGACCCAGATCTTCAAGGTGCCCGCTCCGGGCTATGACCCGCGCGGCATCGATATCGACACCAACGGCGTGGTGTGGACCGCTCTGGCCGCCACCAGCCATCTCGCCAGCTTCGACGTTCGCAAGTGCAAAGACCTCAAGGGCCCCCAGAAGGTGGACGGCAGCCAGTGCCCCGAGGGCTGGACGCTGTATCAGACCACCGGCCCCAAGCTCAAGGGCACCAACGTTCCGGCGGAGTTCCACTATTACAACTGGGTGGACCAGCACAATGTAATTGGGCTCGGTGCGAACACGCCCTTCGCCACGGGCTCGAATTCAGACTCGCTGATCGCGCTGAATCCTCAGACCCGCAAGTGGACCTATTTCCGCATTCCCTATCCTCTGGGCTTCTACTCTCGCGGCATGGACGCCCGCATCGACGATCCTAATGCCGGATGGAAGGGCCGCGCGCTGTACTCTAACTACGGCACGCATTTCGTCTGGCATATCGAAGGCGGCAAGGGGACCAAGGGCAAGATCGTGAAGTTCCAGATCCGCCCCGACCCGCTGGCCCGCTAGCCATTCCGCCGCGGGTGGATCCGGATCGCCTTTCCGGATCCGTCCGCGGCTTTTACAGGGTCCAGCGCCCACCCGCGCGCCGCCCGAGCCTTCCAGCCTCCCCTCCGCTTCGCCGATCGCCACTGGCGTGCCAGCGTGCGGCGCTCCTGCTCCGCGTGCCCCCGTTCGCTGGAGCTATGATTCAGTTTGCAGAGGGAAAAGGAGACACCCATGCTCTCGCACGGCGCAGCCAAGAAGGTCACGATTTACGTCAATGAGGACACCCAGCGCCACCTCCATCCGTTGTATGAATCGATCCTGTCCTTCCTGATGAGCAAAGGCGTGGCCGGCGCGACGGCGACCCGGGCCCTGGCCGGATTCGGAAGCCATGGCGTGCTGCATACGCCGAAACTCGAGGTCCTCGCCGAGCACTTGCCCATCCGCATCGAATTCGTCGAAACCGCCGCCAAAGTCGACGAACTGCTTCCCACCCTCTACGATATGGTCAGCGACGGCCTGATCGAGGTACAGGACACGACCGTCGTCAAAGCCACTATGAAAGACAAGCGCGCACCCGAGCCCAGGCAGCCGCATGTGCGCCAGGCGGGCCGCGCCCGGCTCATGCGCATCTTCCTGGGCGAGGCCGACCGCTGGCATGGCGAGCCCCTTTACGACGCCATCGTCAAGCAGCTCCGCCTGCTGGAGATCTCGGGCGCGACCGTCTATCGCGGTATCCTGGGCTACGGTGCCAAAGGCCACACGCACAAGCAGAGCTTCCTGCACATCAGCCAGGACCTGCCGATCGTGATCTCCGTGGTGGAGTCCGAAGAGAAGCTTCAGCGGGCCGCGGAAGTCGTCGAAGGAATGCTCCAGGACGGCCTGATCGTCTTCTCGGATGTAGACATCGTCCGGTTGATCCATTCCCGCCCTCCGGAGGAGGCCGCCGATGCAGCCTTGCCAGGCCGCTAAACTGCTGCGGCTGCATTTCACCGAGCGCGACCGCTACCAGGGCAAGCCGCTCTACGAAGCCATCCTGGAAAAATGCCGCGAGCTGAAAATTGCGGGCGCCACGGTCCTGCGGGGCGTCGAGGGCTTCGGCAATACGGCGGAAATTCACCGGTCTCGTCTGGTCCGCCACGATCTTCCAGTTGTGGTGGAGGTGGTGGATCGCGCCGAGAACATCCAGCGCCTGGCGCCGGTTGTGGAGGACATGATGGATAAGGGCCTGCTCACCATCTCGGACGTGAACGTGATCCGCGTTCAGAAGACGGAGCCTCCCACCAGCCCGTAGCCGGCTTACAACGGAACCGCCGGTCTACTTCTTCGGATGCTCGCGTTCATAGCGCGAGGTCTGGATGTAGTTGCGAACCGCGGTGTTGCCTTCGTGGCAGGCGTACTCGAACATCTCGTACTTGTTGTCGAGATACATCGGATAGGCGATCGTATAGGAGCCCGTCGAGAGCACTGCCGGATCGTAGATCGTCATCTGGAAATCGATTTCCGTGGGGCTGACCCGCGTGAACCGCTCGACGGTCCGCAGGTTGGGGGTCTCCGGCTGGAGCGGGCCGGGCGAGCCCGGAACGCCCGCACTGGTCTCCCCTACCAAGCCGTTGAAATTCTTCGTCTCGACCACCAGCGTGTTGCCCTCCCAGTGGCCGCGCGATTCTCCCATCCACTGCTTAATGTTCGGGTCGAGCTCCGGCATGCCGTTGGTCGGGATGACCCGCGCCTCGTGCGCCATTTCGAGCAGAATGATCACGTAGCCCGGCGATTGCATGATGCGGATGCCGTTGTTGTAATTCCGCGGCTCCATCGAAACGGGCATTCCGCGCGTGATGCAGCGATCCCAGGCGGAGAAATCGGCCGGGCTATCGAAGATGGTCTGGCCCGGACGGTAGCTGCTGCGCATCTCCTCCTGAAGCTTCTTGCCGTATTCGGTAAGCGCGGGAAAACGGCCGTCGGGCGGATCGATGATGAGTGACGTCTGCCGCATCACCCGGGTCGAGGTATCCGCCACGGGAATCTCGGCGCCCTGGAACCGCTTATTGCGCGCTTCAAGGGCCGCCTGCGCCTTGGCGATCTCCTCGTCGGTCAAATACGCTTTGGTGCCCAGTTGCTTCGGACGCTCCAGCGGCACGGCGATGAGGTGATTCAGCGGCCAGATGCCCTGCAGATCGGGTTCGCCCCAGGAAGTCTTCGGCGGCTTGTAGTTGGGATCAATTTTATTGCCGCCCGCGGTCAACGAACCTTGCGCCCCTGCCGATTGTCCAAACGCGAGCGCGACGCCGATTCCGCCGAGAACCAGAATTCGTCTGATCATGTGAGAGCTCCTGTACGAATGTCGCCGGACGCGCAGCGCCCTTTGTATACGGCGCGAAATGGCCCGTTGCGCCGGTTTTCGTCCGCAGACTAATCTTACCGCACTCCGCGCGCGGCGGCGAAGCGCTTCGCCATCGCGGAAAATCCCGGAAGGGAAGCCCCGCTGTCCTTTCCTTCGCATCAATTTCTGTGATGGCGGCTATCAACGAAAAATGATCGACAAAATCCGGCCATCGGGGGTAAACTAGGCGCAAGAGTTGCTTCATACGCAAGAGTTGCTTCATAAGGGAGGTCAATTTTAAATGCGATCCTGGCGCCTTGTTGCGTCGGTGCTGTTTTGCGCCGTTTTTTCCTTCGCCCAAAGCGATCGCGGAACGATCACCGGCACCGTCTCCGATCCCGCCGGGGCTGTGGTTCCCAATGCGCCCATCGAGGCAAAAAACGTGGAAACCGGCGCGGTCTATCAAGCCGCGACCACCAGTACAGGAAATTACACGCTGGCCCAGCTTCCGGTCGGCAGCTACGAACTGGACGTGAACGTTCCCGGGTTCAAGAAGTACGTTCGCCAGGGGCTGACGATCCAGGTCGCGCAGACGCTGCGCATCGATGTGAATCTGGAAGTCGGCAGCGCTTCGGAAGCCGTCACCGTGACGGAGGCGGCCCCGCTGCTCAAAACCGAAAGCGGCGATCTCAGCCACAACGTGAACAGCACTTTTCTGAATCAACTGCCGGTGTTTCAGGTGGCCACGAGCGGGGCGGGAAACATTCGAAACCCGATGGTGCTCGCG
>Ga0209810_1003573_pt1 | contig 16118 bp, 11 predicted proteins | sample Coa_R1_7_FD_187159 | JGI IMG/M metagenome (GOLD analysis project Ga0209810, IMG submission 187159) | Surface soil microbial communities from Centralia Pennsylvania, which are recovering from an underground coalmine fire - Coalmine... | ecosystem: Environmental > Terrestrial > Soil > Unclassified...
TCGTCTGGTTCTTGGCATTGTAGCTGTAGCTGTAGCCATCCGTGGAACTGGTCAGGTTGCCGTTACCATCATAGTAGTAGTTCACGGTGTTCGACCCCTGCACCGTACTGGTCAGCTCTTCGGCCCCGTTGTAGTTGTAGTTGGTCGTCGTACTCGGATAAAGAACGGAGGCCGTCTTCCGATTGCCTGCTTTATCGTAGCTATAGCCCCAATCCTGCACTTCCTGGTTGCCGCTGTTGAAGACTTCCGCGTTGGTGAGCCGGTTCATCGAGTCATAGCTGTAGTTGCGAGTGAACGTGTTGGTGTGGCCGATGGGATCGAGCAACGTGACCGATTGCAGCAACTGGGTCGGCGTCGGAGGCGACGTCGGGAGCGTGTAGACATACGTAAAGTTCAGGTAGGCGGTGGTGATCTGCCCCTGGTTGTTCATGATGCCGCCGACAGCAGAGGTGACATGACCCGCTTTGTCATAGCCGAACACCTCACCGGTGCCATTGGGATAGCTGATACTGGTGCGCTCGTTGGCCGGGTTATAGCCGTAGACGGTAGGGGTGGACGTATTGGGTGGGTCCTCAACTTTGAGAAGCCGGTTGGCATTGTCGTAGTCGTAGCCGATGCTGCCCCCACGATCGGTGTAGAGGTGTAGATTGCCCACCGGGTCATAGGTCGTGGTGATCTGATCGCCGTTGGGCAAGGTCTTGATATGCAACCGGTTGTCCTGGTCGTAGTTGAAGCTGGTGGTGCCGGTATTGTCGATCACGCTGGTCTGATCGCCATCATCGTTGTAGCCATAATGGATGATGGTTGTGGCCGTGTTATAAGTGATCTGCTTCAACCGATCCATGGGATCGTAGCTAAACGTGATGGTGGTGCCATTGCCATCAATGACTTGCGTGACGCGGCTGACCTGATCGACGGTAATGGTTTCCTGGCCCAGGGGAGCCGGCGGCGTCACGATATGCAGGTTGCCATAGCTATCGTAGGTGTACGTGGTCGGGTTGCCGTCGCCATCGGTGGCCTGCTTGAGCGTGCCATAGAGGTAAGAGCCATACGGCACGTCGGTATTGTACTGATAGGATGCCGAGGACCCGGTTCCTTTGGGCGTGGTATCGGTGGCCGAGGTGAGATTGCCGTTGCTGTCATAGCCATAGGTCATGGTGTTGTTCTGCGCATCGGTGAGCGTGGTGGGCAGGTAGGGATTGGGATTGGTGTAGCCAAAGGTGGTCGTCGCTCCGGTGCCATCGGTGATGGAGAGCAGGTTGTTGGTGTGGCCGACATCGAAATTGAAGACCGTTTTGTCCAGGAGGGGATCGGTGTACTGACTGACGTTGGCATCGGGGGTATACGTCCGCTGCTCCAGGTTGCCGTTACCGTCGACGACTTGCTGCACCTCCAACCCGCTGTAACCATAGATAGTGGTATTGCTCCTGGCGTCGGTGAAGACGGTGCAGGGGAGCGAAGTGATGATGCCACACTGGCTGGCTCCCGGGGCGTAGTAGGCCACGAAGGTGTGGTTCGAGAGCGCGTCGGTCAGCTCGTTGACGCGATGAGTGCCCGACTGGTAGCTGATGCTGGTGCCGTTGGTATCGGGGTCGGTGATACTGGTGAGATCGGTCCCCGTGTAGCCCAGAGTGGTCGTTTTACCGTTGAGGTCAACGATGCTGGTCAGCATCCCATTCTGGTAGCCGGGCTGGACCGTACGCCCAAGGACGTCCGTGATCTGATTGAGCAGTCCGCCAGAATTGTAGCCAAAGGTAGTGGTCCGGTTCTGCGTATCGGTGAGACTGCTGATGTTGCCCGAACTGTTGTACAAAAAGGTGATCTGGTGGCCGTTCTTGTCCTGGTCAAAGATCTCGCGGCCATGGCTATCGAAGCCGAAGCACTCGCTGGTTTTCTGGAAAATCAGCACATAACTGGCACCGTTGACGGTGCTCTGGACCAGCGTGGCATCCAGACCGGCCGGCTCATCGTAATTGTCGTAGCTGCTCGTGTCATAGGTGTAGAGAGCCGAGACGCCACTGGAGCCGTGCAAGGTCACGTTGTTGCCATTGAAGGAGAGCGAGACGCCGTTGCCCACGCTCAGATTCCAGTTGGGTCCCAGCACGCTAGAGGTGGTGGACTGTGAATTGTAGGTGAAGGCAATATCGAGGTCCAGGCCGGTGCCACGGATCTGCAAGGCGGTGTACTGGGCGACCAGGTTGCCGTTGGCGACATTGGTCTCGATCAACAGGCGATCATCCAGGTTCTGCTTGACCAACGTGTAGAACCCCACCGTACCCAGCCCATCGACGTTGCCAGCCACTTTGGGGGTGCTGGTGAGCGATGGGCAGGCAGCGATGTTATTAGTATGCGGGTGGGGATTGCGCCGCGGGGGTTTGTGAGATGCGAGCGAACCAGGGTTTTGTGCCTGCCCACTGGCGAGAGAGGCCGCGTGTACGGTGGTACTCCAGCTGGCAACTACAAATATACACACCATCAAAGCAGCGAATAACGAGCGCCAGAGATGCGCAAACGTGAAATGGAAACGCAAATATGAGAGACGCACTCGGCGAGGACGATTCGAAGTAGTATCAGGGGAAGGTGTGATAGTATCCGGCATCGGAAACAAGCCCTTTCTTGTGCAGTAACGCAGGCAAGGAAGCAATATACATAGGTGTGAGTGTATACGGACCGAGCTAAGAAAGTAGTCTACAAGCGAACATACGAATATACACTACAGACCTGCGTTACTGAAGGACAGCCTGGATCAGCTGACCAGAAAGTTGCTTGTTTACCTCCTTTCCCTCAAAAGTTTTGAAAGATATCTCTACTAGCATAACTTAAATGTGTAGCATTTGTCTTTACTTTTTGGAAGCAATTTCCCAGCACTTTTTTCCTCCTGAAGGGTAATTTTACGGCAGAAATTACCCTCAAGAAGCCCCCAAAATTAAGAGGACTGTTTTGATGCGGATAGGGCTAATGGTTCTGAAGCTTCTTCAGACCTTGCTTTAATGGGAAGTACTTCCTGGTAGGAGCGCCTTGATATAACTGATGTTGGAAGACCATTATCTCAAATATAGTAAAATATTCTTCCTCCCCCCCTTAATCGATTAATTACTCCAGATTATCTTGACAATAGAAAATAAGTCTGCTATAGTTATTAATGGTGTTAGTCCACCAAATGAATATGATATCTGCGACACCCGTTTTTCTCTTTTTAGATGTTAGGCATTTCAACAGTATTTTCTGCAAGGGGGAGAAATGCTATGCCTGGCTGGCAGACCATCAACCGGTCATCTTCGCTACGTATGGATGAGAAAGACAACACATCTGAATTCCTCAGCGGTGCAGACCTTAAGGAATATGGCGCTCATCTTTTAAGATTCGGTCAAACATTATACAGGCAGCGGAAAGGTGTTATCAATCTTCTTTGTCAGGAAGTGGCTCGTATCTCTCACGGATATTTGAAGTTGCTACCTCGTCGGGATAATGAGGTGATGCCTGTAACTTGTTCGCCCTCCATTCCGGTGCAGTTCCAACAAAGACTTTACGGTGCCTTGCTTTTCCAGCGAGATATAGAAGTATCGCGGAAGCTTACTATCGGCGATGTGCTAGATTTCGCTCGGGACTGTGGATCGGTTATTTTTACGTTGGAGCATTGTCTCCTCCCTCAAGGTGACGGGCGCGTGCGTGACGTTCAATATCCAGATAATTTAACCAGGCGGGAAAAGGAAATTCTGAAGTTGATGGTTCGGGGCTATGACGAGGAAAGCATAGCCAGGGCATTGGATATTACCGTTGCTACGGTAAGTAAGCATCGGCACACGCTCTATGAAAAACTTGGCGTTCACAATAGTCATGATGCTATTCTAGTAGGCTATCACACGCTTTGTTTTTCACCTCTGGAAGATATTATGCCTTGTTCCAGCAACATAGGGTATGAAGTAGAGTACAGGGAAAAGATACCGGCCGGATTACCTGATTACTGGTAAATTCCAGGCGGACGGCTATTTTTTTTGATGCGAAATAGGGGGAATCGCATGAGATGATATCAGTTTGTCTTTGTATCCGGTACTACCGGTACGAGATGGATGCGTGTTCTATTTACTGGCATCAGCATGAGCGTTCTGTTGCTGGTCCTTTTGCAGAACTGGTTTTCGCCCGTCTTTGCCCATTCCCAGGATATACCGGCGATGTCGTGGACACCAGTACCTTAAGCGTGATAATGCCGCTTCCAGCCCTCCAGAATACACACCAGGTGGTAGAGATTGACTGGACAAATGGTGTGCCAGGCGCCACCAGTACCCATTTCGGCCTGGGTCGCGTGACCGGTTAGCCTCAAGTCCTCCCAGCACCCTTTTCCTGTTCGTGCCGATACAAATCGAACAGGATCAAGGCCAGGGATTCAAAAAGCCTGGCCCAGAGAGAGGGGTCGCCAACATCATTGGTCATATCTGTTACCAGCAAGCTACAGGTAGCGTCGATTACCTCCTGGATGTGGTATTCCTTGGAGAAGGCATAGAGCCGGTGGCTTTTTTCCTGGCCATAAGGCGCATCGACGACGGACCAGACATGCTTATTCTCTCGCATGCCCAGGTATCGGATATGGTAATTGTGGTAATCCTGGCCACCACAGGCCGGTTGGATATGCAGGTTGTAATGAGAGGCCGGATGGCGCCTGTCGTACTCTCGCATACCCAACCAGCCATGCTGGGGTATCAGCAACCCCTGGCTGGTCCAGTACCACTTTGTCTGTCGATTTCTTCGCATTGAACGGGTTTTTCTCCGCCCGGGTTTCCGGTGCATGTTTCTCGCTCCATTTCGTTCTATCCATACGAACATAGGAGCGCACTCAACAGGGCAGGAGCACAGGGCAAAAGGGAGAACATACCTGAGATAATCTCCTGTACATTGAGATGTAGGGGAGATGAAGCGAGGTTACACGTCTCTATCCTGATGCTTGTCCGTGCCATCAGTTGAGAGCGCATGAGTTCAGGACGCAAAAACATATTCATGGATTAATACTTTTACCAGAGTATCCGGCCACATGAATATCCAGGCTGTCTCGAAACAGCCATCCTGCTTGCGTCTTCCATCAAGCTCTAAACTGAAGGACTTACCGAATCACCAGGCTCATGAGACATGCCTTTCCTGAAAGATAGGATCTGAACGATACTGGTGATTTCCTATGACATGTTTCGCCATGTCATTCTGAGCGAAGAGAAGAATCTCTCGTCCACTTCCGGGTAATCATCAGAACGATACTATTGACGAAAACATTTTAGCATATCAAAAGGGAGACAACAAGGTTCTGATAGAGGTTTACCGATTCGATAATCTTTAGGTGTTAACGGATAGACAAAAGTTTTGTGAGCTAATCCTCGTAGAAGAACGTCATGATGTGTTATGATTATGTTACCGGCACATTAAGAACTTAATACAAAGGAGCGTCAATGGATATTCCATTCCGCTTTCCGGGGAGTCTCTGATAGATGGCTTCCCGGAAGCAAAAAGTTGTGATGGACGAAGAGCCGGTGGACAAATCGATGGCTCTCTTTGATCGAGAGGCACGTAAGTTCCTGGTTCGGGTTCTGATCGGTCTGGCGTATACAGGGTACATCGTCATAGTGGCCCTGATATACCATGCAGTCATAAGCTTCTTGCTTCCGGCAGAAATATGCCGAGCGATTATGCTGATCACATTAGGAATGCCGTTGGGTCTGCCACTGGCCTCGATGGGCACCATGCTCATGCGGATATTCCTGGCTGCCCTATCAGCAGGGTTGCATAGTGTAAAGGACGAATGACATGTGAAAGTTCATCAAGGCATCGGGATAGACTTTCTTATTCCGGGAACAGCCAGGTACTCACCCTTTCTGTTCCTGAGAACCCGCTCAGTGCATCGTTACCGGTATAGACATATGGGAGAACGCTGGATTCCAGTTATTCCTGCGGCTATAACCGTTTGACGAGCAACTAAATCGTAGTCCAGTTCTTAATTGTGCCGGCACCCCCACCCAATCTCTGTATCAAAACTGGCTATAAGCTCCTTCGTAGCTCCCACTTAAGCCGATTGCCCTCCGGTGGAAGGCGATGCATCCCAACTTTTTCAAGGACCCTGATGGAACCAATATTGTCATCAAGGCATTCAGCGGTAATCACCTGAATATTGGGTGTCTGAAAAGCCCAGTTGATGACGCAACGCGCCATCTCAGTTGCATATCCCTGTCCTTCATAAGCGGGAATGATATTGTAACCGATCTCTACCATTCCTGCCTCATCCGGTGCGCCGTGGAAACCGATGCCGCCAATCGCTACCTGGTCAGCCTTATGGATGATAATGCCGTCCCAGACAAGACCCGCCGGGTCTTTCTCCATGGCTTCGACAAAAAAAGGGAGTGCTTCCAGCAAATCGGGTCCCGGCCAGTCATCAGGGATGGCTACTCCTAGCATCTCAGCCAACCTGGCTCTATTCGCCAGCGTTACCTTCTTGAGTTCCAGGGTGAAAGGGAGCAATTTGAGCCGTTGCGTTTCCAGTATTTCCATGATAGAAGTCCTCTTTCAGTTATTACTTGCTGCCACTCAAAAATCGTAGGAGTTAGACCGCTCGTAGTCGTCCACTACGGGGTTAGTAGGACACATCAGCATCGAAAAAAGAGATCACGCTCCTACCACTCGCACAAATCCCTCTCCTGGCCTATAATCCGGCGATTGATGCCGCCAATAGGTATTGTAAAGCTGCGCGTAATGCCCGCCCTGCTGCATCAAAGATTCGTGGTCGCCCTCTTCCACTATTCTGCCGCGGTCAAGCACGATGATGCGGTCGGCGTGCCGGATGGTCGAGAGGCGGTGCGCGATCAAAATGGCGGTGCGGTTTTGCAAGACCAGGTCTAGCCCTTCTTGAATCTGGGCCTCGGTCAAGGGGTCGACGCTGGCGGTCGCCTCGTCCAGGATAATAATCGAGGGGTCTTGCAAGAGTACACGGGCCAGGGCAACCAGCTGGCGCTGTCCCAACGAGAGCGATCTACCCGCTTCTCCCACCAGCGTATCCAATCCCTCTGGCAAAGCATCCAGCCAGTCTCCGCCGCCAATGCTCTGCGCTATCGATTCCACCTCTTCAGCACTGGCATCGGGTCGCGCATAGCGAATGTTATCGGCTACACTGCCTGAAAAGAGAAATGGTGACTGTGGCACAATACCCAGGTGCCGGTGATAATCGCTCAAGTCAAAAGAGCGGATGTCACGCCCATCGATCAGGATTCTTCCTCCCTGGAACTCGTAGAATCGTGCGACCAGGCGGGCAATGCTCGTCTTGCCTGCCCCGGTATGCCCCACAATCGCGATAGTCTGTCCTGCCGGGATTTTGAGATTGAAGCCTGCCAGGACGGTTTGCCGGTCGTCATAGCTGAAATAAACGTCTTTGAACTCGATTTCCCCTTTCAGATGGCCTGCCGGTTGCGCATCATCCTGGTGAATGCGCGGCTCGGCATCAATGAGCGCGAAGACACGCTCGCTGGCCGCCAGGCCTAACTGGAACTGGCTCCAGAACGAGGCGATACTGGTCAATGGGAACCATAGCGAGCGAATCCCTTGCAGGAACAGGAACCAGTCGCCGGCAGAGATATTATGGGCGAGTACGCGCAGACCGCCGAAATAAATGACAATCACCGTACCAATATTCGCCAGCAGCACTAAGACGGGGAAGACACCATTATATATGAAGCCCGAACGCACATTGACCTGGTACGATTGCTCATTTATCTGCTTGAACTCCTCGTACATATTCTGTTCTTGCCGGAAGTTCTTGGCGATGGTAATGCCGGTCACTACCTCCTGCACATTGGCGTTCACCCTTGCCATCGAACGTTGCGAACGCTGCGTGGTGCGGCGGGCAATGCGGCGGAAGAGCAGGGCAACCACGATGATGAATGGCAGAATAGCAAATGTCAGCAGGGCAAGCTCCACACTCCGTATGAGTAGCACAATTGCCATCAGAAAGAACAGCAGCAGCTGGCTGATGAGGCTGAGTGCGAGCGTGACGACAGTAGCAAAATCCTCGCTATCCGAAGTAACGCGGCTGACGATTTTGCCGCTAGGGAACTCGTCATAAAAGGACATATCGCGCGAGACCACAGCCTGAAATGCATCATTGCGCAGTTTTAGTACTACATCTCCTACAGTACGCGCTGTGTACCACTGGCGAAAGAAATTGCAGACCCAGGAGAAGACTCCGGCCAGCAGGATAGCAATGATTAATAGCAGGATGGTTTGTACGGCGACCGACGATACAACGGCGTTAATGCCGAAGGAGATCAAGACCGGAAAGACCGTATCCAGCAGCGAGGTTAAAGTAATCAGAGCCGCGATGACTATCATGATGCGCAACTTGGGCCGAAAATAGCCAATGATACGCGCAATCAACTGGCGATCACTATAGTTACGATCATAGGCCTCGGCATCCAGGCCATCCATAATAAACCCCATGCATATCCTCCAGATGGTTATCGTTCATCCGCATTGACAAGTTTACCGGTTGTTTTGCCTGAGTCTTGTTCGCCGGTCAGCGCTTTTCGTTGTTGGAAAGAAGCTGGACTGAGTTCTTGAATAATGTGGACCGGTGAAGCTCCATCATTCCATAGTGGCCGCGTTTTCTTCCCGTCTGTATGGGCAAAGATGCGGCGGTACATCTCGCACCGTTCCAACAATTCGTCGTGCGTCCCCTGGTCTACCAATTCACCGCGCTTCAAAACGAGTATTTTATCAGCCCAGCGTATTTGCGAGAGGCGATGCGTAATCAAGAGCGTCGTGCGGCCCTGCAAAAGGCGATGGATGGCTCTCTGAATTTCGTCCTCGGTCGCGCTATCGATGGCGCTGGTCGAATCGTCGAGGATCAGGATGCTCGGGTCGGTCAGCAGCGCGCGTGCAATGGCGATACGCTGGCGCTGGCCACCAGAAAGTGTCACGCCGCGTTCACCAATCACCGTCTCGTACCCCTCCTTGAAACTGCGAATAAAGCCATCCGCCTGCGCATCTTTTGCGGCCTGCTCGATGGACTCCTGGGTGGCCTTCTGACCCAGTCCATAGGCGATATTCTCGCGGATAGAGCGCGAAAAGAGGAAGATATCCTGCTCAATCGTTGAAATCTGCGAGCGCAGCGCGTCCAGGCTCCAGTCGCGCACATCGATGCCATCGACGAGCACGCGCCCCCCGTCCGCGTCATAGATGCGATTGACCAGCTTCGTCAGCGTGCTTTTGCCCGCGCCTGTCTGACCAACGATGGCTACCGTTTCACCGGGGCGAGCGTGAAAAGAGATGTCCTTGAGAATCGGAGTGCCACCATAGCTGAACGAGACGTGTTCAAACTGAATATCGCCCTGCATATGTCCGGTATATCCATCCTCGTTCTCATCGAGTTCGGTCTCCTCGTGCAAGATAGCCAGGATACGGCTCGCGCCTGCAATACCCAGTTGCACCAGGCTAAAGGCCCAGTTGGAGTTGAAGGCAGGATAATGTAGCATCACCATCAAACCCATATATGCTACCAGGCTGCCGACAGAAAGCTGGTGGTGCGTGACCAGTAGCAGTCCATGCAGGAACGCGGCAACCATGGCAATCGCGAGCAATAACGGCGGGAGATACCATGCCTGAATGCGTCCATTCTGGATGAAGTAATCGCGGTAGCGATGGGCGTTGCGCTCAAACTTGCTTTTCTCCTGCTCCTCCTGCGCCGTCGCCTTCACCACCTCGATCCCTGTCACCACCTCGTTCAAGCCCGCATTCATTTCGCCGAATTGCGCGCGCATGCTGTCGGATACAGGGTTCAGTTTGCGCGAGTAGTAGCGCAGGGCGATCAGGAAGGATGCAGTAAAGAGCAGTGGCGTGAGTAGAAGTTGCGGATTAATCAGGCCAATGAAGACGAGCGTCACGGTCAGGCTGGTGAAAGAATCGATGATGATATCGGAACCGGGAGCGATCATGTTGCTCAACTGGCTCATGTCGTTAGCGGCACGCGCCATGATGTCGCCGATACGTTGCCGGTTGTGGAACGTCTGGCTCTTGCCCAGCAGGCTTACATACAACTCGGCACGCGCGTCACGCGCAAAGCGTTTGCCAAGTAATTCCGGGAAGAAACGGGCGCTCAAGTCGAAGCAGCCGCCGATCAATATCGTTGCCAGCAGGATGAGGGAAATATGCACCAGGCCACTTTGATCGTGCTGTAAGACCGCGTTGAAAGCAAAGCCGGTTAGTACAGGAATCAAGGCATACAGTATATTGGCCAGGATAATGGCCAGCATAAAGCCGATGATGAGGTGAATATAACGAGTAAGATGAGAAATAATCCAGCGTACCGGCCCGGAACGATTGTAATGATACTCGCCGGCTACCGTAAATTCGCGCTTAATCAAGTGGATTCCCTTCGTTGGCACGTATCAATGCGCCCCTACAGCATTACGTTGAGGTAGTACAGATATTCTATCATGTTAGGGTTGGGTTTGGCTAGTGTTTTGTCGGATGGCTTCTTGAGGGACTCGACGTTTTTAGTGTGTACCAGTTTGTCTCTTGATGTCTCCCCTTGCTCGCGGTTTTCTCTCGGTTTTGCTGTAGGCTTTCAGCGCTTTTTTCCAGGTTTGAGGCTCTTGTAAAGACACCCCTTGCTCATATGGCAAGCTATTAACTAGATGAGACCGGGGAGAGATTCAGCATAATTGGTAGCTTTATGCCTGACCTTGATGCTGTTTTGAGCTTATATTTTGTAAGCACTCAAGACGGTCGAATCCCCACCCTGACCTGGCAACCCGGCTAACCCTAACCGCAAGTACTATTCTCTGCCTGCTTTGGCCCTTTCCATGTTATAATCTTTGGAAAAGTAGACTTATTCCATAGAAATATTCTCATGATCTACCAATCTGGGAATATTTCAGCGCGCTTATGCGCGATAAGCACCTTTATTCGTTTCGTACTTGATAGTTCTTCGGGGGTGAACTGTATGCCAGATCGATACTATCTCCATTATCTCAAAAAAAGTTCGAATGCCTGGAATAGTTGGCGGGAAAGACATCCTGATATGCAGCCGGATCTGAGTGGAGCTGTCCTGCGCCGCGTGCGCCTTATAGAGGCCAATCTGGAAGATATAAATCTGGATGGCGCCGACTTGAGCGAAGCCAATTTGAGTGGCGCGAATCTGAAGGGCGCCCGTCTCGCCGGGGCCAATTTGAGCAGCGCTAATTTGAGCGGGGCAGACTTGAGCGGGGCGGACTTGAGTAGGGCGCATCTCTATTATGCAAATTTCAGTGAGGCGAATCTCAGTCAGGCCAATTTGCAACGGGCGAATCTCAACGAGGCGAAACTCAATGGGGCGAATCTCGAGCAGGCCGACCTGAGCAGCGCGAAACTCAATGGCGCGAAGCTGAGCGAGACAAATCTCAGCAAGGCAAAGTTGGCGTTTGTCGATCTAGGGGGAGCCATCCTGAGAAATATCGATCTGGGCGAGATTCGGCTGACCGGTATTAATCTCAAGGCTGCGAATTTGAGCAGTGTTCGTGTCCGGTCGGTGAGTTTGCGTGGAGCAGACCTGCGGGGCGTGAGCTTTATGCGTATGGACCTGAATGGGGCCGATCTGAGCGGGGCAGACCTTAGTCTTGCGGATTTGCGGGAAACCAGTCTGATGCAGGCCGACCTGAGCGGGACGATTCTCAAAAATGCTCTTCTGAATGATGTATTCTTCAATGAAGCAAATCTGCGTGGAGCGGACCTGAGTGGAGCTAAAATCAATCGGGTTGACTTCAGTGGGGCAGAGCTTATCGACGCTGACCTCAGTAATGCGAATCTTCATGAGACGAGGTTTACTCAAGCGAAGCTCAATCATGCAAATCTGCGCGATGCCTATCTAAGTCGCGTCTATTTCGATGGAGCCAACCTCAGCCGCGTGAATCTAAGCAGTACGAATCTGGAAGAAATCGTATTTGATGGTGTCAGTCTCAAGGGGGCCAATCTCAGCAGCGCCAATCTTCGGAATGCGAGTTTGAGTAATGCTATTCTGAAAGGCGCATCCCTTTATGCCGCCGACCTTACCGGGGCCAATCTTACGTATGTCGATCTGCGTGGAGCAGACCTGAGAATTGCAAATCTAAGGAGCGCCAATCTCCATAGGGCCGAACTCAGCGGCGCTAATTTGCGCGGAAAAATTCTCAGCGGCATCAATCTCAGCGAGGCCAACCTGAGCAATGCCGATCTCAGTAAGGCAGACCTGGTAGAGGCGGATCTTGCCGGAGCAGACCTCTATATGGCCAATCTTAGTGGCACCAATCTCAGCCGGGCTAATCTGAGCAATGCCGATCTGAGGGGCGCCGATCTGAACCGGGCACACCTCCATGGCGCTATCCTCGATTCGGCTAACATGAATGGAGCGGTTCTGAACGGCACCTATGCTGTTGAGCCTGAGAACGAAACAGCGGCAACCTCGATTGTGTCTTCCGCTGTTTCGTTCTCAGGCTCAACAGTTTAGTTGCTGTTATTCGAAAGGTTGAGGTAGCTCTCTAAAAATCAGTTGTTTCGTTATGCGGCAGGTCCATCAATTGTCGATGGTTAATTCGTCCGTACCAGTTTCAGCAGTTGGCCCAGCCCTGGCCGCTGCCCATACATCAGGACGCCATAGCGATAGATGCGAGCGGCAAACCTGGTGCAGGCGAGAATGGCAACGAGCATGAAAGCAGTTGTTAGAATAATCTCCCACCAGGCCACGGTGCCTAGCGCGATGCGCGGCATCATCATCCAGGGAGTCCAGAAAGGAATATATGAGAGTACCCTGATCAGGGTTGTATCAGGATTAAAGACCGCGTAAAAGAAGAGCAGATAGCCAATAAGCATCAGCATCTGTGGAAGCATGATGGCGCTTTGCACCTCCTCTTGCCGTTTGACCATAGCGCCAAGCCCTGCATACAGGGTAGCATACAGGAAGAATGCCAGGAGGAAGTAGAGCAGGAACAGCAGGTAATACGGGATGGACACGCCTGTGAGATACTGGCTGAAGCCTGCCGCGGAAGAACCGAACAACGCGGCCTGCAGCGGGGTTTGCAGCAGGAGCCCGGCGATGCCGACCACCACTACGCCGCCCATCTGAGTCAGGCACGCTGCCCCGATCCCCACGATCTTGCCGGAGAGGAGTTGGAACGGAGTCGCGGCATTCACCAGAAGTTCCATCATGCGGCTGCTTTTCTCTTCCGCTACCCCTGTCGCGACGATGGCCGTATAGACCTGAACAGCGATATAGATCAGGATAGCGCCGGCATAGGCGAGTACAAAGCCCGTGGCAATCTGGCTCACCGGGCGAGCCGCCTGGCTCTGCTGAGCATGCATAGCTGTAAAGTCTGGCGAAGCGGCCAGCCGCCGAGTCTCTTGCGAATTAAGGCCCAGGCTATGAGCAGTATCAAGAAAAGTGAGGAGCTGAGCCAGAGACTGAATGGTAGACTGGTTGTTGTCGTTGCTGGCACTGGCATCGGTGTCATAGGTAAAGTGTAAATCCTGGTTCGTCGCACGATCAAGCACGAGCAGGATATCCAGCTGGCCATTCTTGACCTGATTTTGCAGGCTGCTCAGATTGGAAGCCGGCTGGCTGGTAATCACATAGGGAGCCTGGTTTCCGGTACTCGTGCCATTCAGTTCCTTCTCGATATATGAGGTCAGGGCAGTGTCATTCAGGCCCGCGACTGTACCCGCTTGATTCACTACCACGATGTGAGTTTGTGAATGTGCCTGTTTGGCAATGAGTTGCACAATCGTAGGGATAAAAGCGGCAAGGAACACGAATACCAGGAGGATCACGCTGGTGATGATGAAACTGCGCTGGGTCACACGGTTTTTGTACTCGCGCTCGATAATCAAGCCGATATTGCGCAAGTTGTGCTGGGCAGCGGCGCCACCCGAACTCACTGCTACGACCCCTTGCTTTTGTTCGCGATGTTCTTGTACCGGTGTTTCCACCATTTTCTGTGGCGGCATATCAATCTTCTTTCTCTATGCTGAATGAACGGAGGTAGAAGTAACAGGCTCGGAGGTAGCACCAACTTTTTCAATGAAAATATCGGTCAGCGATGGCTCGGTCAACTCGAACAGGCTAATGATGCCGCCATTTTGCAGTGCCGCCTCCACAATCAAGTTGGGGTTCAGATTGGCATCAAACTGCATCTCAATATAGTCCTGCCGGCGTTTGGTCACGTGAACCCCTGGAAGTCGCTCAAGCCAGCTAGCTTCCGGGTCGTTATCGAGCTTGAGTCGTGCCACATGGCGTCCTTGTTGGCGTTTGACCTCACGCAGGCTACCCTGGACGACACTGTGTCCTTTATTGATGATGACGATGTCCTGACAGAGTTCTTCCGCTTGCTCCAATTGATGGGTGGAGAAGATAATCGTCTTGCCGCGCCGGTGCATCTCTAAAAAGGCCTCTTTGAGGACGGTCGCGTTGACGGGGTCCAGGCCACTGAAAGGCTCATCCATGATCAGAATCTCAGGATCGTGCAGTATGGCAGCCAGAAACTGAACTTTCTGCTGGTTTCCTTTGGAGAGTTCTTCAATTTTCCTGGAACGATTGCCAGTGATTTGAAAACGTTCAAGCCACTCATCCAACGCTTTCCTGGCATCCGCTTTTGATATACCCTGCAGGCGCGCCAGGAAGAGTAACTGCTCGTCCACGCGCATTTTCGGGTAGAGTCCGCGCTCTTCCGGCAGATAGCCCCAGTTTCTACGCGGCACTTCACGGACATCCTTGCCTTTCCAGGTAATGGAACCGCCATCGGGTCGCAAGATATCCAGGATCATACGCATGGTCGTGGTTTTGCCCGCGCCGTTAGGCCCTAGAAAACCAAAAATCTCTCCTTCGGTCACTTCCATAGAAAGGTCTGTAATGGCCTGAAACTGGCCAAACCATTTGTTAATGTGTTCAACTTGAAGACTCATAGGATTGGTTCCTCTGTGATAAAGCTAAAATAGCTTGCCATCTTGTGCTAACATTATGCATTATTTCGATAAGAGCCACCATTTGCACATGTTACATTCAACGGCAGGCTATCCCATTTCAGGTTGCCTTCAGATATTGCTAACTGCTATAATAAATATAGCATATTGTTATTTAAAATACAAGACCTTTTTTCTGGACTTTTGGCAGTGATTTGCTAATAATAATGCTGTAACCTTTCTTTGCTAAAGCACGTGTAACATTCCAGTAGAGGAGAGAATCCGATGTTTCATACTAGCAGGGGAAGAAAGTCATGGAAGAGAAAACTGAGTTGCAGTTAAATCCAGACCATCGCCAGGGGAAAGAGGTTGAGGAATACAGAGTGCCGCCTCCGCCTTATTCCTGGCCTACCTCGCAACCTGGCCCATTCGTGACACCACCTCCGCCTGGACAAAGACCAATGCCTACACGTACTGAGCAAATGGTTGAAATCGCGTACAACCAGGAAACGGGCGAGCCGGTTACGTATAATGAACGCGAATAATACCATGCAAACAAAAAGCGCAATGGCATAGCTTCGCTGAGTCATTGCGCTTTTTGTTTGCATGGTATTCTGAATCTCTTCTTTCCTCAATTTTGCCGAGACCTGCAAGAGAAGCAGGGATGGCACAATGGAAACAAGCCGTACGATCATTAGGGCCGCTTAGTTGCGCCTGTTACCAGGCTCACGCTTGCGGTCTATCCACCAGGTCATCTACCTGGGATCTTGATCTCTTCATGAGAGATGGGAAGAGTTATCTTGGGGGCGGCTTCGCGCTTAGATGCTTTCAGCGCTTCTCCTTTCTGGACGTGGCTACCCAGCTGTGGCCCAGGCAGGCCAACTGGCACACCAGCGGTCCAGCCAACTCGGTCCTCTCGTACTGAAGTTGACGGCCCTCACTCTTCCTATGCCCACGACGGATAGAGACCGAACTGTCTCGCGACGTTCTGAACCCAGCTCGCGTGCCGCTTTAATGGGCGAACAGCCCAACCCTTGGGACCTACTCCAGCCCCAGGATGCGACGAGCCGACATCGAGGTGCCAAACCTTGCCGTCGATGTGAACTCTTGGGCAAGATCAGCCTGTTATCCCCGGGGTAGCTTTTATCCGTTGAGCCACACTCCTTCCACTCGGGAATGTGGGATCACTA
>Ga0209810_1003574_pt1 | contig 16117 bp, 8 predicted proteins | sample Coa_R1_7_FD_187159 | JGI IMG/M metagenome (GOLD analysis project Ga0209810, IMG submission 187159) | Surface soil microbial communities from Centralia Pennsylvania, which are recovering from an underground coalmine fire - Coalmine... | ecosystem: Environmental > Terrestrial > Soil > Unclassified ...
TGCAGATATTGACGGTCAGGTCTGCCGGGCGCGAGTTCAGGCCGACGATCATGCCTTCGTAGACCATGGTACCGGGTTCAACGAAGGTCTGGCCCCGCTGCTGGGCGTTGCTCAGGCCGTAGCTCATGGCCGTGCCGGTTTCGGAAGCGATTAATACGCCCATGCGCGCCGTGCCGATCTTGCCCATCCAGGGTTCGTAGCCGACGAGCATGCTGCTCATCGCGCCGTTGCCCTGAGTCAGCGTCAGAAAGACGTTGCGGAAGCCGATCAGGCCGCGTGTGGGGATGCGATACTCTAAGCGCACGTTGCCCGTGCCGTCGTTGGTCATGTTCATCAACTGGCCCTTGCGCACTGCCAGCGCCTCGGTCAGAACACCAATGTAGGTGTCGCGAGTGTCAATGACGAGGTTTTCGACGGGTTCCAGCAGCTTGCCGTTGTCCTCGCGGGTGATGACTTCCGGGCGCGAGACCTGGAACTCGTAACCCTCACGGCGCATATCTTCGATCAGCACAGAGAGGTGCAGTTCGCCGCGACCGGAGACGATGAACTCGTCCGGGGAGTTGCCATCCTGCACGCGCAGGCTCACATTGGTCTCCAACTCGCGATAGAGACGCGCGCGCAGTTGCCGCGAGGTGGGATATTTGCCCTCGCGTCCGGCGAAGGGTGAGGTGTTAACGGCAAAGGTCATCTTCAGCGTTGGCTCGCTGATAGCGATGATGGGCAGGGCTTCCGGCGCGTCCACGTCGGCGATGGTCTCGCCGATATTGGCGCCGGGGATGCCGGTCAGCGCGACGATATCGCCGGCCACCGCTTCGGGAACCTCGACGCGCTGCAAGCCTTTATAGGACAGCACCAGGTTCACCTTCTGCCGCGAAATTACGCCGTCGCGGTTGATATGCGCCACGAAGGTGTTGGGGGTGATGCGACCGCGCACAATACGGCCAATGGCATATTTCCCTTTGTAGTCGTCATAGTCGAGCGCCGCGACAAGCAACTGCAAGGGCGCATCGGGATCGACCTTTGGAGCGGGAACGGTGTTGATGATAGTCTCGAAGAGCGGTTCGAGGTCGCGCCGTTCGTCGTCCGGGGAATACATAGCTACGCCGTCGCGTCCGATGGCGTAGAGAACCGGGAAGTCGAGGTGTTCGTCCCGTGTCGCCAGTTCCAGGAACAGGTCCTGCGTCCACTCCAGCACCTGCTCGATGCGCGCGTCACGGCGGTCAATTTTGTTGATGACGACGATGGGTTGCAGGTTGAGTTCCAGCGCCTTCTGCAAGACAAAGCGGGTCTGGGGCATCGGCCCTTCGACCGCATCGACGAGCAGAATACAGCCATCAGCCATATTCAGCACGCGCTCGACCTCGCCGCCAAAATCGGCATGGCCCGGCGTATCGATAATATTGATCTTGATGCCGCGATAGGTGATGGCCGTATTTTTCGCCAGGATGGTGATGCCGCGCTCTCGCTCCTGGTCGTTGGAGTCCATAATCAGCTCACCCACCTGCTGGTTTTCGCGAAAGATGTGGCTCTGCTTGAGCAATCCATCTACCAGCGTCGTCTTGCCATGATCGACGTGGGCAATAATAGCGACATTGCGTATATCTTCCCTGATAATCAAGCGGCTATCCTCTTGCACATCTGTTTTCTCTAAATTTGTTTGTGTCATCGGTAAACCTTATTCCTCACGTATTTGCTCAAGCAACCGGCCGGCTCGTACCTGTCATGCTGAGCGCGAGCGAAGCATCTAAGCAAACTCGTCCTGCTAAACTGCTACCTCAGATGCTTCGCTCGCGCTCAGCATGACAGGTCTGAGAGGCCATTTTTACTAAAGGCATAAAAAAAGCTCTTTGTATCTCGATCTGGCCTGCCCATGATAATAGAAGCATAGCTGTCCAATGGGGTGTGCCACAATGAGGAACGAGCAAAAATAGTACCTGCTCTCTCGCTTCCCAAGTATACCCTGTCCCTGGAGAAAACGCAAGCGAGACTGAACCTCCGCGCTAAAAGTCATGCTGAATGGCGCAGGGATAGCAACTATCCCTGTTATATGAGAACGATATCCAGCTCTGGAAAATTCCCGCTGCTTCTTTCCGCATGCGGGCCTCAGCCGCCCTGCGCCCTGGCATAGGGTTCGTTCAGCGAGTAGCCGCCGTAGGCTTTGTTGAGGAGCTGGTCAATATTGTAGCAGGCGGTAATCAGCGAGAGGTGCGTGAATGCCTGCGGGTAGTTGCCCAGGGCCTCGCCGGTCAGGCCGATTTCTTCGGCATAGAGGCCGACGTGGTTGCTATAGGTCAGCATTTTTTCGAGCATCAGCCGCGCCTCATCGAGCCGTCCGGCGCGGGCGAGGGCCTCGGCAAACCAGAAACTGCACGCGCTGAATGTTCCCTCGACGCTGCCCAGACCATCGTTGGCGGCTTTCTGCGGATTGTAGCGATGCACCAGCGAATCGGTGGTCAGTTCGCGCTGGATACGGTCAATGGTGGCGATAATACGCGGGTCGGTAGCTCCGGCGAAGTTGGTCAGCACCATGAGCAGGGAACTGGCATCGACGGCGGTGGTGCCGTAGTATTGCACAAAGCTGCGCACTTTCGGATCCCAGCCCTTATCCATGATTTGCTCATAAATCTGGGCGCTGGTCTGCATCCATTCGGCCATCGGCGCGGGCAGGCCGCGATGGCGAGCCAGGCGCAGCGCGCGATCGAAGGCGACCCAGCTCATCAATCGCGAGTGAACAAAGTGCCGGGGGCCGCCTCTGACTTCCCAGATACCCTCGTCCGGCTCCTGCCAGTGAACGTTCAACCAGCTCAGCAAGCGGCGCAGGTTTTGCCAGAGATCGTAGGAGATGGTATCGTAGCGGTTGTAGATGTAAATGGCGTCCATTAATTCGCCGTAGATATCAAGCTGCAATTGCCTGTAGGCGGCGTTGCCAACGCGCACGGGTCGGCTGTCGCGATAGCCTGAGAGATGCGGCAGCGTAAATTCCGTCAGGTCGTGTTCGCCATCAATGCCATACATGGGCTGCAAGGTACCGTTTTCCTTCAACTCATGGCAACGAGCGTCGAGAAAGCCCATGAAGGCGCGCGCTTCATCTGTGAAGCCCAGCGTGAGCATGCTGTAGAGGGTAAACGCAGTGTCGCGCAGCCAGGTATAGCGATAGTCCCAGTTGCGGGAGCCGCCGATAGTCTCCGGCAGGCTGGTCGTCGGGGCGGCGACAATCGCTCCGGTCGGGGCATAGGTGAGCAGTTTGAGAACCAGGGCCGAACGCTGCACCATTTCGCGCCAGCGACCGCGATAGGTACATTGCGCGAGCCAGGAGCGCCAGTAGCGCACATTCTCCTCGAAAGCCTCGTGAATCTTCGCTGGCGAGATGTGCGGGGGAGCCATATCGCTGTCCTTCGCGCTTTCCAGCACAAAGTACGCCGACTGGTGAGTGTGCAGCGTGAAGGTGGCCCGCACTCCACCTTTGCCATCTTCCTCGACCGGCACGGACGAGGATAGCCCCAGACAAAGGGTCTCGCTGTTAAAAATCGCGCCATCCTTTGAGAGATGAATGAGGTGAGAATCGCGGGCGTAGTTGAAGGCGGGTCGGCAGGTCATTTCGAAGGAGAGCGTGCCGCGCACCACCTTCACCATACGAATGATATGATGCTGGTGGTGGGCGCTATTTTTCTGCTTGATCGGCATAAAGTCGGTAATTTCGCCCACGCCATCGACGGTCAGAAAGCGGGTGATGAGGATATTGGTTTCCGGTAGATACAACTGCTTGCGCCCCATATCGGGGGTATCGGGCGGAGAGATGCGGAAGAACCCGCCCCTGTCGGCGTCGAGAATGGCCCCGAAGACGCTGGGAGAGTCGAAACGGGGAATACAACACCAGTCAATAGAGCCGTTTTTGCCCACCAGCGCCACCGTGTGCAGATCCCCGATCACGGCGTAGTCATCGATCGGCAAGTATGCCGTTCCTGTACGCGCTGTCTCCTGGATTTTCTGCTGCTGAGCCTGAGCCGTTTGCTCCATTTGCTCCATATTTACTCCCTCGTGAAAAAATGGATGCGGATTGCTTCATATTGTATCACGATTCGCCTGCTTTAAGGGAAGATTGTATGAGCCGCCGATCAATCGAAGACAATGGTCTTGTTATTGTGTACCAGCACGCGGTCTTCGATATGCACGCGCACGGCCTCGGCCAGCACGCGGCGTTCCACCTCTTTCCCTTTGCGAATCAGGTCTTCGAGCCGGTCACGATGATTGCAGTGAATGACATCCTGAGCGATAATCGGCCCCTCGTCCAGCCGCTCGGTCACATAGTGGGCCGTCGCGCCAATCAGCTTGACGCCACGCTCGAACGCTTGCTCATACGGCTTCGCGCCGACAAAGGCGGGCAGGAAGCTGTGGTGAATATTGATGATGCGATGCGGGTAAGCGTGGACAATACATGGTTCCAGAATCTGCATGTAGCGGGCAAGGATCAGGAAATCCACCTTGCCGAGCAGAAATTCGAGCATCTGCTGCTCGTCCTGCTGCCGCTGCTCTCGCCTGACGGGAAAATGATGGTACGGAATGCCATACGAGCGTGCAACGGCTTCCAGATCGGGATGGTTACTGATGACAAAGGGAATATCCATCTCTAACTCGCCGCTGCGCCAGCGCCAGAGCAGGTCCATCAGGCAGTGGTCGAACTTCGAGACCAGAATGCCGGCCCGTTTGCGCTCCCGCGAGTAGTGGACGCTCCAGTGCATGCCGAAACGCTCGGCTATCGGCGTAAAGGCTCGCACCAGTTCCGCGCGGCTCAATGTGAAGCTATCCTCGGCGAAGCTGATGCGCATAAAAAACGTGCCAGAGTGTAAATCCGTCGAGTGCTGGTCTGACTGGCAGATATTCCCCTGGTGCTGAAAGATAAACTGTGAAATTGCCGCTACAATCCCCGGACGGTCAGGGCAGGAAATCAACAGCGTAATCGTCTGATCTTGCGTAGATGTAGGCACAGAGAACCCCTCCCACCTGTTTGATGATAGTAATATTATAGGGGATGTGGCTAGCCGTATCAGAAGTGGTATACTCATACAGATTGGAACGGATTGTGTCATATCATGAAAACAGTCTCCTGACGTGTCACGCTGAGCGACCGCGAGGCATCCGCGCATGGCGTGACAGAAGCGAGGCGGCTCAGATGCTTCGCGGTCGCTCAGCGTGACACCATCAAATCAGTAGAGCATGGAGGAGCTTCCGTATGTCAAGACCTTTTCGTATCCTCACTGCCGATATTGGGACGGGGACGCAAGATATCCTGCTGTTTGAGAGCGGGAAGACGATAGAGAACTGCTTTAAGATGGTCATGCCGTCACCTACGGTGATTGTGGCGGAGCGTATCAAGCGGGCAACGGAGCAGGGACGGCCCATTCTGTTGACAGGCGTGACGATGGGCGGCGGGCCAAGCCACTGGGCGGCGCGCGATCACGCCCTGGCAGGCTATCCCGTTGCCGTGACGCCGGAAGCTGGCCGCACCTTTGATGATGATTTGACGATGGTGGAGCAGATGGGCTTTGAGATCGTCGACGAGGACGAGGCGGCGCGCCGGGCCGAACATCCTGCTTTGTTACATATCGAACTGCAAGACTTTGACGCGCAGGCCATCATCACGGCCCTGCAAGCCTTTGATGTGAGCCCCACTGTTGATGCGCTGGCCATCGCCGCCTTCGATCATGGCGCGGCCCCTCCCGGCATCAGCGACCGGCGTTTCCGCTTCGATTTCATCACGCAGACGGTGCAACGCGACCCGACGCCTGGCGCCTTTGCCTACCCGGCGCAGCAGACGCCCGCCGACCTGACGCGCCTGCGTTCCATCGCTCGCAGCGCGGCCCGCTACCTCACGTTGAGCAATTCCAATCCACAGGCCCCCCTGCTGCTCATGGATACCGGCTCGGCGGCAGTGCTGGGCGCGCTGGAAGACCCTGTTGTGCGCGGCCAGCGCGAAAGCGTCCTCTGCAATATCGGCAATTTCCATACCCTCGCCTTCCACCTGCTGGATGGGCGCATTCAGGGCATTTTTGAACACCACACCGGCGAGATCAACCGCACACAGCTTGAGCAAATGCTGCTCAAACTGGCAAACGGCACGCTGACAAATGACGAGGTCTTCAACACCAGCGGACACGGCGCGCTGGTGCTGCATCAACCACAGGAAGCCAACGGGGCTTTTCCCTTCCTGGCAGTCACCGGCCCGCGCCGCGAACTCTTGCGCGGCTCATCCCTGCATCCCTACGAAGCGACGCCGCATGGTGATATGATGCTTGCCGGTTGCTTCGGCCTGCTGCGGGCTTTCGCCTATCACGAACCTTCAATGGCCCCGCTGATTGAGCCATCTTTGCTCGCTGGCGATTGATTGACGGAAACAGAAAAGAAAGGGTAATCGCATAGTGTGATTACCTCTGAGGAAAGAGATAGACGCGAATCAAAAGGTCTTATTTTCTGCTGCGCCGGGAGGGAGGGCCTTTCTTTGAGGAGTTGCGGGTCTGAGAGGAAGAGGGGGGAGATTTTCGGGACTGGATGCGGGAGACTTTTTCGCGGATCAGGGTGATTTGCGAGTGGACTGCCTGGCGGGATTGCTGAAGCATACGGGCTATTTCGGATGGGCGGCGACTGTCGACCAGGTAGCGGCAGATCGTCTCTTGCTTCTCTGTCAGGTCGACCGCCGGGTGTTCAAGAGCCGTTTTCGCCAGGTCTTCCAGTTCGCCGTACTTACTGCGTCTGTATGCATCCAGATCGACGGGGGAGAAGAGCCAGCGGTCGACGACGCGCACACCGGGGATGCGTCCTGCTTCGACGAGATGCATGAAATGCCAGTAACTGAGGTCAAGCTGGCGGGCGGCTTCATGGGTGGTCAGCATACCGTTCAGGTGTTGCAGGTTATAATTCAGTTCATCGCTCCTGAGGGCCATGTCGGACGCCTTTCTACGGAATAACCGTACTTCAAAGTGTCAGGCACATAAAAAGCCACCATGAGTATACCATAGTAGATGGGAGAGCGCAAGGGATTGGCGTGGTTAAATCTACTGATCTATTGTGTACTCCTCCGGCACCTGACCTTTCCATATTCTGACAGTGCGAATGCCTGCTGTATGCAAAATAGCTGCTGAGCGGACATGGGCGCGGGCAATCTGGTCGGGCAGATGGGCATCGGAGCCGACGCTGATGGGCGCGTGGTGCGCAGCGCAGGCGTTAGCAAGACGCTGCACAAGCGTGGGGTAGGTCAGCACGTCGAAGCCGTTGATTTCCAGCGCGACATTATGCTGCGCAGCCAGGGCTGCGAGATGCGCCAGTTCTTCGTCAATGTTGTGCGGCAAAAAAGGGTTTCTGAAACGCATGCGTACCGGGTGGCTGACGACGCTGAAATAGCCGCTGCTCACGGCCTGGCGCAGCAGCTCAAAGTAGCGCAGCCAGAGCGCCTCACCCTCCTCGCGCCTGATATGCAGATCACCTTCGTATTGCAGACCGTCGACCTCATGCACAGAACCAATGAGAAAATCCCAGTCATGCCCCCGCAGGATGGACTGAATCTGCTCGTTTTGCTGTGGGATAAAGTCGACTTCCATACCCAGACGCACGTCGCATTGTGCCTGCTGCCCTGCTGCGCGTACAGCTTCAATGTAGTCGGCAAGAGCGAGCAGGGGGCCTTCCTGCGACATGTGGTCGAGCAGGGGGTGGGCTTCGCGCATCTGGAAAATATGCTCGGAGAGACCGAGGACGCGCAGCCTGCCTGCGCGAGCCACCAGCGCCATCTGCAAAGCGGAACTACGGCAAACGTGGGTATGGAAATCGGTATCGAGAACCATGAGGACACATTTCCCCTGTTATATATATCTGACAACCGAGACAGCAAAGCCGTCAGTGTAATCCTCGTCCATTGGCAAGAGGAGCGATGTCAGGCGCGGGTCGCTGGCGATGAGGCGGTTGTATTCGGCGACGCCGTTGTTGCCTTCATCCTCGGACGGCTGGAAGACCCTGCCGCCGCGAATGCAGTTATCCGCGACGATGATGCTGCCGGGGCGGCTCAGACGCAGGGCCGCTTCGAGGTACTGTGGGTAAGGCGACTTGTCGGCGTCGATGAAGACGAGATCAAAGGGGGCCTCGTTCTCAAGCCCTGGCAGCAGGTCGAGGGCCTTGCCGACGCGCACCTCGGTACGATCGGCGACGCCCGCGTGTGCGAAGGAATTGCGCACCACCTCGGCGTGGGCCGGGTTCACTTCCAGCGTAATCAGCCGACCGCCCTCCGGCAGGGAGCGCGCCAGCCAGATGCCGCTATAGCCCGCCAGCGCGCCGATCTCAAGAATTTTACGCGCATTGCAGGCGGCGGCGAGCAATTGCAGGAAGCGTCCCTGTATGGGCGAAATCTGGATTGGCGGCAGCCCTGCTTTCTCTCCGGCGGCCAGCGCGTGCCGCAATCCCTCGTCTTCAGGGGCGAATCGCTCGCTAATCGTTCTCTCAATAGAGCGGCGCAGATCTGCCTGCTGTTCTAGCTGCGCCAGTCGGGTTAATTCGCTGCTGTTTTCGGTCATGTTAGCTATCCTTTGCCAGTAGAGCTACTTGCCGCCTTTCATAATCGGCCAGATGGAATGAGACCCATTCCAGGTCGATGGCGGCGTGGCAGGCGGCGAAGATATCGCGTGCCTGTTGCAACAGGGAAAGGCCGCGCCGGTAGTCGGCCTCGCCCGCGCCGGTATGCTGCAAGAGGGAGAGGCCGTAACAGTGCAGGGTGCGAGCATAATCCAGGCGCATCTCATTTTCCAGGAAGATGCGCAGCGCCTGCTCAAACGCTGTCGCGGCTTGCTCAAATGCTCCTTGTATGGTCATTATACGCCCAAGAAGGCAGTGAGAGCGAGCAAGCATGCGGGGAATTTCGTACTCTTCTGCCTCGCGCAGTGTCTGTAATGCCTGCACGCGCGCCGTCTCCAGTTCACCGAGCAGGAAACTGGTTGTGGCCTGCAGCGATTTCCCTTCGGTGACAAGCTCGGTTTCCAGTCCCTCGATGGCAAGCGCCTTACGCAGGGTGGCGCGTGCGCGCAGGAGAAGGCGCAGGCAGCGCGCCATTGGACTTGAAGCGGGGACGAAAGTCGCAGTGTGCTTCCAGGCGGGGGAATCTTCGCCCACCAGTCTTTCCTGTGGCATGAGAGATGGAAGGTGCAGCGCGCCGACGGCAATGGCCTGATTGATGCGCAGATCGGCCAGCGCGACGAGCGCGGAACCGATGCAGCGCGGATTTTTCATAGCGCGACCGAGCGCGAGCGCGTGCCGCAGGTTATCGGCAGCCTCGCGGAATTTGCCCAGGGCCTGCCGCACCGACCCCAACGCCACGTTGCACCAGCTTGAATGCTCGCGATCATTGATCTGTTCTGAGATGGTCAGGCTGCGGGTGAACCATTCTTCGGCCTCCTGCAAATCGCCGCAGCGGCTGGCCATCTCTCCCAGGTTGCCGGTGACGAAGGCCATGTTGGGCAGATCCCCCATGCGTTCCGTCAATTCGAGCGAGCGGCGCATGTAAATACGTGCCTGCCGGTTTTCCGCTTTCATGGCGTAGACGGCGCCCAGGTTGCCGCATACTTTTGCCATTGCGATCACCAGCCCATGGCGCTCGAAGATATCAAGCGCCGTGTAGAGATGCTTAAGGGCTTCCGGGGGTTGCCCGACGCTGGCGGCGACGACGCCGAGCAATTCATGGGCGCGCCCCAGCTCCAGGGGATCGCCAGCAATGGCCTGCTCCGTGTGCGTCTGAAAATCGCCGGTAGCAGGCTGCTGCATATCCTGTGCGGGCTGCATGGCCCGTTCAAGTATTTCCAGCCCTTCGTAAATGTAGCTTCGTGCCTGTTCATAGCTGCCTTGCAGGCAGCAGATGGCTCCATGCTGGATGAGCAAACAGGCCCAGGCGGGGCCGCCTGCGATACCGGCTTTTGAAAGAACCTGTTTGCCCTGTTCAAAACATTCATATGCAAGGAGATAGTCGCCGGTGGCTGACCACGTGCGCCCGATCTCACGCCAGATCAGCGCCTGTATCTGTACCTCTCGCGGGCTGCTGTCGGCCTCGCGGCGCAGTTGCAGAATTTGCTCGTAGCGTTGCCGCGCCTCAACATAATTGCCCAGCACCATGCAGCATTCACAGACGCGCTCCTGTAAACGTGCCAGTTGCAGGACATCGACCGTGCTGCCCGGTTCGTGAGAGAGCAGCTGGATGGCCTGCACGTAATATTGCTTCGCTTCTGCATATGCCGCGATGGCATATGCCTGGTGAGCAGCGAGGATGGCATAGCGAGCGAGCCGCGCGGGATCATTGCCGCCTTTGCTCAGGTGATAGAGAATCGTCGCGGCGGGCGCGCCCTCGTGTCCTTTTTCCACGTATCGCTCTTCCAGCATAGTCGCGGCCCGCCGGTGCAACTGGGCGCGCCGCGCAGCTGAGAGACGTCCATAGAGATGATTGACGATCAAGGGGTGCCAGAAATGATAGGTGATGCGTTCCCCGCCACCCTCTTCAGAAAGCAAGCCGGCGCGCAACGCCTCTTCCAGCAAGTCCAGCAGCGTATCTTCGTCGTAGTCGCCGATAGCCATCAGATGATCGAGTTCAAATGAGCCACCCAGGATGGCCGCCCTGCTCAAGAGATTCCGGCACTGGCTGCTCAAGCTACCCAATCGGCGTTCAAGCACCGCAGTGATCGCTTCTGGCACTGCGCCTCCCTCAACCGGCTCAATGGAGGAAGAGAGAGAGATGGTCTCTTGCTCGCTTTCAGCCGGGTCGGAAGATGGAAACGTTCTGGTAGATGTTTCGCGATACTTATCTGCTTCAGGCAGGGAACAGCGGGCCAGTTCTTCCGCGAAGAAGGGATTGCCACCGGCCTGCGTCTGGATGCGCCGCACAAGCTCTTCGGGCAAATAGGAGACGAGCGAGCCAATCTGCGTTGAGGTCAGCGGCTGCACGGGCAGTGTCAAAACGGCCTGCTCGCGCCGGAGATCGTTGATCAGCGTGCGCAATCTGGGACTTGCGGTTGGTTCTGTATCGCGATAGGTGGCAACAAGCAGGACGCGCTGGCTCTGGAGATGGCGCGCAAGATAGGCCAGCAGGTCAATGCTGCTCTCATCCGTCCAGTGCAGGTCATCGAGGACGAGCAGCAGCGGCGTTTTCTGACTCAGGGCGTTCAACAGGCCCAGCGTGGTCTCCCACAGATGCAAGCGTTCCTGTTCTGGCGGCAAGGCAGGAGCTGAGCGCGCAGCATCATGGGGGTGGCCTGCCAGTGCGGGAAGAAGGGCGAAGAGGCGCTCTAATCTGGTAGCAACAGTTTCCTCGAAGCCGGGGACGTGTTCTTTCAGCACGGCGAGGAGGTGCGCAGGCGGCACATCCTGGACCAGGGCGTGCAGTAATTCGGTCCAGGGCCGGTAGGGAAGCGTGCTTTCCTGCTCGTAGGAACGACTCCAGACAACGGCCCACTCGCGCTGATTGGCTTCCATGCTCAATTCCTCCGCCAGTCGCGTCTTGCCGATTCCTGCTTCCCCGCTGAGCAGCAGGAAATGCGGTATGGAAGAGCGGGTATGCGCGCGATTGCCGGTGATGCTTTCGATGGCAAGCAGTAACTGGCGCATGGTATCGAGTTCGCGCCCGCGCCCGACCAGGGGACTCTGGTTGTGGCGGCCCGGCTGGAAAATCGGGCGAGAAAAAGCCACCTCCTGCGCTTTCACCGGCGCCGACGGTTCCACAGGTTTATGCTTCAGCGCACCCGCCGGTTGTGGATTCTCTAGCAGGGCGCGATCGCTCGTGTTCGCCTGCGCAGTCGGACTGAGATTCCCTTTTTTCAGGGCCTCGTACAATGCGCGCGTCTCCGGCAATGGTTCTGTCTCGTAATCGCGCTGGAGAGCAGCCACCAGTCGCCGGTAGGTATGTAATGCCTCGGTACGCCGGTCGAGACGGGTGAGCAGGAGCATCAACTGGCGCACCGCCGTTTCGTTCACCGGGTCGCTGGCAAGCAAGCGATCAAGGGGATCGACGGCGCTGGCATATGCGCCTCGCTGCGCGCGCAATTCTGAGAGGCGGAATAAGAGATTGCTGTAGGAACGGCGAATCGCCTCACGGCGGGGGCCAGACCATTCCGCATAGAGTTCTTCCAGCAGATACTCCCCGTTATAGAGGGCCTGGGCTTCCTCAAGCAACTGTTCGGCCTGTTTCCTGCACGGGGCTGTGACTGTCTCGTGGTTCAGCAACGTAAAGGCTTCGCTAATGAGCGATTCAAATGCTTCGGCATCGACCCAGATGAGTGAGGAATCGGCCAGAGCAAGCATGTCCTGTTCCAGTCGCAGCATGCGCGAGGCGGCGGGCCGTGTTAGCTCCGGCTCAAGAAGGCGGCGTAGTTCATGCACGGCGCCATTGAGGCGGTTGGCAGCGGTTATGGTATCCAGATCGGGCCAGAGGGCTTCCATAATCTGCTCTCGTCCCATACGCCGTTTCGGGCTGCTGAGCAGGCAGCCAAGCAAAACACGCGCGCGCCTGCGCCACGTGCGATTTTCGACTTTGCACCACACGCCATCAATTTTGCGTTCAACGGCGAACTGGCCCAGCAGATAAACACGCAGTACCTGTGTCTCCTGCATGTGAATGGATGCTATCTCTCCCTGCCCGTTTATCAGCGCCTGCTCTCTAGAGAATGAAGAAACGGCATCATCACTATCAATGCCTGCGGCAACGCGGGGGATATGCGCCTGCCTTCCTGCTTTGACATCATCGGGAAGTTGTACGCCGATATACTTACTGATGGTGCGTCCGTTTTCGCTCCAATAGGCGTACCAGTATGGTCCGTGACCGTTGCCCTCCTGACATTTTCGGCAACGCTGCTTGCCGCAGCGCGTATACTGCTGTCGGTAGGTAACTTTATTTTCCTTGCTCAAACGCCTGCTCCCCTTTGATAGAGCGTTCGTGCCGAAAAGAGTGCCTGCACAACCGCCCCGTGAAGTTGTTCCCCTCAACTTGTTCATCGACACGCGCAAAGTCTTAGATAAGACAACCGTATTATAACCTACAAAAGCTGTAGTCTACAATTCTTTCGCTGCCTGTGTTCCTGTATGGTGAAGATGAGATGGTACTTTTTCCTGTCGAACAGGAAGCGGGGACGGCAAATTTCAGGCAGGCCGGGTGTATGAGCTGACATGCCGGGCGCTGAGGTGAACTGCCGGTTCGGGGTCGGTAAGCAGGCGCTGCAGGGCTTCCTGCGCCTGGGGATGGCTCATTCGAGCCAGAACGCCAGTAATGATGCGGCGATATTCCAGATCGCTGTGCTGCGCCCACTGTAAGGCGACCGGCAGCAGGATATCCACAAATTCTGGATCATTGAGCGTGGGCAGTTCCGCGAAGATGGCCATGAGTATGGTTTGAGTCCTTGCGTCGGCCTGCGCAAAGAGGGTGAGAAGCGGATAGAAGATGTCGTTGGTGGGAAAATCTTCCCATGTATATGCCGGGTAGGGATGGCGAAAAGGCCAGAAGCACTCGAAGAGCAATTTGAGGTAGATGCGCCGTTCCTGCACCTCCGCTGCTGCCTCAGCAGAAGTGGAGCGCGTGGCGGCAGTAACGAGGGTTACGAAAATATCTGCCGGTCGTGTTAGCAGCCCGGCCTGCACCAGCAGGCGCAGCCAGCGCGCCGCTTCAATGCGCACTGGCATAGATGGAGAGCAAAGCACGTGACGGCTGAGCGCATTGAGCAGGTTTTTACGCAATGGTACCTGCTCCTGTAGTGCCATATTCCAGAGCTGTTCCTGTACCTGATTGACTCCCCTGTTCAATTGCTCAGGTGTCGTGCTTTCTTCGATACGCAGCAGTAGTTCAGAAAGGGATGCTTGCTCAAGGCGTGTTGAAAGCCGCGTGATACCTCGCAGCAGGTGTTGCAGCAATGTCATCATGCGTGTTGGATGGTCGGACAGGGCAGTATTCATATACTGATTCATACAGGTAACACTCCAACAAAAAGTTTATCTACGATGTATTATATCGGTACATCCAAATAATTTCGTAACAGTTGTTACTTTTATTATACCCTGCTATTTGCCACTCTGTCAATGTTCAGGAGCGTCTCTGGTTAGAAATGCGTAGGGTATACGCATTTCTCACTAGAGAATGTTCAGCTTTTTCTTCCCTTGAGCAGGATAAAACCGTTGGTAATCTTTGTCTCGTCGAACTCTTTATCCTTCGTCTACTCTCTAATGAGTAGAAATCATTTTCTGAATGGTTAGCTACAAGCCTCGACGGTTGGCACAGAATGTGTTACTATACAGGTTGCCAGCGCCATTGCCGGAAGTTCAAACCCGTTCTGGAATAAGTACGTATGCCTGTCCTTGAAGGTTCTATTGAGAATATTGTATTTCGCAACGAGGATAACCACTATACCGTCGCGCGCTTCCGACCGAATGATAGTGGGCGGCTGTTTCGTGATGATTTGATTACGATTGTGGGCATGCTGCCTCGCGTCAACATCGGTGAGGTGCTTTCGGTTGAGGGCGAGTGGGAAAACGATCCGCGCTATGGCCCGCAGTTGCACGTCATCAACCACACGGTGAAACCGCCGACCTCGAAGGAAGGCATTGTGCGCTACCTCAGTTCCGGGCTGATTAAGGGTATCGGGCCGAAGAAGGCGGAACGCATCGTCGAACACTTCGGCGAGCAAACGCTGGCGATTATCGAGCAGCAGCCGGAACGGTTGCGCGAGGTCAAGGGGCTGAGCCAGAAAGATTGCGACCGCATCATCACAGCATGGCTGGAACAGGGCGAGATCAAAGAACTCCACCTGTTCTTACAGGATTGCGATATCTCCATCAATCAGGCCACGCGCATCTACAAGCAGTACGGCAAAGAGGCCATCAAGGTGCTGCGTGAGAATCCCTACCAGCTTGCTCGCGAGGTCAATGGCATCGGCTTTAGCATGGCCGACGAAATTGCCAGAAAGGTTGCCGATAAGCTGCACCTGGATTTCCAGCCGGACAGCGCGCAGCGACTCGCCATTGGCCTCAAATATGTACTGGAAGAGGCGGCAGAGAAGGACGGACACTGCTTCTTGCCGGAAAATGAACTGCTGGCCCGCGCTTCGCGCGCGCTGAAAGTCCCTGTCGAAGCTCTGGCGGCAGGTATGGAACTTCTGCGCAGCGAACGCGACATGTTTGTTGAGCCTCCCTTGCCTGTGGAGACAGCGATTCCCGATGAGCCATCCGTTTCACCTGCGCCTTCTGCTGTCGTGCCTGCCGGTGAGGTTGAGGCCGAGACAGAGGAGCCTGAACCACAGGGGCGGGTCTATTTTGGCACCTTCTGGCATGCTGAAAACGGCTCTGCCCGCCTGCTGCGCATTTTGCTGCACTCGCCGAGCAGCCTGCCGCGCACCTCGCCGCAGCAGTGGGATCGCGTCTTCACCTACTTGAAGCAGAATCGTCGGATGCAGTTGACGGAGAAGCAGCGTGAGGCGGTGCAGATGGCGTACAACAAGAAAGTGAGTATCCTCACGGGCGGGCCGGGTACGGGCAAGACGACCTCGCTGCGGGCGTTGCTGCTCCTGCTGCGTAAGCGCAACATCGAGTTCGCGCTGGCCGCGCCAACGGGCCGCGCCGCCAAGCGTCTGGCCGAGGCCACGGGCTGCCCGGCGAAGACGCTGCACCGCCTGCTCGAATTCACACCGCACGATCAGGGCTGGCTGCGCAACGAGGCCAATCCCCTGCCGTACAAATTTGTCATCGTTGACGAGTTCTCGATGGTCGATATTTTCCTGTTCTACAACCTGCTCAAGGCGCTGCCAAAGGATGCGCACTTGCTGCTGGTAGGCGATGCCGATCAGCTTCCCTCCGTCGGGCCGGGCAACGTCCTGCGCGACCTGCTGCGCAGCGAAGCCATCCCTTCAGTGCGGCTCACCGACCTGTTCCGGCAGGCCCAGCAAAGCAAGATCATCGTCAACGCACACCGCATCAATGGCGGGGAAATGCCGATCATGCAGAAGGAGAAGACAGGCGATTTCTTTTTCTTTCCAGAAGAGGAGCCGATTCGCATCCAGCATCTGCTGCTCGATCTGGTGCAGAATCGCATTCCCAGGACGTTCCATCTCAATCCGCTTACCGA
>Ga0209810_1003575_pt1 | contig 16112 bp, 15 predicted proteins | sample Coa_R1_7_FD_187159 | JGI IMG/M metagenome (GOLD analysis project Ga0209810, IMG submission 187159) | Surface soil microbial communities from Centralia Pennsylvania, which are recovering from an underground coalmine fire - Coalmine... | ecosystem: Environmental > Terrestrial > Soil > Unclassified...
AGGTCGAGCGCGGCGAGCGTCGTGATCGTCCCGGCGACGCCGGTTGCCGCTCTCGGCTCGAGGTCGGGGAGGAGATCCCGCGCCGCCGCCTCGAGGGCCGGGACGTCCTCGCCGTGCCGCTCGGTGAAGCGCACGGAGCCCATGGGAAGGCTGGCGTGGAAGTCGTCGAGCACGAGCTCGGTCGAGCCGCCGCCGATGTCCACGAGCAGCGTTCCCGGCTCGACCGCGCCGAGGCCGCGCCGCATCATCGCCGCCTCCTCGTCGCCCGAGAGAAGGAGCGTCGCGAAGCCGTAGCTCCACTCGATCTCGCCGAGGAACGCCTCGCCGTTCTCCGCGTCGCGAACGGCGCTCGTCGCGACGAGCAGCGTCCGCTCCGCGCCGAGCTCCTCTGCGGCGCGGCGGTAGTCGGAGAGGACGTTGCGGACACGCGCGATCGGGACGGGGAGGAGGCGGCCGCGCGTGTCCACTCCCTCGCCGAGCCGCGTGATGCGCGTCTCGCGGCGCAGCTCCCGCAGCCCGTCGCCGTCAACGTCCGCGACGAGCAGGCGCGTCGTGTTGGTGCCCTGGTCGATGGCGGCGACGATCACTTGCGCGGCATGACCGCGGCGAAGCGGCCGAGCGTGCTCTGCGCCTCCGAGACCGCCTCGCGCAGGACGGCGAGCCTCGCGAGCGAGCGCCGCAGCCGCGCGACGTGCTCCAGCGGCTCGCCGAAGTCCGCCGCCTCGGCGGCCCCCTCGGCGAGCTCCGTGCCGCGCTCGGTCAGCCGCTCGATCGCGTCGAAGAGGTGGCGCCGGACGCGCTTGAACACGCGCCACGCCTGCAGCACGCGCACCGCGAGGAGCGCGAGGGCGGCCATGACGCACAGGAAGCCGGCGATCAGCGCGCCCCAGATCGCCCAGTCCCACATCGGGGCGATGGTAACGAGGGTGCTACAATCCGCGGAGCGACGCGGGGTGGAGCAGTCAGGTAGCTCGCCGGGCTCATAACCCGGAGGTCGCAGGTTCAAATCCTGCCCCCGCTACTGGAAAGGCCCCGGAAACGGGGCCTTTCTGTTTGCTAGCTCGAGATCGAGCTGGCGAACTTTTGCCGGATTTTTGCCGTCGCCTCGCACCAGGCCTGAGGGCGTTCGCGCCCTGCTAGCGCGCTACGGGACGCTCTGTCCGACGCCACCCATAGTGTGCCGCGTGCCGGAGAGCACGAATCGGCAGGCGGAGCGGTCCCCATGCCTGGTGCCGTCCTGACCTCGGCGTACGCTCGTCGTGCGTCGATGCGCCGGAGAGCGGGACGCAGAAAGGTGGTGGTGGAGCATGTCCAAGAAGAGCGCACAGAGGATCACCAGCGCAAAGGTCGCTTCCAAGGCGGCGAAGGTCCTGACCGATCCCAAGGCGACGGCGGCCGAGAAGTCGGCCGCCGGATCTGCCCTCTCTCAGAGGCCTAGCAGCAAGAAGCGGTAGCCGCCGCTTCAAGCACTACCGAAGGCGTTTCTCCGGAGACGCCTTCGCTTTGGAGACGCCCGATCCTGCCAGATCCGCAGGCGGTCACGAAGCCCCAGCTCCGCGGGCGGACGCTCCGTTGCGCGCGAAGAATCACCGCGACCACTGACTGGCGGCATCGGGACGCAGCGGCGCGATCCCCCTATCGACTCGCGGTCATCCCGCCGCGCGCGCGGCGCCCAGCCGTCAGAAGAGCCGCTCGAGCAGCCCTCTGATGTTGTCCCACACGGCGACCGCTGCAAAGCCGGCACTGAGAAGAGCAAGAAGGACGAGGAGGTACGTGAGACGCGTAAGTACACGCTGAAGTCTCAAGCTCGACCGACTTGCGATTGCGTTGGAAACTACGCCGTGGATTGTCCTAGCGTCCTCGATCCGGCTCCGCAGGAGCGTCATTCGGTCGATCGCATTCTCGACCAGACCGTCGAACCAGGTGCGGGAAGAGTCTTTCTGATCGGACGTGAAGTCCGTTCCCCGGTAATACTTGAACGTGCGAGCAAGCCACTGGCGGTGGGCTCTGAGAGCGGTCGCGATTGGAAGGGCATCGCTCGCTAGCCGAATGAACGCCGTTTCTGTCGCAGGGAACCGACTGTTCGCTTCCCTTGGTGCACCGACGTTGAGCCCTAATAGATCTTCGCTGACGTTTCCGAGGCGACGCTCGAAGACCTCGACCATCGATAAGAGACCCGCACCTGCTGCCAATGAAGAAGCGTCCGGCTCCAGGTATCCGAGCTCTGACCAGTGATCACGCTCGCCCACGTGGAGCTCGTCCCAGTCGATCCCCGCGTAGAGATCGCGTTCGCGTGCCGCCAGCGTCAGTGAATGCGAGTCTTCCGGCCCGAGGTCGAGCGTTGGAGCGTCCGACTCTGCTTCGGTGAGGTGTAGTCCGGGCAGCGTAGTGGCCGACCAGGTAGAGAATCCCCGGCTCAGGCCCAACGTGTCGAGATAGGCGATCCGCGATCGCGAGTTATTGGGTTCGGCCAGTCGCGTAGTCCAGAACTCGACCGCGGGGAGACGACCATCGAGCTCGCCACCTGCGAATAGCCCGCGGGCTCGCACGCTCTCACGGAGCCAAAGCGCGGCTTCCTGCTTCGATTCAAAACGCAAAGCACGGACCGCACGCTCTTTATGCGCGTCAGCGTTGTACAGGCTCGTCCCCGACGCGAGGCGCGCTGCTGTCGAAACGTAATCGCGGTTGATCAGCGCGGTTGGCCGAACGCGGGCCTCCTCATTGAAGACGAAACAGGCGACGAGCAAGTGGAGTTCCGGAATCGGGCTGTAGAGGGCGAACCGCACATGGTCGATCGCATCCGGTAGAGGGATGTCGTATCCAGCGATATGCCCATATCGATCTCGCGGCTTGGCCCAGTCCAGCATCGACCATGAACTTCCACCCGCGGTCCCTGCGCGACGAGAGATGCGCGCCACCAGCTCATCCAGGCGTGTCGAGCCCAGCCCGTAATGGCGCCGCTGCAGATGCCTAATCGCCGCGATCAGCGCCTGGTTCAGGGAGAGAGGAAAGGCTTCGACAAGCCAAAACGCGCGCCACTCGACGACTTCATCAGGGGGTGGGCGGGTGCGGGCATTGTCCATCGCGTCGTGTTCCCGCGCGATTCTTGTGAACGAGCGTGTCGTCTTCCAAGCTCGGTAACTGGTGGGAGCACGTCGATCTACCCACCGAACGAGCCGCTTCCTCAATCGCTTTGACACCGCCGTCACAGGGCATGCTCGCTGTTCTCAGCCCCGTCCTCCCCAGCAACCTGGTCCACGGCACCCTTCCAACTACGTTTTCTCATGCGCTGGATCGGCCGCCGCCCATCAACGCACTTCCACACGCCCCCCTTTGGGCCGCGCAAATCGCAAGAGCACGAGGTATCAACGGAGTGGCAGATTTGCCCAGCAATGGCTGTGGTGCGCGAGTAGCGGGAACGTATGTTCGCATGATAGATGGTGGTTCAGACGCCGTTGTCATGGGCCGCGTCTGACGCATGTAGGACAATCGTTATGGCGATATGGACGCGACGATCGCAGTTTCGGCTGTTGGGATTCTCGTTTCCGGGGTGGTCGGGCCGAGCATCTCGGGTTGGGCGGGTCGGCGCGCGGATGCTCAGCGGTTTGAACGCGACCAGGCTGGGCGGCGGAGGGACGATTTGCGGTCCGTGGTGGACGAGGGCGCCCAGCTATTGGCTGTCGGCGCGACGAACGTTCGGGTGATCCGCGAGGCGCGCACGACCGGTATTTCGGAGCCGGATGAGGTGCGTGACTGGGCTTCGCGGGTGCATGTCCTGCAGGAGAGGTTGCTTCTCCGCGTTTCTTCTGACCATCCGGTCGCGACAACGTATCGGGCGGTACGAGAGTCGCTGATCGCGCTGGACGACGCGGGAGACGTAGAGGCGGCCGTCGACGAGTTCGAGGCGAGGCGCGACGCATTCCTGGCCGCTGCCCGGGCCGCTCTCGACGCCGAGATCCGATGAACGTCGCGTCCTTGCGGATCGCGAGCCTGATCGTTCACAGCGTGCCGCAGGCCGGTGATGAGTTCGAACAGCTGACGCTGACGGATGCGCCTATCGAGCTCGACGCGGACCTGCGCGGCTACTTCGAAAGCAAGGTCAGCGAGAGCTTGAAGTCGGGCGGGTTGCAGATCATCGCTGACGAAGCCGGCAGCCCCGTTGTCCGAAGCGGAGTTCGAGACGTACTCGCGAGCGCGGGTTCTTTGGTGCCTTCCTCGCGCGCCTTTGCGGAACACCTCTACGCAGTGCAGAACCGTCGTAACCCGGCTGGCCTCCTCGTCGTGTCCACCGCAGCTGTGGATGACGAGGGGGATGTGATCGTCGTGCTCAAGCTGGAGCGTCAGCGCGGCGTTCACTTCACGATCGAGGAGCGGGAGGGGCATAACGTCGTCGATCTCGAGTTCCTGCGCCGGCTCACGCTCACGGACAAGACCCGGATCTTCAAGACCGCGGTTCTACGGTTGCGCGACCTCGCAGACGCCATGACGCTCTATGGGGTCGCCTCCGACGACCAGCGGGGGCGGGACGATCTCGGCATAGCCGATTTCTTCCTCGCAACCTTCCTCGGCTGTCAGCTGCTGACCAATCCTGCGAAGGCGACGAGCGATTTTGTCGCTGCAGCGCACCAGTTCATTAACGAGGACGTTCCGAGCGCCGAGCGCAAGGCGCGCTATCTGATTTCGATGCAGGCGCGGCTTGACGACAACCTCCTCGACATCAACCCGCGAGAGTTCGCGGACACGCGACTCCTCGCCCAGGATCGAGCCGCGTTTCTTCAGCGTGTCGGCGAGCACGGGCTCGACCTTGACTCGACATTCCAAAAGGACACTTCGCTCGTGAAGACCGCCAAGTTTCGGGTCGTCTTCGAACACGGCATGGTTCTTCTTGCGACTCGGGATGATCTGAGCGAGGACCGGCTGGCGATCAACGACTCGGTGAATGCTCCGACGGCGGAGATCCGCGATGCGATCAGTCGTCTCGAAGGGCGCTGAAGTCGAACATCCGCGCCTCGGCGCGTTCGGCTGCGCCGTGGAAGTGGGTTTGGGCGGCGTGGATGTAGCGCTGGGTGATGTGGATTTGGCTGTGGCCGGCTTTGTTTTGGATGTAGGTGAGGGGGTTGCCGGCGGCGGCGTCGTGGGTGAGGGCGGTGTGGCGGAGGTCGTGGAAGGGGCGGATGTGTTTGGTGATGCCGGCTGCCTGTAGGGCGGGGTGGAGGTAGTGGCGGCTGAGGCGGGCGGGGTCGAGCGCTGTCCCCTTCAGTGGGTGGTGGAAGACGTAGTCGGTGTCGGCTTGGTAGCGGCTTGCTTGGTAGTGGTTGGCGAGGAGTTGGCTGGTGTGGGGGCCGAGTTGGACGCGGCGACGGCCGGCGCGTGATTTGGGGGTGGTGAGGCGGCCTTTGACGAGGGCTTGCCGGACTTGGAGGTGGTTGTCGAGGAGCTGGATGTCGTGCCAGGTGAGGGCGAGGAGTTCGCCGCGGCGGAGGCCGGTTCCGAGGGCGGTGAAGGTGAGGGTGTGGGCGATTCGCCACCACTCGCGCTCCTCGTCTGTTGCGGCTCGGGCTTGGAGTTCCCGGTAGGCGGTGTCGAGGGCTGCGATCTCGTTGGTGTCGAGGATCTCGGGTTCGGGTTGCTGGAGGCGTGGCCGGTCGATGTCTCGGACGGGGTTGTGGCGGATTAGCCGCCAGCGGACCGCGGTCTTGAGCATCGACTGCAACAGGAGGAGTTGGTTGGTGATCGTCTTCGCGGAGAGGCCTTCGCGGGTTTTTTGGGTGATGTAGTGGTCGAGGAGTTGGGGTTCTTGTTCGAGGCGTTGCAGGGTGTGGCGGCCGAGGGCGGGGAGAAGGTGTCGGCTGAGCGTTTGCCGGTAGCCGTCTGTGGTGGTGAGCTTGAGGTTGCGGCCGGGGAGGTACTCGGTTAGCCAGCGCTCGGCGAAGGCGGCGAAGGTGATCTTTTCGGGGTGTTGGTAGCCGTCGGGGCCGCCGTAGATGTTGTCGGTCGGGTTGCCGTCGGCGTCGTCTGCCCAGACAAGCTCGTTCTTGGAGTTGTAGTAGCTGTCGCTGCTGTGGCCGAGCGTGTCGAGGGTCGCGATTGTGCGGCCCAACCACAGGACGCTTCCTCTCAAACGACCCAATCCCCGGGGGCAGCCTCAACAACTACGACTACGCCGGCCAAGACCCAGTCAACAATTACGACCTCAGCGGAAACGTCGCCTCAGGAGACACAGGCGGCGAATGGGATAGCGCGATCTGCAACTTTACACGCGGCCGAGCTTGCGGTGCGCCGTACCAGTTCGGCAACAACTCTGGCATCGCATGGGTGCACACGGCCGAGGCGGTCGCAACGATCGCTACGGCCGGCGACTTCAGCGTGGAGATACTCGGAATCACGGCCACTGTTCGGGAGGTCGCGGCGACCGGTGAGCTTTCAGGGCTGCTAAGCGACATCGTCAGCGGATCAAGCCTTGAGCGACAGCGAGCTCTTGGCGTCTTCAAATTCGCTCTGAAGAGAGGTGCCACAGAGGCCGTTCGCTACGCTCACGACGCGGTGCAGAGTGGGGCGCCCTCCAAGGAAGTAGCCGCTCATGCGTTCAACAAGTTCTTAGAGGGGTTTTTCTCCAGCTTATGAGTAGTCGCTCAGAGGTCAACGCTGCGTTTGCCCTCCTTGCGCGCTTTGAGGCGGATCAGAACGTCGCCGGCCTTATAAGCGAGCTGGGTAGTGATGTCCGAGGGCGGTCTGATTCGACCATCGTCCGCGCCCAGGCGGCGAGAATCCTGGGGCGTCTGCGCGATTCTCGTGCGGCGCCCCACTTAATAGAGCTCGTTGCCGATCCTGAGCCCTACGTTCGAGTGGAGGCGCTCGGTGCTCTCGGGAAGCTGAAAGTGCGAGATTCGCTCGACGTGATATCGGAACGTCTAGCGGACCCCTCTCCTCTCGTGCGCGGGGCTGCGGCAGAGGCCTTAGGCCGGATCGGAGACAGCTCCGCTCTTGGCCCGTTGCATGCCGTTCTGGATGAGGACCCTGACGCGGAGGTGCGCATGTATGCGGCCGAGTCGCTCGGCGTGCTCGGAGACGGGGAGATTGCTCCTCGGATACCGGACCTCTTAAAGGCAGTATCGTGGCGCGTGCGCAGGCATCCGCGGTGGCGCCGCCTTAGAGATTTCGCAGTGAATGGCGGCCGCTTGGAGGTGTGGTACCGCCCGTGGGACTAGCGGGCTGTAGACGCGGGGACGGTGGGCCCGGGCGCTAGGATCCGCTACTCAGGCGCGAGTCGTAGCGGACTTCAGCCTACGACAAAAAACTGAGCGGACCTTGGCCTTACCTAGCGACGGGCTTCAGCGTTCTCTGGTTAGGCGAGAACTTTTGGCTGAACTTTTGCCCGAGGTAGGCAACCTGACCCGATCCTAGGTAACCTGAGGCGACGGAGCAAAGCGGAGGAGGGTGTTGCGTCACCTGGCAACGGATGGCTCATAACCCGGAGGTCGCAGGTTCAAATCCTGCCCCCGCTACTGGAAAGGCCCCGGAAACGGGGCCTTTCTGTTTGCCAGGACGAGAGCGAGTGGGCGAACTTTTGCCGAACTTTTGCCTTCAAGTCCCGGATGAAACGCACGGGACAAGAGGAGGTTCGCTCAAGGCGGGCCAGGCTGCAGGGGTGACCTCTGAGACCGCCGCGCACAGCACATCCGACGCGCCCAGCACATCCGATTCCCGCATTAGCTTGAGCCGGTGTCCACACGGCCTGGCGTTCGTGGTTCGCGGGAGCGACGCCTCTACCAGGAACTTGCGCGTACCGCGGGCCACGCCGGAGCGTGCTGAACTTCTAGCTGCCGCTCATAGCGCGGCCTCTCCCGCACTCAAGCCGGCTGAGACGGCGGCGTGGGATATCAGCCACGTCTTTGCGCCCGAGGCGAAAGCAATCGCAAAAAGGGCGGGCCGTAAGGTCCGTAAGATGTTTTGGAACGCTGTTGCGGACATCTTCGGCTTATGAACGAGACCGTCGAGCCTGAATTTTCTACCCGCCCCCTAACGGCCGTCATAGAGGCGCGACAGCGTGGCGACGTGGACGCCCTGATTGCCGCTTTATCGGATACGGACCAAAACGTTCGTCGTGTCAGCGCAAACGGACTCCTGAGCTTGGGCTCACCGAAGGCGATCGAGCCGCTCCTGCGCCTCGCCCGGGACTCGGCGGACGAGGTCCTGCGGCTGCTTGCCATCAAGGCTATTGGCGCCGCGGGCGGGGGCGGTCAAGAGCCCGAGCTAGTCGCGATCGCGCTTGGCCCCAACTCCCTTGACGTTCGCGTGACGGCGATCGCAGTATTGGTGGACCTCGGTGATCCTCGGTCGGTCGCGCTTCTTGCCGGACTCATTGATAGCGACGAGCTTTCCGGCCGTCCTCCCCGAGTCCCCCATGCGCGCTCATCGCTCCGTTGGGCGCTCGATAGGTTGGTTGAGGTAAAGGGGGTCGAGGCGATTCCGAGCATTGAGCGGGGGCTTCGCAGGCTCGATTTTCGTGACCGTCGATACGCACGACGAGCCCTGCGACGACTCCAGAAGGGCGCAAGCTAGGCGCGAATCGGCCATGTCCCGATGGCGGGCTGGCGGCTTGTGATGTCAGTTAGGCAGGGACAGGCTGAGCACCCGGCTGCGCCACGTTTGGTGGTCGGTCGAGAACCTTGGCTGAACTTTTGCCCGAGCGGGCCAACCTGACGCGATCCTAGGTAACCTGAGGCGACGAAACTGAGCGGAGGAGGGTGTTGCGTCGCCTGGAGGCGGGCGGGCTCATAACCCGGAGGTCGCAGGTTCAAATCCTGCCCCCGCTACTCGAAAAGCCCCGCACGACGGGGCTTTTTCGTTTGTGCGGCGCAGCGTCGCACGGAACTGCGGCAGATCGGAGGCTCATGGCGGAAAAAGAGGAGAAAGTCGAGCTGGAGGGCGAGGTGGTCGAGTCGTTCCGCAGCGGCATGCACCGCATTCGCCTGGACAACGGCCACGAGACGCTCGGCTACACGTCGGGCCGGATGCGCCGCTACCGGATCCGGATCAACCCCGGCGACCGGATCAAGGTCGAGATCTCACCCTACGACCTCAGCCGCGGGCGCATCGTCTACCGCGAGCGGTAGCGATAAAGTCGTGCGCATGCGCACACGTCTTGCAGTCACAGCCCTGGTGCTCGCGCTCGCGGCGAGCGCGTCGGCGCTTGCCTCGGGCGGGTACAGGGTTCGGGACGCCTCCTGGCACCGGCCCGCCAGCGGTTCCCTCTACAGCGTGAACGCCCACGGTGTCGCCGCGCGGAACGCGCTCCTCTACCTCTACCTCGACCGGCAGCCGTGCCGGTACACGTGGGCGACCGAGGCGCGCCGAAACGTCACGAAGTTCCACAGCGGGCAGTCCTACTTCCGGGATACGGGACGCGCGCTGCTCACGAGGTGGGTGACCGGCCACTTCAACATCTCGTTCACGGCGCGTGCCGGGACGACGGCCGAGACCGAGTACGCCTGCGCGTATCTGACGACGCCGAGCTCCGGCGGCAGCTACCGGCTCACCGCAGCCCGGGCGTCGAACAAGTACTTCGTGACGGGCTAGCGCGCTAGGCCAGCCCGACCGTCTGGGCGAGCAGGAAGACGTTGAGCGCCGTGATCAGCGCGGCGATCCCGACGGCGACCGCGGTGGTGCCGGGACGGTTCACGTGCGTGCCCATCACGTCGCGGCGCCGGGTCAGGAGCAGGAGCGGGACGAGCGCGAAGGGGATCCCGAAGGAGAGGACGACCTGGCTGAGGACGAGCGCGCTCGTCGGGCTGACGCCCATCCCGATCACGACGAGCGCCGGCAGCATCGTCAGCGCGCGCCGCAGCAACAGCGGGATCCGCAGATTCACGAAGCCCGCCATCACGACCTGCCCTGCGTACGTCCCGACGCTCGACGACGACGCGCCGGAGGCGAGCAGCGCGATCGAGAACGCGAGCGCCGCCGTGCCTCCGACGAGCTGCTCGAAGCCGCGGTGCGCGCCGACGATCGTGTCCACGTGCGACCAGCCCGGCGTGCCGTGGAAGAGCTTCGCCGCGACCGCGAGCATCGCCATGTTCACGAGCCCGGCGAGCCCGAGCGCGACGAACACGTCCGTCCGCGCGAAGCGCAGCACGCGCCCGCGGTCGGCGTCGTCGCGTACGCCGGTCCGGCCCTGCGTCAGCGCCGAGTGGAGGTAGATCGCGTGCGGCATCACCGTCGCGCCCACGATCCCGACCGCGAGGTAGACGGACTGCGTGCCGCTCAGCGAGGGGACGAGGCCGTGCAGCGAGCCGCTCGCCGAAGGGCCGATCTTGACCGTCTCGTAGAGGAAGCCGAGGAAGATGAGCCCGAGCAGTCCGCTGATCGCGAGCTCGAAGCTGCGGAACCCGTGCCGCTGCAGCTCGAGGATCCCGAACGCGACCGCTCCGGCGATCAGGCCCGCCGGCAGGAGCGGGACGTGGAAGAGCAGCCGCAGCCCCAGCGCGGCGCCGATCAGCTCCGCGACGTCGGTCGCCATCGCCATCGCCTCCGCCTGCGCCCACAGGAGCCAGGCGACCGGCCGGGGGTAGTGCTCACGGCAGAGCTCGGGCAGGTTGCGGTCGGTGACGATCCCGAGCTTCGCCGAGAGGTACTGGATCAGCATCGCCATCGCGTTCGCCGCGAGCACGACCCAGAGCAGCAGGTAGCCGAACTGCGCGCCGCCTCGGATGTTCGTGGCGAAGTTCCCCGGATCGACGTAGGCGACGGCGGCCACGAACGCCGGGCCGAGCATGGCGAGCAATGCCCGCACGCGGCCGCGCGCGAGCTGGGCCTCGAGCGAGACGGCGGTCAGCGCGTCTCCTCGCGCCGCACGCGCATCGCGCGCGCGAGCGTGCCGCCGAGCGCATGGACGTCGTCACCGACGCGCACGAACAGCGGCCCGTCGAACGGCTGGCGCTCGATCAGCTCGAGGTCGCGTCCGGGCAGGATCCCCCGCTCGGCGAGGAACCGCAGCATCTCGGGGTCGGCGTCGGAGACGCGGACGAAGGTCGCCCGCTCGCCCGGCTCGAGCTCGGCGAGCGAAGGCGGGTGCGTGTCGGCCAGCTTCAGCTCCCGGGTCGGAATGGGGTCGCCGTGCGGGTCGACCGTGGGGTCGCCGAGCTTGGCGGCGATCAGCTCCTCCAGCTCCTCGGAGAGCGCGTGCTCGAGCACCTCGGCCTCGGCGTGCACCTCGTCCCACGTCATGCCGAGGCTCTCGACGAGGAACAGCTCGAGCAGCCGGTGGTGGCGGATGACCTCGAGCGCGACCCTCCGTCCGCGCTCGGTGAGCCGGACGCCGTGGTACCGCTCGTGCTCGACCAGGCCGAGCGCGGAGAGCTTCCGCAGCATCCCCGAGACCGAGCCGGGGCGGACGTCGAGCAGCGCGGCGAGCTCGTTCGTCGAGGCCGAGCCGCTGCGCGCCTCCAGCGTGTAGATCGCCTTCGCGTAGTCCTGGACGGCGACGGTCAGCTCGCCAGTCTCGGGTGCCTGAGTTTGAGCCATGCCTAAATTCTAGGTTAGGCATGGGATATGCGCAAACGTCGGCGCCGGCGGCTCCGTCGTCGGCTAGGCCGGGCGGCGCAACAGCAGGGCCACGGCAAGGCCGAGCAGCAGGATCGCGAGCCCGGCGAAGAGCGCCGTCTCGATCCCCTGAAACTCCCAGAAGCGGCTCGCGGGCTGGTAGACGGCCGTGTTGAAGCCTGCTCCGTGACGCGCCAGGCAGTGGGCGTTGAGCGCCTTCGATCCCTTGTAGACGACGCGCCCGCATGCCTGCAGCACGGCGTAGCCGCCGCTGAACGGGTGTCCCGCCCTGTCGCTGAGACCGGAGTAGAGCACCCAGGCGTTGTCGAGACTGCGCGGTGCGGGCCCGCTGGCGCTGATGCTCCACGTCCGCGAGAGCGGGGTCACGAAGCGCTGCCGCAGCCAGCCGTCCACGAAGAGGCGTGTCGCCACATAGGCGAGGAAGGAGGTGATCACGGCCGGCGCCGTCCGCCGCCACGCGACGCCGACCGCGAGCGCCAGGCCGAGGGCGAAGAGGACGTAGGCGATCGGCACGATTCCCTCGAGGTCGAAGCCGGAGGAGCCGTCGAAGCGGCCGAAGACCTTGTCGAGCGGCTCGCGATACCACGTGAAGAGGAGCGCGAGGAGCCCGCCGACGGCGAGGGCGGTGGCGATGGCGAGAGAGAAGCGGATCGCGATCCAGCGAACGCGCGTGATGCTCTGCGTCCACGCGAGCCGGTACGTGCCGTTCTCGAGGTCGAGCACCAGCGGCGCGGCAAGCGCGACGCCGAGCATCCCGGGCAACAGCGTCAGCCACGGCATCACGCTGCGCAGGACTCCGGCACGGCCCCCGAAATCGGAGAGCGTCTGAGCGCACGCCGGGCTCTTGTGGGCGAGGCAATGCGCCACGTTGTCCTGCGCGTAGAACGACGCGAGATGCACGCCCGCCGGGATGAAGAGCGCCGCGAGGAGGAGGAGCACCGCACCGGCGACGAGCGTTTCCGTCCGTTGCTGCCTGAAGCCGAGCCAGATCACGACGCCACCGCTTCGCGCTCGCGCGAGACTTCGCGGCCGAGGTAGGCGAGCACGATCTCCTCCAGATCGAGCTCGTGCAGCTCCCAGCGCGCGTCGTAGACGTGGCCGTCGGCGCGGACGACGAGGCTCGTCTGCCGCTCGGTGTGGCTCGCGCGCACGACCTCGTGGCGCCGCGCGATCTCGCCGGCGTCGGCGCGCGGTCCGGTGAGGAGCCGGTGCGCGGCGACGATCTCGTCGATCTCCCCCGCGAGCTGCGTGCGGCCGGCGCCGAGGATCACGAGGTGGTCGCAGACGCGCTCGAGGTCGGCGACGATGTGGGAGGAGAGCACCACCGTCATCCCGCTCTCGGCGACCGCCTCCATCACGGATTGCAGGAACTCGCGGCGGGCGAGCGGGTCGAGGGCTGCGACCGGCTCGTCGAGCAGCAGCAGCTCCGGTCGCTTGGCCAGCGCGAGGGTCAGCGCCACCTGCGCGCGCTGGCCGCCGGAGAGCGCGCCGACCTTCTTCCGCAGCGGCAGGCCCAGCAGCCCGACCCGCGCGCGTGCGAGCTCGTCGTCCCAGGTCGGGTTCAGCTCGCGTCCCAGGCGGAGCGTCTCGGCGACGGTGAAGCTCTTGTAGAGCGGGTGCTCCTGCGCGACGAAGCCGACCCGCGGCAGGAGCACGGCCGCGTCGGTGCGGGGGTCCTGCCCGAGCACGCGCACCTCGCCTGCGCTCGGGTCGACGAGCCCGACGGCGAGGTGGAGGAACGTCGTCTTGCCCGCTCCGTTGGGGCCGACGAGCGCGGTGACGGAGCCGGCGGGGATCTCGAGCGTGCAGTCCCGCAGGGCCCACGTCCGGCCGTAGCGGCGGCCGAGCCCGCGCGTCTCGACGGCCGTCACGCCGCCCTCGCCTTCGAGCCGGTGCGGACGGTCTCCGCGATCAGCGCGTCGATCGCCTCGTCGTCGAGGCCGGCGGCACGGGCCTGGCGCAGCCAGCGCTGCAGCGCCGAGCGCACAGGGCCGATGCCGTCCGGCGGGACGGCCGGCGCCGTGCTGGCGACGAAGGTCCCCTGGCCGCGGCGGCCCTCGGTCAGCCCTTCGCGGTCGAGCTCGCGATAGGCCTTGAGGACGGTGTTCGGGTTGATCGCGAGCGAGCCGACGACGTCCTTGACGGTCGGCAGCTGGTCGCCGCGGCGGAGGATGCCGAGCCGTACCGCCTGCCGCACCTGCTGCACGAGCTGGAGGTAGGTCGGGACGCCCGACCGGCGGTCGAGATGGAACTCGATCACGACGTCCTCCAAATCGCTTTACCTAGTCTCATAGGTAAAGAGGGTAATCATCCGCTCGCACGCTGTCAAGATGCGCTCGTGCACGACCACGCGCACCGGCACGGCACGGCCGACGGGCGGCGGCTGACGACCGCGCTCGTCCTGATCGTCGTCTTCATGGCGGTGGAGGTCGCGGTCGGGATCCTCGCGCACTCGCTCGCGCTGCTCTCCGACGCCGCGCACATGCTCACCGACGCGGGCGCGCTCGTGATGGCGCTCGTCGTCCTCCGGCTGGCGGCGCAGCCGGCGGGCGGGAACCGGACGTTCGGCCTCCGCCGCTCCGAGATCCTCTCCGCGCAGGCGAACGGCGCGGCGCTGCTCGTGCTCGCGGGCCTGATCGTCTACGGCGGGATCCGGCGGCTGGTGTCGCCGCCGCACCCGAGCGGCGCGGCGATCCTCGCCGTCGCGCTCGCGGGCGTCGCGGTGAACCTCGCGGCGACGTGGCAGCTCTCGGGAGCGAACCGGGGCTCGCTCAACGTCGAGGGGAGCTTCCAGCACGTGCTCACCGACCTGTACGCCTTCGTCGCCACGGCGATCGCCGGCGGCGTCATCCTCGCCACCGGCTGGGCGCGCGCGGACGCCGTCGCCGCGCTGCTCGTCGCGGCGCTGATGCTGCGCGCGGCGTGGGGGCTGCTGCGCGACTCCGGCCGCGTGCTGCTCGACATCGCGCCGGCGGGGCTGCAGGTCGAGGAGATCGGGACGGCGATGGCGTCGCAGCCGCACGTGACCGAGGTGCACGACCTGCACGTGTGGGAGGTGACGACCGAGTTCCCGACCCTGTCGGCGCACGTCCTCGTCGACCCCGGCGCGGACTGCCACGCCGTCCGGCGCGAGCTCGAGCAGCTGCTGCGCGAGCGCTTCGGCCTCGAGCACACGACGCTCCAGGTCGAGCACGGGCGGCCCAGGCTCGTCCAGATTCGCTAACCTTACGTAAACGTCAATTTCGTTACGGAGGTGACGCGGGTTGCGGATGCGCCTGCACGGGCTCGACTACAAGTGGGTCGCCCTTTCCAACACGACGCTCGGGATGCTGATGGCGACGATCAACGCCTCGATCCTGCTGATCGCCCTTCCCGACATCTTCCGGGGGATCCGGATCGACCCGCTCGCGCCCGGGAACACGAGCTACCTGCTCTGGCTGATCCTCGGCTTCATGGTCGTGATGGCCGTGCTGCTCGTCAGCCTCGGCCGGCTCGGGGACATCTACGGCCGCGTGCGGATGTTCAACCTCGGCTTCGCGGTCTTCACGCTCTTCTCGATCCTGCTCTCGGTCACGTGGCTGCACGGCGGCGCCGGCGCGCTGTGGCTGATCCTGATGCGCGTCGGGCAGGGCGTGGGCGGCTCGCTGATCTTCGCCAACTCGAGCGCAATCCTCACCGACGCGTTCCCGCACCACCAGCGCGGCCTCGCGCTCGGCGTGAACTCGATCGCCGCGATCGCCGGCTCCTTCATCGGGCTCGTGCTCGGCGGCGTGCTCGCGCCGGTCGAATGGCGCCTCGTCTTCCTCGTCTCGGTGCCGGTCGGCGTGATCGCCACGGTGTGGGGCTACCGCTCGCTGCGCGAGCTCGGCGTGCGCCGCCACGCCCGCATCGACTGGTGGGGGAACCTGACCTTCGCGCTCGGGCTCGTGGGGCTGATGGTCGCCGTGACGTACGGCATCCAGCCGTACGGCGGGCACACGATGGGCTGGACGTCGCCGCTCGTGCTCGGCACCGGGCTCGGCGGGATCGCGCTGCTCGCCCTCTTCTGCTGGATCGAGCTGCACGTAGCGGAGCCGATGTTCCGGCTCGAGCTGTTCCGCATCCGCGCGTTCGCGGCCGGGAACCTCGCGATGCTGCTCGCGGCGATGGGCCGCGGCGGCCTGCAGTTCATCCTGATCATCTGGCTGCAGGGGATCTGGCTGCCGCAGCACGGCTACGCGTTCTCGCAGACGCCGCTCTGGGCGGGCATCTACATGACGCCGATCATCGCCGGCTTCCTCGTCGCCGGACCGGCCTCCGGCTGGCTCTCCGACCACTTCGGCGCCCGCTGGTTCGCGACCGGCGGGATGCTGATCGCGGCGGCCAGCTTCCTGCTCCTGATCGTCCTGCCCGTCGACTTCTCGTATGCCTGGTTCGCGCTGATCCTGCTGCTGAACGGGATCGGGATGGGGTTGTTCGCGGCGCCGAACAACGCGGCGGTGATGAACTCGCTGCCGCCGACGCAGCGGGGCGCCGGGGCGGGGATGCTCGCGACCTTCCAGAACACCGCG
>Ga0209810_1003577_pt1 | contig 16095 bp, 18 predicted proteins | sample Coa_R1_7_FD_187159 | JGI IMG/M metagenome (GOLD analysis project Ga0209810, IMG submission 187159) | Surface soil microbial communities from Centralia Pennsylvania, which are recovering from an underground coalmine fire - Coalmine... | ecosystem: Environmental > Terrestrial > Soil > Unclassified...
GGCGAGGGCGCCTACCTCCTCAACAAGGACGGCGAGCGGTTTCTGACGCGCTACGCGCCGAACACGATGGAGCTCGCGTCGCGCGACGTCATCTCGCGCGCCGAGCAGATGGAGATCGACGCGGGGCGCGGCGTCGACGGCAACGTCCTCCTCGACCTCCGCCACCTCGGCGCCGAGCGGATCATCGAGCGGCTGCCCGGGTCGCGCGAGCTCGCGATGACCTTCCTCGGCGTCGATCCGATCTACGACCCGATCCCCGTGCGGCCCGGCGCCCACTACCACATGGGCGGGGTGGCGACCGACGTCTGGGGCCAGACCGAGCTGACCGGCCTCTACGCCGCCGGTGAGTGCGCGTGCGTCTCGGTGCACGGCGCCAACCGGCTCGGCGGGAACGCGCTGATGGAGACGATCACCTACGGCAAGCGCTCGGGCCGCCATGCGGCCGACTGGGCGCTCTCGCACACGACCGTCGAGGTGCCGGAGTCGGTCGAGCGCGACGCGGAGCGGGAGCTGAGCACGCTGCTCGACCGTTCGGACGGCGAGCGCCCCTGGGCCATCCGGGACGAGCTCGCCTCCACGATGCACGAGAACTTCGGCGTCTTCCGGCGCGAGCATCAGATGGTGCAACAGGGCGAGATCGTGGCCGGGCTGCGCGACCGCTACCAGCGGGTGCTCGTCGAGGACAAGGGAGAGGTCTTCAACAGCGACCTGACCGGGACGATCGAGCTCGGCTTCCTCCTCGACCTCGCCGAGTGCATGGTGGTGGCCGGGATCGAGCGCAAGGAGAGCCGCGGCGCTCACGCGCGCCCGGACGACTACCCCGAACGCGACGACGAAAAGTTCCTCAAACACACGTACGTCCGCCTCGTCGACGGGGCACCGGAGCTCTCCTGGGAGCCGGTGCGGATGACGAAGTGGGAGCCACAGGAGAGGAAGTACTGATGGACGTTTCCCTCAAGATCTGGCGCTACGACTCCTCGACGGGCGACCGCGCGCTCAAGGAGTACGAGATCGAGGCGCCGGAGTGGGCGACGCTCCTCGACTGCCTCGACATCGTCAAGGACAAGCACGACGGCTCGCTCGCCTTCCGCAAGAGCTGCAGGATGATGATCTGCGGCTCGTGCGGCATGCGGATGGACGGTGCGGCCGTGCTCGCGTGCAAGACGCGGATGTACGACATCGCGCAGTCGGGGCACGTCCCGGTCATCTCGGCGATGGGAAACCTCCCGATCCGCAAGGACCTCGTGGTGGACATGGACCCGTTCTGGGCGAAGTTCAACGCGATGAAGCCGTGGCTCCAGCCGGGGTACGAGCGGCCCGGGGACGGCCGCGAGTATCGGATCTCGCAGCAGCGGATGAACGTCATCCACAAGGAGGCGCTCTGCATCAACTGCGGCTGCTGCGTCTCGGAGTGCAACGCGATGGAGTCGGACCCCGAGTTCCTCGGCCCGCAGGCGCTGGCGAAGGGGATGCGGTTCGTCGGCGACCCGCGCGACGGCGCCACGGTCGAGCGGCTCGAGCGCTACAACCAGGAGCACGGCATCTGGGACTGCACGCGCTGCTATTTCTGCAACGAGCGGTGCCCGAAGGGGGTCGACCCGCGTGACGCGATCGCGAAGCTCGGCGCCGAGTCGATCCGCCTCGGGATCGACCGCGACATGGGAGCGAAGCACGCGAAGTGGTTCGTCCGCTCCGCCGAGACGACCGGCTGGCTGCGCGAGGAGGAGCTCATCCCGAAGACGCAGGGCTACGTCTCCGCGATCAAGCAGCTCAAGTTCGGCGCCAGCCTCGCGCGTCACGGCAAGGTCCGGCCGATTCCCATCCCGCACACGGCGAAGGACGTGAACGAGGCCCGGAACCTCCGCAAGCTCGTCCGCGAGCAGGACCGGCAGGGCGCGCTCGGGCATGTGCAGGGAGAGCACGCGCTCGCCGCGCTCGCGCACGGCAGTGCGGGCGAATCGCTCGAGGAGATCTACGCGCGGCCGGGCGCCGCCCCGCGCCCGTTCCTGCGCGAGCTGGAAACGCCGGCGGCGAAGCCGCGGACGTCCGGCGGGAAGACCCCGGCGCCTTCGGCGCCGGTGGGCGAGGGCTCGGCGCAGGGGCAGGGCTCGCTGACGCAGGCCGACGTAACACCCGGCAAGGAACCGACGAGGAAGCGAGGAGACGAGGCTTGAGCACCACCGAAGCGGCCACGAAGCGCGTGGCGTACTACAAGGGCTGTCTCGCGTCGCTTTCGGCGAAGGAGCTCGACTCCTCGACGAAGGCTTTGGCGCCCATGATCGGCCTCGAGCTCGTGGAGCTCGAGTCGGTGACGTGCTGCGGGGCGGGCGACATCCACGAGGCCGAGCCGGACTACTACGTCCACCTCAACGCGCGCATCCTCGCCTACGCGGAGGCGACGGGCTGCGACATGCTCATGACCGTCTGCAACGTCTGCACGCTCAACCTGCGGCAGGCGAACTTCATGCTCCAGGGAGACGCCGACCTGCTCGCGAGGGTCAACGAGAACCTCGCGACCGTCGGCGTTCCGGCGTACTCCGGCAAGGTCGAGGTGCGGCACTTCCTCTGGGAGATCGCCGAGGGCGAGGGCTACGAGAGGCTGAAGGAGGTCGCGCACCGCGGGCTCAAGGGCCTCAAAGTTGCGCCCTTCTACGGCTGCCAGATCCTGCGACCCTCGAAGATCCTGGGTTTCGAGGATCCCGACCGGCCCTGGTCGCTCGAGCGGATCATCGAGGCCTGCGGTGGCGAGGCGATCGACTACCCGGCCAAGATCAAGTGCTGCGGCTTCCCGATCATCGCGGCGCGCGAGGAGACGGCGCTCGGGGAGGTCATCCAGCCCGTCGAGCAGGCGATCGAGGCCGGCGCCGACGTGATGGTGACCCCGTGCCCGCTCTGCCACCTCTCGCTCGACGCGTGGCAGCAGAAGCTCGAGGCCGCCACGGGCCGCGAGTTCAAGATGCCGGTGCTCCATCTCGCGCAGCTGGTGGGCGTCGCGGCCGGCCTCGAGGAAGCGGAGCTGAAGTTCAAGCGCCACATCGTCGATCCGCGGCCGGCGCTCGAGCGGCTGGAAGTGTGAGAACTCGCTTCGAAATGAAGCACGGGCTCCCTGCGTCCTTGTCTCGCACTCGACCATCGCGCCCGGCCAGCGCGCGGTCATTCCAAACCGAGTTCTGAAGCGGGTCGGCGCGCTCGCGGGTGCGGCTCTCGGTTGGGGGCTGCTCGAAGCGGGCTGGGTGCGGCTGAGGGAGCTCGAGCTCGAGCTGCCGGGACTGCCGCCGGAGCTCGACGGCCTCCGGATCGTGCACCTTTCGGACTTCCACTTCGGCGTCCCGTCGCCCGGGATCGGCGCTGCCTGGCACGCGGCCGCGTGGGCTCGGGACCGGAAGCCGGACATCGTCGCGATCAGCGGCGACCTTCTCACGCACCCTCGCGGCGAGCCGATGCTGCGGCAGCTCGTGCGGATCCTGCCGCGGCCGGCGTTCGCCGTGCTCGGCAACCACGACATCGCGCTGAGCCGCGACCCGCAGGCGCGCCGCTCAGACCTGCGGGAGCTCGAGCCCGCGACGCTGCTGCGGGACGACGGCCGCTTGCTCGAGCTACGTGGCCGGACGGTCTGGATCGCCGGGGCCGATCCACGGCTCATCGTGCGCAGCCGGCCGAGGCTCGATCCGAATCGCCTCACGCGGGAGGCCGACTTCTCGATCCTGCTCTGCCACTACCCGCGCGTGCTCGACCTGCTCGAGCCGGGCCGCTTCGACCTCGTGCTCGCCGGCCACATGCACGACGGCCAGATCGCGCTCCCGCTGCCGGGCGGGAAGTTCCGCTTCGCTCATCCGAGCGCGCGGTTCAATGCGGGCGTCTACCGCAGCGCATCCGCGACGATGCACGTCTCCGCCGGGCTCGGCACGACCTTCGTCCCGTTTCGCTTCGCGGCTCGCCCCGAGGCGACCGAGCTGGTGTTGAGGAGCTCCGGAGCAGCGCTACGCTGAACCGGCTATGGCCGGTCAGGCGTCGATCTCGACCGAGATCCTCGCCCGCTATGCCGCGGACGCGGCGCGGGAAGTGGAAGGAGTGCGAGGTCTTGCGGACAGCCCGCTGCCGCGGCGGCATGCCGTTCGCATCTCCGGCGAGAACGGAGCGGTGCGGGTCGAGCTGCATCTCGTCACGGAGTGGGGCGTATCCGTTCCGGCGGTCGGCAGGCGCGTCCAGGCCCGCGTTCGCGAATACCTCCGCAGCATGGCCGACGTGGAGCCGGCGGTGGTCGAAGTCGTCGTCGACGGGGTAGGACCGCGGGAATGACGACGCGGATCTCAGGCCTCACGGGCGCGACGCTCGAGACGGCGCCGACGGTCTGCCACGAATGCATCTGGTGGCAGACGCGGAACGGCCGCAGCGCCGACAAGCGCAAGTGGATCCGCACGGCCGAGGACGAGTGGGGTGCGTGGGGGACGGTCTACCACGACGACGACGGGCGCCTGCTCGGCTCGATGCAGTACGGGCCTGCGGAGCTCTTTCCGCGCGCCCGCGAGCTGCCGGCGGGGCCGCCGAGCGACGATGCCGTCCTCGTCACGTGCGCCTACCTCACCGACCCGTCCCGTCCGTGGGTGATGCAGTCGCTCTTCCTCACCGCGATCGGCGACGTGCGCGAGCGCGGCGCCCGCGCGCTCGAGGCGTTCGCGTATCGCTACCCCGAGGGCGAGACGAACTTCGAGCGCTTCCACGTGCACCGCACGATCTTCCCGGCGGGCTTCCTCGCCGACTTCGGCTTCTTGCCGGTGCGCTCGAAAGGCCGCGTCGAGCTGGCGCGCCTCGAGCTCGGCGGCCTGCAGCCGGTGGAGGAGGGAACGCGCGAGAAAGTGCTCGCACGCGTGCAGGAGGCGTTCATGCCCGCCCCTGCGCCGCAGCGGTTCTGGTCGGCGGCAAGCCGGAACCGGATCGCCTCCTTGGCCGTTCAACCTCGCGAGGATGGGGCTGGCTGCTTTCCACCTGCACAGGACTGTGACGAGGCGGATGCTCCTCGTTCTACTCGTTGCCCTTGTCGCGGTCGTCGTCGCGGTGACGGCTGCCGCAGCGCCGCCGGCCTGCACGCACGGCGTCTCGTCGGTCGGCCCTGCTGTCGTCATCAACGGCCACCTCGCCAACGATCAGAGCGATCTGACGCCGGACACCGAAGCCTGCCTCTCGCACTGAGACTCGGCCGGGCGGTGGGCCGAAAGAGGCTAGGCGGCCTGCGTCGCCGAGCGCGCGTCCTCGAGCAGCAGCTCGGCGATCTGGAGCGCGTTGAGCGCGGCGCCCTTGACGAGGTTGTCGCAGGCGAGGAAGAGAACGAGGCCGTTGCCGTCCGTCGCGCGGTCCGGGCGGACGCGGCCGACGAGCACGTCCTCGGTCTGAGCCGCTGCGCGCGGAGTCGGTGTTTCCACGAGCCGCACGCCTGGAGCCGTCGCCAGCACGGCCTCTGCCTGCTCGGGCGAAAGCGGCTCCTCGGTCTCGACCCAGACCGATTGCGAGTGGCCCACGAGAACCGGGACGCGGACGGTCGTCGCGCTGATCGGCAACTCGGGGAGCTCGAGGATCTTGCGCGCTTCCGCGCGAATCTTCGCCTCCTCTTCGGTCTCGTCGCCCTCCCACGGCCAGTCGAACTCGAGGTCGTGCTCCTCCGACGGCTCGGCTCGTAGGCGCTCCATCCGCTGCGCGCCCGCGCCCGAGACGGCCTGGTAGGTCGAGAGGCGGACCCGTCGCAGCCGGGCCGCGTCATGGAGGGGCTTGAGCACGCAGGTGAGCGGGATCGCCGAGCAGTTCGGGTTCGCCACGACGCGGGTCGTATCGATCGCCTCGACGGCCCGGTCGCCGTTCACCTCGGGCACGACGAGCGGATAGCCCTCCTCGAGCCGATACGCGCTGGACTTGTCCACGACGAGCGCGCCGCCCTCGACCGCGTGGGGCACGAGCTCGCGCGAGGCACGCGTGCCGCAGGAGAAGAGGACGAGGTCGAGATCGCCGGCCGCGAGCGTCTGCGGCGTCGCTTCCTCGACCGCGAGTCCGCCGTCGAGCGTCCGCCCCGCGGAACGCGCCGACGCGAAGGGCCGGACGTTCGAGTAGCCGCGCTCACGCAGGAGCCGGAGCGTCACGGTGCCGACGGCGCCGGTCGCGCCGACCACGCCGATGCGTGCCTCGGCGGCGTTCACGCCGCTCCGAGGTCGAAGGCGTCGTGCAACGCCGCGACGGCCTTCGGCACGTCCTCGGTGCGCACGTGGCAGGCGATCTTGATCGGTGAAGTGGAGATGACCTCGGGCTCGACGCCGATTCCGCCGAGCGTCGCGAACGCCTGCGCTGCGATGCCCGGATGGCTCTTCATCCCGGCGCCGACGAGGCTCACCTTGCCGAGGTCGTCGCGCATCGACCACTCCACGTCGAGGCCGCCCAGCAGCTCCTCGCAGGCGCGACGATCCTCGACGGGAGCGCTGAAGACGATCTCGTCGCTCGATACCTGGAGGATCGTGTCGACGTTGACGTTCGCCGCCGCGAGCCGCTCGAACAGCTGTGCGGCGTCGATCAGGCGGACGCGGTAGAGGGGCTCGCACTCGGTGTGCGCGACGCCGCTGATGATCGCCTTCTCGAGCACGGGATCCTCCTCGTCGACGATCCACGTTCCCTCCGCGTCCGAGAACGTCGACCGCACCTGGAGCCGTACGTCGTGGTTTCGCGCGAACTCGACCGAGCGTAGCTGGAGCACCTTTGCGCCGCTTGCCGACAGCTCGAGCATCTCCTCGTACGTGACCGCCGCGAGCCGCCGCGCGTGCGGGACGAGCCGCGGGTCGGCGGTGAAGACGCCCTGGACGTCGGTGTAGATCTCGCAGACGTCCGCGCCGAGCGCCGACGCCAGTGCGACGGCGGTCGTGTCCGAGCCGCCTCGGCCCAGCGTCGTCACGTCGTGGGAGTCGGCAGAGACGCCCTGGAAGCCGGCGACGAGCACGATCTTCCCCGCGTCGAGCGCGTCGTTGATCCGCGTCGCGCGGACCTCCGCGATCTTCGCCTTGCCGTGGACGGTGTCGGTGACGATGCCCGCCTGCGAGCCCGTGAGCGAGATCGCCTCGTGGCCGAGGTCGTGCACGGCCATCGCGCAGAGCGAGTTCGAGATCCGCTCGCCCACCGAGATGAGCATGTCGTACTCGCGCGGATGCGGACGCGGCGAGATCTCGTGGGCGAGCCGGATCAGGTCGTCCGTCGAGTCGCCCATGGCCGAGAGGACGGCCACCACGCGCCGGCCTTGTTCGCGCGCCCGCACGAGCCTGCGCGCGACGTCCTTGATCTTCTCGGTGTCGGCCACCGAGGAGCCGCCGAACTTCATCACCACAAGGTCGGGGTCGTGCGACGCGGCATCGGCCGCGACCTCCGGCACCGTCTCGTACTGCGTCGTCGCCATCAGCTCATCTCCCGGCGCCCGGCGAGGGCGCGGCCGAGGGTGACCTCGTCGGCGTACTCGAGATCGCCGCCGACCGGCAGGCCGCTGGCGAGGCGCGTCACCCGCACGCGGTCGCGCAGCCGGCCAGCGAGGTACGACGCTGTCGCCTCGCCTGTCGCGTTCGGGTTCATGGCGAGGACGACCTCCCGCACGCCGTCGCTCTGGACGCGGTGCATGAGCTCGTCGATACGCAGGTGCTCGGGCTCGACGCCGTCGAGCGGCGAGAGCGCTCCGCCGAGCACGTGATAGAGCCCGCGGTACTCGGCCGTCCGCTCGAGCGAGACGACGTCGACCGGTTGCTCGACGACGCAGATCGTCGTGCGGTCACGGCGCGCGTCGAGGCAGATCGCGCACAGCTCGTCCTCGGTGAGGTTGCCGCACTCGCGGCAGAAGCGGACGCGCTCCTTCACCTCCTCGATCGCGCCGGCGAGCGCGAGCGCCTCCTCCCTCTGCGTCTGGAGGAGGTGAAAGGCGAGCCGCTGTGCGGTGCGGCTGCCGATGCCGGGCAGGCGCGTCAGCTGCGCGACGAGGTTCTCGACGGAAGGGCTCAGCATGCGCCCTGAGGGTACTCGTCCACTCCGGACACGACCGGTGTCTGACACCGGTCAAGTCCCCTTTGGACAGGGCTAGCGTGGTGAGAAGTCGAAGGCCCAGCCCCAGATCACGACACCGATCAGGGCGAGGACGATGAGGGCCCAGAGCCAGTTCGCGAAGAGGTAGCGGCCGCGCACCCTTCGCCGCGGCGGGGGCGTGCTCACTCGCCGAGCCCGGGGAGCCCGAGCCCTCCCAGGCCCAGGTCGCCGAGCATCTGCTGTGCCTTCGCCTCGACGCCCGCCCGCGCCGAGCGAAGCGCCTCGTTCACACCGGCCAGAACGAGGTCGGCGAGCGCCTCCGGGTCTTCGGGATCGATCGCGTCCGCCGAGATCTCGATCGCAAGGACCTCGCCGGCACCGTTCGCGGTCACCTTGACGAGACCGCCTCCGACCGACGACTGCGCGGTTTCCTGCGCCGCCTCGTCCTGCATCTGCTGCACCTGCTGCTGCATCTGCGCCGCCTGCTGCATGAGCTTGTCCATGTCGAATGAGGACATGGCTCTAGCTTTCCCGCTCACGCGCGTCGAGTGTCTCCTTGAGCAGCTCGAAGATCTTCTCCTCGCCCGCGGGCTCCTCGTCGACCACCGGAGCCTCGCTCGCCTCGCCGAGCTCGAAGGCGAGCTCGAGCCGTCTTCCGGTGACGTCGTAGAGCGCGTCGGCGAGCAAGCCCGCGTTCTTCGGGTCGCGCGCGAGGTTGAGGTGGAACTGCGCGCTCGGCGGAAACGCGAGCGTGAGCGTGTCGCCGCTCAGATCGGCCGGATGTGCCTCACGCAGCAGGGACGCCGTGGGGATCCCGCCGCGCTCCTCGACGGCCGGCAGGATCGTGCGCGCCCAGGCCTCCTGGAGCTGGGAGAGCTCGAGCGCAGGGGCGCCGACCGGGACGGGCACCGGCTCCGGCTCGGGTTCGGGCTGCGGCTCGGCCGTAGGCTTTTCCGGACCTGTCTGGGTGTCTGACACCTGGACCGGTTCGCTCGAGACCTGTCCCTGCTCGAGCCGCTCGAGCCGGAAGGCGATCGACTCGCGCGAGAGGTCGCTTGCGGGTCGAGTGACCTTGACGAGCGCGAGCTCGAGCGGGAGACGAGGGTCGCCGCCCTGGCGCATGTCGTCGACCGCGACCGCGAGCAGGTCGACCAGCCGCAACACGGTGGCTTCCCCGAGCTGATTCGCCTGCGCGCGCAGGCGTTCCCGCGCCTCCTCGCTCGTCGCGGCCGGCTCCGGAACGTCGCCGAGGTGCTGCGCGAGCATGAGCTGCCGCAGATGCTCGATCAGGTCGATGACGAGGCGGCCGAGGTCGTGTCCGCGCTCGGCCAGCTCCTCCAGATACGTAAGCGCTCCGGCCGTGTCGCGGTCGATCACGAGATCGCAGAGGCGGAAGAGCGCCTCCTCCTCGACCGTGCCGAGCAGCTCGAGCGCAGCCGGCACCGTGACCTGGTTCCCGGTCGCCGACGCAAGCTGGTCGAGCGTCGATTCGGCGTCCCGGTAGGCCCCCCGCGCACCCCTGGCGACGAGCGCGAGCGCCTGGTCGGGCACGTCGATCCCCTCGGCGTCGGCAATCAGGCGGAGCTTCTTGACGAGATCCTGCAGGCGCGGCCGCTGGAAGACGAACGTCTGGCAGCGCGAGCGGACGGTCGGCAGCACCTTCGACAGGTCAGTGGTGCAGAACACGAAGACGAGGTGCGGCGGCGGCTCCTCGATCAGCTTGAGCAGCGCGTTCCAGGCGGCGTCGGTGAGCTGGTGCGCCTCGTCCAGGATGTAGACCTTGTAGCGGCCCTCGACCGGCTGCAGGACGACGCGGTCGCGGATCTCGCGGATGTCGTCGATGCCGCGCTGGGAGGCCGCGTCCATCTCGATCACGTCGAGAGAGGTGCCGGCGGCGATCGCGCGGCACGCGTGGCACGTGCCGTCGGGGGTGGTCGTTGGTCCCTGCCCGCAATTGAGGCACTTGGCGAGAATGCGCGCCATCGAGGTCTTGCCGGTGCCGCGCGGGCCGGCGAAGAGGTAGGCCTGCCGCACCGCCTCGGTCGCGATCGCGTTGGAGAGCGTCCGGACGACCGCCTCCTGCCCGACGACCTCTTCGAAGCTCTGCGGACGGTACTTCCGGTAGAGCGCAGCCACGAGTCGATTCAAGCAGAGGGCCAGACCTTACGCACACGCGAGAGGGACTACTTAGCGCTGCTTCCTCCCGGATCTGACGCGGTTCGCAGGCTCCCACTGCACGGGGCCTGGCCCGGCGGCCAGTGTAGCTTTGCGCCTCATGCCCGACGACGCGCGCCGCGCGCTCCTGACGAGGTTCTTCGACCACGCGCCCATGTTCCCGCCGGCGAGCCTGCCGCCGGTCGAGGCGCTCGCCGAGGACCGCCGCGCCCGCGCGAGCGAGCACGCCTGGCTGCTCGGGCGGCTGGTCTGGCCGGCTGCCCAGCTGTCGGAGCTGTCGCAGGACGACGGCCGCGCGCTCGCCGTGGTGGAGGCCGGCAGCGAGCGGCAGGACGAGGCGGTCTACCTCGAGGGCGTCCCGCTCGACGAGGTCGCGGCGCGCGGGCTGCGCGCGAAGATCCGCTGCGGCGGCGAGCGCGCGCCGACGGTGGAGGAGCTCGCCGAGTTCGTTCGCGGCTGCCGCTCGCGCGGGCTCGTCTTCAAGGCCACGGCGGGCCTCCACCACGCCTACCCGACCGAATCCGACGAGCACGGCTTCCTGAACGTCCTCGCGGCGGCGGTGTTCGGCGAGGAGGAGGAGGCGCTGCGGGAGCGCCCGCCGGCCTTCGCCCTCGACGCCGCCTCGTTTCGCTGGCGCGACCGGGAGGCCTTGCCCGCGCAGCTGGCCGACGTTCGCGCCTCGCTCTTCCACTCGATCGGCACGTGCTCGTTCTTCGAGCCGGTCGAGGAGCTCGAGCGCCTGGGGATCCTATGAGCTTCGGCGTCGGGGCGAACGGACTGCTCTGGCGGGACGGGGACGAAGTCGTCGACCTATCCGGCCTGGGCGACGTCTTCGCCGAGAGCAGGCTGAATCCGCTCATGGCGCAAGGCCGGGCCGTGTGGGAGGAGTCGATCGCCGCGGCGCGTGAGCACGATGGGCCGCGCATCCCGCTGCCGGAGGCCGATCCCCGGCTCCCGTTCGACGTCGCGGACTACGTGGACTTCTACTCCTCGCTCGAGCACGCGACGAACCTCGGGCGCATGTTCAGGCCCGATCAGGAGCCGCTGCTGTCGAACTGGCGCTGGCTCCCCGTCGCATACCACGGCCGCGCGGGGAGCGTCGTGGTGAGCGGGACGGACGTCGTGCGGCCGAGCGGTCAGCGGAAGGCGCCGGACGAGGACGCGCCGACGTTCGGCCCAAGCAGACGCCTCGACTTCGAGCTCGAGCTCGGGTTCGTCGTGGGCGCCCCGACGGAGCCGGGGGAGACGGTCACGGTCGACGCGTTCCCCGACCACGTCTTCGGCGTCGTGCTCGTCAACGACTGGAGTGCGCGCGACATCCAGGCGTGGGAGTACGTGCCGCTCGGCCCGAACCTAGGGAAGTCCTTCCAGACCTCGATCTCGGCCTGGGTGACGCCGCTGGCGCTGCTCGAGGAGGCGCGGATCGAAGCGCCGCCGCAGGACCCGCCGCCGCTACCCCATCTCGCGGGCGGCCGCGACTGGGGGCTCGACATAGCGCTCGAGGTGGAGCTGAACGGCGAGCCCCTTTCGCGGGGCAATGCGCGGACGCTCTACTGGACGCTGCCGCAGCAGCTCGCGCACGCGACCTCGAACGGCGCGCGGCTGAGGACCGGCGACCTCATGGCGTCGGGGACGATCTCGGGCTCCGAGCCGGGCTCGGAAGGCTCGATGATCGAGCTGTTCCACGGCGAGCGCTTCCTCGAGGATGGCGACGAGGTCATCCTCCGGGGCCGAGCGGCTGGCGGCGTCGAGCTCGGTGAGGTGTGCGGACGCATCCTGCAGGCCCGCGGCTAGCGGCGGCCGGTCGAGCCGGCCGCCGCCGCACGATGCTGCTAGCCGCTGACGACGAAGTCCCCGTAGGGAACGTCGGCGTAGAGAACGGGTGCGGAGTCGCCGCTCGGCCCGATGGCGGTCGAATCCGGGTCGGGACAGGTCGCGCCCTTGTTGGTCACCGTGATGTATCCGGTAGGTCCTTCGTAGATCGCACTGGCCTCGTCGTACACGCCGGCCGGGCCGCCGGGCTTCGTGTTGTCCTGGACGAAGAACACGGCCTGGTTTCCCGCGTTGGCGCCGTTGTTGATCGTTCCCCCGACGACCGCCGTCCGACCGCCCGAGGCGTTGACGTTCGGGCTGATCCGATAGCACAGCACGTTGATGGACAGTCCACCCCCGCCGCCGCTCTGGTTCAGGCCGTCGAGAATCTGGCCGTTCGCGTTCGTGCTCGAGCCCACCGCCGCCACGCTGAGGTCCCGTGCGGGCGACGGGTTGCCGGCGCCGAAGTTGACATTGAAACGGCCGCCGCCGTAGACGAACTGCTGGTTCGGCGCGCCGGAGGCAGTGACCGCATAGGCGCCGCCGCCGACCGCGGCCGCAGCGGCGAGCGCCGCCAATAGCTTCTTCATGCTGAAGTACCCCTCCTCCTCGTAGTGACTGAGTAGCGGACGCTACGAGGGTCGGTCGAGTCGCACATCCACAATCTGCGCCACCAGGCGCGATACTGACGCGATGGACGGGATCGCCGAAGCCGAACGTCGATTCGACCTAGGCCGCATTCGCGCGGCGCACGGCGAGACGGCACGCGCGCTCGAATACCTCGACGAAGCGCTCCTGCTCGCCCGCGGGGCCGACCGTTCGCTCGAGGCCGCCATCGCCGTCGAACGCGCCAAGCTCGGGCTCTCGGACTGGGACCCGGAACGTGCACTTACCGCTGCTCGTGAAGCGGCCGCCGCCGCCTCCCGGGCCGGCAAGCACATCGCAGCCGCGAGGGTCGTGCTCGCTCATGCGCTCTACGTGGCGCTGGACGAGGGGGCCACAACTTGCTTCCGCCGCGCGCGCCGCGAAGCGCGCGACACCGGAGACGTCGACACCGAGTGCGAGGCGGCGGCTCAGCTCGCAGCCTCTCTGCAGGCGTTCGGCCACGCTCGCTCGGCCCTGGAGGCGGCCGAGACTGCCCGCCGGCTCGCCCGCCGCAGGGGTAAGCGGCGCTGGGAGGCCATGTCCGCCTGGCTGGCTGCCCGGACGCGCGCGTTCACGTTTGGCGACTACGAACGGGGGATCCCCGCGCTCGTCGCGCTTCTGAGCTCGCGCGCGCTCGGCGAGACGCGGACTCACCTCCGCGTGGACCTCGCTGTCGCCTATGCTCAGACGGGTCGCGCCGAGGAAGGCCGAGCTGCCTTGGCTCGCGCCCGCAGGTTCGCCGCGGATCCCTTTTCACGCTGGCTCGTCGCATGGGCCGAGGCCGAGCTTCACCGCGCAGCAGGAAGGCCGGAGCGTGCGCTCGCGGCGATCGAGGGCGCGAGGGTCGAGAGCGGGCCGGTCGATGCCGTGCTCGAACGCTGCCGCCTCTGGGCGCTCCTCGACCTCGGCCGAACGGAGTCGGCCACGGCCCCTCCCACTCATCCGTGGCTGGCGGGCGCCGGCATGGAGCTACGCGCTTTCGCAGCGCTCGCCGCGGGCCGGAACGAGCGTGCCGCAGAGCTCTTCGACGCGGCAGCGACCATGTGGCACGACAACATCCTCTACTGCTCCCTCGAGGCGCGGTGGCTGGCGCTCGAGCTGCGCGGACGCCCCGTGGACGAGCTGCTGGAGCTCGAGCGCCGCGTCGCGCGCCACGGCATGGAACCGATCCTCGCCCGCGTGCGGCGCTCGCTCGCTGCGCGCGACCGCGGCCGCGGTGCCGCCGGCTCGCCGCAGGAGTTGTCGCTGCGCGAGCAAGAGGTGCTCGAGCTGGTGGCCGGCGGCCTCACATCGGGGCAGATTGCCGAGCGCCTGGGACTGGCCCGCTCCACCGTGGAGACGCACGTGCGCGGAGCGATGGCGAAGCTCGGCGCACGCACGCGCCTGCAGGCGGCGCGAGCCTCAGCGGCCACGGCTCAGCCGTCGATCGAGCTGCCCGACGAGGCGCGTGAGCTGCTGGACCGGCTGGCGGACGGCGCGACGGTCGTCGAGGCCGCTCGAGCCCTCGGCATCTCGAGGCGAACCGCGACGCGCCGGCTAGCTGCCGTCCGGGCGGGTCTCGGCGTGAGCACCAACGCGCAGGCCATGTCGATGTACGGCGGTGGCCCGGCGCGTGTGCAGGAGTGGGATGGGGCTGCGAGCGCGCGGCCCGCAACCCCTTCCACCTGAGTCCCTACTGCGACTGAGTCAGCGTGACCGCCTGACCACCGATCTTGCAGACGGTGTTCTGCGTGCCGGTCGTAGCCGTGTTGGCTGCGAGAACGGCCACCGGGCCGACGCTGATGCCGCAGACGGCGGCTGCCACGTTCGCAGCGATGCCGACGTTCGCGTTGTCGAGGATGCTGACGTCCCCCACGGAGACGTTCACGAGTCCGTTCTGGCGCGAGTTGTTTGCCGCGCCGGCGGGCGCCGCGACTCCGACGCCGAGGAGCGCTGTTGCGAACAGCGCTGCGCAGGTCTTCTTGATGGATAACAAGAGCTACCTCCCATGTCGTATCCCTGGGCGAGCGGCTGAGCCGCTGCCCCTTGTCCTTGGCATGAGGAGGGCTATCCCTGACCGCGGATTCAAAACTCCTAGAAACGAAAGGGCGCCTGATCCTCGGGAGCCGCATCTGCCAAGGACACGGGACACGCGGAAGGCGCCCACCACCCATTGTAAAAAGTGCGGCGGCGACTGTAAAAAATCCATCGGACTCGGGCCATTCCAGCGACCTGAGCCGGCCGGGCGGCTGGCCTAGGAGTGGTGGTGCCGCTGCGGGTGATCTCGGTCGATCTGCTCGCGGGCCTCGCCGATCTTTTCGACAACGAGGTAGTCGCGCTCGGTCTCGACGACCCTTTCGATCCGTGGCTCTTCGTGTCCTGGGAGGACGACGAAGTGGTAGCGCCTGCGCACGATGCCCGCGTAGCGGTCCGAGGGGATTTCGATCGTTTCGACGCAGGAAGTACGGCCGCACTCGCAGTGGAAGGGCAAGGCTCCGGACACGGCATGCTGCTCGGCGCCTTCCTCGATCCGCTCATTCACGTCGCGGAACACTTCCTCATTTCGCGCGGCTCGTTCAGCGAAGTCCATCGCCGGCCTCTGCCTCCGATCGCTGACGCAACCGCGAGCTCAGTCGATTACCGGCCTTCTCCAGAAGGGTCGCGCCCTCGTCCCGGTCGACTTGTCGCCGCACGACCTGCCGCCGTTCACTACCGCGACGCTCGCGGGGCACCTCCCGCTGAGTCCTGCGGCGATCGACGCCACTCCGGCGGTCGGGAAGGACTCGCCGCTCGACGCGCTTGCGGCGCGATCCGAGCGCGACGGCCAGAAGAATCTCCCGACGTGAGGCGTCGCCACTCACACCCGGCCAACTCGTTCGACGACGAAAAAGATGCGGGCTAGGCGCGACTGAAGACGTTGCCGATCGCCTTGAGTAGCGAGCCGACGAGGCGAACCGGCAGCAAGAGAATTTCGAGCAACGTCTGCATCTGCGGTTCGTTCCCCGATCGCGTAGCCCTAACTCCTGGGCGCACGGCAGGCAGACAGAGTCGGAAGTGGGCGCGGCTGGGATCGAACCAGCGACCCCTCGCGTGTGAAGCGAGTGCTCTCCCGCTGAGCTACGCGCCCTGAGAGCCGGATTGTAGCCCTGCCCCGATTGCTATTCGGCGGCCCGGGAATCAGCGGCCCATGCCGTCCGTCCCTGCGTTCCTCTCCGCACGCGCGATGCGCTGGCTCAACGCGGGCCTCGCGATCTGGGCCGTGTTCTGGATCGGTCTCGCGACCTACACCGCCTACGAGGTGGCGGCGCTCCGCACGCTGAGCCAGACGGTCGTCAAGGCCGGCGCGGCGACCGTCTCGACGGGTCATGCGCTCGCGGCCGTGGGGCAGCTCCCGCTCGTGGGAGGCCGGATCGCGCACCTCGCGGCGCAGGCGATCGCCGCCGGTGCGAG